>WNFM01212785.1_pt2 | contig 28102 bp, 16 predicted proteins | sample 5400271 | NCBI WGS metagenome assembly WNFM01 (sample SAMN13153352, study PRJNA577476) | soil metagenome | isolation source: 60 cm saprolite on Douglas fir-dominated hillslope | place: USA:California | collected 2013-09-17 | reverse complement strand
ATCAACCAGCGGCATCCCTCACGGGGGTTTCGCCCCGGCGAGTGATGCCGTTCCCTCCAAGGAGAACCTCATGAAACAGTCGCTGCGGGTCTTGGGCGTGGCGCTCGGGATGGCATCGCCGGCCCGCGCCCAGGACCCCGTGAAGGTCGATTCGAAGCACTACGTGATCGTGGCCGAGAACGAGCGCGTTCGCGTCCTGAAGGCGACTTACGCTCCGGGCGAAAAGAGCGTGATGCACGAGCACCCCGACAGCTTCGCCGTATTCGTGACCGACTCAAAGGCTCGCTTCACGCTCCCGGACGGCAGCACCACGGATGCGGCGACCAAGGCGGGCGACGTGATGGTTGCCCCGGCCGGCCGGCACAATCCGGAGAACCTTGGCGGCGCGTTGGAGGTCATCGTCATCGAGGTCAAGCCGGGCGCCAAGGCGCCCCCACCGGTGAAGGGCGCGGTGGCGCCGCCGTCCGGGACGGGGGTCACTCGCACGCCGATCGCCACGGGACCCCACGGCGAGGCTGTGCTCCTCAAGAACGAGGCAGGATTTTCGGAGCCGGCGGGGTCGATGCACGATTACGACGGGGTCGTGGTCCCGATGACCGCCTCCGGCACGGAGCTGACCATGGGCGGCAAGACCGTGACCATGAAGAAGGGCGAGGCGTACCTGATCTCGCGCGGCGCTCCGCACGCGGTGAAGGCAACCGCCGCCGGCGAGTCGGTCGTCGTCTACATCAAGTAGCTCGATGAAACGGAGAGCTGCTCATCTCCAACCAGTCCAGCTCTTCCTCCAGCCGATGGAAAGCGGCCTCGCCGATCTCGTCGTGGGCCCGCATCTGGAGGAGGGCCTTTCGCGCCGCCGCGACGGCCCGGCGGCGTAGCTCGTCCTCCGGCGCCGCACCCGGCTCCGTGAGGCTCACCTGATCGTCGGGCCCCCGCCGGGGCGGCGCCCATTCCCGCCGTACGGCCTCGGCTTCCGGTGATGCGTCACCGGCCAGGCTCTCGAGGGCGGCTTGCCGGGCCCGTTCGCGGGCTCTCGCGACCTCCCGTCCGACGGGATCGTCGTCCGGCAGGTCGAGCGCCTGAAGGAGGGGTCGGAGGCTCAGGCCCTGGAGTACGAGCGTGCCCAGCACCACGCAGAACGCGGTGAGGACGATCAGGTCTCGAAAGGGGAAACGAACGCCGTCCGCGCCCGTCGGCAATGCGAGCGCGGCGGCCAGGGTGACGATTCCCCGCATGCCACACCAGGCGATGATCAGCGCGGCGCGAGCCGTCGGAGGGGTGAAGTGCTCCGGCGGTTGGAAGCCGGACCTCTGGCTCCACCACCGAGCGATGGCGCTGTGGGCCATGACCCAGGCGAAGCGGACCGCGATCGCCGTGAGGAGCGTGGCCCCCGCGGCGTACAGGTAGAGGGTGCGCGCCGGGTTGTCGAGAGACCCGAGGATGGGTCGTATCTGCAGGCCGATGAGGACGAAGGCCAGCACGTTCATGACGAAGACGACCGTCTCCCAGACGGCGTAGGCCGGGATGCGGATGCGGGCGGGAGTGATATCCGGCGCCTCGCGGGCGGCGGCGACCGCATAGCAGACGACGGTTAGAACGCCTGAGAGCCCGAAGCGCTCCGCCAGCAGCCACACTCCGAACGTGCTGATGAACTGGAGGATGATCGAGCTGGGGACGTCCTCGACGTGCTTGATCACGCGCAACGAAATCCAGGCGAGTATGGGTCCCGCAACGATGCTGCCGGCGACCCCCAGGAGGAAGGTGGGGGCCACCGTCCCGATGGAGAAGGAGCCGGCCAGCACCGCGCCCACCGCGACCCGGTAGATGAGGAGCGCGGTAGCGTCGTTCAGGAGGCTCTCGCCCTCGAGGATGGTGACGATGTGGTGCGGCGGCCGTACCTGTCGAAGGACCGCAGTCGCCGCCGCCGCGTCCGGGGGTGCGACGATCGCACCCAGGGCGATCGCGGCCGCCCAGGGCATTCCGGGGACGAGGCGGTGGGTCACGTACGCCACCGCCACCGTGGTGAGGAGGACGACCCCGACCGCGAGGCTGGCCACGGCCACCCAGTTGTGCCGGAGGTCCCTCGGCGATGTGTCGTAGGCGGCGTCGAGCAGCACCGGGGCCACGAACAGGGCCAGGGCCAGCTCGGGTTGAAGGACGAAGGCCGGAGCCCCGGGCACGAATGCCAGGACGACCCCGCCGATGGCCAGGAACGCCGGATAGGGCGCGCCGGTCCGCCGAGCGGCGGCGGCCAGGACGACGGCTGCGAGCAGCAAGACCAGGATCGACTCGAAGGCGATCACGAGCGCTCCTGGACCCTCATATCAGCGCAGGATTGTACCCGAGGGCCGTAGGATGACGCTCTCCAGATGGCAAGAACGCACCGGGTAATCGCGGCGCCTCGGCTCCGGGGCCTGCTTGCGCCCAGGCCCCATAAGCGCGATCCTCCGTCTTTCGGCTGACGGCCATGGAATCGCTCCGGCAAGACCTCCGTATGGGCGTCCGAACCCTGGCGAAAAGCCCCGGGTTCGCGGCGGTGGCCATCCTCACCCTGGCGCTTGGCATAGGCGCCAACGCGGCGATCTTCAGCATCGTCTACGGTGTCCTGCAACGGCCGCTCCCGTACCACGACCCGGCGTCTCTCATCCTGGTCAGGGCGCAGCGGGATTTCGCCGGGCACCGACGGCCATCGACATTCTCCGCCTTCGAGATCGCGGACTGGACGGAGCGGTCCCATACCCTCGCGTCCTTGGCGGGGTACAGCGCTGGTGACCACGCCCTCGAAGGCAGAGACGTTGTTGAACCATTGGAGGGCGCGTTTGTTTCGGAGACTTTCTTCTCGACCATTGGCGAGCCCCCGGCCGTTGGCCGCCTTCTCGGCCCGGAGGACGATCTGTCACCGGTAGCCGTGATCAGCCACCGACTGTGGCTGCGGCTTTTCAACGGTGGGCCGAGTGGGGTCGGCGAGGCGATCACGCTGAGCGGTCGTGTGTACACTGTGGTCGGCGTTGCCGCGCCCGACTTCCGATTCCCGAGCGATCGTGTCGACGTCTGGACGCCCATGGGTCTGGCCAGGCAAGGCGGTCTCGCCCCGTGGCTGAACTTCAGGCGGGGCGGCGGGGTGAGTTTCGTCGCGCGTCTCACGCCAGGCGCCACCATCGCCCAGGCCCGTTCCGACCTGGAGGATCTCGGACGCGCGCTTGCCATCGAGCGCCCTGACGTCGACGGAGGTCTCGTCCCCGTCGCCACCACGGTCGTCGACAGCGTGACGGGAGCGGTCCGTCCCGCATTGCGCATGTTGCTCGGAGCCGTCGTCCTCGTGCTGCTGGTCGCCTCCGCCAACGTGGCCAACCTCCTCCTGGCGCGCCACGCTGCCCGGGAGCGCGACGTCGCGGTCCGCCGGGCCCTGGGCGCCTCGCGCGGCCGACTCATCGCCCACTCCATGGCAGAGAGCGCAATCATCGGCGTTGGCGGCTGCCTGGGGGGCACCCTGCTTGCGGTGGGCATCGTCCGGACGCTCGTCTGGCTGGGGCCGGCGCAGCTTCCTCGCCTGGACGCGATCCGAGTCGACGGGCCGGTGCTGGCCTTCGCGGTCGCCATCGCGGCCGCGGCGACGCTCGCCGCGAGCCTCGGACCGGCGATCCAGTCGTCCCGGCAGGATCCCTCCGTTGGGCTCGGAGCAGCCGCCAGGATCGCGGGGAGCGCGCGGGCCGGGCGGCTACGCTCGGTTCTGGTCGTTGCGGAGTTGGCGGTCTCGATCCTGTTGCTGGTCGGAGCCAGCGTGCTGGCCCGCAGCTTCGTCCGCCTGCTGCACACCGAGACCGGCGCCAGGACGGACCACGTCACGGTCGCGCGACTCGACCTCTCGCTGGGACGCCGGCTCACCGAGTCTCAGCAACGCGCGCTGGGGGCGGCGATGGTCGAGCGCGTCAAGGCGCTTCCCGGCGTTCAATCCGCTGCGTTGGGCTCGGCGCTGCCGCCCAACGGGCGCATGGTCGAAATAACCCTCAGAGGCGTGCCCACCGCCCGCGGCATCGTGTCGGAGTACGCGGTGAACGCCGCGCCGACGACGACGGATTTCTTCTCGACCCTCGGAATTCCACTGCTGAAGGGGCGTCTCTTCAACGACGGGGACGACGCCGCTCATCCGCGCGTCATGATCGCCAGCGCCGACGCGGCTCGCGATCTCTTCGGGGACGATCCTATCGGTCGGACCCTCGAGCTGCCCACACCCCAGGGCGGCAACGTGACCGGGACGGTGGTCGGTGTCGTGGGGAACGTCAACTACAAAGGGCTCGCGGCGCCGGCCGAGCCCACGCTCTACCTCCCATTCGCGCAGCAGCCCTGGCCGACCGCTTTCCTCGTCGCGCGAACGCTGGGTGAGCCGAGCGCCATCGCGCCCGACCTTCGCCATGCCATCGGCGAGGTCGACCGACAGATCGGCGTGGTGAGCGTTCGGACGCTCGACGATGTTCTGTCGCAGGAGACTGCGCAGCCGGGCTTCCGAACGGCGGTATTGGCCGCCGTCGCCGGGGTGGCGGTCGCACTTGCTGCGGTCGGGCTGTCGGGCGTCGTCGGTTACTCGGTGTCCAAGCGAACCGCGGAGATCGGCGTCCGGGTGGCGCTCGGGGCGGGCAGGCCTGACGTCCTATGGATGGTGCTTCGGGAAGGGTTGCGGCTGGGCGCGATCGGCGGCGTCGTCGGGCTGGCCGCCGCGTTCGCGTTCACCCGCTTGTTGGCCAGCTTCCTGTTCGGCGTCACGGCAACAGACCCTCTTTCGTTCGGGTTGGCCGCCACCTTCCTGGTCTTCGTCGTCCTGGCCGCCAGCTACCTTCCCGCGCGGCGGGCGTCTCGCATCGACCCGATTGCAGCGTTGCGGGCGGAATAGCCCGGCCCATACAGGATCACGCCCGGGCGGGCACCCGTATGGGGACCCCGATCCAGCACGACCTGGCCGTTCACCACCACGTACACCGCCGGTTGGGTACTGATACGGCTTCTCGAAGGTGGCGTTGTCGATGATGCGCTCGGCACCGAACACCGTGACGTCGCCCCGCTGGCCGGCGCGCAAGAGGCCCCGATCGTGGATTCCACCTTGCTGGTGTTGGCGGATGTCATCTTGCGAACCGCGTCCTCCAGAGTGGGGATCTTTTCCTCGCGCACAGGGCGTCGGCCACCCCCAATCCCTCGTTCCGGATATGGGTCGAGTAGACGCCGCCGTAGGGCGCGGCGGCCTCGCACATGGCCACCAGGGTGTGGGTGTCGATCCAGGCCCCGGGCGGTCCGCTCAGCGAGATCGAAACGCCCAGCGCTCCGTGCTCCATCGCCCGGCGGATGAATGGCGGCCGCCCATTGTGGCGCACCTGGAGGGTGATACCGTAGCCAGCAAGAGGGCGCAACCCTGGCGGTGATAGAGATGGATCATCCCCCAAAGCCTGACTTCAGAGATGGATTCCCGGTTCACGACGTTCCCGATGGTGGAATGGTTCTGGGGCAGGTCGATGCCGAAGACGTGATCCTGGTGCGCCGTGGCGCTGAGCTCTTCGCGCTCAGCGGGCTCTGCACTCACTACCACGGGCCGCTTTCCGAGGGCCTGGTCGTTGCGGACACCGTGCGCTGTCCCTGGCACCACGCATGCTTCAGCCTGCGAACCGGGGAGGCGCTGCGAGCGCCGGCGCTGGACCCGATCGCCTGCTGGCGAGTCGAGGTCGTCGGCGACACGGCGTTCGTCCGAGAGAAACTGGCCGAACGAGGTCCGAAACCGGCGCTCGGCGCAGCGACCTCACGGAACCTGCCCGCGTCGGTCGTGATCGTGGGAGGTGGCGGAGCCGGCCTGGCCGCCGCGGACACGCTTCGTCGCGAAGGCTACGACGGTGCCCTCACCATGATCAGCGCGGACGACTCGCCACCGTATGACCGGCCGAATCTCTCCAAGGATTTCCTCGCGGGCACGGCACCCGCCGATTGGATTCCCCTGCGGTCGTCCGAGTACTACGCCGACCGGCGGATCGACCTCGTGCTCGGCTCGCGGGTGTCGTCGCTCGACATCCGGCAGCGGCACGTCCAGCTGGAGAGCGGCAAGACGTACCGGTTCGACGCACTATTGATAGCAACGGGTGCCGAGCCTGTCCGATTGCAGATCGAGGGCGCGGCGGATTCCCGGATTCACTACCTCCGCACCTTCGCAGACAGCCGGGCACTCGTTGCCAGAGCCGCGGCGGCCAAGCGTGTGGTCGTCGTGGGCGCGAGCTTCATTGGTCTTGAGGTTGCGGCATCGCTGCGCGCACGCGGGATCGACGTGGACGTCGTGGCTCCGGACAAGCAGCCGCTGGAACGCGTCCTGGGGCCAGAGATCGGCCTTTTCGTTCGGGGCCTTCACGAAGCCCACGGTGTCGTCTTTCATCTGGGCGAGACGGTCAGTCGGGTCGACGGACACGCAGTCAGGTTGAGCAGTGGAACGACTCTCGATGCGGATTTCGTGGTTCTGGGCGTGGGCGTGCGCCCTTCGTTGGCCCTGGCCGAGCGAGCTGGTCTGGCGATCGACCGCGGTATTGCCGTCGACGAGTACCTCGAAACCAGCGCTTCTGGCGTCTTCGCTGCGGGGGACGTTGCGCGGTGGCCCGACCCGCATTCCGGGGAACGAATCCGCGTCGAGCATTGGGTGGTTGCCGAGCGGCAAGGTCAAGTGGCGGCGAAGAACATACTCGGCCGGCGAGAGCCCTTCACCGCAGTGCCGTTCTTCTGGAGCCAGCACTACGACACCCAGATCAGCTATGTCGGCCACGCCGAGCATTGGGATGCCATGGAGATCGAGGGGACAGTCGCCGCGGGAGACTGCGCTGTGACCTACAAACGCGGTGATCGCACCCTCGCCGTGGCAACGATCTCGCGCGACATCCAGAGCCTGCAACACGAGGCGGCGATGGAATCCAGGTATCCGCCCCCATCCGGTCCACCGACTCCAGCTCGCTAGACCAGCGTCCAGGGTTTGCGATGCTGCCGGCCGAGGAGCGCCGTTGCCTCCGGCTCGCTCCCCTCGAACGCTTCTTTCTCGGCGTTCCAACCGAGCCTTCGGCCCGTCCGGTACGCGATGTTGCCGATCAGCGGCACGATCGTGGAGCGGTGGCCGATTTCGGCCGACGCCATCGGCGTTTGTCGGCTCTTGATGCATTCGACGAAGTTCTTCACCAGCAGGTCCGTCGTGTCGCGGCCCTTCACCACCTTGCGCTCCGCGCGGTAGACCGGCTTGGTGGCCGCCGGTTCCGGCGCCGCGCCCCGCTCGCGCGGCTCCATCTCCGGGTAGATCTCATATCCGATGCGGTCCGCGATGAGGGTCCCGTTCGTACCGTAGTACGCCTCGCCGTGCGGCCGATCGAACTCGCCGCGCATCTGGTAGTAGGCCATGTCCGGCGTGCGGCCGCCCGCTCCGTGGCCGTTCAACGCGCACACCTCGTAGCTCATGACGAACCCGGGATACTCGTACGTCGCCTGGACCAGGTCCGGAGTCTCCCCGGAATCCTTCAGGCTGAACCGCCCGCCCGTCGCCACCACCGTCCTGGGCGCGTCCACCCCCATCACCTGATGAAACGAATCGAACCGGTGGGTCCCGAAATCCGTGACCCACCCGCCCGCGTAGTCCCAGAACCACCGGTAGGTGCCGAGGAAGCGAGCTCGGTTGAAGGGAACGAGGGGCGCCGGCCCGAGGTACAGGTCCCAATCCAGACCCGCCGGCGGATTGGCGTCCGGCTCCCGGCCAATCCCGTTCGGGTAGAGGTTCTGGAAGTTCCAGATTCGAACGTAGCGGACGTCGCCGAGCTTCCCGCTCTGGACGATCTCCTGCACCTCGCGATAGTGGGGTGCGGCACGGTGCTGGGTTCCGTGTTGAACGATCCGCGTCGAGCGCCTCGCCGCCTCCACGATGGCCCGACTCTCCCGGACGTTGTGGGCGAGCGGCTTCTCGACGTAGGCGTCCTTGCCCGCCTGGCACGCCGACACGGCGAGGATGCCGTGCCAGTGGTCGGGCGTCGCGATCACGATCGCGTCGATGTCCTTCTGGTCGAGGACCGCGCGAAAGTCCTTGAACGCGCGCGCCCCTTCGCTGGCCGACTCGCGCGCCTGCGCGACTTGCTGGTCGTAGACGTCGCAAAGCGCAGTGACCGCGGCGCCGGGCGTCCGCTTCACGAGGTTGGCCAGGAGTCGGCCACGCGTGCCGCAGCCGATCAGCGCCACGTTCACGCGTTCGTTGGCGCCGAGCACGCGCCGCGTCGAAAGGGCCGTGCCGACCACGGCCGCCGAGGTCTTCGCGACGAACTGTCGTCGCCTCATGGCCCTTTCCTCCCTCGCCGTCCGGAACGGGTGGGATTGTACCTTCCCCGAGTTGTAGTAGAGCGTCATATATGGTAGAGTGACTACCATGACGGCTTCCAAGGCGCCGGAACGAGTCGAGCTTCTGCAGGGGACGCTCGACCTGCTCGTTCTCCGAACCCTCCTGCTCGGGCCCGTGCACGGGCACGGAATAGCCACTGCCATACAGAGGAACTCCGAGGACCTGTTGCTCATCGACCACGGTTCGCTCTACCCGGCGCTGCATCGTCTGGAGCGGAAGGGCTGGCTCGCCTCCCGGTGGGAGGACACGCCCAAGAAGCGTCCGATGAAGTTCTATCGCCTGACCGCGGCCGGCCGGCGGCAGCTGGCGGCCGAGCGATCCAAGTGGGAGCAAGTCTGCCGGGCCATCGGTCTCGTCTTGAATCGGGCCGAGGGCTGAGAAGGGAGCGGCGAATGGCGCGCTGGCTCGACCGGTTCCGGGAGAGCTGGACCCGCGCGCGTCGAGATGAGGACCTCGAGCGCGAGCTGCGCTCCCACCTGGAGGCCGAGATCGAGGACCAGCTCGAAGCCGGCCTTCCGCCCGAGGAGGCGCGGTACGCGGCTCGGCGCGCCCTGGGCAATGTCGCCCTGATCAAGGAGGACACCCGCGCCGTGTGGAGATCAGCGGCGCTCGACGGCCTGGTGCAGGACCTCGGGTACGCGGTGCGAACGCTCCGTAAGAGCCCCGCGTTCACGGTGGTTGCGGTGCTTTCACTGGGGCTTGGCATCGGGGCGAACACCGCGATCTTCACCTTCGTCAACGCGGCCCTGCTGAGGCCACTCCCCTACCCGCAGGCGGACCGGATCGTGGCCTTGCTGCAGCGGCCACTCGACGGGAATGGCAGGGGCCTGATGCTCGACGGGAAGGGCACGACCCTCGTCCACCCGGTGAGCTTCGTCGAGTGGCGGGACCGTGCGCGGTCCTTCGAGGCCCTCACGATCGCCCAGCCCCTGCCCGTGAACACCGACGGTAGCGACGGAGCCGAGATGGTCGCGGGCCTCTGGAGCACCGCGGATCTGTTCCGCGTCTTCGGTGTGGCCCCCGCGCTCGGCCGCGCCTTCACGGACGAGGAGTCACGTCCGGGCGTCGAGCGTGTGGCCGTCCTGAGCCACGAGTACTGGCGGCGGCGCTTCGGATCGGACCCCGAGATCCTCGGCAGCGCCATCCGCCTGGGCGGGGGGCGGGCCACGGTGGTTGGAGTCATGCCGGCCGGCTTTCGCGTGGGAACCCTGAGCGTGGATGTCTACTACCCGCTGCCGTTGGACCGCGGCAGGCCGGAGACGGTCGGCTCGCGCTCATTCCTCTGCTACGGTCGCTTGGGCCCAGGGACAAGCCTGCAAGCGGCGCAAGCCGAAATGGCGCTCGTCGCCGAACGGGTCGGGCAGGAGCACCCTGGTGAGAAGGGTCTCGGCGTTCTCCTGCTCGCGTTGCGCGATTCCCTGGTCCGGGATAGCCGGCGGGGGCTGCTACTCCTGCTGGGCGTCGTCGTCTTCGTCCTCTTGATCGCGTGCGCGAACCTCGCCGGATTGCTGCTGACGCGGGGCGTCGGCCGCCGCAGTGAGCTGGCGCTGCGCGCGGCACTTGGAGCGAGGCGCTCTCGGCTCGTTCAACAACTCGTCGTGGAGAGCCTGGTCCTTGCCTTGCTGGGGGGCGCCCTGGGACTGTTGCTGGGCTTCTGGGCGAGCCGAGGGCTCGTCTTCCTCGCGCAAGACGCGGTGTCCTTCGGTCAGATGGCGGACGTTCGGCTCGACGCCGGCGTGCTGGCCTTCACGGTCGGGCTTTCGTTGCTGACGGCGATCGCGTTCGGCCTGGCTCCTGCCTGGCAGGTCTCACGCTTCGATCTCCAGGGCGCGCTCGCCGAGCGCGGCCGTGGTGGGAGCGACGGCCGCAGCCAGCAACGGCTTCGAGCCACCCTCGTCACCGCCGAGGTCGCACTCACCGTGGTGCTCCTCGCGGGAGCGGGACTCTTGCTCCGGACGTTCTCCCACCTGCTTCAGGTGAAGCTGGGTTTCGAGCCCGAGCACGTCCTGACGATGAAGCTGTTCCTCACCGACGACGCGATCCGGCGAGCGAGCCTCGTGGAGAGCATCCTCGACCGGATCGAGACGGTGCCCGATGTCCAGGCGGTCGGCACCATCCAGTTCCTGCCCTTCGGGGGCTGGACGAACCAGGGGCCATTTCGCTTTGTCGGGCGGCCGGCACCCCGCGATCCCATGAGCATGGAGTCGGAGGTCTCGACCGTGAGCCGCGGCTACATCGCAGCGATGGGGATACCGCTCGTGAGCGGCCGCGACTTCGACCGCCGGGACCGCATGGGAGGCCAGCGCGTCGCCCTCGTCAACCAGGCCTTCGTCGACCGCTATTGCCCGCGAGAGGATCCTCTGGGCCAGGTCATCATCGGAGACTGGGCCAACCCCGCGCCAACGCAGATCGTGGGTGTGGTGGGCGACATGCGGCACAACGGCCTCACCGCCGACCCCCGGCCGACGGTATTCCTCGCGCAGGCGCAGGTGCCGGGATACATCACCTATGTCGTCGTGCGCACCTCCCGGGATGTGCAAGGGATCGCAGCGACGGTCCGACAGGCAATCCGGCAGGTGGACCGAAACCAGGCCGCCGGCGCCGTGCAGCCGATGCGGCAATACGTCGCCACGGCCTTGGCGCGGCCGAGGCTCTATGCGGTGCTCCTCGGCGCATTCGCGTCGCTCGCCCTCGCTCTCTCCGCCGTGGGACTTTATGGGCTCATGGCGTATGCGGTCAGCCGCCGCACTCGCGAGATCGGCATCCGAATGGCCCTGGGCGCCCAACCCGCGGACATCCTTCGCTCGATCGTCGGCCAGGGAGCGCGGTTGGCCGTCATGGGGTTGGCCATCGGCACCCTGTGCGCGATGGCCTTGAGTCGCTTCGTCGCCAGCCTGCTCCATGGCGTCGGTCCGGGAGATCCGATCTCGTACGCGGGATCCGCGGCGGTGCTCGGAGTGGCGACTCTCATTGCCGCCTTGATTCCGGCGCGCAGGGCCTCGCGAGTCGATCCGATGGTGGCTTTGAGATACGAATAGGCCAAAGCTCCTCTACCCCGCGCTCGCCTCGACGTGATGCAGGCTGATGCTGTCTCCGTCTTCGTTCTTCAGCTCCTGGAAGACGAGGGCCGAGAGCACCGTCAGCACGCCGAGGACGAGGAACGCCTCGTGAATCCCGTGGATCATCTGGGTCGCATTGGAGTGAAAGCGATCGGGGATGAAGAGCGTGGTTGCCAGCGAGGCCGCCGCGACGCCGAAGCTCATCGACATCTGCTGCATGGTGCTCACGATCGTGCTCGCCATGCTGGTCTCCCCCACGCTGACCTCGGCATAGGCGAGGGTGTTCATGCTCGTGTATTGCAGCGATGAACAGAATCCAAAGCACAGCGCCAGAAGCACGATGCGCCAGATCGGGGTTTCCGATCCGATCGTCGCGAACAGGCCGATCAACAGGCCGAGAACGATCGTGTTGGCGAGCAACGTCCGGCGGTAACCCAACCGGGTGAGGATCCGTGGGATGACCACTTTCAGACCGATCGCCGCGATCGACTGAGGCATGATCAGGAGACCCGATTGAACGGGCGAATAGCCGAGCCCGACCTGGTAGAGCAAGGGAAGCAGGAACGGCATTCCGCCCGCCCCCAACCTCGTGACGAAGCTGCCGCCCACGGCGGCCCGAAACGTCCGAATGCGAAACAGCTCGAGGCGCAAGAGGGGGTGCGCAACCGCGATCGCGTGCCGCCAATAGCCCAGGATCAGCGCGAAGGAGACCGCCAACAGGCCCGTCATCTGGCCCGCGCTCAGCGTGTGCTCGCCGAATATTTCGAGGACATAGGACAGGAGCGCGATGCCGGAGCCAGAGAGGATCAGCCCGACGAGGTCCAGCTCTTCGTCATGCTCCGCACGATAGTCCGGCAGGTGGCGATAGACCAGGTACAGTCCCAGGAGCCCGATGGGCAGGTTGACGAAGAAGATGACCCGCCAGTGGAACAGTCCGACGATCACCCCGCCCACCACCGGCCCCACCATGGGACCGACGAGCGACGGGATGGCGACGAAGCTCATGGCGCGGATGAGCTCGGACTTGTCGAAGGTCCGAACGAGGGTCAGGCGCGCGACCGGCACCATCATCGCTCCCCCGCAGCCCTGCAAGACTCGGCAGACGACGAGCATGTGGATGCTGGTGGAGATTCCGCAGAGAAATGAGCCGAAGGTGAAGATGCCGATCGCGGAGGAGAAGACGCGGCGTGTTCCGTAACGATCGGCCGCCCAACCGCTGACCGGAATGAAGACCGCAAGGCTGAGGGTGTAGCTCGTGAGCACGGCCTTCATGCTCAGGGGCGCCACGCGAATCGCCGCCGCGATTGCGGGCACCGCCGTGCTGAGGATCGTGGAATCGAGCGATTCCATGAAGAACGCGACGGCGACCAGCCAGGGCAACATTCGTTTGACCGAATCACCCGGCGGGAGCACATAATGGTGTCGCTGCCCTTCAGCCATGCTGGTTCAGCCTACCCACGAGCGATGCCGTATCGCACCGGTCTAGTGAACCATACCTCCGCCACGACTCGCACGAGGATCGTCCGCGCCCAGCAGGTGCGTCAGCTGCTGGAACCCCCGCAGGTCATCGCCAGCCCGGAAACGCGGCTCCAGTACCGCGTCGAACGCCTGCTCGGCGCGGGCGGGTACGGCCAGGTCTATCTCGCCACGCGGCTCGGGCGTTCGTCGGCCGTCCCCCAGGTCGTCTGCATCAAGGCCAGCGAGCACATCGACGGGTGGTTGCGCGAGGCGTACTTCGGGCAGCTGCTCGACGAGCATCCGCGGGCGATCCGGGTCTTCGACACGTTTCCCCTGATGCGCCCGGACGGACAGGTCCTTTACTGCCTCGCGATAGAGTACGCGCGCCAGGGCGACCTGAGGGCCTTCCTGCGCCGCACCGGGAAGGGGTGGCCCGAGGCGGTGGCCCGGCGGGAGATCGCGGGCATCCTCCAGGTGCTCGGCAAGCTGCACCGCGGCCAGCTGCTCCACCGCGACCTCACGCCGATGAACGTGTTCGTCTGCGAGGGCCGGGAGCTGAAGCTGGGGGATTTCGGGATCGTGCGGCAGCAGAGCGACCGGCGGGGGATCAACGCGCGCACCCTGAACCCCTTGATGGCCCCGAGCGACATCCTAGCCGGCGCCGCCCCGAAGTGGCAGGCGCGCGACGACGTCTACCAGGTGGGGCAGCTGCTGGGAATGCTGGTGAGAGGCGACGCCCAGGCGCGGATTCGGGTCCAGGAGATCCGCCTTCTCACGTGCAGCGATCACCTGAAGGAGATCGTCTATCGCTGCATCGGCGAGCGGCGGAAGCGGTACGAGGGCGCCGACGAGCTGATCGAGGCCCTGCGCAATCCGCCCCCCCCGTTGAACGCCGGAAAGCTGCGGTCGCTGAAGGGCGTTCACCTCGCCTTTACCGGCATCCTGACCAGGCCCCGCCGCGACGCCGTCCGGGCCGCCCGGCGGGCCGGCGCGATCGTCCACGGCATGCCCTCCGTGCAGACGACCGTCGTCGTCCGCGGTCGGCCGAACCCGCTGCAGGCCGCCGGCCGGGATGCGGGCCTGAAGCTGATGGAGATCAAGCGGCTAAGGACGAAGGGGCACCGGATCACGCTGCTCAACGACACGCAGTTCTGGCGGCTGGTGGCCCGACGATGAAGGCCGCCGGCTACCGCTCTTTGCCGACGGCGACGCCCGGGCCCACGAGGTCCGGCTCGCCTCCCTGGCCTGATCGAGTCGAGCCGGTGGCGGCCGGTTCGGCAGCGGTGGGAAGCGGCGCGTAGCTCTCCACGAGGGCGGTCACCACCGCGGCCACCAGCGGCCCGAGCACGATGCCGATGAACCCGAAAGCGCTGAGCCCGCCCATCAGGCTCATGATCAACACGAGGGTGTTCATCTGCGACTTGCCGGAGAGCACCAGGGGGCGCACCACGTTGTCCACGTGGCCCATGACGACGAGGCCCACGAGGAGGAGGGTGATCCCCTTGCCCAGCGATCCGGACAGCATGAGCCAGACCCCCGCGGGCAGCCAGATCAGGGTCGCTCCAACCAGGGGCAGGAACGACAGTATCGCGATGATGAGCCCCCAGACGGCGGCGCTCTGGATGCCCAGAAGGGCGAAGGTCATCCCCCCGATGAGGCCCTGCAGGGCGGCGATGGCGAGGGTTGCGGTCACGCTGGCCGAGACGAGGTCGCGGGTGAGGGTCAGGAGGCGCTCGTTCTGGTCCTCGCCAAAGGGGAGGAGCCGCCGGAGGCTGGCCTCGAAGGACGAGGAGTCGCGCAGCACGAAGAACAGGATGCCGAGGGTGATGACCAGGTCGAGGAGGAATAGGGCGGCGCCCTTGAGCAGCCCGCCCGCCCGCGCGGCCAGGAAGCCCGCGATGTCGCCCATGCCGGCGGTGACCCGCGCGATGGCCTCCTCTTCGGGTGGCAGCATGGGCACCTTGCCGCGCGCCCAGTCCCAGGCGGTGTGCAGCCAGGCGGCGGCCCCGCCCTTGTTCTCGAGCTGCTCCCTCACGCTGCCCACGACCTGCTGGCCCTCGCCCAGGAGCGCCGAGCCCGCGAAGACGATGGGAACGATGAGCAGGACGAGGACGAGCACGGTCAGGAGCAGCGCGGTGCGGGTGGTGCCGAGGCGGGGGCGCAGCCGCCGCTGCACGGGGTCGAGGCAGATCACCAGCACCAGCGCCCATCCGATCTGGACCAGGAACGGCTCCACGATCCGGTAGGCCAGATAGGCGAGCAGGAGAAGCGAGCCGTAGAAGACCAGGAGCGTGTCATCAGGCGCCTCACGAGGATATGCTGGTTCCGCCCATGAAGATACGCGTCGCCCTCGGCGTCGTCGCCACCGCCATCCTTGCGGGCTGCGCCTCTCCGATAGAAGCACCTCCGCCGAGCGCTGCGCCTGCGACGCCGGCCCAGGCGCCGCGCCTGAACCCGCCCGAGCCGCCCGGGCCCGCTCCCGAGGGCATGGTCTGGATTCCCGGGGGAGCGTTCTGGATGGGCTGCGACCATCCGGGCATGGAGGACGCCCGGCCATTCCACCTCGTCTACGTCGACGGTTTCTGGATGGACAAGACGGAGGTGACGAACGAGGCGTTCGCGCGCTTCGTGAAGGCGACCGGCTACGTGACGATCGCCGAGCGCAAGCCGGACGCGAAGGACTTCCCCGGCGCCCCTCCGGAGAGCCTGGTGCCGGGGGCGGTCGTCTTCACGCCCCCGAGCCGGCCGGTGCGCCTCGACAACCATTTCCAGTGGTGGAGCTACATGCCGGGCGCCAATTGGCGACATCCAGAGGGGCCGAAGAGCGGCCTCGAGGGCCGCGAGAAGCACCCGGTGGTTCACGTTGCCTTCCCCGACGCCCTGGCCTACGCGGCGTGGGCCGGCAAGCGGCTGCCCACCGAGGCCGAGTGGGAGTTCGCGGCGCGCGGCGGTCAGGACCGCAAGACCTACGCCTGGGGCGACGAGATGAAGCCAGGCGGGCGCTGGATGGCGAACATCTGGCAAGGACACTTCCCGAACGAGGACCGCGCGGAGGACGGCTATCGCGGGACGGCGCCGGTGGCTTCCTTTCCGGCCGAGAGCTACGGCCTCTACGACATGTCCGGGAACGTCTGGGAGTGGTGCTCCGACTGGTACCGGCCCGACACCTACGAAGCCCTGGCGGCGGCCGGCGTGGCACGCAACCCGCCGGGGCCGGCGGACAGCTTCGACCCGCAGGAGCCCGGGGTGAAGAAGCGGGTGAACCGCGGCGGCTCGTACCTGTGCAGCGACCAGTATTGCTCGCGTTACGTGCTCGGCTCGAGGGGCAAAGGCGAGGTCGACACCGGCACTTCGAACCTCGGCTTCCGTTGCGTGCTGGGCGTGGCCGCCCCCAAGGCAGCCACCGAAGCGTCGCCTCCGGGACGGCTCCCTGGGGACTGAGGGCGCCGAGCCCTGGCGACGCCGGATCGGGCACAATGGCCCGGTGCCCCGTCACCTGCTGCTGATCAGCACTTCGACCGTGCACGGCACCGCCTACCTGGAGCACGCTTTCGAGGAGCTCCGCGACTTCCTCGGCCGCACGGCGCGCGTCCTGTTCATCCCGTTCGCCCTGAAGGACCATCAGGCCTACGCGGCCCGGGCCCGCGCGACTTTCGACTCGATCGGCTTCGGGCTCGACTCGCTCCACGAGGCCCCCTCCCCCGCCGATGCCCTGGAGAGCGCCGAGGCCGTGTTCACCGGAGGCGGCAACACCTTCCGCCTCCTGGATGCGCTCTGCCGGCTCGACCTCGTCCACATCCTCCGCCGGCGCGCCCGCGAGGGGATGCTCTACTCGGGAGCCAGCGCGGGCAGCAACCTCGCCTGCCCCACGATCATGACCACGAACGACATGCCGATCGTGGAGCCGCCTACCCTGGACGCCCTCGCCCTCGTGTCCTTCCAGATCAACCCGCACTACCTCGATCCCGACCCGGGCTCCACCCACATGGGCGAGACGCGGGAGACGCGCATCCGGGAGTTCCACGAGGAGAACGCGACTCCGGTGGTCGGGCTGCGGGAAGGCGCGATGCTGCGGGTGGACGGCGACTCGGTCCTGCTGAAGGGCATCGCGGGGGCCCGTATCTTCCGGCGCGGGCAGGAGCCGCTCGAGGTCCTGCCGGTGGCGCGCCTCGAGCCGTTGCTCGGGTAAAGGAGACATCCGCCTTGCGCAGAACCCTCGGGATCGTCCTTGTCACCGCCGTCTGCTCCGCCATCAGTGGCTTCCAGCCGGTCGCGTTCGCCGCCGAGCCGGAAGCCCGCCGGCCCTTGAAGCTCGACGACCTCGACCGCGTCCTTGAAGTGGCCGACCCGCGGGTCTCCCCGGATGGCCAGTGGGTCGCCTACACCGTCACCCGAGTGGACCTCGCGGCCGACAAGGATGACACCGACGTCTGGATGACGAGCTGGGACGGAGCGCGGACCGTCCGCCTCACCTCGAGCCCCGACGACGAGACGAAGCCGCGCTTCAGCCCGGACGGGCGCTACCTCTCGTTCCTCTCGGCGCGAGGCAACAAGAAGGACGACGAGATTGCGCAGCTCTGGCTTCTCGATCGCGCGGGCGGCGAGGCCGAGCGGGTCAGCGAGGTCGAGGGCGGCATCGACGACTACGCCTGGGCTCCCGACGGCAAGCGGCTCGTCTTCGTGGTGACGGACCCCGACCCCGAGGTGAAGCGCGCGGCCGAGGCCAAGGGCGACAAGAAGCCCAAGCCGAAGCCCATCGTGATCGACCGCTACCAGTTCAAGCAGGACATCGAGGGCTACCTCGGCCCTCGCCGGAGCCACCTTTACCTGTTCGACCGGGAGACCAGGAAGACGGAAGCCCTGACCCCTGGTGCCTTCGACGAGAAGCTGCCGGCCTGGTCGCCGGACGGCAAACGGATCGCCTTCGTCAGCAAGCGCGCGGGGGCCGATCCCGATCGCTCGAACAACACCGACGTGTTCGTCGTCGAAGCCAGGGCAGGAGCGGCCGCGCGCGCGCTCACCACCTACCCCGGCGACGACAACAACGAGTCGTCGAGCCCCCTCGCCTGGAGCCCGGACGGAACGCAGATCGCCTACGTGCAGGGGCCCGAGGCGCGCGACTACGCCTACGGTCAGGACCGGCTCATGATCGTGCCGGCGGCGGGCGGGGCGACACGGGCGCTGGCCACCGATCTGGATCGTCCGGTCGCCTCCCCTGTCTTCACGAAGGACGGGGCCGCGATCCTGTTCCGCGTGGTGGACGACCGGAGCGAGCACCTCGCCCGGGTGAGCGTGGCCGGCGGACCGGTGGAGCGCATCGTCGGCGGCAAGCGCGTCATGTCCTCGTTCGCAGCCGGACCAGAGGGCCGTCTTGCCGTCCTGGCCGCCTCCGACACCGAGCCCCCCGAGGTCTACGCAGTCGACGGGCCATCGCTCCGGCGGCTCAGCCACCAGAACGACGCCTGGCTGTCCGAGGTCCGCCTGGGCGCCACCGAGGAGTTCACGTCGAAGAGCAGGGACGGCACGCTCGTGAACGGCCTCCTCGTGAAAGCAGCCGACTTCGCCCCCGGCCGGCGATACCCGGCCGTCCTGCGCATCCACGGAGGGCCGAGCGGCCAGGACGAGCACGCCTTCAGCTTCGAGCGGGAGCTGCTGGCCGCCCAGGGCTACCTGGTGGTGGCCGCGAACTATCGGGGCAGCAACGGCCGCGGCCAGGCCTTCCAGCGCGCGATCTTCGCGGACTGGGGCGGTAAGGAGGTGGTGGACCTGCACGGCGTGATCGACCACGTCGTCGCTTCGGGGCTGGCCGATCCGGGCCGCCTCGGCGTGGGCGGCTGGAGCTACGGTGGGATCCTGACGAACTACCTGATCGCCACCGACCATCGCTTCAAGGCGGCCACCAGCGGCGCGGGCAGCTCGAACCAGATCTCGATGTACGGCGTCGACGAGTACATCGTGCAATACGAGACCGAGCTGGGGCCGCCCTGGAAGAGCCGCGACCTTTGGCTCAAGGTTTCCTATCCATTCTTCCAGGCCGACCGGATCACCACCCCGACCCTCTTCCTCGGAGGCGAGAAGGATTTCAACGTGCCGCTGGTGGGCGGCGAGCAGATGTACCAGGCGCTCCGGAGCCTGGGGGTGCCCACGCAGCTCGTGGTCTACCCCAGCCAATTTCACGGCCTGACCGTTCCGACCTATCGGAAGGACCGTCTGGAGCGCTACCTCGCGTGGTACGAGAAGTACCTGAAGGCGGCGGCCGCGCCCTGATGCACTAGCACTCCGGCAGGTTGACGGAGAGGTCGAGCGGGGCTTGAAGGACGTTTAGCGCGAGTCCTCCGCGCGACGTCTCCTTGTATTTGTCCTTCATGTCGGCGCCGGTGTCCCGCATGGTCTTGATCACCTTGTCGAGGGAGACGAAGTGCTCGCCATCGCCGCGCAGGGCCATGCGGGAGGCATTGATCGCCTTGATCGAGGCCATGGCGTTGCGCTCGATGCAGGGGACCTGCACGAGGCCGCCGATGGGGTCGCAGGTCAGGCCTAGGTTGTGCTCCATGGCGATCTCCGCCGCGTTCTCCGCCTGGGCCGGGCTCCCCCCCATCACCTCCGCCAGCGCCCCCGCGGCCATGGAGCAGGCGGAGCCCACTTCGCCCTGGCAGCCCACCTCGGCCCCGCTGATCGAGGCGTTCTCCTTGTAGAGCACGCCGATCGCCCCCGCGGTGAGCAGGAAGCGCACGACGCCCTCGTCGTCGGCCCCCGGCACGAAGCGGGTGTAGTAGTGGAGCACGGCGGGGATGATGCCGGCCGCGCCGTTCGTGGGAGCGGTGACCACGCGCCCGCCCGCCGCGTTCTCCTCGTTGACCGCCAGCGCGTAGAGGTTGACCCAGTCCATGGCGGTGAGGGGATCCCGCAGACCGGCTTCCGGGTTCGCCAGCAGGCGCCGGTGCATGTCGGATGCGCGCCGGCGGACCTTCAGCCCACCCGGCAGCACCCCGTCCCCCGTGCAGCCGCGCCGGACGCAATCCTGCATCACGCCCCAGATCCGGAGCAGCGCGGCCCGGGTCTCGCCCTCGGGACGCCAGGCTTTCTCGTTCTCCAGCATGACCTGGCTCATCGGCAGGCCGGTGCGCCGGCAATGCTCGAGCAGCTCGGCCGCGCTGTGGAACGGATGGGCCAGCGGCCGTGCGTCTTCCTTGATCGGGCTTTTGCCGAGCGCGGCCGCCTCGTCCACCACGAAGCCCCCGCCCACCGAGTAGTAGACGCGGCTCCGCAGGGGCGCTCCCGCGCCGTCCAGGGCCGTGAAGCGCATGCCGTTCGGATGGAAGGGCAGCGAGGTGCGGTGCATCACGAGGTGCTCGGCCTCGCGGAACGCCACCTCGCGCCGGCCCAGAAGTGCTATCCGTCCGTCCCCGCGCACCTGGGCGACCCGGGCCGGGATCCCCTCCACGTCGACGCCTTCCGGGGTCTCCCCCAGCAGGCCCAGGATCACCGCCTTGTCGCTGCCGTGGCCGCGGCCGGTGGCCCCCAGGCTGCCGAACAGCTCGGCCTTGACCGCCTCCGCCTTCTCGAGCACCCCGGCCGCTTCGAGGTCGGCCGCGAAGAGGCGCGCCGCGCGCATGGGCCCCACGGTGTGGGAGCTGGATGGCCCGATGCCGATCTTGAACAGCTCGAGGACGCTGATCGCCATGTGCGGGGCGGCTCCGCTCGAATGGTACCGCACCCCGGCAGGGCGCGGGCGGCGCCGTTCCTCCTGTCCCTTTCTGAGTGTAGGATTGGGGTCTAAGACATGCTCAGATGGCTGGGCGTCCGCAGGTCCCCGTGGCTGGTGGCGGCGATTGCCGTGGCCGCCATCGCGGCGACGCGAGCGAGGGCTGCGGACAAGAAGCCGGACAAGAAGGCCACCGCCGCCTTGCTCAAGGCGGCGAAGGAGGGCAGCGTCGCCGGGGTGACGAACGCCATCGCCGGACGCGCCGACCTGACCGCGTGCGACGAGGACGGCAATACACCCCTTGCCCTCGCGGCGGCCGGCGGCCACCTCGAGGCCGTCCAGGCGCTGTTGACGGCAGGACTGGACGTGAACAAGGCCGACTCCTACGGCGTCAGCCCGGTGATGGAGGCAGCGCTCGGCGGTCACCTGGCGGTGGTGAAGGCCCTCATCGCCGCGAAGGCCGACCTCGCCGGTGAGGACCACCGCGGACGCAACGCCCTTCTTCACGCGGCCCGCGGCGGCAGCGGGCCCGTGGTGCAGGAGCTGCTCGCGGCCGGGCTCTCCCCGAGCAGCGCGGATGGCGAGGCCCAGACCGCCCTGCATCTCGCGGCCCGCGACGGCCAGCTCGAGGTCGTGAAGGGGCTGCTCGCCGCCAAGGCGGATGTGAACGCCCGGGACCAGCGGACCTCCGCCACTCCGCTGATGAACGCGGCATCGGGTGGCCACATCGAGGTGGCGAAGGAGTTGCTGGCGGCCCGGGCAAACCTCGCCTTGAAGAACAAGGATGGGCAGACGGCGTCGGACGTCGCGGCCGACTTCAACCACCCCGAGGTGGCGGACTTGCTGAAGGCGGCCGCGAGGGCCAAGCCCACGCCCAAGCCCACGTCGCCGGCGCCTCCGAAGAAGACCCCCCCGAAGCCGACCCCGTAGGAGGACCGACGTTGAGAAGACGCCGGGCGGCAAGGGCCGCCCTTCTCGTCGTCCTCCTCCTCGCGTTGCTCGCGCTTCTGGCCGCCACTCCGTTGGCCAAACGCGTCGTGCAGGGCGTGCTGACCGGCGTCGTGTCCACCCGTCTCGGTGGCCGCGCGACCATCGGGGGCCTCACCGGCATCACGGTGACCCGCACGGAGCCGCCCATGGAGATCGCTCTCGACCGCCTCGAGGTGCATCTCGTCGGCTGGAGCAGGTTCGTGGTCCGCGCGGTGCGTCCGCGGGTGACCGTGGGGCCGTCCCGGAAGGCCACCACCCTCGCGGGCGACCCCCGGCCGTGGGCGGTCCTCGGACGCCTGCAGTCGCTGGAGGTAACGGGCGGCGAGCTGCGGTTCCTCGACACCGCGGGCCACCCGACCGTCCAGCTCGTCGGGCTCGATGTGCGCCTCGCCCATCAGAACGATGGGCGCCATCACCTCGCGATCGGCGGTTTCCTCGCCCCGCCCTCTCCCGGCGAGTCGCTTCCCCTTCGGATCGAGGCGGACCTCCGCGCCGGGCTGACCCTGGAGGTGCAGAAGGCGTGGATCGCCGTGGGCCCGGCGCACGCGGACACCCATGGCCAGGTCGCCTCGGCGAGCCCGTTCTCGGGAAGCCTCGAGGGCACGCTCGCCGCCGACCTGTCGTTCCTCGACCGCTGGCGCGAGGGAACCCGGGCCACCGGGGCCATCGAGGCCTCGTGGCGCGTCGAGAGCACAAATGGCCATCGGAGCGGACGCCTGGACGTCGCGGGGCCCGCCCTGTCCTGGGACGGCCTCGGACCGTGGACGCTCGAGGTTCGCGGGGAGTTCGTGGATCAGGCGATCGAGCTCCGCGCGGCGTCGCTGCGGGGCTACCGCGGGCGGATCGACGCGGAGGGCCGCCTGGCCCTCGGCCCGAAGGGTGACGGCCGCGCGGGCCTCCGCTACGCGGGCCTGGACCTGACCGCGCTCCTGCGGGACGTCCGCGGCAAAGACGTATGGACGCCGCCCCTCGCGAGCCGCGCCGGGGGGACCGCCGAGCTGCGGTTCGCGGCCGGGGGCCGTTCGCTCACGGGAGGCCAGGGGACGGTGCGGCTCGAAGCGGACACCGCCCGGGCGGGCCTGCCCGTCTCTGGCGACGCGCGTTGGACGATCGCGGGCGACCTATGGACGGTCGCTGCCGACCACCTCGCGTTCCCCCACGGAGAAGCCAACGTCGAGGCACGGGGGGGCGGCCGGGCGGCGCCCGCGGGACGTTTTTCTCTCGTGCTCGACGAGGGCGCGGACCTGAGCGACCTCACGGCAAGGCTCGGCTTCCCGCCTCCTGCCGTCCGTGTCTCGGGTGCGCTCCGCGCCGGTGGGACGTTCGACGCGGGCCTGGGGACGACCCGGGTGACGGGCGAGGCCGTGCGGGTGGACGGCGTGGCCTTCGCGCTCGAGGCCGAGGTGGAGGGCAACGGCCGTGCGCTGCGCCTCGCGCCGCTCTACCTCGAAGGTCCGCACGGCCGGCTCCGCTCCATCGGGACGGTCCCGCTGGTGGCCGACGAGGCGTGGGACCTGACGTTCGAGGCCGAGCGCTTCGATCTCGCGTCGACGGCGCGACGATGGGGCCTGCCGTTCCGCGGGGTCCTGACCGGGAGCGCCCGGGTCGCGGGGCCCTTCCACGACCCGGATGGCGAGGCCGACCTGTCGCTCGCGGAGCTGGCGCCCGCCGAGGGTCAGGCGCCGATCGGCGAGATCCGCCTCCGTGTCCGCAAGCTCTTGCGCCGAGTGGAGCTGGCCTCGATCGAGGGAGTGCTCCTCGGAGGCCCCGTCAGCGGCTCGGGCGCCTACGATCTCGACTCGCGGGCGATCGACGGGCGCCTGCGGGGTGACGCGCTCCGGCTCGGCGCGTTTCCCGGCCGGCCCGAGGCGCTGCGCGGCCTCGAGGGCGACCTCGCCTTCGTCTTGGATGCTTCAGGAACGCCCGCCGCTCCGCGTGGCTCGGGCCACGTGACCCTGAGCGGCCTTACCCTCCAAGCTAGCCCGTTGCCGCCGGTCGCTCTCGAGCTCGCGTCCGACGGCCAAGTCCTCCGGCTCACGACAACCGAGCCCGCGGGCCTCCTGACCGGCGAGTGCCGGATCGGGAACGACTGGCCCGTGCGTCTCGACCTGGACGTGGCCGCGTTGCCCGGCGGGCCGGTGCTGGCCGCCCTGCCGCGCGCGCGCGACAGCGGCGCCGCCCTCCAGGGGACCGGAACCGTGACTCTCGAGTTCCCCGCGCGCACGCCCCGGGAAGTGCGCTATCGCGCGGCCATCGGGAGCCTGGAAGGCCGATGGCGGGAGCGCTCGTTCTCCACGACCGCATTCCGCGCGACGGGGGACCTCACGGAGGTGACCCTCGAGGGCCTGGAAGTCCGGGGGGAGGACGGGCGCCTCCGACTCGAGGGCCGGATCGATCTCGACAAGCGCGCCGCGGCCAACCTGGACATCGACGGCGACGTGCCCCTCGGCTGGCTCACCACGTTCTTCCCGGAGGCGGAGGCGCAGGGGCGGGCCAAGGTCACAGTGAAGGCCGTCGGCCCTCGCGAAAGCGTCGATCTGCGCGGCACCATGGCCCTCGACGCGGAGGCCGGCCACTGGGGTGGCTTCAGCTGGACCGCCTTGTCGGCGCGAGCGGAAGCCAAGGGGACGAGCATCGCGGTCGACAAGGCCGAGGTGCGGGCGTTCGGGGGGACGCTCTCATTCAAGGGAGCCCTCCCCCTGCCGGGACGGAGGGGGGGGCCAGAAGCAGCCCTCGCGGTTGAATGGAAGGACATCGACCTGGGCGTGTTGGTTCCCCAAGACGAGGAGCTGTACCAGCCTCGGCTGTGGGTCGTCACCGCCGGCAGCGGACGTCTCACCGCTCCCCGCTTCGAATCGAAGGCGCTCGCCGGCGAAGGCGAGGTCACTCTCCTCGCGGTGATTCCGGACGGCACCGAGGCGAGAACGGCGGCGCCCGCCGCCTGGCGCGTGGCCGATGGCGAGGTCTCGATCGACGCGCTGAGCCTCCACGGGACGCAGACGGATCTTCAGCTCTCGCTCCACGCGGGGCTCGACAAAGCCTGGAACGCGCGGGCCGCGGGAACGCTCGACACCTCCCTCCTCAACCTCCTGATGGCGCAGGGTTGGTCGCTGGCCGGGCGGACGACCCTCGACCTGCGGGCGAGGAGCGGCCCCGACGGAATGGCGCTGACCGGCGACGTGCAGCTTGCCGACGGCCGGATCCGGAGCGATGACCCGCCGATGGCCATCACCGACATCACCGGCGGGGTGCGGTTCCGTGAGCGGACCTTCGAGATGAGCGAGCTCAGGGGCCGCATGGGCAGCGGATCGGTCACCGCCCAGGGAGGCGGCGAGCTGGGGCCGGGAGGCCTGAAGCGGGTGGAGATCACCGCCAAGAGCGTCAACGCCGAGATCACCTACCCGCGCGGCCTCTTCGCGCAGGTGGCGGGCTCGGTCGTCTTCTCGGGAGGGGAGGGCAGCTACCGTCTGACCGGCGATCTGCGCGCTCGCCGGGCGCGTTACACCGCGGAATTCGACGCCGCGAGCCAGTCCCTGGCCTCTCTGGACAGCCAGCTCCGCAGCCTGACCCGGCGCGAGGACGCCTTCTCGGACCGGGTCGTCCTCGACCTGAGGGTCAGCACCACCGAGGATATCCGGGTCGAGAACTCCATCGTCCAGGCGACCGCAGGCGGGAGCGCCTCGGTGGGCGGCACCCTGGCTTCCTACGCGGTCGACGGGAGCCTGATGCTACGGGCGGGTGGCACCGCCAAGATCGGACGGAGCCGCGCCACGATCACCTCCGGCCGGGTTGACCTGAACGGCTACCCCCTCGAGCCTCCGGAGCTGGACGTGAGCCTGGAAGCCCGCGCCGGTGGCAGGAGCGTCCAGATCAACGTCGAAGGGCGGACCGACAACCTCAAGACCGTGCTCACCGCCCCGGACGATCCCAACCTGACCGAGTCCGACGTCGCCTCCCTGCTCCTCACAGGGCGACCCGTCGATACGGCTTCCCACCAGGGTGGCGACGTGGCCGCCGAGACTCTCGTCGCGGGGCTGGGCTCCGCCCTCCAGGGACAGGTCGGCGATGCGTTCACCTTCGAGGTCGGGACGGGCGACGAGGGGCTCCTGGCCGACGAAGCGAACCCGAAGACGCGCTTCCAGGTCGGACGCCGGGTGAGCGATCGCCTCACCGTCGCCTACTCGACCGGCCTCGACGGCCAGGACCAGAGGTGGATCCTGGACTTCGAGCCCCTGCTCCGTGTGCGCTTCCGTGGCCTGCGGGAAGAGAACAACACGTACGCAGTCGAGGCCTACCACCGCATCAACCTGATCAATCGCCAGGGGCCGGCCGCCAACCGGAACACGGCCGGGCGGGATCGAGGGGAGGTGAAGATCCTCGGTGATCCGCCCGTGGCGGAAGCGGAATTGCGCAAGGAGATCCGCGGAAAGGCCGGACAGCCCTACGACTACTGGGTGGCCCAGGACGACGCCGAGCGGATCCGCAAGAAGCTGGTCGGGGGTGGCTACCTCAGCGCTCGGGTCGACCTGGACACCGAAAGGGGCGCGGACGGCAGGACGATCCTCTATCACATCGACGCCGGCGAGCGCGTCAGAATCGACTGGACGGGCGAGCACCCTGGGGCAGCCTTTCGCAAGAAGGCGGAAGCGCTCTGGGATCCGAGCTTCCCGCCCGAGATCCGATCCCGCCGACTCGCCCAGCTCGCTCAGTTGGCGCTCAAAGCCGACCGGTATTACCGGGCTACGGTGGCCGCGACGGACGCGCATGAGGACGGGCAGTGGCGGGTCACCCTTCACGCGGAACGCGGGCCGCGTGGAAAGCAGGTCGTCCTCCGGTTCCCCGGGCGCGAGGCGGTTCCGGAGGACCTCCTGCGGTCTGCACTGCCCGACCCACGGACGCCGGAGTTCTTCGCCCTTCTCCAGACCGAGGACCTCTCGCGGCTCGCCCTCACCCTCCGCGGGGCCTACGCGGCGCACGGATTCCTGGAAGCCCAGGTCGGCCGGCCCGAGACGGCTTTCGATGCCGCGTCGGGCAACCTCAACGTCACGATCCCGGTGACCGAGGGGGAGCGCCGCCTCCTGGCCGCGGTCGAGCTGCCGGACTTTCCGACCGGAAAAGCCCCGAGCGGCCTGAGGCTCGCCCCGGGCGGGCCCCTGAGCATCGCCGACTACGTTCACGATCGCGCCCTGCTGGCGCAGTACTACCGCGAGCAGGGCTTCCCCGACATCCACGTCCACGCGGCCATCGAGAAAGACCCCGCAGGCGCCCGCCTCGTGTACACGGCGGAGACGGGCTCGGAGGTCCGCGTCGGCGCCATCACGATCCGGCAGTCCGGCCACACGAAAGAGGGCGTCATCCGAAGTGCTTTGGCCTTCCGTGAGGGCGACGTCCTGCGCCCTTCACATCTGGCGCAAACGCGCCGGCAGCTCGCGCAGATCGGGGCCTTTCGCTCGGTCGACGTCCGCGCCGTCGCCTCGAAGGCGGGGCCGGACATTCGCGACGTGGTGATCCAGGTGGTCGATCGGGCGGGCCTGGAGCTGGACTACGGCCTGCGCTATCGCAGCGGCGACCCCGAAGCCGTAGACGCGTCCCTCGGCCGGGACGACGGCTCGATCGAGGGCGGGGCGCGGGCGACCCTGGTGAGCCCCTTCGGGTATGGCATGGGGATCGGCGCCTTCGGCCTCGCGTCCACCAAGCGCGTGCTCTTCGGCTTGCGCCTCTCGATCCCGCGTGTCCTCGGGGGCGCCCTGCCCACCCAGGTCTACGTCCGCGACGAGCACAAGGACGTGACCACCTATCAGGACCAGGCGCGGAGCCTCAGCCTGACCGTGCAGCAGCTCCGGTTGCTCGCCAACGGCATGCGGCTGCAGTGGAGCTACGCCTTCAGCCGCAGGAGCGGTCCGACCCTCGTCCGCGACGGCGTCATCGTCCTCGACGGAGTGGACCGCGGCGCCATCAACCTGTCCCTGATCCGCGACGCCCGCGACAGCTTCACCAACCCGACCCGGGGCCGCTTCTGGAGCGTGAATGCGAGCACTTTCGCGCGCGTCCTGGGATCGGACGAAGACTTCGTCCGGCTGTACGGCCAGGTCTTCCAGTACCTCCCGGTGGGCCCGATGGTATGGGCCCACGGGCTGCGCCTGGGCCTCATCCCCGGCGGGGAAACGGGCCTGCTCCCGGACGACCTCTTCGAGACCGGGGGGCCCTCGAGCGTGCGCGGGTTCGCGGTGGACGGCCTCGGCCCCCGGACGGCCGATGGCGCCCTCGGCGGGCAAGCCCTCCTGGTGTTCAACGAAGAGCTGCGCTTCCCGATCCGCGGGGCCCTTCACGGCGGTGTCTTCCTCGACGTGGGCAACGTGTTCGCGAAACCCGCCGACTTCGACGTCCGCGATCTCCGGGCGAGCGCGGGTGTGGGGCTACGCTACCTCTTGTCCTTCGGAGTCATCCGCGTCGACTGGGCCCACGTTCTGTCCCCAAAGCCGGGAGAAAAGAAGAGCCGGTTCGTCT
>WNFM01092778.1_pt2 | contig 28123 bp, 30 predicted proteins | sample 5400271 | NCBI WGS metagenome assembly WNFM01 (sample SAMN13153352, study PRJNA577476) | soil metagenome | isolation source: 60 cm saprolite on Douglas fir-dominated hillslope | place: USA:California | collected 2013-09-17 | reverse complement strand
CGGGTAATCTTTGTTTTCCCCACCACAATCAGCGCCGCTACATCCTCTCAGAGCCGCTATGCCGACCAAGCCTGGAGAACGCAAGCTGCAGATTCTGCAGACACTTGCGAGCATGCTCGAGAATCCCAAGGGGGAGAAAATAACCACCGCCGCGCTCGCGGCCCGGCTCGACGTTTCCGAGGCGGCGCTCTACCGGCATTTCGCGAGCAAGGCGCAGATGTTCGAGGGTCTGATCGAGTTCATCGAGCAGACCTTGTTCGGCCTGATCAACAAGATCACCTCGGAAGAAACCAATGGCCTCAAGCAACTCGAGGCGATCCTCTCGTCGCTGCTTGGTTTTGCCAAGAAGAACCCCGGCATGACGCGTGTGCTGATCGGCGATGTTCTTGTCAACGAAGATGAACGCCTGCAGGCGCGCATCAACCAGTTGCATGACCGGCTGGAGGCAACGCTTAAGCAGGCGCTGCGCTTCGCGATTTCCGAGAAGCAGATTGCCGAAAGTACGGATGCCGCCGCCCAGGCCAATCTCATGATCGCTTTCGTGATCGGCCGCTGGCATCAGTTCGCCAAGAGCGGATTCAGGCGCGACCCTACGGAACAGTGGGCCGCGCAATGGCCTGCGCTGGTTTAGCCAGGTGTTTGCTTCGTCGGCGTCGAGGATTTTATTGTCCGCGTTCGTTGTCGCGCTGCTCGGCGGTTGCGGCGCATCGGACGATGAATTTGCGAAAGTGGTCGTCGGCACCTGGGCCTCGCGCGAAGTAGCACCGGACGACGTGATCGTCGAAACCCAGTTCACGCTGCTGCCGGGAGGGCGTGTCAATTGGCAGGGCGAGCTGCGCATGCTGGTGCCTGCCGATTTTTACCTGCCGAATCGTCCCAACTATGAAGTCAGGAACGGCCGGCTGGTGTACTACTTCAATGCAAGCGGCAACTGGACTGTGCGCGACGGCTATTTGCACACCAGGATCGAGTCCTCGACATTGCCCAGCCTGATGCCGGTGGGTTTTGCCGCGGCCTGGAAGCTCAAGGAAGTGACCAGCAAGGAATTGATCTACGTGTCCGCCGCCAATGGCAGCACTCGCGTGGAATTCCGAAAACCCTAGGCACCTCATCCCCCGCCTTCTCCCCTGAGCGGAGAAGGAGCCAAGAAAGCTTGCCGCAAGATTCCTGTTTGTGCTTTGAAGCTCCCCTCTCCGCTCAGGGGAGAGGGGCGGGGGTGAGGTGGGAGAGGGGCGGGGGTGAGGTGGCGGTATTTCCCGCCCCGCACACCGCGCACTGCGGATCCTTCTTGAGGCGCACGCTGCGCCATTCCATCGTCAGCGCGTCGAGCAACAGCAGCCGTCCGGTCAGGTCGCGGCCCAACCCCATCAGCAATTTCAGCGCCTCGGCGGCCTGGATCGATCCGATGATGCCGACCAGCGGCGCGAACACGCCCATGACGGCGCAGCGCATTTCCTCCAGATCTCCGCTCTCGGGAAACAAGCAGTGATAGCACGGACTGTCGGCCCGGCGCAGATCGAATACCGCAACCTGGCCGTCGAAACGCACGCCCGCGCCCGATACCAGCGGCTTTGCGAAGCGCACGCAGGCGCGATTGATGGCATGACGCGTGGCGAAGTTGTCGGTGCAATCGACGACCACATCCGCGGACTGGACCAGCTGCTCCAATCGTTCGCCGGCCACGCGCTCGGCAACGGCGGTGACAACGGCCTGGGGATTGATGCGTGCCAGCGTGCGGCTTGCGGAGTCGACCTTGCGCTCGCCGATCGAATCGGTGAAATGCACGATCTGCCGCTGCAGATTGGTCAGGTCGACGTCATCGTCGTCGCAGATCGTGAGCCGGCCCACGCCGCTCGCCGCCAGATAAAGCGATACCGGCGAGCCGAGGCCGCCGGCACCGATGATCAGGACATGCGAGTCGAGCAGCTTCTGCTGGCCATCGATTTCGATTTCGGGCAGCAGGATGTGGCGGCTGTAACGCAGTAGCTGGTTGTCGTCCATTGCGTTTTGGAAAGCGGATTTTGCGGGCATCTTAACGCGGAAGGCCCGCACTGGGCGGGCCTTCCGTTGTTGCGCTTGCCATGTATGCGTTATCTCTTGCCGATGATCTGCAGACCTTTCAACAAGTTCAGCGCCTGATTCAACTGATAGTCGTTTTTCGACACGATGTCGGCCGGCGTGCCGTCGTCTGCCGGTTTGTCTTCGACCTTCGGTACCGCAGGTGCCGCCGGTACTGCCGATTGCGGTTGCGGCGGCGGCGACTTGAGTTCCGGCAGACCTTGCGGATTGGCCAGATGGCGTTCCAGGTCGGCTTCACGCAACCGGGTCGCGGCCTCGCCCTCTGTCACGGTCGCCTCTTCGACGATGATGTCGGGCGTGATGCCCTTCGCCTGGATCGAGCGGCCGTTCGGCGTGAAATAGCGCGCGGTCGTGAGCTTGATCGCGGTGCCGTTGCCCAGCGGCAGAATGGTCTGCACCGATCCCTTGCCGAACGTCTGCGTGCCCATCACCACTGCTCGCTTGTGATCCTGCAAGGCGCCAGCGACGATTTCCGATGCCGATGCGGATCCGCTATTGACCAGCACGACCATCGGCAGCGTCTTCAGTTCCTTGGGCAGCTTCTTCAGATAGTCGTCCTTGCTGCCGCGCAGGTAATACTCGGGGCGCGCGAACAGCTTCATCTTGGCATCTTCGGTGCGGCCTTCGGTGTAAACCACCAGTGCTTCGTTTGGCAGGAAGGCAGCCGAAATGGCTACGGCGCTGTTGAGCAAGCCGCCCGGATCGTTGCGCAGGTCGAGGATGATGCCTTTCATCGGGCCGTTGTTGTCCTTGAACAGCTTTTCGACGTATTTCGCCAGGGTCTCGCCGGTGTGTTCCTGGAACTGGGTCACCCGGAAATAGGCATAGCCCGGCTCGAGCAACTTGGACTTCACGCTCTGGATCTGGATCACGGCACGGGTCAGTGTCACCACGCGCGGCTTGGTGTCGCCTTTGCGCACGAAGGTCAGCGTGATCGGCGTATTGGGTTTGCCGCGCATGCGTTTGACCGCATCGTTCAGTGTCATTCCCTTCACATTGGCTTCATCGAGCTTGATGATCAGATCGCCCGACTTGAGGCCCGCCCGCCAGGCCGGCGTATCCTCGATAGGCGCCACGACCTTGACGAAACCGTCTTCCATGCCGACTTCGATGCCCAGACCGCCGAATTCGCCCTGGGTGCCGACCTGCAGGTCGCGGAATGCTTCGGCATCCAGATAGGCGGAATGCGGATCCAGGCCGGACAGCATGCCGTTGATCGCTTCCGAGATGAGCTTCTTGTCGTCGACCGGCTCGACATAGTCATTCTTGATGCGGCCAAATACTTCCGTGAAAGCGCGCAAGTCCTCGATCGGCAGCGGGCCGGCACTTTTTTGCGCCACTGCGGAAAAGTTCAGGCTGATCAGCACGCCAAGGATCGCCCCGAGGGCAATCAGGCCAATCTGCCGAAATTTGCTATGCATCTTCATGACTCCTCATGCACGCACCGGTGGTGCGTGCTCTCATTTCAACGTTACCCAAGGAATGGGGTCGAAGGGCTTTCCCTGAAATCTCAACTCAAAGTATAAACCCGAATCAGGGTTGCCACCGCTGTTGCCGGCCGCTGCGATGGTATCGCCGGCTTTGGCCTCTTCGCCGACTTGCTTGAGCAGCGACTCGTTATTGCCGTACAGGCTCATGTAACCGTCGCCGTGGTCGAGAATCAGCAGGTTACCGAAGCCGCGCAGCCAGTCCGCATAGACTACGCGACCCCCGGCCACTGCCTTGACGTCCCGGCCGGCCTTGGCGGAAATGAACAATCCCTTCCAGGACAGGCCGCTATCCTGCCTTTGGCCGCCAAAGCGGTTCGTCAGTTCCCCGATCACGGGCAACCGCAATTTGCCTTTCAGGTCGCGGAATGGCCCTGCTCCGGTATCGGCATTAGGCAGTGCCTTATTGGCAAGGCGTTTGCCCGGCTTCTTGTTGCTCTTGCGGGCCGCTTCCTTGGCCAGCCGCTCGATCAATTGTGACAGCCTTTCCTCGTCGCGCTTGAGCGTGGAGAGCTGCTTGCGGCTCTTTTCGATGTCGTCCGAAACCTTTACATAAACCTGCTGGCGTTGCGCTTTCTCCTTTTCCAGCCGGCGCATTTGCGATGTCTCCTCGCTTTGTAGCGCGTGCAGTTCGGAGCTCTTGCGGCGGGTTTCGCCGGTCAGTTTGTCGAGACTCGCAAGATTTCCCCTCAGGCTTGCGAGCAGGTCGGCGCGAGCGCGGGAGACGTAACTGAGATAGTGAAGCTGCCGGGCGATTTCGTTCGGGTCTTCGCCATTGAGCACCAGCTTGATGGCGTCCGATTGTCCGCCGACATACTGCTGGTAGAGCAGCCGGCCCAGCGTGTCCTGCTCGTCGACGATATCGCCTTCCACGGCACGAGCCTGCGCTTGCAGCCGGGACAACGCGGTATTGACTTCACGCCGCTGGCCGGAAATCTGGTACAGCTTGCGGCTGGTCTCGCTGACCGCGCGCTCCGAATCCTTCAAGGCATCGGCGGCTTCCGCCTTCGAGCTTTCGGATTCGGTCAGTTGTTTGCGCAGGGTTTCGATGCGGCCGCGAATATCCTTCAGTTCATCCTGCGGCCCGGCCAGAACTGCGGCCGAAACGGCCATCGTGATCAGCGCTGCGAACGCAGCCGAAAACAACCGAAGGCATTTGTGTTCCGCGCTCAAGACTTGCCGCGCGCCTGCGCCGCCACGGCGGCTGCAGCCTGCTTTGCCTTCTCCTGGTCGCCCAGATAATAATTTCGCAGCGGCTTCAGATCATCGTCCAGTTCGTAAACCAGCGGGATGCCGGTCGGAATGTTCAGTCCCACGATGTCCGTTTCCGATACGTTGTCGAGATATTTCACCAGCGCGCGGATGGTATTGCCATGCGCGACCACGATGACGCGCTTGCCGGCTTTGACTTGGGGCGCGATCACATCGTTCCAATGCGGCAGAAAGCGCGCCACGGTGTCTTTCAGGCATTCGGTGAGGGGAATGTCCCGCGGGTTCATGTCGGCGTAGCGGCGATCCTTGCCGGGATAGCGCGCATCGCTTTGCTCGAGCGCGGGCGGCGGCGTGTCGTAACTGCGGCGCCAGACCAGGATCTGCTCCGCCCCGTAGCGTTCGGCCATGTCGGCCTTGTTCAACCCCTGCAGCGCGCCGTAGTGGCGTTCGTTCAGCCGCCACGAAAGCTGCTGGGGGATCCACGTCAAATCCAGTTCTTCGAGCGCAATCCACATCGTGCGGATCGCGCGCTTGAGGACCGAACCATGGGCTTGATCGAAAGTGAAGCCTTCCTGTTTGAGCAGGCCGCCGGCTTCGTGCGCTTCCTGAAGTCCTTTCTCCGAAAGGTCGACATCGGTCCAACCGGTGAACCGGTTCTCCTTGTTCCAGACGCTTTCGCCATGGCGCAGCAGTACGATTTTTTTCATGGAAACATGTAATGATCGCAGGATTGAAGGGATACGGGCGCTTTCGCGTCCAACGGATAGAATTGTATTACCCGCATCGGCAAGTGTCCCGCCGATCTCATCGGCGCCATGGAGGCGGCGGATGCCGGCGCTATTCATGGAGGCGATTTGATGTTTGCGGTTTCGGATCGCCCAGCGCTGTCGGCGCGCATTGCCCTGGCCTTGCTCGGGCTTGCCTGCGTATTGCCTTTCCTGAGCCCGGTCTTCTACCCGCCGATCGCCAGTTTCTACGGCGAAGCCGTGGCCTTCGCGTTGGGTCTGGCGGCGATCGCCCTGATGGCGACAAGATCCTTATGGACGGGCGTGCGGTTGCCGCGCATTGGCCTCATGTTTCTCGGCTTCGCCGTGCTGATGGTGTTGCAAATTGCTTTGGGCAAGGGCATTTACAGCCAGTTGAATCTGCTTGGTGCGCTTTACGTTCTGTGGGCAGCGGCCCTGGCGATGCTGGCCAACAGGCTGGTGCAGATCTTCGGCGCGTCAACGTTCGCCGCGGTTTTGGCGTGGTTCCTGCTCGCCGGCACCGTGATCAGCGCGCTCATCGGGCTGGTTCAGTTATTTGGTGTCCATACGCCGCTGACGCCGCTCATGCTGCCGCAAATGCATGGACGGACTTATGCCAATACCGGGCAGCCGAACCATCTGGCGAGCTATCTTTGTCTCGGTCTTGCGTCGGCCGGTTATCTATGGAGCACGCGTCGTCTGGGAATTGTTCTGGCTGTACCGGTGTGCGCCGTGCTGCTTGCTGTTCTGGCGACATCCGGATCGCGCGCTGCGTGGGTTTATGTTGCGGCATTCGTCGTATTCTCCGCGGTGATGGGCCTATTGCGGCCATCCGCGGAGTTCAAACGGTTGCTCGTTTTCAGCATCGCCGTCATGGGCGGCTTGCTGGCCGCGCAATGGGTGATGGCGGGCCTGGTGTCACAACGTTCGATCGCCGTGGAAACCATGGGCGCGCGCGTGCGGGCGGAAGGAATGTCGTCGCCTGTCCGGATGCGTTTCTGGAACGAGGCGTGGATGATGTTCCTCAGCGCGCCGATATTTGGCATCGGCTTCAAGGAATTTGCATGGAATAATTTCCTGCTGACAGCACAAATTCCGGGCCCTATTCCGAACGAGGGCATAATTGATCACGCGCACAATCTCATATTCCAGATTGCTGCCGAATTCGGTGCGTGCGGGCTGATTGTGCTGCTCGGCGGAGTGGGATGGTGGGGATGGTCCATGCGACGCGTGCAGATCGATCCTCCGCTATGGTGGATGGCGGCGGCGCTAGGCGTGCTCGGACTGCACAGTATGCTAGAGTATCCGCTGTGGTATGCGTATTTTCTCGGTATCGTCGCGGTTGTCATGGGCGCAGCCGAACGAGAGGCGCCGACGGCCTACGACAGGCCCAGCGGCAGGCTCATCCTGTGCGCGGCAGTCCTGCTCGGCGCGTTCGCGTTTGCGAATGTGTATCGGGACTATCGCGTCATGCGGTCACTGCAGCACACCGCGATTCGTGAACCCACTACGGCATCAGGTCCTGGCGATGGCAGCGTCCGGGTTCTGCTCGATTTGCAGGGCAGTTCGCTGTTCGCGCCGTTCATCGAATTTGCGCTGGCCCGTAGCATGTTGCTGAATCAGGAACATCTGAAGGACAAGATCGTGCTGAATCAGCGCGCGATGCGATTCCAGCCCGCCAATGATTTTGCCTATCGTCAGGCGCTCTTGTTGGCGATGTCAGGAGACCGGGCAGGGATGCGGGCGCAGTGGGACTTGGCGGTCGCCAACTACCCAAATGACCGCGGGGAAGTTTTGAAGTTGGCACAAGCGCTGGATAAATCCGGCGAATCCGGAATGAAAGAACTGCTGAGCTACGCGCAGCAAGAAAACGAAAAGGCGGAAAAGTGAAATTCGTGATGAATAACATATGGCTGGTGCTGGCTGCCATAGTGAGCGGCGCCATCCTGGTATGGCCCCTGATCAATCGGCGTCTGAGCGGCGTGCCGGAAGTCGGCGCGCTTCAGGCCGTCCAGCTGCTCAACCGCAAGGATGCGGTAATGATCGACGTGCGCGAACCGGCGGAGTTCAACGCGGGACACGCGCCGAACGCGAAGAACATTCCCCTCGCGCAACTCGACAAGCGCATTGGAGAGCTGGATAAATTCAAGAGCCGGCCGGCTGTCATCGTCTGCCAGACCGGAGGCCGGTCGCACGCGGCAACCGCGCTGCTCAAGAAAGCCGGATTTGCCGAAGTCGTCGTTCTGGCCGGGGGCATCGGCGCCTGGCAGCAGGCCAATATGCCGGTAGAGAAATAATGCCGCGCATCAGCATGTACTGCACCGCGGTGTGCCCTTATTGCGTGGCCGCCGAACGATTGTTGAAAAGCAAAGGGGTTGCGGACATCGAGAAGGTTCGCATCGATCTGCAGCCCGAAAGGCGGGCGGAAATGATGGAACGCACCGGCAGGCGTACCGTTCCGCAGATCTACATCGAAGATCGCCACATCGGTGGCTTCGATGATCTGGCCGCGCTCGACGCGGCCGGCGGGCTCGAGCCGCTGTTGCGCAGTGAACCCAGCAAATCCGCCGCCTGACCCCTTAACTATCCATCCCCCGAGACCAGTCAACATGAGCCAGCAGCCCAACCCGCCGGTGTTTTCGATCGAAAAGCTGTTCGTAAAGGATCTTTCGGTGGAAGTGCCGAATGCGCCGAGGATCTATCTCGAGCGCGATACGCCGCAGGTCGAGATACAGATGAATACCAGCGCCAATCCGATCGACGAGGGTTATTTCGAGGTCGTGGTCAGCGTTACCGTCACGGCGAAGCTCGCTGAAAAGACCGTGTTTCTGGTCGAGGCGAGCCAGGGCGGCGTGTTCCAGATACGCAATGTGCCGCAGGAGGAACTCGAGCCCGTTCTGGGCATCACCTGCCCCAACATTCTTTATCCCTACCTGCGCGAGGTCATCTCCGACGCGGTCGTGCGCGCCGGCTTCGCGCCGGTATTGCTGAACCCGGTCAACTTCGACGCAATCTTCCAGGCGCAACGCGAGGCGAAGACGCAAGTTCAGACCGGGGCAGGGGCGACGCATTAGGAGGGCACCATGATCGGGCTGTGGTCAGCCGCTATTGTTGTGGCGGGATTGCTGGCCAGCGCGAATGCGGTCGCGCTGGAGTTTCGGTCCGTTACGGAACCTGCCGCGATCCTGTACGACGCGCCGTCCACCAAGGCGCAAAGGCTCTTCATCCTCTCCCAGGGTTACCCGGTGGAGGTTGTGGTCAAGCTGGAAGGGTGGACCAAGGTCCGTGACGATACCGGCGAGTTCGCCTGGATCGAGAACATCCATCTGTCAGACCGCCATACCGTGATGGTTAAGGTAGCCGGCGCCGAAGCGCGCCAGGCGGCGAACGAGAATTCCCCGGTGGTATTTACCGCCGAAAAAGGGGTCTTCCTGGAATTGGTCGAGATGGCGGTGGGCTGGGTCAAGGTGCGCCACAACGACGGCGCCATCGGATTCGTCAAGGTAAGCCAGCTCTGGGGCCTATGAGGCTCGCCATCCTGGGTGCCGGAGCATGGGGCACGGCGCTAGGCGTTGCCCTCGCGTCTCATCATCAAATCTCACTGTGGTCTCGCGATCCGGCGCAATGCCGGAAGCTGGCGGCCGACCGGATCAATGCCCGCTATCTGCCCGACGTGGCGATACCCGAGGGCGTTCGAATTACGACGGACATGAGATCGGCGATCGAAGGTAGCGAGCTGATTGTCGTTGCCGTTCCTACTTCGGCGTTGCGGGAAACGCTGAGGCTGGTTGTGTCGGCCAAGTCCGTTGCGGGAGTGGTCTGGCTGTGCAAGGGATTCGAATCCGGGAGTGCTAAGTTTCCGCACCAGGTCGCCGAGGAAGAACTGCCGCCGGCACAGCCGCGTGCCGCCCTCTCGGGGCCGAGTTTTGCGAGTGAGGTCGCGCGGGGATTGCCAGCGGCGGTAACGCTGGCGTCCCGCGATCCTCAGTTTGCCGCCATGGCTTCACGCGAACTGCATACCGGCCGATTGCGGGTCTATTCCAGCGACGACCTCATCGGCGTGGAAACCGGCGGGGCCGTGAAAAACGTAATTGCCATTGCTGCCGGCGTTTGCGACGGGCTGCAACTGGGGGCTTCGGCGCGTGCGGCCCTGATCACACGCGGCCTGGCGGAAATCACCAGGTTGGGAGTTCGCCTTGGCGGGCGTGGCGAGACTTTCATCGGACTTGCCGGCGCCGGCGACCTGATGTTGACCGCGACGTCAGACTTGTCGAGAAATCGCCGGGTTGGACTTCAACTCGCGCTGGGACGGCCTCTGTCGGCAATCCTTGCGGAACTCGGCCACGTTGCAGAAGGGGTCCATACTGCGCAGGAAGTATTGCGTCTTTCGGGGCAATTCGGCATTGACATGCCGATCACGACCGCGGTCTCGCAATTGCTGAACGGCACAACTTCTGCCCTCGAGTTGGTCGATGGTCTGTTGCAAAGAGGGCCAAAGCAGGAAAGCGTGCGCTAACTCGCCATTCCGGCGAAACCATTCTGGCGCCACGCTTCGTACACCACCACCGCCACCGCGTTCGACAAGTTGAGGCTTCGACTTCCTGCCACCATCGGCAGGCGAAGCCGGTGTTGCGGATCAAAACTTGCTAAAAGCTCGGCCTAAAAGCTCGGCCGGCAGGCCACGAGTTTCCGGGCCGAATATAAACGCATCTCCCGGGCGGTATTCGATGCCGTCGAAGCGGGTCGTCGCTTTGGTGCTGAACGCGAATCGTCGGCCAGGCAGCGCCTGCAGCAGCGCAGTCCACTCGGCGTGAACCTGGACGGATGCGTATTCGTGATAGTCCAGTCCAGCGCGCTTCAACTGGCGATCATCCAGTTGAAAGCCCAAGGGTTGTATCAGGTGCAACCTGCAACCGGTGTTAGCGCAAAGCCGGATGACGTTCCCGGTGTTGGGAGGGATTTCGGGCTCGAAGAGGACGATGTCGAACATTTTTTGTTGCAATTTGCGGGACTTAAGAGTTTAATCTTGTAATTCAATGGACTGCAGCCAAAACCTAAAGTTAGACAGAAAGAGACGTTCTACAGGTAATCGCAGTTCATGGGCAGACCAGAAAAAATCCGATTAGGGGAAATCCTTCTTCAGCAAAAGCTGCTGACGGAGGAAAAGCTCAAGGCCGCGCTCGATGAACAAAAGCGCAGCGGGCGCAAGCTCGGCCGCATCTTCATCGATGCCGGCTATGTCACCGAAGAGCAGATCGGAAGCGCGCTTGCGCGGCAGTTGCAGGTCCCTTACATCAACCTCAAGCATTTCAATATCCGTCCTGACGTCGCAACGCGCTTGCCTGAAACCCTTGCGCGCCGTTTCCGCGCGATCGTACTCGAGGATACCGGTGCCTTCTATCGGGTCGGCATGGCGGACCCAACCGATTTGTTCGCCTACGACGAGATTAACCGAGTACTTAAGCGCGAAATCCAGCTCGCCGTAGTGGGCGAATCGCTGCTGTTGCAGACCATCGACCGGGTTTATCGCCGCACCGAGGAAATCAGCGGCCTGGCGCTGGAACTGGGCGAGGAACTCGGCGATACCATCGATTTCGCGGCACTGGGTTTGACGCCGGGTGCCGAGGATGCACCGGTGGTGAAGCTGCTGCAATCGGTATTCGAGGACGCAGTGCAGGTGCGTGCTTCGGACATTCATATCGAGCCGCAGGAAAACAAAGTTCTCATCCGCTTCCGGATCGATGGTGTGCTGCATGTGCAGGCCGAGGCCGATTCGAAAATCGCCTCCGCGCTGATCTTAAGGCTGAAGCTCATGTCCGGGCTGGACATCTCCGAAAAGCGCTTGCCGCAGGATGGTCGCTTCAACGTCAAGGTGAGAAACACGCAGGTCGACGTGCGGATTTCGACGATGCCGACGCAGTATGGCGAATCGGCCGTGATGCGCCTGCTCAATCAGAGCGGCGGCATCCTTGGCCTCGAGCGAATTGGAATGCCGCAGGATATGCTCAAGCGCCTTCGCGATATCATCCACCGTCCGAGCGGCATGGTGCTGGTAACCGGTCCGACGGGCAGTGGCAAGACGACCACACTTTATGCGGCACTCGACGAACTCAACACGACCGAGCGCAAGATCATCACTGTGGAAGACCCGGTGGAATATCGGTTGCCGGGCATCAATCAGGTTCAAATTCACGAGAAAATCGACCTGACGTTCAGCCGGGTTTTGCGTACTGCGCTGCGCCAGGACCCGGATGTGATCCTGGTCGGCGAAATGCGCGACCAGGACACGGTGGAAACCGGATTGCGTGCCTCGATGACGGGGCACCTGGTTTTCTCCACTTTGCATACCAACGACGCGGTCAGTACGCCGATTCGGCTGCTGGACATGGGCGCCCCACGCTACATGGTGGCAATGTCGCTGCAGGTCGTGCTGGCGCAACGGCTGCTGCGCCTGGTTTGCGAGAGTTGCGGAGAAGAGGCGAAGCTGTCTCCTCAGGAACACGAGTGGATGCGTCACGCTCTCGGCAGCGAAGTGGATGCTCCCCAGTATCGCAAAGGGCGCGGCTGCACACAGTGCAACGGCACCGGCTATCTGGGGCGCACCGGCGCATACGAAATGCTCGAGATGACCAGGCCGGTGGTGGAGGCTGCGAACCAGCCTGATCCGGCGGTATTCATTCAGGTGGCTCGCAAACAAATGGAAGGCCACACGTTGAAGAATCATGCGGTGGAACTGGTTGCTCAGGGTAAGACGACGGTTGAAGAAGCCATGCGCATCAGCACGCAACTGGACGACTGATGGCCTATTTTTCATACAGGGGGCGTAATTCCGTGGGCGAACTGGTGCAGGGCGTCCTTGAAGGTGCTGATAGTGGGGCGGTCGCAACCCAATTGTTTGGCTCCGGAATTACGCCCGTCGAAATCGGAGCTGCCGGCAAGCCCGTCGATGACAACGTCAAGAATCTGCTCTCGCGACTGACCAAGCGCCGCATCGAACAGGCCGAACTGCTGCTGTTCAGTCGCCAGATGTACGCGTTGCTCAAGGCCGGCGTTCCAATCATGCGGGCACTTGCGGGCCTGCAGGAATCGGCGACCAATCCAACTTTCAAGGAAGTGCTGCAGGATATCCGCGAAAGTCTGGACAATGGCCGCCCGCTGTCCACCTCGATGCAAAGAACGGGTGTGTTTTCTCCGTTTTATACCGCCATGGTGTACGTGGGTGAAACCACCGGCATGCTCGAGGAAATATTCCTGAGGCTCTACAACCATCTCGAGTTCCAGGAGTTCATGCGCAACCAGATCAAATCCGCGCTGCGTTACCCGATCTTTGTCGTGGTAGCGATGATGGTTGCTATCGTTGTCATCAACCTCTTTGTAATTCCAGCATTCGCCAGGGTCTATGCAGGCTTTGGTGCCCAGTTGCCTTTGCTGACCCGGGTGCTGATCGGGTTCTCCGAATTCATGGTGGCGACATGGTGGATGCTCGCGCTCATTCTGGCAGCGACGATGTTCGGATTCCGGTCCTATATCAACACGGAAACCGGCCGCTATAAATGGGATCGGACCAAGCTGCGCATTCCGGTAGCAGGCAAGATCGTGCTGAAGGCGACCATGGCGCGCTTTGCGCGCAGTTTCGCGCTCTCGGTGCGCAGCGGCGTGCCTATCATCCAAGGTCTGACTCTGGTCGGCCAGACAGTGGACAACGCTTTCGTTGCAAAACAGATCGAAAAAATGCGCGACGGCGTGGAGCGCGGCGAAAGCGTACTGCGTACCGCCACGCATGCCGGAATCTTTACCCCGGTCGTGTTGCAAATGGTCATGGTCGGCGAAGAATCCGGGGCGCTCGACGACATGATGCAGGAGATCGCCGATATCTATCAGCGTGAGGTCGAGTACGAACTCAAAACGCTGGGTGCGCAGATTGAGCCGATCCTCATCATTTGCCTGGGCGTAGTGGTACTGATACTTGCCCTGGGCGTTTTCCTGCCGATATGGGATCTCGGCCAGGCGGCGATGAAGAGATGAATGCATGTCGGCCAACGCCAGCAAGGGTAGGCATCGGGGTTTCAGCCTGTTTGAGGTCGTCGTGGCCATCGCCATCGTGGCTATATTGGGCGGCGTGCTGCTGCACCGGCTGTTGTATGTGCAGGAGTACGCGGAAATGACCGCGATGAATCTGACTGTCGCAAACGTGCGCACCGGACTGCGCTATAAAACCGGTGATTTGCTGATTCGCGACAAAGTGTCGGAAATCGCATCACTCGTTGACGAGAACCCGATCAACTGGCTGCAGGCGCAACCGGAAAACTACCTGGGCGAGTTTGATATCGAACCGGATATGGACTTGCGTGGCAAATGGTACTTCGACAAAAGACGGCATGAACTTGTCTACACGGTCAACAATCGGCGGCACTTTGTGCCTGCCAGCGACCAGGCTTACGCATTCCGCTGGCATGCGGTGCGATTGCAGGTGAAGGCGCAGAGCGTTTCAGGCAGCAAGAGCAGTCCGCCATGGGTGAGCCTGGCTCCGATTGCCGGCGGACGTTGGTTTTAAGAGTGGGTGGCACACGATCTGCTGCTACCTGCAGTGTTGCTGGTTCATTACGAGCTAAGAGGGATAAGACATGAAAATACGAGAGCAAGGTTTCACCCTGATCGAACTGGTCGTGACGATCAGCATCATCGCCATCCTGGCGGCTGTGGCATTGCCGCGATATATCGCCCTGCAAACTCAGGCGCGGACAGCGAAGATGCAGGCGATTTACGGCGGCGTACGTTCAGCCGCGATGCTTGCGCATGCCCAGGCAATCGCGAGCAACACGACTGCGGCGGCCACGGTGCCCATGGAGGGCGCGAACATAACGCAAATCAACGCCTATCCGACCGCGGATGCGGCCGGCATTATCACGGCGTTGCAGCTCGACACCACCGGCGATCAGGTAACCATTTCCGCGGGCGGTGCTGCGGCGGGTTCGACCATCACCATCGATATCAATGGTGCGACAACGGCGGCGAACTGCCGCGTTTCATATACATCCGCGCTTGCCAACGCGGCGCCGATCATCGCGCTGCCGATCGCAGCGGACTGCTCATGAGGTTGACATGGTCCGGCGTCAAGAACGCCAGACATCTTTCGATTATCGTTTTCTTGAATAGGAGAAGTGAAATGCAAGCCAAGCACAGTGGTTTTACGTTGATCGAACTTGTTGTGGTGATCGTGATTCTGGGCATCCTGGCGGCTGTCGCGTTGCCGAAATTCATCGATTTGTCGAGCCAAGCCGGGGCGTCAGCAGCAGCAGGGGTTGCCGGCGCGCTGTCGTCGGCGACGAGCATCAACTACGCTGCAAAAAAGGCGAGCGCTGCTGGCGGTGTTACGGTGAGCGACTGCAACACGGCAAAAGCTGCGCTGGTAGGGGGCGTGATGCCAACCGGCTTTACGCTTGGTGCAGGTACTGCCTGCACAGCGGCCGATGGCGGAACGGCTACTTGCCCGGTCACCAACACGCAGACGTCGCAGGTCGCGAGTGCGACGGTCATCTGCGTACCTTGATCGACTAGTGGACCACATGCGACTGGTGCGAGACGGATCGTCTCACGCCAGTCCGGTGGACGGCACATCAGTTGTGCAACCGAGCGTCAGAATCCACAAAACATTCCGGCAAACTGTTACCGGCTTTACTCTGATTGAATTGGTCGTCACTCTGATAGTTGTGGCGATTCTTGCGGTCATCGCGATCCCGAAGCTCAATACCCGCACGTTCGATACCACCGGTTTTTACCAGGAAGTGCTGTCCTCGGTACGCTATGCGCAGAAGGAAGCGGTGGCCAAGCGTCGCGTGGTTTGCGTGACGCTGAGTGGCAGTTCCCTCACCATCAGATTTGCCAGCGCCGCGGGATCCTCGGTTTGTAATACTGACCTGCTCAGTCCACGCGGCGTAAGCCCGTTCACAGTTACCGCTGCTAGCGGAGTTGGACTTTCGAACTCGCCCGCGACGGGCAGTTTTTTCTTCGATGCCCTGGGGCGGCCGTTCGATGCGGCGGGTACGGCCAGTCCTCAGCGGACCATCACCATCACCGGCGATAGCACGCAAAGCTTCGTCGTCGAGGCGGAAACCGGCTATGTTCACTGAGTCCCGCCCGAGCCGAATGCCGACGTATTCCCTTGCGCAGGCGGGACTCTCATTGATCGAACTGATCATGTTCATCGTGATTGTAGGCATTGGAATCGCGGGGATCCTCTCCGTGCTTAACCTCACTGCGCAGAAAAGCGCGGACCCAATGATCCGCAAGCAAATGCTCGCGGTAGCCGAATCCCTGCTGGAAGAGGTCGAACTGATGCCTTTCACCTACTGCGATCCGGATGACGCCAATGCCCTGACTTCGGGCGGCCCGGCGATCGGTCCCGGCAACTGCGCTACCATGGTGGAAGGCACGACCACGATCCCTGCGGGCGAGACGCGGGGTTCTTCGACTAATCCGTTCGACAATGTCGGCGACTACGGTGGTACGACCGGCACGCTGACTATTTCGCCACTCACCGACGTCTCCAATAGCGCGATCGGTATGCTTGCAGGGTATTCGGCCACGGTGAACGTCGCCACTTCCGCCCTCGGGACTATTGCGGCCTCGGAATCGCTGCTGATCACCGTGACGGTAACTGCGTCCACCGGCGAATCGCTGGCGCTGAGCGGTTACCGTACCCGCTACGCGCCCAATTCGACCCAATAGCCATGGCAATCCCGGTCACATCAAGCGAGAAGGGATTCACGTTGGCCGAGGCGATCATCGTGATTGTGATCACGGGGATTCTGTTCACCGCCGTCGCGATTTTCATCCAGGCCCCGGTCAAAGGCTTTTTTGATTCGGCCCGCCGGGCCCAACTAGTAGACATCGCCGACACCGCGCTGCAACGCATCAGCCGTGACGTGCGCCTGGCGCTGCCAAACAGCGTCCGCATCGCCAGCAGCGGCGGCAGAAATTACCTTGAATTTTTGCTGACCAGCGGTGGCGGACGTTACCGCGCGGACGGTCCCGGCAACGTATTTGTGGCTGGATCGTCGATTTCCAGTTTCGATGTGCTTGGCCCAATGCCGACTTTCGTCGGGGGTGAATCCATCGTCGTATTCAACCTATTCGCCGATGCGGCGTCGACCAGTGCCAATGCTTACGTGGGCGACAATCGCAGATTCTGGTTCAGCAATACAGCGACCACGATTAGCTTCGCGGCCTGGACGTTTCCCTTCGACTCCCCCGCCCACCGGTTCCAAGTCGTGCAGTATCCGGTCACTTACGAATGCGATCCGGTTGGCGGTGTTCTGCGCCGCTATTGGGGCTATGCCATTGCCTCCGCCCAGGCGACTCCACCGGGGGCCGGCAGTCAGGCGCTGCTTGCGAGCAATGTGACAGGCTGTTCATTTGCCTATGCCGCCGGAGTGACCCAACGCAATGCGGTGCTATCCGCGACAATTTCCTTGCGGCTCGGCGGTGAAACGGTGAGCTTGTTCAAACAGCGGGCAAGCGGGATTCACGCTCGCATCGGCGATATTTTTGATCGTCGTGCTGGCCGCGCTCGGCGCTTTCGCGGTTACCGTGTCCGGGCTGAACCAGAGCTCGTCGGCGCTCGATCTGCAAGGTGCCAGAGCCTATCAGGCCGCGCGCGCCGGGATCGAATGGGGCGCGTATCAGGTGCTTCAAAATACTGCTGGGGCGTTTGCGACGGCGTGTAACGGCACAACGTACGCCGCGCCGACGAGCCAGAGTATTTCAGGACTTGGCGGCACGCTCTCCCCGTTCGGCGTCACAGTTACCTGCGGAAGCTCCAGCAACAACGAGGGCACCGCAACGGTTATTGTCTATCAGATCGTTTCGACTGCGACCACGGGCGGCGGTGCCTTCCAAGTGGAACGGCAATTGCAAGCGGTGATCGGCAAATGAACAATTTCCGCTCTCTCATTCTCATATCAGCGTTGTTCCTGGCACCGGTGCCGGCGCACGCCTTGAGCACGTCCGCTTCCCCAACCGCCTGTGTGAACGACGCCAGTGTTGGGACATCAGCCTGGGTCCCCGGAGCACCGCTGCCCGCCACTTCGAGCATGCCGGATTTGCTCGATAGCAATTATCTGAAATGTACCGGCTTCGGCTTCTCAATCCCCACCGGTTCTGCCATCAATGGCATTACAGGTACGGTGGGGGTGACCTGTTCGAAAGCCAACCAATGCCAGGACGGATCGGTAAAAATTGTGAAGACAGGAGCGATTTCCGGGGCCGACCACGCAGGCAACAATCCGACACAGAATTGGAATCAGCCCCAGACCAGAACCTACGGCAGCGCGGCGGACCTGTGGGGTGCGACCTGGGTTGCAACCGACATTGACGCCGCGAACTTTGGCATCGCGATATCGGCATCCAACAGAAAAGGCGGCGGTAGCGCAACGACGGCAACGGTGACTTCGATCAGCGTTGCCGTGAATTACACACCGCCGCCCACGGTTGCGAAGGCGTTTTCACCGACTATCATTTTAATCGGCGCGTCTTCGACGTTAACGGTTACGCTGACCAATCCGAACCCCGTTGCTCTGACGGGCGTGGCGATGACCGACGCCTACCCAGCCAGTTTGGTCAATGCGGGCACGCCGGCAGGCAGCACGACGTGTACCGGCGGCACGGTTACTGCAGTCGCAAGCGGCACATCGGTAGCCCTCAGTGGCGCGACCATTCCGGTCTCCGGCAGTTGTACGGTCTCGGTTAGCGTGACCAGCAGTACGCCGGGTTCCTATAACAATAATGTTCCAGTTGCGGCGCTTACTTTTCCCAACGGGGGTTTCAATGCGGCCGCATCGAATACCGCCACCTTGACCGTGGTCAGCCCTCCGGGCGTCACGAAATCCTTTGGCACGAATCCCATCGTGGCAGGCGGTACCTCTTTGCTGACGATCACCCTATCCAACAGTAACGCGATTGCCATTACGGGGACGGCATTTACCGACACTTACCCGGCTGGCGTCACGAATTCCACGACTGCGTCAACCACGTGCGGGGGGACGGCGACCGCAGTTGTCAACGGTGGCACGGTATCGTTATCCGGAGGCACTATTCCGGCCGGCGGCAGTTGCACAGTGACTGTTACGGTGAAGGCATCCGTCGCCGGATCCTATGCCAACAGTATTGCCGTTAGTGCGGTGACCTCAGCGAATGGAGGGTCGAATACGTTGGCGGCGTCGGACACACTGACGGTCAATGCAGCCGTCGGCGCTTTCGACGCTTATGAAACCGCCACTGCGCCGGCGACCGCCACCTCCGGGGTCATCAAGACCAAAATCGCAGGCGCTTCGTTCACCCTAGACGTTATTGCATTGAACGCCGCGAAAACCGTAATGCAGACCGGTTTCACCAATGTGGTGAAGGTCGAACTTCTGGGCAACATCAATACCGGCGTATCGCTGGATGCCAATGGCTGCCCCGTGACGTTTGCGCTCGACCAGGTCGTATCGCCCGACCCGACTCTGGGCAATGGCCGTCAGACGGTGACTTTCGCCGCGGTGTCCAATGCCTGGAAGGATGTGCGTGTAAAAGTGAGTTACCCGGCGGTGTCGCCCACCGTTGTCTCCTGTTCCCGGGACAATTTCGCGATCCGCCCGAATACGTTCACGCTGAGCGCGACCGATACCGATCCCCAAACGGCCGGCATCACGCGAACATTGGCCAATACCACGGCGAGCAGCGGGAACGTCCACAAAGCCGGAATGCCTTTCACGATACAGGCTACCGCGGTGAATGCCGCCGGCACGCCTGCAACCACAACGAACTACGCGAATTCGCCGACGACCACGCTTAGCACTTGCGCCGGGACGGCATGCACAGCGTCCTTCGGCGCGCTCACTGTCGCGACGACGTTCGCTTCCGGGACGCTTACCACGAATTCGGCGACCTACACCGAGGTCGGGTCCTTTGGCCTGACGCTTCAGGACCAGACTTTTGCCAACGTCGATGCCGCGGATTCATCCACGGCGGAGCGCTACATCACGTCTCCGACAATTAATGTCGGACGCTTCGTCCCGGACCATTTCGCGCTCACGACGACGGGCGCTAGCGCGCCCGCACTTACCAATCGCAGTGAGGTTTCGCCTCTTTGCTCGCCGGCTTCGGTATTTACCTATATGACCGAGCCGATGTCGATCAGCTTTCAGTTACTGGCGCAGAACGCCGCCAGCGGCACTACAGCCAACTATGCCGGAGCGCTGGCGCGTCTGGATCTTTCCTCGGCGTCATCGTTTGCTTTTGGCGCCATCGACAGCACGCTAACGACCCCACGAACGGTGCCGATCTCGGCGTTGACGCAAGCCAACCCCGGGAACGTAACCGCCACCGGGCACGGATTCTCGACTGGCGACAAGGTGTTCCTATCCGGCGTGGCGGGCATGACGCAAGTGAATAACCTGACGTATACGGTAACGTTCGTGGACGCCAACAATCTCACGATAGGAACCAATACCTCGGGATTCTCCGCCTACATCGCTGGCGGAACGGCGTCTCGGCTGTCGGTCCCCACGATGAGCGGCTCGTGGGCGGCAGGCGTGGCCAGCGTCGCTGCAACGACGCAATTCGAGCGCGGCGCGAATCCGGATGGACCGTTCAACGGATTGCAGGTTGGCATTGCGCCGACCGATCCCGACGGCATCCAGTTGCAATCGAGTGCTTTCAATCTGGATGCCGATGGCAACGGCACCAGCGAACGCGCGCGACTGGCAACGACACAGGCGCGCTTCGGTCGATTGCGCCTCCTCAATGCCTTTGGAACCACGCTACTCAACTTGCCCCTGACGTTGACCACCGAGTACTACACCGGCAGTTTCTTCGCGACCAACACCCTGGATAGCTGCACGACCATCGCTGCGAACAATATACGCATGGCGTTTATTGCCGGAACGCCCAACCTCATCGCATGCGAAACCGGGCTGAGTCCGACGGGTACTGTCTACTTCAACGGCGGTAAAGCTTCCGCGGTGGCTCCGCCCGCCGCTGTGTCGCCGTTGAAGCTGACCTTGCCCGGCAGTGGCAACGATGGAGCCGTGGATCTGACCGTGAATCTGAATGGTGCAAGCGGCGGCACCACCTGCACCCCAAGCGCGACCGCTGTAACCAATGCAGGGAAATCCTGGTTGCAGGGAAACTGGGGCAGCGGTTTGTACAGTGAGGATCCACACGGCCGCGCGACCTTCGGGATCTTCAAAAGCGCAGATGAGTTTATTTACTTACGAGAGAACTTCTGACAAGTATAGAATAGAAAATATTATTGACAACAATGACTTATTGATATATTTTCGTGTTCTAAATTAACATCGCCTCCATGCGCTCTCTATTCTCCCGACCACGGGCCGCTGAATTGGCCGCAGTAAACCTCTACAGCGATCGTGCAGAGGTTGGACATATTCGCCGCAACGGTTCAGAGCGCCCGGTGGTGGATGTCTGCGCGCAGTTTCCCCTCGCAGGTGATCCGGTCGAAACGCTGCAGCGAATGCGCCGCGAATTGCATCTGGAGCGGTTCAGTTGTGCAACCTTGCTGCCGGCACGTCAATATCAGTTGCAATTGATCGATGCGCCGAACGTTCCCGAAGCGGAGATGAAATCGGCCGTGCGCTGGCGGCTGAAAGACTTTCTCGAATATCCGGTGGAAACCGGTACTGTGGATGTCGTGGCGATTCCCGCGGACCAGACCGCTGCAGTTCGCAGCCGGTCGGTTTACGTAGTGTCCGCGCGCAACCAGGACATCGAATCGCGCATGAAAATGTTTACGCAGGCCAAGATTCAGCTGCGCGTGATCGAGATTGCCGAGATGGCGCAGCGCAATCTTGCTGCCCTGTTCGAATCCGACCAGCGCGCGCTGGCGATGCTGAGCTTCAGCGAGGAGGGCGGATTGCTCACATTCACGGCCCAAGGCGAACTTTATCTGTCGCGCCGGATCGAGATCAGTCTTGCTCAACTCATCGGCGTGCGCGCGGAGATGCGCGACCAGTTGTTCGAGCGCATCGCCCTGGAGTTGCAGCGCTCGCTGGATCATTTCGACCGTCAGTTCAGCAATATCCCTCTCGCACGTCTGCTGCTGGCGCCATTGCCGGAAGAACTCGGATTGTCCGCCTACCTTGCGGGAAACCTGTCGGCCCCGGTTGAATCGGTGAATCTGGGCGATGTGCTCGATTTTCACGAAGTGCCGGAACTGCGCGAATCGTCGGAGCAGGTCCTGAGATGGCAGACGCTCGGCGCTGCGTTGCGTGTGGAAACAGCATGAGACGGAGAAACTAGCGTGCCGCAGCAGATCAACCTGTACAACCCGGCATTCGAAGCGCGGCGCGATCTGCTGACCTTCAAGGATGCGGTCGCGGGCTGGCTCCTGATTGCAGCGTTGACCGTTGCCGTTGCCGGCTATCAGATGATGAGCTTGCATTCACTGGAGCAGCAGGAACGCGATTTGGCGCAGAAGGTTGCCGCTGCTCAGGCGGACGCGCAGCGATTGGGGGGGCAGATGGCGTCTCGCCAGCGCGATCCACGGATTGCCGAAGAAGTCGCCCTTCTCGAAGCAGAAGTGAAAGGTCGCCAGGAAGTCATGGAAGTGCTGCGTGCCGGCGGGCTTGGCGATACGCGCGGCTTCTCCGATCACCTCAAGGCTTTTGCCCGCCAGTCTTTCGAAGGCGTCTGGCTCACCGGATTGAGCATTGCGACTGCGGGTCGCGACGTTTCAGTCGAAGGCCGTGCCTTGCAGGCGGCCTTTGTTCCGAGTTACCTGAAGCGTCTGAACGGGGAGGCCGCAATGCAAGGGCATCCCTTTTCGGAATTGATAATCCAGGAGCCTGCACCGGATCCGGCCGCGAAGAACCCGGTTCGTCCCAACTACGTGGAATTCAAACTAACCACCAAACCGGTTGCAGCTTCCCAGTCCAAGGCGGGTACGCAATGAAGCAGGGCTGGGGAAAGCTCGCAGGCAAATTCAACGCGCTGCAGCCGCGCGAGCGCATGATGATATTCGCGGCGGGTGTGGCGATCATTGCCGGTCTGGGTTTTGTCCTGGCGATCGATGGCGCGTTTGCCAAGCATAAGATTCTGGCGGCCAATACCGAAAGGCATCGCGTCGAACTCGCGCAATTGCAAAAGCAGAATGCGGAACTGTCCCGTCTACTGGCTGAGGATCCGAATGCGGAAGGACGCAAGCACGTTGACGATCTGCGGCATCAGCTGGGTGGCTATGACATCGAATTGCGCGGCGTCCAGCAGGGGCTGGTGCCGCCAAAGCAAATGGTCAAGGTCCTGGAAGACATGCTGAACCGCGATTCCCATGTGCGCCTGGTGAAACTGCGCACGCTTCCGGTGGCAGCACTCGTGGAGCAGGCGGGCGGCGCTGCCGCCGTCGCGGCTGCCAAATCTTCCGCGCCGGCGAAAAACCTGGTTTACAAGCACGGTATAGAGTTGACCGTCGAAGGCAACTATCTGGACCTGCTGGAGTATCAGTCGCGCCTGGAAAAACTTCCGTGGCGCATGTTTTTTGCGCGTACAAGTGTGAATTCCGTCGATTATCCGAAGGTGCTCATGACGATCACGCTGTTTACGTTGAGTCTGGAGGAAGCGTGGCTGGTCGTTTAATGCGCCACACATCGATCCTGCTCGCAGTGGCCTGCATGGGCGCCGCATCGTCGACCGTTGCCCAGGCGTTGCGCGATCCAACCCGCCCTCCGGCTGCCAGCGCGAAGGGTGCATCCGGCAAGCCCGAGCAATCGGGATGGATTCTGCAGTCCGTGCTGATTTCGCCGGAGCGGCGCTCCGCTATCATCAACGGTGAAATCGTTCAGATTGGCGCTTCGATTGCCGGCGCGGAACTGATTGCAGTCGCAGCGGAACGTGTGACGCTGCGCACCCAGGAAGGGTTGCGCATTGTCCAACTGTTTCCCGACGTGACAAGGCTGGGAGCGACGAAACGCACATCCACGCCGGAAGCGGACAAAGACACGAAGGCCCAGAAATCCGGTAGTCCCGGAATGAAGAAATGAAAAAGACAAGTGATGGCATGAGACAACTGCTCCCGATGTTTCTGCTGTGCCTGATTGGCGCATGCGCGACACCGCCGAGGGAAACCGGTACGACTTACGACAGCGCGAAGAAGGAAATGTCCATTGCCGCACGCGCCCGGCAGTCAAGTGCCCAGGCCGAAGACGTAAGCAAGGCGTTGCTGCCTCCGCTGACGGTGGAAATGCCGAAAGTGGATGGCCGGCCGATCGAGCCGCGTTTCGATCTGGCCGTCAACAACGCCCCCGCGGGCCAGGTTTTCCTGGCGATCGTATCCGGCACCCGCTACAGCATGGTCGTGCATCCCGGAGTCAAGGATCAAATCTCGGTGAACCTGCGTGATGTGACGGTATTCGAAGCTCTGGACACGATTCGCGAGGTCTACGGTTATGAATACAAGGTGCAGGGCAATCGCATTCTGGTCGAGCCGCTTAGCCTGCAAACACGCGTGTACCAGGTGAATTACCTGATGAGCCTTCGCAAAGGTAAGACCGAAGTCAGAGTGATGTCGGGAGCAATTTCGGATTCGTCCAATACCGGACCTACTGCGCAGCCCGTCACCACAAATTTGAGCGGCGCGCCGACGACGACCTCACTGGAAAGCAGCCGCGTCAGCACCACATCGACCAATGATTTCTGGGCAGAGATCGATGCCGCGCTACGTGCCATCGTTGGCAAAGAAGGAGGACGCAACGTTGTAATGAGCCCCCAGGCCGGGGTAATCGTGGTACGCGCATTACCTTCGGAATTGCGCGGTGTTGCCGAGTTCCTCAAAACCATGCAGGTAGTGGTCGAGCGCCAAGTGATGCTGGAAGCCAAGATCATCGATGTAGAGCTGTCCGATAGTCATCAAACGGGGGTCAACTGGGCTGCATTCGGCCAAGGGGCGAACAGCCGGGTGGCCGGTGGCGTGCTCAGTCCCGGCGGAACGCTGACAACTAACGGGACCATCAGTGGCTTTACGGCGAACAGTCCCGACGGTACGGTATCCACGAATTCACTTCTATCCTCGAATCCGGCCGCTCCCGGTTCGATTGCCGCAGGGGTAGGCACGCCAGGCACCCTGTTCGGTCTGGCGTTCCAGACCAGTAACTTTGCCGCATTGATTTCGTTCCTGGAAACCCAGGGTAATCTGCAGGTACTTTCCAGCCCGCGCATCGCCACGCTGAACAACCAGAAGGCGGTGCTGAAAGTCGGCACCGACGACTTCTTCGTAACCAACGTCACCACGAACACCACGACCACCGGAACGACCAGCACGCAGTCGCCGACCATTACTGTGGCGCCGTTCTTCTCCGGCGTGGCGCTCGATGTGACACCGCAAATCGACGAAAACAACCAGATCATCCTGCATATTCACCCGTCGGTATCCAACGTGATTGAAAAGACGAAAAATATCAATCTTGGTACGGCCGGCAATTTTCAGCTGCCGCTGGCGTCCAGCACGATCAGCGAGAGCGATACCATCGTACGGGTGTCTAATTCGAACATCGTCGCCATCGGTGGTCTGATGAAGGAAACGACCACGCGCAACAGCAGCGGCGTGCCGGTGTTAGGCACCCTGCCACTAGTCGGCAACCTGTTCAGCAGCAAGAGCCGTTCGGTCATAAAAAGCGAGCTGGTGATCCTGCTCAAGCCGACGGTTATCGAAAACGACGCGACTTGGCGTCAGGATATTATGGACACCAAGGAACGCATCGATGCTTACGAACGCAGTGACCGCCCCACGTTCCGGCCCAAACCCGCAAATTCTGCCGCGCCTGGGCAGTAACCAGCCGGACGCCGCGAAAAATCCGACTATTGCGCCGGTTCGGCCTCAGCGCTGACGATGTACCGTACCCATTTCGCCCTGCGTGAGCCACCGTTCGGACTGACGCCTGATACGTCCTTCGCTTTTGCCTGCACTCCGCACCAGGAAGCGCTCAATACGCTGCTGGTCGCGGCGGCCAATGGCGAAGGGTTCATGAAGGTTACGGGCGAAGTCGGAACCGGCAAAACCCTGCTGTGCCGCCGGTTCCTGTCCCAGCTCGACGACGAAAACGTCACCGCTTACATCCCCAATCCGCTGCTCGATCCGCATGGGCTGTTATTGGCTTTGGCGGAAGAGTTGCGCGTGAATTTCGATCGCGATGACGATCAGCATCGCCTCCTGAAGGCGCTGAATCACGTGTTGCTCGATCATGCGCGCGCGGGCAAGCGCGTCGTGGTCTGCCTGGACGAAGCGCAGGCGATGCCGCTGGAAACACTGGAATCCCTGCGCCTGCTGTCCAATCTTGAAACTGAAAAGCGCAAGCTGTTCCAGGTAGTCTTGTTCGGACAGCCCGAACTGGATGAGAAACTGGCGCACGAGTCGGTGCGGCAACTGCAGCAACGCATCACATTTCAATACCACCTGTCACCGCTCTCGCGCCGTGAACTCGAGTACTACATATCGCATCGCCTGCGGATTGCCGGCTACATGGGCGATCGCCTGTTCAACAAGGCCGCGCTGGATGCGCTATACAGGGCAAGTGGCGGCGTGCCCCGGATGATCAATGTGGTGGCGCACAAAGCCATGATGGCCGCCTATGGAGAGGGCAATCATTACGTTTCCGCCGCGCATGTGCGCAAGGCCGCGGGCGACACGCCTTCCGCCCGACGGGTTTATTCTCCAATGGTCTGGATCGCCGCGGCGGCGACGGCCATCGCCGCAATTGCGATTTACTGGTATTTGAAGAGATGAGTCTGATCAATCAAGTCCTGCAGGACCTCGAAAAGCGTCACGCTTCCGAGTCCGAGCTGAATTCCCTCCCGCCACACGTTCGAGCGGTGCCGGGTCCGCCGCAATCGTCCGTCCGGGTGTTCACGATCGCAGCGTGGGCGATTGCGGCTGTCGTCGTCGTTGCCGTTGCTGTCTTCACCTACCGCCGAGCACCGGACAATGATGTACGGCAGGTTGCCTCCAAGCCGGTAATAGTGCCTGTTCCGGACCCGATTCCAGCACCGAAGCCGCCCGTCGCCGCGTCCGTCATTCCAGCGCCTCCTGCGCAAACGGCAACGTTCAATCCTGTTTCCAGACTTTCGGATGAGTTGAGTTTCGCCGCACCGCTGTCTGTGCGAAAGGAAAAACCGGCAACGGCCGTGCGCGGTGCGAAGCGTGGCGTTGCAAGCCCGCTTCCGGAGGGAGTCCCGGCTCCGTTGCCTCCTCAACAGGCTGAAAAGCCGAAAGCGCCTGCAGTGGAGGCGTTACCGCGTGCCGAGCCGTCAACCAAGCCTGCCGCGCCTGTCGCCGAGCGGACAACGCCGCGGCTCCCGGAACCGATCGCTGCTGCTGACAGCACGCCGGCGGCGATCGACAAGCAGATGCGTGAAGTGGCGCCGTCGGAGCGTGCCGAAATTGCATTCCGCAAGGGTGTGACGCAAATCCAGGAAGGCCGGGCGAATGCGGCCGAATTGGATTTTCGTGACGCAATGAAGCTGGACCCGTCTCACATCGGTGCGCGCCAGGCGTTGCTCGGACTGCTGCTGGACAGCAAACGCAACAATGAAGCGGAAGAACTCTTGCGCAAGACGCTCGAATTCAATCCGCGTCAGCCGCGTCATGCCATGGTGCTGGCTCGTCTTGAAGTCGAGCGCGGTGATGTCACCAGTGCGATAAACACGATGGTGGGTGTGCTGCCCTACGTCAAATCAGATCCCGACTTCCATGCCTTCCTCGCCGCATTGCTGCAGCGGGAGGGGCGCCACCGGGAGGCGGTGGACTACTACCGCGCCGCCCTGCGCGGCGTACCCGGCAACGGCGTATGGATGATGGGTCTTGGAATCTCGCTGCGTGCGTCGAATCAGCCCGCCGAGGCACGCGACACATTTCAGCGCGCCATCGAGTCGAAGCAATTGTCGCCGGAGCTGCAGGAATTCGTCGAACGCCAGTTGCACGAGCTTTCCGCCACGAAGAAGTAGCCGTCAGGATTCACCCGGTGCCGGGGTTCGCGCCGCAATCCAGCCGATGACTTCGCGCGCGCCACGACGTTTGAGCGTGAGAGCCAGTTCGTTGAGCGTCGCTCCCGTGGTAAGAACGTCATCCACGACGGCAACGGATTTCCCGTCCACATCGAAGTCGCATGCAAAGGCGTTGCGTATATTGGTTGCGCGGTGCTTCCAGGGCAGGGAAGCTTGAGGGGCGCTTTCGCGCGTCCGGTGGCAGGCATCCACGGTAATGTCCAGGCCGAATTCGGCCGCTACAGGGCGCGAGATTTCCAAGGCCTGGTTGAATCCGCGGCCCGCCAATCGGGCGCGCGCCAGCGGCATCGGAATGATCAGGTCCGGATAAGGCTCCGTGTCGAGCGTATCCGCCAATCCCGCGGCAAGCGGTCGTGCGCACGCAAGGTTGCCGTGATACTTCAATGCCTGGATCAATACCGTGATGGGAAATTCATATGTGAATGCGGCGACAATGCGATCGAAAAGTGGAGGCTTGTTGAGGCAGCGGCCGCAAAGTTCTCCAGTCGGACCGGGTATTGCGCAAACCGGACAATGTGCGCCTGTCAGCCGGGGCAGGCTGTCGCGACA
>WNFM01315817.1_pt1 | contig 28132 bp, 25 predicted proteins | sample 5400271 | NCBI WGS metagenome assembly WNFM01 (sample SAMN13153352, study PRJNA577476) | soil metagenome | isolation source: 60 cm saprolite on Douglas fir-dominated hillslope | place: USA:California | collected 2013-09-17 | reverse complement strand
GCGCAACCGCCATCTCGCTTCTCCCCATCGTATTCATGTTCTTTGTCAGCTATTCCCTGCTCAACCGCACACTCGGCCGCTGGTTCCCCCGGCCTCTCGAAATCGCCTCGGAAGAAACGCAAAAGCTCCTGAACGATCTCGGCCACGGCATGCTTCCGCGCCTCCACACCCTGGGCTATCAGGCCGCGCAACACGCCAGCGAAACTCCCGAAGCCTTTCTCGAACACGCCTTTGCCGCCGGTCTCGACGCTGCCTGGGTGTTCGACTCCAAAGGCAAGTTCGTCAAAGGCGGCGTGGTTTGCGACGACCAGCAGGAAGACCGCTCCCACAACATCTGCAGCATCAGCGGCGAACAAGGCACTCTGCAAAACACTTTGCCCAGCGGCGTCGAAATCTGGCAATCCAAAAATAAAAGTTATTTCGCCGCCCACGTTCCCGTCACGCTCAACGGCTCGGAACAAGGCACTCTCGTCGCTGCCTACCGCACCGGTCCCGATTTCCTCAAACGCTGGACCGTCATCCAGCAGCAAACCCGCGACTACGAAAACGTAAAGCAGAATCTCCGCGCCCTCAAACGCCAGATGCTCCTCATCCTCTTCTTCTTCACCCTCCTCGTTCTCTCCGCCGCCATGTGGGTCGCCTTCTTTCTCGCCAAGCAAGTCACCGTCCCCATCCAAGCCCTCGCCGAAGGCACCCGCGAAGTCTCCTCCGGCAATTTCGATTACCAGGTCCCCGAGCAGGTCCAGGACGAACTCGGCGTCCTCGTCCGCTCCTTCAACACCATGACCACGCAGCTCCGCGACTCCCGCTCCCAGATCGACGAGTTCACCCGCAACCTCCAGCAAGCCGTCCAGGAACTCGAACGCCGCCGCCAGCTCATGGAAACCGTCCTCGAAAATATTCCCGCCGGCGTCATCTACCTCAACGCCGAAGGCGTCATCCAGCGCACCAACGCCGCCCTCCTCCGCATGTTCAACATCGGCGAAAAACTTATCGAGTCGCTCGAAAGCCTCCTCGGCCCCGATCCTCACCGCATCGTGCAATCCCTCATGCGCCGCGCCCTGCGCATGGGCGTCGTGTCCCGCGAAATCGAAGTCATCGTCAACGGCCGCGTCCGCCACCTCGCCGTCACCGTCAGCTCCCTCGGCCCTCGCCGCGCCAACATGGGCTACGTCCTCGTCTTCGACGACCTCACCGAAATGCTCCACGCCCAGAAATCCGCCGCCTGGCAGGAAGTCGCCCGCCGCATCGCCCACGAAATCAAGAATCCCCTCACTCCGATCCAGCTTTCAGCCCAGCGCCTGACTCATCTTCTTCATCGTCGCGATGAAGCACACGAAATTCCCAAAGACCCCGAACTCACGCGCATCACCCAGGAATGTGCCGGCCTAATCGTCCGCGAAGTCTCCACCCTTTCCTCGCTCGTCAACGAGTTCTCCCAGTTTGTCCGCTTCCCCACCGCCAAAATTCAACCGACCGACGCGAACATCATCGTCGGCGAAGCCCTGCAGCTCTTTTCCGGCCGCCTGGACGGCATCAGCCTCAAGATAAATCTCGAACCGAATCTCCCCGCCATCCGCGCCGATGGCCAGCTCCTCCGCAGCGTCATCGTCAACTTGATCGACAACGCCGCCGAAGCCCTCGAAGGTGAACCCTTCCGCGAAATCGGCGTCGCCACGCAATTGCGCTCGGAATCCGATACTATTGAAATTTCAGTTTCCGATACCGGCAATGGAATCTCGCCGGAAGACAAGGACAAATTGTTTCTGCCCCATTTCTCCACCAAAGACCGCGGCACCGGACTCGGCCTCGCCATCGCCGCTCGCATCATCGCCGAACACGGCGGCTCCCTCCGTATGGAAGATCATCAGCCCCGCGGCTCGCGCTTCCTCATTGAATTGCCCGTCGTGGAACTCCCCGCCACGGCCGCCACCGAACGCATCGGATCCGACATCGCCCCAGAAGAAAAAATTCGATGAGCGCCAGCCCCAAAATCCTCATCGTGGATGACGAAGCCGGCATCCGCGAGTCGCTCTCCTCCATCCTCCGCGACGAGCGCTACTCCGTCGAAGCCGTCGAATCCGCCGAACTCGCCCTCGAACGCCTCCACTCCGCCCCTGTCGAAGTCGTTCTCCTCGACGTTTGGCTCCCCGGCATGGACGGCATGGAAGCCCTCAGCCGCATCCAAAGCCTCCCGCAGCCGCCAAGCGTCATCATCATCTCCGGCCACGGCACCATTGAGACCGCCGTTCGCGCCACCAAACTTGGCGCCTTCGACTTCATCGAAAAGCCTCTCTCGCTCGAACGCATCATCGTCCTCGTCCGCAACGCCATCGAGCAGCGCCGCCTGCAGGAAGAAAATCAACTTCTCCACACCGAACTCGGCCATCGCTACCGCATCGTCGGCGACAGCGTCCCGATGAAAGCCCTCCGCCAGCAGATCGCCGTCACCGCCCCCACCAACGGCCGCGTTTTAATCTACGGCGAAAGCGGCACCGGCAAAGAGCTCGTCGCCCGCTCCCTCCACGCCGCCAGCCTTCGCAGCAAAGCCTTTTTCGTCGAAGTAAACTGCGCCGCCATCCCCGAAGAACTCATCGAATCCGAACTCTTCGGCCACGTCAAAGGCAGCTTCACAGGCGCCAGCGAAGACAAAATCGGCAAGTTCGCCAAAGCCGACAGCGGCACCCTTTTCCTCGACGAAGTCGGCGACATGAGCCTCCGCACGCAATCCAAAGTCCTGCGCGTCCTCGAAGAGCAGCGCTTCGAACGTGTCGGCTCCAATCAAACCCTCAACGTGGATGTGCGCGTAATCGCCGCCACCAACAAGAATCTCGAGCAGGAAATCGCCCGCGGCGCCTTCCGCCAGGATCTTTTTTATCGCCTCAACGTAATTCCCTTCTTCGTTCCACCTCTGCGCGATCGCAAAGAAGACATTCCAGTCTTAGCGCGCTATTTCCTCGCCGAATTCAGCTCCGAATACGGCAAAAAGACGCGCGAACTCACCGACGGCGCAATGGAAATCCTGCTCCGCTATCCCTGGCCCGGCAATGTCCGTGAATTAAGAAATCTGGTCGAACGCCTGGTAATCGTCTGCCCGCAAGCCCGCATCGAGCCGCACCACTTGCCCCCCGAACTCTTCCGCGGCGTAGCCGAAAGCCCCCAGCAACCCTACTCCACCCTGCACGAAGCCCGCAGCGCCTAGAGCACCGCTGGAACATGACCCAAACCGCCAGCGCCCTAGGCCTAGAACGCAGCCACCTCTACCGCAAAATGAAATCCCTAGGCATAGCCGCACCGGAGTAGCCACAAGTCATAAGCCCTAAGTTTTAAGTTTTAAGTTTTAAGTTTTAAGTTTTAAGTTTTAAGTTTTAAGTTTTAAGTTTCAAGTTTTAAGTTTTAGTTCTCGAACAAATGAACTTGAGGGTGCCCCATCCTTCGCGCTCTTAGCGAAGGGTGGGTTCTTACGATCCAAAGGCACAACCTTCCGACTCTTCTCTTGGCTCTTTCTTGGGTTACTCCCGGCTCTTTCTTGGGTTACTCTCGCCTTTTCCCACTCTGTCATCCCGACCGGAGTGGCCGGCTTTTTCTTCCGCGCCGTCCGCGGCGCGCCGGCCACGAAGCGGAGGGACCCGGGCAACCAATAAACCATTTCGCAACCCGCTGACACAACCTCCTTCTTCTCAGCGAACTCAGCGCCCTCTGCGAACTCTGCGTTAGTCCTATTCTTCCTCTTCCCTCTTCCCCTGCCCCTCCGCGATCGCCTCCAACTGCGAATGCCAATCCAACTCCCTTACCTTCCCCGGATTCTCCCGCCAATCCGCCACCACCTTCACAAACATCTCCAAATAAATCTTAATCCCCAACAATTTCTCAAGCTCTTTCCGCGCCTCAGTCCCAATCCGCTTCAACATGTCGCCCTTATGCCCAATCAAAATCTTCTTCTGCGAATCCCGCTCCACATGCAACGTAGCGTGAATCTTCAGCAGCGTCGCCCCCTCTTCATACTTGTCAATAATCACCGCCAAGGCGTGCGGCACTTCGTGATAAGTCAATTGAATCGCCTTCTCCCGAATCAACTCCCCCGCTAGAAACCGCTCCGGCTGATCCGTAATCTGATCCTCCGGAAAATAAGCCTCCGCCTCCGGCAGCGCCTTGAATATCTCCTTCACCAGCGCGTCGCAACCGTTGCCCTTCAGCGCCGAAATCGGCACCAGCGCCGCAAACGGAAACGCCTTCCCAAACGCATCCAGCAAAGGCAGCAGCTTCGGCCTCGGCACGCGGTCAATCTTGTTCAACGCCAAAATCGTCTTGGGTGGCCTACCCTTCGCGTCGTTTGCGAAGGGTGGGTCCGCTCTTTCGAAGCGTTCTGCCCTCTCAATAAGCAGCGAATCCGCATGAGGCAAAGTCCGGCTGGCATCCACCATCAGCAGCAGCACATCAATCCCCTCCAGCGCCGCCGCCACTTCCCGCATCATCTGCCGGTTCAGCGCCGTAGTTCCCTCATGCAATCCCGGCGTATCAATAAAAACAATCTGCCCTTCCGGCTTCGTCACAATCCCCTGAATCCTATTGCGCGTAGTCTGCGGCTTCGAAGTAACAATCGCCACTTTCTGCCCCACCAGCCGGTTCACCAAGGTAGACTTCCCGGCATTCGGCCGCCCAATAATCGCCACAAACCCCGCCCTAAATCCCTTCTTCGTCTCCGCTTGATTCTTCACTTCTGTTTTGTCCTTCGCCTCTGCTTTTTTTGTCCCCATACCCTCGCTCATTTTTTCTCCGCAAGCTCCCACACACAGACTTCTCTCGCCATGCGCAAATCCAAGCCGCCTCGTTAATGGTATCGCGGGAGTCCCTCCAACGCGCACTGAAACTAATGAGTAGGTTAAAATGTGGAGGCGTGGCGAGTGCTCTACCACTCATCAGGGTTTATAATCCTGCCCATGGATCACACCAAGCTTGTAGTCGTCCAATCTTACGGTAGCCGCCCTGAGGCGGACCTGGCCAAGGGCGCACTGGAAGATGCTGGTATTCAAGCAATGGTCCAGGCTGACACGGCGGGGGGAATGCGGGAGCATCTTGCTTGGTCCGGCGCGGGGTTTAAAGTTCTGGTTCGAGAGGAAGACGCAATCGCGGCGAAAGATTTCCTCACTTCGCCAGTTGAGAATGGCGAAAGCTCTGGCGGGGACTTCCAAACCGATAGCGACTCCCGATCACAGTGGCGCCGGTTTACTTAGCTCGCAAACCCACCACTAGTCCTTGATAATTCGCAATTCGTCTTTAAATAGTCCCAGTTCCCTGTGGAATCGATGCTTGGTGTCATCACCCTCGAGCCGATTCTTCAGAACCAACTTCGCTTCCTCGGCGGCGCTGCGCAATTCTGTATGCTTGGCAACGTCGCTTAAGGCCAAAGCGGCATTAGCCAGACGCTGCAGGCAGTTCTCCAATTCATTGATGCGCTTTACCACCTCAGGCGCTGACGTTTGCGCCTTAACGTACGAATCAAGCGCGACCTCACCTTCAATCTTCTCGATGTGCTCAGTGATCGCGGTTTCGCCGTCGATCCGTGGATGTACACGTCGCGGGACAATGCCTGCTAATGGATCAGTATCAGACATGGCTGGATTATAAACCGCAAAGGCACTTTGTAGAAAGTTGGAAGAATAAGGATGGAGCCAAATCCGATGAATACCCCCAAATCTCAGTATCTTGGGATAATCGGACCCTGACCCACTTCCTGGATCGCGGTCAGGAAAGGTTTAGCGTGGCGCGGTCTGCGCCGCAGCCGGCAAATGCCGCGCCCGCAGCCGCACCACCTTCCTCTGATTCGCCTCCAGCACCTCAAACCCGTACCCCTCCCAATCCAACCTGTCCGCCGGCGCCACCACCCCGAGCCGTCCCCAAATGTCCTGTTGACGGCCAAAAGGAATGTGCTACGCTCCCCTTTTCTCCTGTTGAACGTCTAAAGGAGCATATGCCAATCTCCAGATCGGAAGTCCTCCAGGGAACGCTCGATTTGCTCGTCCTCAAAACCCTCGATTCCATGGGCCCCATGCACGGCTTCGGCATCGCTCTCCGCATCCAGCAAGTCTCCCAAGACCTGCTGCAATTGAACCAGGGAACCCTCTATCCCGCCCTGCTTCGCCTAGAGCAGCGCGGCTGGGTCGCCTCCAAGTGGGGCGTTTCGGAAAATAATCGCAAAGCCAAGTTTTACTCTTTGACCCGCGCCGGGCGCAGGCAGCTCGTGCAAGAAGCGCAAAGTTGGGATCGCATGTCCGCCATGATCAATCGAGTTCTTAAAACCACCTAGCCCATGCGTGAACTCCTCCGCACGTCCGCTTTGCGTCTCGCCGCATTCTTCCGCCGCCGCCGGCTCGAAGACGACCTCGACCAGGAACTGCGCTCGCATCTGGAAATGGCCGTCGAACTCAACGTGCGAAACGGCATGCCCGCCGCCGACGCGCGCCGCGAAGCTCTTCGCAATTTCGGCGGCGTCGAACGAACCAAGGAAATCTACCGCGACCAGCGTGGCCTGCCTCTGCTCGAAACGGCCTGGCAAGACCTCCGCTTCGGCCTCCGGATCCTCCGTCGCAGTCCTGGATTCTCTCTTCTGGCCATTCTCTGCCTCACCTTAGGCATAGGCGCGAACGCTGCCGTCTTCAGTTGGATTGAGGGGATTCTTTTCCGTCCCTACCCAGCGGTGGTTCATCAAGAGCAGCTCTTCGCGCTCACGGGAACGACGCTTGGAGAATTCGATCTGACCTCCTGGCCGGATCTCCAGGATTTGCAGAGAAGCTGCACGCTGGTTGACTCCTTCATTGTGACCAAAATCATGAGCACCACCCTGAGCATTGGTGACCGCGCCGAGGTCACACGCGGGAGCATCGTATCCGCAAATTATTTCGATGCCATCGGCGTCCACCCAATGCTTGGCCGCGGATTCGAGGCACGCGAAGACTCCGGACGAAACGCACACCCCGTCACGGTGATCAGCTACCAGCTTTGGAAAGGACGGTTCAAGGGCGACCAACAAATCATCGGCAAAACCCAGCGGCTCAATGGCGTGCTCCACACCATCATCGGCGTCGCGCCACAAGGGTTTTATGGGACCTTCGTGGGCTGGGCCATGCAGTTCTGGGTGCCCGCATCGATGGAGGAAAATTTTGAAGGCGGCGGCTACAAACTGGAGGACCGCGGCGCCCGCTGGATTGAAGCGTACGTGCGGCTGAAACCTGGTGTAACTCTCTCGCAGGCCCAGCAAGAAATTTCCACCGTGGCGAAGCGCCTCGAAAAGGATTATCCGGCAACCAACCGCGGACGCGGCATCAAGCTGTGGCCGCTATGGCAGACGCCCTTCAACAACGCGCGCACTCTGCTTCCCACACTCGAAATCATGCTTGTCGTCGTTGCGTTTGTCCTGCTCATCGCCTGCGCCAACGTCGGCAACTTGCTTCTGGTCAGGTCGTTCGCGCGCCGGCATGAAATGACGGTTCGCCTCGCCATCGGCGCCGGTCGCGGGCGGTTGTTAAAGCAACTTTTCACCGAAGGCCTGATCCTCTCGGCATTTGGCGCAGCCGGCGGAATTCTCGTGTCGCACTGGTGCCGTCACGCGCTTGTACTTTTGTTCCCCGCGCGCGGCGCCGTGGCCATGCATCTGCCCGGCGAAATCGATTGGCGCGTTCTGGCGCTGAGCGCCGCTGTTTGCCTGATCACAACGCTTCTCCTCGGGCTGATTCCCGCCCTGCAGACCGGCAAGATCGATCTTGCAGGTGCACTGAAATCGGATTCGGTGGGGGTTGTTGGAGGTGGCGGAAGAGCTTGGATCCGCTCGGGCCTCGTGGTGGTTCAGGTGTCGCTATGTTTCGTGCTGCTGGTCGCGGCGGGTCTGCTGCTCCAGAGCCTGCAAAAAATTCGCAACTCCAGCCCCGGGTTTTCAACTCACGGAGTCTTGTTCACCGTCATCGATTTGCGGCCGGCGGGATACGATGCGCCGCGCGCGCAGAGCTTCGAGGACGAACTGCTGAATCGCGTGAACGCCCTGCCTGGTGTGGAATCGGCCGTGTTTGCGCGAATGACGCCGCTGAGCTATGGGAGCTATTCCTCGACGCCGATCGCCGTGGATGGGTATCAGCCGCCGCCTGAAGAGCAACCCACGGTGGAGTTCAACGAAGTCGGGCCAGACTACTTCACGACGATCGGCATCCCGTTGCTGTCTGGCCGTGAATTCACCCGCACGGACGACGAAAAAGCCGCTCTGGTTGCAGTGGTGAATGAAACGATGGCCGCACAGTATTGGCGCAGCAAGAATCCAGTTGGCGAACGCGTCCAGGTCAAGGGCCGCTGGGTGCAGGTGGTCGGCGTAGCAAAAAACTCCAAGTACGAAAGCGTTCGCGAAGCGCCAAAGCCATTTTTCTATGTGCCTCTGCGTCAGAACTTTTCAGTCGACGGGGACTTGTACATTCGAACGCCACTGAGCCCAGAGACGATGGCGACCGCGCTCCTCCGCGAGGTCCACGCGCTGGACCCGGACATCGCGCTCTACGAAGTAATCCCTCTTCAGGAACTGCTCGATCGCTCCACATCACCTCAGAAGGTGGCGGTGATTTTGGTTGGTGTCTTAGGCGGGCTGGCATTGTTGCTCGCCGCCATCGGGATCTACGGAGTGATGTCGTACGCGGTCTCGCAGAGCGGGCGCGAACTGGGGCTGCGCATGGCGCTGGGTGCCAGTGCATCCAATCTGCTGCGACTGGTGATGTCGCGCGGTTTGGCTTTGGCCGCGGGCGGCGTCTTGCTTGGCGCCGCCGTGGCCCTCGGTTTAACGCGATTGCTTGGCAACCTCCTCTTCAAAGTGAGCCCGCGCGATCCGCTGGCTTTCGGATCCGCAGTGGTGGTTATTGCGCTCGCCTCGTTCGCAGCGTGTTTCTTACCCGCCTGGCGCGCCACGCGCGTTGACCCGGCCAGGGTCCTGCGGGATTGATCAATATCTATGGACATACAACGGTCATCAAACGCGCGAACAAAACAGATCAGGCGGATCGCCGGTGGCACCGTCATTCTCATCCTCATTGCCGGAGTGACCCTCGGAGTGTCCCGCCTTCGTCCCGCCGCGCCAACGGTGGACCGCGCAACGATCTGGCCCGACGAGGTTAAGCGCGGGCCCATGCTCCGCGAAGTGCGCGGCTTGGGGACGCTCGTCCCCGAAGAAATTCGCTGGATCCCGGCGCAGACAGACTCGCGTGTCGACCGGATCATGCTCCGGCCTGGCGCAGTGGTGAAGCCGGAAACGATCATTCTGGAATTGAGCGATCCTCAACTGCAGCGGGACGCCCTCGACGCGGAATACCAACTGAAAGCAGCGGAGGCGGATTATGCCAACCTGAAAGTTCAGGTCAACAGCGAATTGATGAACCAGAAGGCGGCAGCAGCGGCGGTACGCAGCGAGTACGAACAGGCGAAAATCCAGCACGAAGTGGACGACAAATTGGTCCAGCAAGGCATCGGCGCCGACGTCACCGCCAGGCTATCCAAGGTGAAGGAAGAGCAGCTGCTCATCCGCGCACAACTTGAAGATGAGCGAACGCAAATTGCCGCCGAATCGTCGAAGGCGCGCCTGGACGCCCAACAAGCCCGCGTCGAGCAGCAGAAGGCTCTCTATCAATTGCGTCGAGGCCAGGTCGAGGCCCTGCATGTGAGGGCTGGAATCAACGGCGTGTTGCAGCTTGTGCCCGTGGAAGTCGGCCAGCGCGTGACGCCAGGAGGCAACCTGGCGCGAGTCGCCGACCCTAGGAAGCTGAAAGCGGAGATCAAGATTGCTGAGACCCAGGCCAAAGATATGGCCATCGGACAAAAAGCCACAATCGATACGCGAAATGGCGTGGTGCAGGGACGCGTTTCTCGAATCGACCCCTCCGTCCTGAACAGCACGGTGTCCGTGGACGTGGCAATTGATGACGCGCTCCCGCAAGGCGCGCGGCCGGACCTAAGCGTTGACGGCACCATCGAACTGGAGAATCTGAAAGACGTCCTCTACGTGGGCCGGCCCGTTCGTGGCCAGTCCGAGAGCACGATCGGCTTATTCAAATTGGTAGACGGCGGCTCGGAAGCCGTGCGCGTCAATGTCAAACTGGGCAGAAGCTCCGTAAACGCCGTCGAAATCCTCCAGGGCTTGCAGCCCGGAGACAAGGTCATTCTTTCGGATATGTCCGCCTGGGATGCTTTTGACCGTATTCGCTTGCGTTAGAAACGCTCAACTCGGAGGCAGGATTTATGGCTTCAACAAACGGGACGCTTATCAAGCTGGAAGGTGTAAGCAAAATTTTCTACACCGACGAGCTTGAGACCTACGCCTTATCTGCAATCGATCTGGAAATCAAAAAGGGAGAATACCTCGCTATTTCCGGCCCTTCCGGATGCGGCAAATCGACCCTGCTCGCCATCCTGGGCCTTCTCGATTCGCCCTCCGAAGGGAGCTACTTGCTCGATGGACAATCGGTTTCCAGTCTGAAGATCAGCGATCGCTCGCGAATTCGCAACCGCGAAATCGGTTTCATCTTCCAGGCTTTCAACTTGATTGGCGATCTCACTGTGTATGAAAACGTCGAACTGCCCTTGACCTATCGCGGCATGGCCGCCGCCGAGCGAAAAGAGAAAGTCCAGCGCACCTTGGAACGCGTGGAAATGGCGCATCGCTCCGGGCATTACCCCTCGCAACTTTCCGGCGGTCAGCAGCAACGTGTCGCGGTAGCCCGCGCGCTGGTCGGTGATCCCATGATTCTCCTGGCCGATGAGCCCACTGGAAATCTCGACTCCAAAAACGGAGACTCGGTGATGGACCTGCTTCGCGACATCCATTCCAGCGGAGCAACGATTTGTATAGTTACACACGACTCACGTTATGCGGGTCATGCGGAGCGTACGCTGCATCTTTTCGATGGAAGGCTCGCCGAAGAGACTATGACATCTTCATAAGAAATGTATTCCGCGGCAGAAGTCCGCTTCTAAAAAATCCCATTCCGCCACTCCCCGTAAGAAGCTCACTCGGAAACTGACCCGCTGCGTCTAGCTTGCGCCACGGATAGCTTAGCGAGGAACAGTTTGCGCCGTGGCTGGCAAATGCCGCGCCCGCAAACGCAGCACCTTGCGCTGGTTCGCTTCCAGCACCTCGAACCGGTATCCCTCAATATCCACCTTGTCGCCCGGCGTCGGCACTTTTCCCGAAACATGGCTCAGCAATCCCGCAATCGTCATCACCGTCTCGTCGGAATTTTCTCCAAAGTGAATCCCCAGCAACTCTTCCACGTCCTCAATCGTCATGCTCCCGCGCAGCACCAGGCTGCCATCCGGCTCGCGCACCGCGTCCGGCGCGGGCTTCATCTCCCCGGCCCCTTTTTCGCCCACAATCTCTTCCAGCAAATCCTCCACCGTAGCGATCCCCGCCACCGATCCATACTCGTCAATCACCACCGCCAGCGACTGCCCCTTCTGCCGCATCTCCTTCAACATCTCCGACCCCAGCTTCGTCTCCGGCACAAACAGCACTGCGCGCATTAATTCCCGCACCTTGCGCTTTGGCAAATCCGTATCCGCAATCTGCAGCAAATCCTGCGCGTGCACCACGCCCAAAATATCGTCCAGCGATTTCCCATACACCGGCATCTTTGCGTGTTTCGTCTCCACAAATCGCGCGTGCATGTCCTCCAGCGTCGCCTCCGCCTGCATCGCCACCACGTCGGGCCGCGGCGTCATCACCTCGCGCACCCGCTTGTCGCTGAACTCCACCACCTGCTCAATCAAATCCGCCTGCGAAGGCTCAATAATCCCTTCCTCCTCCGCCGCCTCCACCAGCGCCTCAATCCCCTCTTCCGCCCGCTGCCCTTGCGTACGCTCCGCATCCTGCTCCGAAATCCGTGCCAGCGATTCCGCGCCCTCCAGAAATATGCGCACTGGCCAAACCAGCGCCATCGCCAACCGTATCAGCGGCAGCAACGGTTTCAGCCAACGTCCCTCCGTCCGGTACAGCAACATGTCCGGCAAAAAGTGCATCGCAATTACGACTTCCAGGCTAAGAAAAACAAGAAACTGCAAAGCGGCTTCCCACCGGTTCGGCACCAGATACACTACCCCGCGCGTCGTCTCCAACACCACAAACGCCAGCCAGAAATGCCCCAAAATACGAAACGTCCGCCCCCCGCTCCTTCGATTAATTTTCAGCTTGGGTTCAATCTCGGCTTCGAAAATTTCCAGGTGCTCATGCACCCGGCCCGTGGTCATGCGCCCCAATTCGCGGTAAATCAGCGTCAGGTACGAAATAATAGGCAGCCCCAGTGCCAACACCAGCACGCTGCCGACAAATGCCCACGTTTCCCAGAGTTGCGGCATTACGCTATTCCCAGTTTCCGCCGCAGTCGCATTTCAATCCGTTCCATCTCCCCGCGGTCGGTTTCATGATCGTATCCCAAAAGGTGCAGCACGCCATGCAGAATCAGCACTTTCAACTCCTCCGCAAACCCGCGCCCCAACAACTTCGCATTCCGCCGCGCCACCGTCGGCGCAATCGCAATGTCCCCCAAAAATTTCCCGCGCGCTCTCCGCACTTGCTTCGCTAGCGTGCCCGGTCTCTTCGAATCCACAGCCACTGGAAAGGACAGCACGTCGGTAGGCCCCTTCTTCTTCCCCAATCAAACGCACCGCCACGCTCTCCGGTCCCAGCCCGATCTCCTCCACAATGTTTTTCAGGAACTCTTCCAGCGGCCCCACCCGCACCCCAACCACCGGCTGCCGATTCTCAATCACGCCCTGTGCTCTTCTCTGTGCCCTCAGCGTCTCTGCGTTCAGCTCTCTTCTCCGCCCAATTTCTATTTTCCAACCTACTCCGCCGCCTCCAATTTCACCGGCTCCTTAGCCACAGCCACGCCGGCCTTTCCTCCGCGCTGCGGATGCGCCATATCATGCTCCTCATACGCCCGGATAATCTGCTGCACCAGATTGTGCCGCACCACATCCTTCTCCCCAAACTGCACCGTGCTGATCCCCGGAATCCGCCCGCAAATCTCCATCGACTCGATCAACCCCGACTTCTTCCCGCTAGGCAAATCAATCTGCGTAATATCCCCCGTAATCACCGCCTTCGAATTAAATCCCAGCCGCGTCAAAAACATCTTCATCTGCTCGCTCGTCGTATTCTGCGCCTCATCCAGAATCACAAACGAATCATTCAACGTCCGTCCGCGCATGAACGCCAGTGGCGCAACCTCAATAATTCCCTTCTCCAAAAACCTCTCCAGCTTGTCCGCGTCCAGCATGTCGTAAAGCGCGTCATACAGCGGCCGCATATAAGGATCAATCTTCTGCTGCAAAGTCCCCGGCAAAAATCCCAGCCGCTCCCCCGCCTCCACCGCCGGCCGCGCCAGAATAATCCTATTCATCTGCTTGGTCAGCAGCGCGCTCACCGCCATCGCCACCGCCAGGTATGTCTTCCCCGTCCCGCCCGGCCCAATCCCAAACGTCATGTCATGCGATTCGATCTCTTCCATGTACTTCCGCTGCGTCGCCGTCTTCGGCGTAACCACTTTCTTCCCGAACGACCGCGTCCTTCCATGCTCAAACATCCCCCGCGGCGATTCGTGCGGCTCTTCCATCGCCACGCGCAGCAGCGACTTCACCTCCGCGCTCGTCAACTCCCGCCCGTGCCGCGTCAGGTGGTTGTACTCCTCCACAATCTTCACCGCATGGTCCACGCTCTCCTGCTCGCCTTCCACGGTCAGCCGCGTGTCGTGCAGATGCGTCCGCACGCGCAGGTGGTCCTCCAGTGAACGGATGTTCTCGTCCAAAGTGCCAAAGAAGGGTTCAATTTTTCCGGTAATGTGTATGGTGCGCTTCATCCACTTGGAAGGTATTTCTGCCGAACGGATCGGGTGGCCGATGGGATTCCTCCTGCGAACTTCCGGCTGCTCTGCAACCTGAACACGGAGAAACTACAAACAACCTAGCGCAGCCCCCCGCTCCGGTCAAGTTACACCCCCGTTAAATTCCGCTCGCTGCTCCCCCCTCTTCTCTGCGTCCTCTGTGTCTCTGCGTTCAGTTTTCTTTGCTTTTGCCTTCTCTGTGTTAAATCCTATCTTCCAGAATTTCGAATCAACTGGTTACTCCACCACCACTGTCCCTATTAACCTCCGAATTACCTGTCCTTTGGTACGTGCGTCCTATGGACGCAAACTCCCGCTTTCGCAAAACTCTACTCACGCTCGAAAGAAAAGTTTTTGCTTTGCTACCTGAGGGAGGTTCGCAAATGGTTCTGTCCGCCAAACAAATTCTCTTCGGCTCCGCGCTACTGCTAGCGGGTGCTCCGGCCTTCGCAGCGGAAACCGCCGCCAAATCCGGCGTATCCGCTGCCCCCCATGTCTACGTCAACTGCCCGGGCATCGCCAACGTCCCCATGACCGCCGACGCCGAGCAAGCCCTGCCCATGCGCCAGATCGCCACGCTCTCCTGCGGCCAGCAAGTCATTATGTTGGCCGACAACGAAGGCTACACCGCCCGCATTCGCACGACCGGTGGCCAAGAAGGCTACGTCGCGCGCATGTACCTCACCAACGCAACTCCGCCGCCGCAGCCCGCAACAGATCGCGACACCCCAGCCACCAGCGCCTCTACCGTCGACGGCATCGTCCGCTGGAACGCCGGCGCTCCTGGCTGCGATCAGTTCACCAGCCGCGGTCGCAAAGTCGAATCCGCCACCGCCAACGGTGTCACCGTCCAGGTCTCCCTGCAGGACACCGGCTGGAAGCTCCACGCCAGCGTCGCCGTTTCGAACGCCAGCGATTCACAGGTCTACCTCCATCCGTCGCTCGTCACGCTCGACGAACTCACGCCCACGCTGCGCAATCTCCGTGAAGAAAATCCGGCGAAGCTCTCCCACAGTGCAGTCAACCACCAACTCATGCACAGCGAATACGTAGCCGTCCCCCCGCCCAGCGCCATCGTTCTCCACTCGCGCTCTGCCGGAAAAGTCACCGCCGTCTCCGACCACACCGCCTTCGTCGTCGGCGACTACCTCGCCCTCAGCGACGAAACCTCCTCCGTCCGCGCCGCCGCTCTCAAAGCCGCCACTCTCGCCCCGGGCCAGAAAACCTCCGGCGAACTCTGGTACGCCCGCGACGCCAAAGCCCGCGAACTCTCACTGCGCATCTCCGTAGGCGACCAAGTCTTCGACTTCCCTTTTTCCTTCGAATAAAATTTTCTTCCCCCTCAAACAAAAAGGCCCGGCGCGTCCCCACGCCGGGCCTTTCCTTCTTGAATGCGCACATTAGTGGAATGTACCGGCAAGAATAAAAACTAATGGATCTTGCGACAATGGAAGTCCTTCCGGGCGAGAAGGGATTCTCAGTGCCTCGCATCTTTTCGGCACGTTCACTCTCCTATTCTTTTTCATCGCGGGTTCATCCGCGGTCCTATTCGTACAACTCCGCCGTTGCCACTGGCGTTGAACTGCTGTCCTCTCCGCCCGTCACCAGGACTTTTCCGTTCGGAAGCAGCGTTGACGTATGCCAAACGCGCGCGGAACGCATGCTGCCGGTAATCGCAAACGTGCCTGCGGTTGGATCGTAAACTTCCGCTGAAGCGAGAGCTCCGTTGTTGCCATCCGACCCACCGGTCACAAGAACCGTCCCATCGTTCAGTGTGCTGGCGCCGTGATAAAAACGCGTCACCGCCATGTTCCCCGTAGCCGCGAAGCTTGTGCTTGTCGGATCAAAGAGGTCCGCGGTTGCCAGGAAACCCGACGTGTTCGCTCCACCGGCGGCAAGGACTTTTCCGCTGCCCAGCAAATTTGCGGTGAAATAGACGCGTCCAGCGGTCATCATGCCCGCCGCCGTGAAGTGTCCTGTCCTTGGATCGAAGAGTTCCGCCGTGGCGTTTGTGGCCACCACCGGTGTCGGATTTCCCAGTACGCCATCGCTTCCTCCTGCGACAAGGACTCTGCCGTCATTCAGCAAAGTTGCCGTGTGCGATTCCCGCGGTACGCTAAGGCTGCCCGTCGCGGTGAAGGTCCCTGTGGTCAGGTCGAATATTTCGGCGGAAACGAGCGATTGAATGTTGGAAGATTACATCTCCTCCCACCACGAGCACTTTGCCGTTCTGCAGCAGCGTCGCCGTGTGGGAGACTCGGGCCGTCGTCATATTGCCAGTGGCTGTGAACGTGCCTGTGGCCGGGTCGTACAACTCGGCGCTCGATAACGCATTCTCTGTCGCGTCAGTGGCGCCTCCAGTGATGAGCACTTTGCCGTTGCTCAGCAAGGTCGCCGTATGTCCCACGCGCGGCACTGTCATGCTGCCTGTCGTCGGGGTAAACACCCCGGTGGATGGATCGTAGAGCTCTGCGGATGCGAAAGCGGTCGCGCCCACATCCTCGCCCCCTGCCACCAGCACCTTTCCATTGCCGAGCAATGTTGCCGTGTGGAACCGCCTCGCTGTCGCCATACTTCCCGTCGCTACGAATCCGTGCGCCGTAATGACGATCGTGAAAGCTGCCGCGGCCGAGCTTTGGTTGAATTGGTCCGTCGCCGTAACGGTGATCGGGAATGACCCGGTCTGTGTTGGTGTTCCAGAAAGCGTACCGCTGTTGTTATCGAACATCAGCCCCGTAGGCAATGCACCGGATTCACTCCAGGTAAGCGGGGGATAACCGGTCGCTGTGAAGGTGAACGTAAAAGGCAGGTTGTTTCCGCTCGGTGACGGCGCTGGCGTTGCGTTGACAACCGGCGGCGGAGGAGGGTTGATGGTTATGGTGTAATTCGCACTCGTCTGCACCGAGGGCGATCCAGAGTCCGTCAACGTCAGCACAACATTGAAGGTTCCCGCCTTCGTCGGCGTCCCAAAAATGCAGCCTTGCCTTGGAACGAAGAGACTCCCACTGGGTGGACAGTTAGCACTTCCGGGATTCGCGACGCTCAGACCCGCTGGCAGCGACGAACCTGCAGCTGCGGCCCAGCTCCAGGTATAGGGTGAAACTCCGCCCGAGGCCCTCAGCGGGAAGCCGAATACCAGCGATGGATGACATATGTGAGTAAAGATGTTACAGACTTGGATGAAGTGCGGGCCGTACCGAACGCCTACCGTCCCGCCTGGAGGGGTGCCGGAGGTGATCGCTAATGCAGTCGCGACAGTCACGCTGATGGAGAGCGACCCAGTGATTGAGCTCGTGGCTATATCGGTTGCCGTTATTGTCTGCGTGCCGCTGCCAACAGTTTCCAGCGTCGCGGAAAATGTGGAAGTTCCGGCCGTCAGCGTTGAATTAGCCGGGAGCTTTGCCTGACTATCGGTGCTGGTGAAATGCACCGTCCCGGCGTATCCCACTGATATATTTTCTGCGGCATCTAGCGCGGTCACGGTGAATTGGAAAGTTCGCCGGGTGACTGTGCTGTCCGGTCCCGTAACCGATATATGCGTGGCTGCGTTGGTCACCACCTTGACCACACTTGAACCCTTCAGCGAAGCCGTGACCGTATCGCTCGCCGTGATGGTTTGCATGCCCAGCGTTTTGAGGGTCAGCGAAAAAACTCCCGATCCATTCGTCAAGGTTGAATTTCCCGGTAGGGTCGCTTGGCCGTCCGTACTGGTGAAGTGCACGGTTCCCGTGTAGCTTGTGGCCGCGTTGCCGTAGGCGTCCGTCGCGGTTACCGTAGCCTGAAAGCTTATCCCCGTCGTTCCTGCACTCGGAGCCTGAAGTGAGAGGCCCGTTGCCGGGCCGGGGCTGACGGCGATTGGACTTGAACTGCCGGCAAGGGAAGCCGTGACCGTGTCCGTCGCGGTAATTGTTTGGCTGCCGCCCCCGACTGTCTTCAGCGTCACGGAAAAAGTCCCTGTTCCATTCGTCAGCGTCGAGTTTGCGGGCAGCACTGCTTGGCTGTCCGAGCTCGTGAAATGCACCGTCCCGGAATAGTTCGTGGCCACGTTGTTTGAGGCATCCAGCGCATTTATAGTGATATTGAACGATGTGCCGGCCGGTGTGCTGTTGACGGCTGTAAGCGAAAATTGCGAGGCCGCTCCGGCGCTCACCGCGATCTGGCTTGATATCCCAGTTAACAAACCGCTGGTCGTGGTGATGGTCTGGTTGCCGGCGGTCTTCAGAGTCACCGAAAATGTTCCCGTTCCATTCGTCACCGTCGTGTCAGGCGGCAGCACCGCTTGGACGTCGCTGCTTGTGAAGTGAACCGTTCCCATGTATTTGGTGAACACGGCACCGGAGCCATCCAGCACGCTCACCGTGATCGTGAAAGCCGTGCCGGCGGTCGCCGTGCCTCCCGTCGCCGTCACCGAAAGGCGCGTGGCCACCGGGCCAGAGCCTCCCCCGCAGGCGTGCAGCAGCAGCGCCCCCAAAACTAAACTCATTCTCAACCATTGCTTTTTCATAATTGCAACCTCGCGCCCGCGACACCATTACCGATGGATATGCAAGCCGACCTGGCTAGACGCCAGCAGTCCCGCCAGAATTCCTAGCGCAACGGCTAGCGCCACCAACCAAAGGCGCCACCTCGTCTCCGCATTCCGTGGAATCGTTCTCGAACCCTTCCCCATGTGCGGCGTGAATTACCACTTTGCCTAAATTCCTGTCTTGACCAATTCCTGATTCTTTTCTGATAGAATCCTCCCAACGGGCCGAGGGCGCCCATGAACCAGCTCACTTCCCTCCAGTACCGCTTCGGCGATTTTTGCGTGGACGCGGCTGAGCGTCGCTTCCTGCGTTGTGGTGTCGTGATTCCTCTCGCCCCAAGAGTCTTCGACACACTTCTCTTGCTGGTCGAAAATCCGGGGCACCTCATAGAAAAAGAATCATTTATGAAAAGGCTCTGGCCGGAGACCTTTGTCGGCGATGATGCGCTGGCACGCAACATCTCCATCTTGCGCAAAGTCACGGGGGGACCGAGCGACTCGCAATCTGTGATTGCTACGGTTCCCAAAAAGGGCTATCGGTTCGTTGCCGAAGTCGCTCACAACGGGTTACAAAGTCAGAACTTCCAGACCGCTGACCTCTGGCACATCACAACAGGCATGAGCGCGCTGACCGACCTGGCGATCACGCAAGCCGCCCCGCCGGAGCCGGTTTTGCCCCTCGGCCCCAACGGTAATGAGGTTTCGGCAGTCGGCGTCCCAAGGCCCTCGCCGGGCGCTTCGCCCTCCTGGCTTCGCCGTATACCATTTCTTCTCTTTACAATAGCCTTGGGCGCTCTTGCCGGCATGACCACATTCCTTCTACTCCATTCCTCTCCATTCGTAAGCCGATATATGTTCGGGGGAAGCCGCGCACCTTCTATTCACACTGTCGCGGTTTTGCCACTTCAGAATCTTTCAGGTGACCCCGCGCAGGAATACTTTTCCGACGGCATGACCGACGCGCTCATTACAGACTTGGCCCAAATCAGCTCTCTCCGGGTTATTTCGCGAGCCTTTACCATACGCTACAAGAAATCCTCCAGGTCTTTGGCGGAAATCGCCCGTGAATTGAACGTGGATGGGATTGTCGAAGGTACCGTGCAGCGCTCCGGCGATCGCGTGCGAATAACCTCACAATTGATTGAGGCCGCCTCCGACAGGCACATCTGGGCAAGCAGTTACGAGCGAGACCTCCAGGACACTCTTTCCCTGCAGGCCGAAATTGCGCGTTCCATTGCCCGGCAAATTCACGTGAGTCTCACGCCGGAGGAGGAGCAACTTCTTGCTCATGCGCAGCCCGTCAATCTCAAAGCCATTGAGCCTTATCTCCGGGGCCGCTACCACTACCAGAACTCCCGCAACGTGATGTACCACAGCGGAAAGCCGGAAGGCCGCGAAGAAGAAGCGCAAACTGCCATTGCGGAATTTCGCCACGCCATTGCCGAAGATCCGAACTATGCTCCGGCGTATGTGGCCATGGCCCGCACCCTGGTGGACAAGGGCATCCTCTCGGCTGCCGAGGACCTCAGCGCTCGTGAAACCATTCGCAGGGCACTCGCTATTGATCCGGCATCCGCGGAGGCGCACCTGGTCCTTGGACGCCTGAATCTGTTCGATTGGCAGTGGAACGCCGCCGGCCGGGAGTACCTGCGCGCCTTGGAGCTAAACCCGAATCTCGCGGAAGCGCACGCTTTGTATGCCGAATACCTGAATATCATCGGCCATCCGGAGGAAGCTTTTCACCAGGCAGAACTCGCCAAGAGCCTCGACCCTGCCAACGGTCAACTCGCCTGGGAATTCTACGTCCGCCGCCAGTTCGATCGCTTCATCGAAATGAAGCGCAACGATGTCGCCAGCCACTTCTATGGCCCCATCACTCACTACGAGCTAGGTTACGGTTACGAGCGCGCTGGAAAATATGAGCAAGCCATCCACGAATGGCAAGAGGCGATGGCCAGTTTTGGCTATGAGGACCTTGCCGAAGACCTTCGCCGTGGCTACGCTGCACACGGCTTCAAAGGTGCTATTCGCGCGTGGGCCGCTGGTTTGGAAGGAGTGGCTGCGCGCGGCGAGGTAGTCTATCCCGAAGAGCCCGCCTATCTCTATGCCATCCTTGGCGACAAGGATCGCGCCTTTGCCTGGCTCGAAAAAGCCTTTCAGCAGAGGACCCACGGTGTGCCCCTCCTCAAACTAGATCCAACGTGGGATGACATTCGCTCCGACCCTCGCTTCACCGACCTTGAGCGCCGCGTCGGCCTGCCCTAGCCCCTTTATGCTTCGCTAGCCAATTCCAAATAACTCTCTAAGTCAAAGTCGGTCAATCAATGGACGCGATCGAAAGATTTACGTCGATAACGTTGGGGGTATCACCGGCGAACTCCGGATTGCCCGCGATTCGAACCCCTACGAACTGTCCTTTCGCATATCCGTCGGCGAACTCGTCTTCGGCTTCCCCTTTTCCTTCGAAAATAAATAATTCTCCCTCCCCGCAAAAAAAGGCCCCGCGCGTCCCCACGCCGGGCCTTTTTCTTTTCCGACTCTTTTATTTCCTAAATGCAGGGGCCAGGCTCGCCCGGCCCTGCGTCATGCAACCACTCAATCGCATGTCATTCTGAGGACATCCGATAAGGATGTCCGAAGAACCTCACCCTCACAGCCACCTCAAACTTGAGTTCGCGCTAAGTTCCGCAGCGCCCTAATTTTCCATTTTCCAATTTCGATTTTCCAAATCTAGTCCGCCGGCACCGCCCGGCTCTTCGCCCAACCCCGAATCGCCGTAATCTCCTCCGCCCGCGTAACACTCAACGGCTGCGTCGCCGCAATCTCCGCCAGCAAAATCTCCGTAGACAACTGCTGCTTCAACCCGAACGCCGTATACAACCCCGCCGCAATCACCTGCTCAATCTCCGCCCCCGAAAATCCATCACAAGCCGCCGCCAACTTCGGCAAATCAAATCCCGCCGCATCCCTCCCGCGTTTCCGAATATGCAAAGCAAACAGCGCCGTCCGCGATGCCACCCCCGGCAAATCCACAAAAAATATCTCGTCGAATCTTCCCTTCCTCAGCATCTCCGGCGGCAAAATCGTAATGTTGTTCGACGTCGCCGCCAGAAACACCCCGCTCTCCCGGTCCTGCATCCATGTCAACATAGTAGCCAGCAACCGCTGCGACAATCCCGCGTCCGCGTCCCCGCTCGACCCCGCCGAAGCAAACGCCTTCTCAATCTCGTCAATCCACAAAACCACCGGAGAAATCTTCTGCGCCACCTCCAGAGCCTTCTTCAACCGCTTCTCGCTCTCTCCCACAAATTTGTCGTACAGCGCTCCCGCATCCAGTCGCGCCAATTCATAACCCCACTCCCCCGCAATCGCCTTCGCCGCCAAACTCTTCCCGCAACCCTGCACGCCGGTGATCAGCACGCCCTTCGGCGGCACCAGCCCAAATCGCTGCCCCTCTGGCGTCAGCGCGCTCTTTCGCTTCCCGATCCACTCCCGTAATCTCTGCAACCCCGCCACATCCGCGAACGACGCATCCCGCTTGATCGTCTCCAGCAGCCCGCCCGTGTGCATCGCCTGCCGCTTCGCTTCCAGCACATCGTCCAGCAGCGCCGCATCTGCTTTCCGCCGCGCCAGCACACAATGTCGCAGCACCCGCATCGCATCGTCTTCCGAAAGCCCCGCCAAATTTTTTGCCAACTGCCCCACGCCCGTAGCGTCCAGCGAAGTCGCAATTCCCTGCGCCCGATTCAATTCCGCCAGCGTAGCCTTCACGCCGCCAATCAGTTCCTCCACCGAAGGCAGCCCCAACTGAAACCCCACCGCATCCGCCTCCAACTCCGGCGGCAATTGAACTGTAGCGCCAACCAACACAATCGACCTCCGCCCCGTGCGGAAGCCGTCCGCCAAATCTCGCAGCCGCCGGCTGATCCGGTCGTTGTCGCAATACCGGCAAAAATCCTTCAGCAAGAAAATCCCGTCGCCCTGAATCGTCGCGATATTCGTCAGCGCCTGCTCCGGTTGATCCGAATTGTATAAACCCGCTCCGCCGTATCTCCCCAAGCCACTCGTCACGCTCCACACATACAGCGGAATTCCCAGTTCCTCCGCCACGCACTCCACCAATGTCGAAAACCGCACTTCTTCACTCGTCTCCACCGTCACAATCGGGTTGCGCGAGTTCACCAAAAGACCCAACTCCGCCCGCTTCGCGCTCAAAGCCGGTACACAAATCCCGGCGGGTGGCGGCGCAGGAACCGCCAGCGGCCTCAGCGGTGGTTTGGCTTCGTTTGACAAAGCGGTATGCCTCACCTCAAACTATTAGTTTGAATTCAATGCGTCAAAATGCTTAAGGAGCAATAGATGGCCCAAGGTCAGGCTACCAAAATCAAGAAGAAGAAAAAGTCCGTTTTGAAGCGCGCGGCACAATCTCGTCAACGCGCCGAAGTCAATCGAGCCAATCGCACCCGCGTGCGCACCGCGATGCGCCGTCTTCGTACCGCCATCACCGCCGGTGACGTCACCGCGGCCACCAATCTCCTGAATCCCACGCTTTCCGCGATCGATCAAGCCATCACCAAGGGCGTGCTCCACGAAAACACCGCCAACCGCTACAAGTCGCGCCTAACCCTGGCCTTCAACCAAGCCAAGTCCAAATCCGCCAAGTAACCACATGTAGGGGCACGATACATCGTATATGTAGTGGCCGAACTTTAGATCGGCCATCCCTCTTTCCTCATCCTTCTCTGTGCCCTCTGCGTCTCTGCGTTTAGTTTTCTTTCGTACCACATTGGCTCTTCCCCAACCCCACAGAAATAAGTCATTCTTCTCCCCAGTCGATTCTCTTTCTTGATCGAGGTCAATATGCTCTCCACCATCTCCCTAACCCGCACCCCAAAATCCCGCCTAACCGAAGCTCTCCGCGAAAACTCCCCCTTCGGCACCAACTACAGCGACCACATGTTCGTCGCCGACCACGCCGACGGCAAATGGCAAGACCCCCGCATCATCCCTTTCGGCCCGATGGAACTCTCCCCCGCCACCACCGCCCTCCACTACGGCCAGTCCCTCTTCGAAGGCTTCAAAGCCCACCGCACTGCCGACGGCCGCGTAGCTCTCTTCCGTCCCATGGCCAATCACGCCCGCCTCAATCGCACCGCCGCGCGCCTGGCCATGCCCGAAATTCCCGAAGAAATTTTCCGCGAAGGCCTGCTCGAATTGATCCGCGTGGATAAAGACTGGACTCCGCACAACGATGGCGGCTCCCTCTACGTCCGCCCCGTTTATTTCGGCACCGACGACAGCCTGATGGTCCGCCCCGCCACCCGCTATCGCTTCATGATCATCACTTCCCCCGGCGGCCCCTATTTCGCGCAGCCCATCCGCCTCCTCGCCGAAGAAACCTACGTCCGCGCTTTCCCCGGCGGCACCGGCGACGCAAAAACCGCCGGCAATTATGGTGGAGGTCTACTCGCCGCAAAACTAGCCCAAGCCCAGGGCTATCACAACGTCATGTGGCTCGACGGCAAAGACCGCCGCTTCATCGAAGAATCCGGCGTAATGAACATCATGTTCAACATCAACGGCACCGCCATCACGCCAGCCCTCTCCGGCACCATTCTCCCCGGCGTAACCCGCGACTCCGTCCTCACCTTACTCCGCGACATGAACGTCAAGCTCGAAGTCCGCCCCATCTCCATCGACGAAGTCCTCGCCGCCCACTCCAACACCACTCTCCTCGAAGCCTTCGGCATAGGCACCGCCGCCATAATCGCCCCAATCGCCGCCATCGGCCACAACAACAAAGACCACGAAATCCCCACCAACTCCCCCACCGGCCTGGCCCACCAACTAAAGCACACCCTAACCGCCATCCAAACCGGCCGCGCCCCCGACCCCCACAACTGGCTCCTCCACATTTAGCTCTTCCCTTGTAGGGGCGGAGCTCGCTCCGCCCTCTTGGGTTTCTCTTCTCGACGTAGGGCCCGCCTTCCGAGCCGCGGGTTCTGCGTCCCGAATGTTCGTACGGGGCGGGCCGCTCCAACTTCCAGTTCACGGCTGAGTCGCGAAGGGCCGGCCAGCGTGGCACAGGCACTCCTGCCTGTGCTCTTTGGGCTGGATTTAGATTTTTCCCAACTCCGTCATCCCGACCGGAGCACGCCTTTGGTGTCCCGCGTGCCTTTTACCGGGACGGCCGGCCTTTTCTTCCGCGCCGTCCGCGGCGCGCCTGCCACGCAGCGCGCCTTTTGCGTCCCGCGTGGTTCACCGGGACGGAGGGACCGTGGCAAGAAGTAATGTCCTACCTCACTCGATGGGACACGCCCATGCCACAACCTGCCGCCCCTCAACGCAAAAAAAGAGCGCCGTCTCCCGCACCACGCAACCAGCGCCGGAGGCGCGGCACAATCTAGCCCAGCCCGTAAGGGCTGGGAATCATTTCCCCATTAGGTCGAGCACCGTAGGTGCGACACGCTCTTCGCGCGGTGCTTCAACTAATCGCCACCTACCCCCACCTCGACTCAAATAAACGCTGTCATTCTGAGGGCATCCGACGAGGTCCGGCATGTGGACTCCGGTGATATTTACCGGAGATGCCCGAAGAACCTCAACGTCAACACCTTGCGCGTGATATTGTTCAAGGACAGTTTTCGCAGGGAGTACGGCTTATCCCCGGCCCGCCTGCTCCACTAACTACCGTTTGGCGGGAGAACCCGATGCCTAAATACGAAATCATCATCTATTGGAGCCACGCCGACGAAGCCTTTATCGCGGAAGTACCCGAACTTCCCGGCTGCGCCGCCGACGGAAAAACCTACAAAGAAGCTATCACCAACGTAGAAATCATCATCCAGGATTGGCTCGAAACCGCCAAACAACTCGGCCGCCCCATCCCCACCCTGCGCGGCCGCCTAGCCTTTGCTTAAATTTTCCAAATGATTGCAAGTTTCAAAGAAAGGTAAACTTCCGGCCCCTCCCCCAATCCCAATCCGATGTTCACCTTCGTCGCCTAGTACCCACCTGAGCGCGGCGTGCTTTCCGGCAAGCACCCCCCAGTCATGGTCATCATATGGGCCAAGATTTTTCTTGCCGTATTTTTTCTCTATCTCTTTCGCACCTTTGTGAGCTTCGATTATTACGCTTAGTCGATCCTTGAACCTCTCTTCATGCCGCCCGTGCCAAAGCATCATGTGTCGGTCATACCATCTCCTGTCCAAATACTTCTCTTCCGCTTTCTGAACTTCCTTGAGGGAGCGGAGTTTTTCTTTCGCCAGACCAAATTCCATGAGCAGAGTGCGCTTTGGTCCCGCTAATTGCTCCAGCTGCGGGCGCTCCCAGCACTTAATTCGAAAAGACGGGCGCTTATTCCTCTTGTAGCTATCCAGAAAGTCTTTCGCTGAATTTGAAAGGAAACCCGATAGAGCGAACAACAAAACATCGGGGCATTCCGCCTCAGCCCAGACGAGCGCATTTTGCAGTTCCCTGGGCGGGACTGCCTTTTTGAATCGTTTGCAATCAACAAACCACGTTTCGAGATAGCGCGTGTTGTCAAGGTCTTGGCGCGCGTGCTGGCACACGATGTCCCGCCCACTATCCGCGGGACTGCTCGGAAGGGGTGTGCCTTTGCGCCAATCCACGTTCACGAAACCGAGCCTAGAAAGCAAATGAAAGCTAAAGTCTTCGAAGTCTGTTGCCGACAACACATTGAAATTTACTCGTCGCATGGGAGGTATATATCATCCCGCTTCCCAATTCGAAAGGCCGCAACCCTTGGAATACCAAATGCCAAAGGATGCGCAACCCATTTCAAAAGCCTCCCCACCCGCCCGATTGTTCCGGTGTGGGATCTTTTCGCCCCTAGCGCACCCAAAATTGCGTCAGCAGGGCATCTCTTGCCCGCCCAGAAAAACCGACCCTCATTTCCTTTCCAGCGAGGCTAAGGCGCGTATTACACGGTTTCGTTGTGCGGCGCTCATCCTGACGTTGCCCGACTCTAGGGCTAGAAATCTGATGACGCGTGCGGTAGGCTTGACGACTCTTTTTATCCAGGCGATCTCGATGGACCAAAACTTTGGGCTAAAGTGAGCCAAATTATCGCGTACCAAAACCAAAAGGTCGCCTACCATTTCTTTCTCAAGCTCGGTCATCTCTAAGGTTGCACTATGGACGTATTGTTGCATGTAGGCATCGCTTTGGCAGCGGATCATTGCTTCGCGTGCGCTAACGAGATTCTGCCCTCTCATCACTCGGTCGGGATTCGTGCCCATGATTGCGCAGATGGAAAAGGAGTAGAGTGCATCGTGAAGGCAGATCACGAACCACTTCCACTTGTGCTTCAGATGTGATTTATAAAACCGGCCGCTCTGTGCCAGAGCGTCGACGGCATTCTCGGTCGTTTCCGTTCGATAGTATTTCGATGGCATGCGGTTTTCTCGCCGTGTGGCGCGCTGCGGTTTTCAGGGTGCGGGTTTTTCTTCTCAGCAGAATCTCTGCGTCCTCTGCGTCTCTGCGTTAAGCTCTTCTGCTTCTTCCCCATTTTTCCGTTTTCAATTTTCGAATTTCTATGTTTTCGCTCCGCTCAACTGCCACACTAAAAACTCCATCACCGAATGCGGATCCTTCGCAATGGCGCGACTCCCGCACTCAAATGCTATCCGGACGCACTGCGGTGAGGCCCTTGAACCGGCTGAAATCTGTCACGTTCATGGTGAGTATGTGGTTGACAGCATGCACGTACATTGCCGCCGCCAAACGCGCGTCGTGGACTTGCACTCCCGAGACGCCGTATTGCACGACAATTCGTTTCCACTCCCGGTAAACGGCCTCGCTGTCCGGCAATAAACTCATCCCGGATTCGATGGCCTGCACTTCGCGTTGGGCTTCGGCGGCGCTAAGCCCAAGCCCATTGCGGGCGATCGGTCGCGTCATCGCGTTCCAAAGCTCCGCAATATTCTGGTGCGTGTAATGCAACATTGAACCCTGGCCCGCTAGACGCGCAAGCGCCGTATCCACGATTTTGTGCTGAGGGTCGGAGCGCCGCGTCATGCGTAGAAGGATGTTCGTATCGACGAGACACGAAGCAATCGCCATTTAGTTATGGTCCTGATAGATCCAGTCGCGCGTGATGTCTTCCGGAAGTGGTGGGATTTTGTCGGAAAACTGCGCCAGCGAGTCCAGCCATGCGCGAATCTCTTCCGGAGTCCGCACTGGCGAAGCACCGGCCTGCAACTGCCCAAGCTGCTGCGCAAGAAGCTCCATGACATAGTCTTCCACCCGCAACCCGCGTGATTTGGCACGAGCAGCCAGTTCATCCGGAATCTTCACCGTCACTTCCATAAAAAAATACTAACACGAATCTGCGCCACCGGCGGCCACAGATGTGGGTTCGAGGGGTGGGCCCTTCCGCGGGTGGCCCATCCTTGCGGCTTTTGCAAGGGTGGGTTCTTTCTTTTGCGCTTTTCTAATTTCTATTTTCCATTTTCTACTTCCCCACCGCCCGCGCCCCGCTCAGCTGCCAAACCAGAAACTCCATCACCGACTGCGTGTCCTTCGCCCCGCCCTTCAACCGGTCATCCGCCTCGCGCAGCGCCCTCAACCCATCCAATAATCGTTCCTTCGAAATCTTCCGCGCGCACTGGATCGCCAGTTCCGCCTGCTCCGGCCGCATCCCCAACGCCCGAGCCGCCTGAAAGCCATTCGCCGCGCGCACTTC
>WNFM01031016.1_pt1 | contig 28162 bp, 20 predicted proteins | sample 5400271 | NCBI WGS metagenome assembly WNFM01 (sample SAMN13153352, study PRJNA577476) | soil metagenome | isolation source: 60 cm saprolite on Douglas fir-dominated hillslope | place: USA:California | collected 2013-09-17 | reverse complement strand
ACATGAGCATCGCTTTGTCTTCCTCTCTTTTTATCTAAACTCATCCTTTCTTCTCTTAACTTGACGCCTATTGGGCACCCGCAAGGGGATGCCCCTACTCTACGCGGAACCTCGTCTATAGTAGGGGCATCCCCTTGCGGGTGCCCTTTTTCCATACACACAACCTCCGACATGACTCAATTCATTTGCCAGCGGTCTAAAGTTCGGGATGATTCATGTAAGCTGGGAGCTACTGTGGGCCAAGCAGGGTGTGGCGTATCAGCATCAGGTGAGTCAAGGGCCCAAGACCGCCAGGTACAGGCGTGAGGAACGAAGCTATTTCGCTTACGCCGGCAAAATCAACATCTCCCGCTACCTTACCTTCTACCGTATTGATGCCTGCATCTAATACCACCGCTCCTGGTTTGACCATATCAGCGGTAATGCTGCCCGGACGCCCAATGCTGACGGCAAGAATATCGGCACTGCGGGTAATACTGGCGAGATCCTGAGTATATGAATGACAGATTGTCACCGTCGCATCTTGCTGCATCAAAACCAGCGCGATAGGCTTGCCGCCAATATTGCTGCGGCCAACAATCACGGCGTGGCGACCAGCTACAGGAATATGGGCGTCCTGTAAAAGGGTCAATATAGCATCGGCAGTAGAGGGAATAAAGCTAGGAAAGCCAAGCAGCAAATTGCCTGCGTTACGCGAACCGAGACCGTCAACATCCTTCTCTGGCCGCAAAACATCGGTCACAATGCGCTGGCGAATGTGTGCAGGTAGGGGGAGCAGCAAGACAACACCATCTGTATTAGGGTCATCGTTTGCTGCTGCCACCTCCGTCTGTAGCTCCGCCTCTGCAATCTCAAAGGGATACGCCAGTGTGGCACAGCTCAGGCCAATCGTGCTGCAGGAACGTACCAACTGCCTGCTATACACTTCAGCGGCAGCATCATGGCCCGCTACAAGTTGTGTCAGGCGTGCTGGGCGATGGTGTTGCATACGAAACTGGGCAGCTTCTTTGCGTAGTTCTTCGGTCATACGTGTGACCAGTGGTTTACCATCATAGATAATGGCCGACATAAAAACAATACCTCTCATCCTCATTGCCACTATATGATATCACACGTATGGGACAGCTCTCGCGGCTGCCCATTATAGTAGGATTATCCTGGCGTCTAGCTACTAGCCCTACTAGCTGATGATTTTGCCAGTGTAGTAGGTTACCTGATCTGGGCGATGCATTGGTTTGCTGCTAGCACCACCGTGATGCTGTTGAAACAGAGCACTGTTGGTATATTCCTCCAGAGCTGCTTTCGATTCCCAACGGGATACCACTAGCATTGTGTTGTCTTCAGCGGTCCAGAGCTCCAAACCCAGAAACCCTTTGAACTGCTTCATGGCAGGAGCAGATTTCTCGAAAGCTTCAAACATCGCTTGCTGTTGGGCGGCAGGAGCCGCAATCCTATTTACAGCGATAAACATCGCTCATTTCTCCTCTTATATAGTCACTATTGATGGATGGTAGCATCTACTGAAGATAGTACACCCTCATTATAAACATTACCTCAAAAAGGGGAGATACGTGGCTTCTTATAAGATACTTGGGGGATAAAATTGGCAAATTATAGACAAATGCGCTACAATGCCCCACAGGTACACAATATAGTATCTGTTGGGACAGGTCGTAAAGTATTTCCCATAGTAGCCATTATGTGCTGATTTATCTGGTAAAGAGAGGATTCCCATGGCGGCAGACTGTTCATTTGATATAGTTTCACAGTTTGACGAACAAGAACTGGTCAACGCGCTTGACCAGACACGGCGGGAAGTACAGACCCGTTATGACCTAAAAGACACAAAGACTGAGATTGCGCATAGCAAAGATAGCGTCACAATCCTGACTGATAGTACACTTACACTCAAAAGTGTGCGCGATATACTCGAGTCGAAGGCTATCCGTCGCAATCTATCGTTGAAGATTTTCAAACCAGGCAAAGAAGAAAATGCGGCTGGAGGCAAAGTACGCCAGGTTATCGAACTCCAGCAAGGGCTTTCTCAGGAACTGGCTAAAGAGATAAGCAAGTATATTCGCGAAAACTATCCGAAAGTGCGGCCGCAAGTTCAGGGAGACGCAGTGCGTGTAACGGCAAAGAGCCGCGATGAGCTCCAGGGAGTCATTGCGCTGCTCAAACAGAAGGACTACCCAGTAGCGTTACAGTACATTAACTATCGCGGTTAGTAACGGATGAGTTAATTAAGCGCGAGATGAAGTACGCCCAACGGGCCAGGGACTGGCAAAGGACGGGTGGAGTTTATTGTGCTCTTTGATAGACTCAACCTTTATAAAAAGTGGGAAACAAGGCAACGCAACTGGTGTGATAAACGTTTGAGCAGAATAAAAGGTACTTTAGTACCAAAAAGCAGAGGCTAAGAAAAGATTTGTAGTAACCTAGTTTTAACTGGACGTGATTTGGTCAGTCTGGTTGGCGTAAAAACATTGCATCTCTTTTAGAGTACATGTTCGAGAAAGTGAACCTTGATGCCCGGGAACAAGCAAGTTTTCAGTGCAGCAATGAATGCGGCCGACCGTCACCGTTGGGATAGTCATTGGGCAGAGGCAGCGCAGGAATATCAACGAGCACTAGCAGAGTTCCCAGAGGATGCCATGGCGCGGAGTGGCTTGGGGTTTTGCTATATGCAAACCAAGCAGTGGCAGCTAGCTCTTGAAGAGTATGAATATACGCTTAAGCGCGATCCCAGCAATGTGATTGCTCTGAGCAAAACAGCCGAGCTATACGGCATTCTTAACAGACGAGATGAAGCCTATAAGGCATATTTACACCTGGCGGATTTGTACTCGCAAGCTGGACAGGGTGCTCGCGCCGAGGCGGCATGGCAAAAGGCTGTGCAACTGTCTCCCGGCGATCCCGAACCACATGAGCGTCTTGCGACATACTACCTGGGCAAAAAAGATTTTCCGTTTATGATCCAGGAGCGCCTGGCAGCCGCTCAAGGTTATCTACAATGCAATGATTTTACGGCCGCTCGTAGGCAGTGTGAAGAGATACTGCGTGCGGACGCTACAAATACACAAGCCCAACGTATGCTCTCCATGGTAATGGCTCAAATGCGACAGCAAGCATCTGGTCCACTTCAACAGGGAGCAAGTGCAATCAATTCATCGGTAGCGGGTACGACGGCAGGTATGCCATCGGGTCCGCTAGCTTTCACAGGTAGCCCTATAGCCGAATTAGCGGCAGGGGGCAATATAAGCGGAGGTAATACTGGCATCATGGGTAATATGGGCAATTTCGGTGGAGGAGGTAATCCGGGGCCGTCTCTTGCTACGACAGGCATAGCTGGTGGGGGTATGGATCCTACTTCACATAAACGAGTAACTGCTAGCCAAGTTACGGGAGTATTGAGGCAGGCACAAACGTTTCAAACCCAAGGTCGTTTTAATGATGCTATCGACCTCTGTGAACAGATCTTGGAGAGCGGTTTTGATCGGCCAGATGCACGTTACTTTTTAGGATGGCTTTACCAGGAACAACAACGCTGGGACGAGGCGATTCGCCAGTTCCAGGCGCTTTTAAATGATCCCGATTATGCACTTTCCTGCTACTATGCTTTGGGGCAATGCTACCGGGCGCGCGGTGACTTGCGAACCGCAACCGTACATTTCGATGAGGCCGTTGATCGTGTAAATTTGGACGCTCTGACGATGGAAGAGTCTGACCAGTTGGTACAGCTCTGCCAGGAAGCTGCCGAGGCTCATCGTTTGTTAGGTGAGCAAGAGCAAGCCATGACGGTCTATAATGCGCTGCTGGGTTTTTTACGTAGTCGCGGCTGGAGTGAGCAAGTAGCCCAGGTTGAATTTATGCTGCAACAGATGCAAAATGCTCCGGCGCCTGGACGCTCTACACCACCTCCCCAGCAGGCAAGTGCTACGCAGATAATTGCACCTGAGCAGACGCATCAACCATCTGCTCCATTGCCGCAGCAACAGCAGCAGCAATCGTCGATGTTGGACGCCGCTACCATGGCGTTTAATGCCAGCAATATGCCGGCAATGGCGCCTCCTCCCGCATCGTCACAGTTGCCTGCCTCATCCCAGGTTTCTATTCCCGGCGCCGCCAGTAGTTCGGTGGGAGAACTTCCTGATTGGCTAACAGGTATCCTCAGTGATGCAGATAAGAGCCAGATTGCAAACAAGCAGGCCCCTGCGCCTGCTGCACAGACGCAACAGTCCATGTTTACGGGCCAGCCCACGGTTGAGCAGCGTGCTGCTCCTCCCGCTCAGGGCGGCAATGGAGTTTCAGAAGCTGCAGAAACTACGGTGATGTACCCGGTTATGCCCCAGGAAGCAGCAACAACATCATCTATCTCCTGGCTGACCGAAGACGCCAAGCCAGGCAATGCGACACGTATTATTCCACCGGAAGCGCAGCCTGAAGTGGCGGGAGTACCGGCAACACCAGTGCTTCCTGAAAGTACTGCACCCGCAGAGCCGCCCGCTGTCCCGGCGACGCCGCTCATCCAAGTTAGCCCTGTCTTACAAAGCTCACCTGTGCGTAGTGACAGGGGAGCAGAGGATTTGTTGAGCCAGATGGCCGGTTCAAGTAACAGGGATGAGGCTTTAAAGCAGGTGGCGGAAGCGGTAGTGGCAAGTACGGCGGCGCTGCCCGAAAATATTCGCCTACAAGTTGTACAGGCCATGCAGGATATCCAGAAGTATATCAATCATAACCTGCTGACTTCTGCCACCGAAGCCTGTTTGCGGGTCATTGATATGGCTCCTCAATACCTGGATGTCCACCAGATTCTCTGTGAAATCTATGTGCGCCAGGGTAAAGTCGAGCAGGCCATCACGAAATACGCTATCCTGGTTGACACATATATTGTTAATGGACGCATCGATGATGCCATCGCTACGTACCGGCGCATTCTGCAACTTGAACCAAACAATCTGACCTATCGTATGCGCTTGATTAACCTGCTGGCTTCGCAGGGAAATAAGGAAGACCTACTGCGAGAGCGCACCCTGGCTGCGGAATCCTATCTGCGCCTGGGGTATATGGATCGCGCTTTGACCGAACTTGAGCAAGCGCTGCAGGAAAGTCCAACCAGTGTCTCTACTCGTTTGAACTATGCCCTGGCATTGCAGAAATTGGGGCGCAGCCAGCAGGCTGTAGCAGAGTATCAAAGGGTACTACAGGTCGATCCAAGCAACATTACTGCCCTTGTACGTTGGCACGTAGCCATGATTACCACGCTGGGCACCAGTCGTGCCACCACGTTGGAAGTGCTGACCCGTATTCGTTGGCAGCTGCGCGGAGAAGGTCAGCGTCATTATACAGTAGTGGCGCGCGAGTATCTTCAGGCGGTGGAAACATATCCTAACAATGCCGATGTTCACTTCACGCTTGGACAGATCCATCAACAGGCAGGGAATTTTGATAAGGCCATCGATGCCTATACACTCGCTATGCGCGATAGCGCTATCGATGTCATCGCGCGAGTCAGCGCTGCGCAGTGTTTCTTGACGCAGGGCAAGCCAGAGGACGCTATTCAACAACTTGAACAGGCTCTACAGAATGTGCGCCGTTCTTCAACAGGTTCTATTGATCCAAGCATTTGGGCAGCGCGTCCACGTGAAGAGGGCGAAGAGCACCAGGCACCTGAAGTCGAAATCTCTATGCTGCTTGCCAAGGCTTATGGTCGCACCGGGCGGCAGGAACAGATGCAGGCTATCCTACGGCAAGTGAAGCAGACAACCACGCACCAGGGTGAGGTTTCCTCGACGCTGGCGGAAATTTCCGCTCGCCAGGGCAACGTAGGTAGCGCTTTGCAGGAGTACGTTGATCTTGTGCGTCACTACCGCAGCAAACGGCAGACTGAAAATGCGCTAAATGTCTTGAATGAAATGGTACGCATGGCCCCAGAAGACCCACGCGCACACGATGAGCTGGCAGATATCTATGTGAATCGTGGTTTGCTCGACGAAGGCGTAGCAGAATTACGCTTGCTGGCGAATATCTACCTGCGTCGTAATGACCACGAACAGGCGGCAGTAGCATTTCAACGGATAGGTAATATCTACTCCGACATGGGCAACGTAGAGGAAGCCTTGACCAACCTGCGCCGCGCCGCCGATCTTGCACCAACTGCTATGGATCTGCTGCGTGAAGTAGTTGGCTTCTGCTTGCAATTGGGAAATTCTGCTGAAGCGGCCCGTTACCAGACGGCGATTGCCCGCTACTACTTTGATACACACCAGGTTAAGGAAGCCGTGGCGGCGCTGCAACAATTAATCACCATTGATCGCTATAACTTTGAGGCCTATGATCTGCTCGGCCAGACCTACCAGTCGGTGGGTGAGTATGAGCAGGCCAGCCGTGTTTATCGCAACCTCGCCAAGGTCAATCCCGAAAATTCTATCGCACGTGAGAGATTGGCAACGTTGCAAGCCTTGAGAGCAAAGTAGGGCATGCTATGAATGAACCTCCTAGAGGCGCTCACTGAGCCAGGGCACCCGCAAGGGGATGCCCCTACTATACTTCGAAAGAGCTTCGCAAGCCGCTCCGTATATAGTAGGGGTAGCCCTTGCGGCTACCCTGAAAAGGTGAACGTGCTTGAGAGGCTCTTTCATCAGCAATATCCATGCTTAGGTTGATGCTTATTGGACGCTTTTCTTTATCTCATTTAGGCGACAGGCGCTTCTTTATGTTTGGCTTCCAGTTTTGCGCGTCGCTTTTGATCGCGCCAGCGCTTCATGTCAAGCAGGCGTCTATATACTGTGTATACTAAGGGTTGATAGGCCAGGTCATGGGTTTCCAGAGAGCGTATGGCATAGCCACCAAAGCCGCGTTTGAAGACATACACGCCCCACAATTCCTGTCCTTCCTCCAGGACATCGGGAATGCCACGGAAATTGTAGTACCAGCAGCCATGAGCTTTGGCCCATTGCATGCCGTTCCACTGCAAGAGGTGATTGGGCATCAGGTTGCGCTGCTCATTAGACGATGCACCATACATATACCAACTCCAACGCCCAAAGGTGAGCACGATTATACCAGCGATAGCCTCCCCTTCGTATTCGGCCAGGAAGAGGGCGGCTCGATCTCCGTCGCTGAAAAGGCGCATGACATCTTCATAGTGTCCTTTGTTATGAATGAAGAACTGGTCGCGTTCGCTGGTGGTTTGATAAATGCGATAGAACGTATCCAGGTCTGCCTGGCCCTGTCCACGGCGTACGGTGACGCCTTTGCGCCCGGCCAGGCGGATATTATAGCGCCACTTCTCTTTCATGCCCGCAAGCAGTGTCTTTTCATCTGGTCGTAGATCCAACACCCATTCGTGACGAACATGGCTGGCATACGGAGTAGGTTGAAAACCATGCTTTTGCAGTGCTACCAGCCAGCGTGCATCGTCATCCGCTACACTCGGCTCAACCTTGAGCATAAATGCTCCGCGATTACGGGCCTCTGCTTTGACAAAATTGAGGAGCACGGTCATAGCTGGCGAATCTGGTTCATCAATAACAGGTCCACGTGGTGCGTAAAAATAGGTTCTGCGGATAACCGGAGCCGTCGAAATCAGTACGAGCATAGCGGCACACAGCTTACCTTCGTCGTCTAAAACGCCGGCAAACATAGCCTCTGCGTCCAGGTGATGGGCGAGTTCTCCCCATTCATATGATTGTGTAATATTGCAGCATTCCGAGTTCGCCACAAAATCATTCCACTGCTGGCGGTCAGTGATGATACGCGCCTCCATAAAAACATGTTCCTCTCAATTGATTACGTGTTGTTTTTGCCTCTGGCGGCTCGTTCTAATTCCACTTTTTTGCGTTCGGCATGACGGCGGGTACGGCGCATCTCAACAAAGCTGCGCCAGGCATTATAGATCAGTAGGCGATAGACGTAATCCTGGGTTGGTATATTCAAGCGTGAGAAGCCACCAAAACCTTTTTTGTATTCATAGACGCCCCACATCTCTTCTCCTGGCTCCAGAATCTCGGGTATGGTGCGAAAATCGAAGTACGTACAGCCGCGTGCCTGGGCCCATTGAAAACAACGATATTGCAAGAGGTAAGCTGATTTGAGATTACGCTTTTGATCGGACGTAGCTCCGAACATGTCCCAGCACCAGTCGCCGAAGCGGATGAGCATTTTGGCGGCAATAGCTTCACCTTCGTGCTCGGCCAGGTAGAGCACGGCATCCCCTTTACTGGCAAATCGGCGCAGGATCTCCTGGTGATAGTCTTTACTATGAATAAAAAATGCGTCACGCTGGCTGGTGATTTTTAGGAGTTCGTAGTAGGCAGCAAAATCGGCATCGCTGGTAGCCTCACGGATGATCACGCCTTTACGTTCGGCGCTGCGCACATTCTGCCGCCAGGTCATCTTAAAGTTTGCCAGCAGTTTCTCTGCGTCAGGCTGGATATCCAGCACCCAGCTGCGCCTGCCATGTACAGCAATGGGGTTAGTCTGAAAGCCAAGGGCGCGGTACGCGGCAATCCAGGTATCCATCGCTGGATCGTCATCGGCAATATTGGGTTCAAGGCGCAGCACGACGGCCCGCTCCTGGCGGGCAATGCCGTGCGCGTGTTCGATCAGAGCAGCCAGGGCAGGGGCATCCGGGCGCTCTACGGTTGGCCCACGCGTGCCATAGAGCCAGTTAAAATGAATGCCAGGTATGGATGCAGGCAGCGGCACCGGTGAGACTGTGAGCATCAATGCCCCGACCATGCGCCCTTCGTCCAGGGCTCCCAGGCGGTAGATGCGGCCTCCGAGGTACTTATTCAATTCGCCCCATTCATATGATTGGAGCAGATGACCACGCGGCTGGCTGGTGAGAAAGGCGTTCCATTGCTCTTTGTCAACGATTTCTGAAACGGTGATGGTCATACGACTACACTCAACTACTCTGCTGTTTAAAGTATTCGCTTCTCAGGAGGCTGTACACTTTGATGTTATTATATTTACCAAAGCGTAGAATGGCCTCGCGCAGGGTGCCTTCATAGGTAAAGCCAGCTTTTTCATCGGCACGCCAGCCACCAATATTATCTTCCATATCCTGCGTTTGAATGCGATTGAGGTTCAGTTCGGTGAAGCCATAGCGGATCATTAATTTTGTGGCTTCGGTGCCGTAGCCCTTACCCCAGCCCGCAGGATCGCCGATAATGACGTAGAATTCGGCACTCTGGTTGATGTAGTTGATATCTTTGAGGCCAACCAGGCCAATGAGGCGATTATCTTCGTTAAGGCACACGCCAAAGATAATATGCTTGCCATCTTTATACAGGAGTTCCAGCCGCTCGCGGCCGCGTGTATCGCTGGTGGGGTAGATAGAGAAATAGCGGCGAATCTCTTCGTTATTCATCCAGGTTGAATACAGGTGATTATCCTGGGCGGGTTCTAATGGTCGTAAATAGATGCGCTCACCTACGATAAAGGGATTCTGCATCTTAGAGGTATCTATGGTCATGAAAAGCTCCCTTTTTCCTACTATTCGACGGCAAGTATAGCATAGCTGGACGCAGAGAGCAATTTAATCTAAACATAGAAGCACAATAGCCACGGCGTTGCCGTGGCTATTGTGCTTCTATGTTTAGATAGTACTTTTTCTCTTACGGGTGAATCTTTCTACCAGGCTTTCCGCGTAATTGCCAAAGAAAGGCAACCTGACGGTGACGCCACGGTAAGCTTGAATCATGAGGAAGACCCAGATCAGGCCCGCGGGAATAAGTACGATAAATGTCAGACAGGTGAGAACCGGGTTCAAAACGAAGCCCAGCAGCCCTCCCAGGAAGGGAATGATACTGATGAGGTAACCTATTAACCGCAGCACGAAGAATACGACTGAGGCGAAGCCAAAGAAGACAAACGATTGGGCGGCATGGAAACGCACAAAACGGTTCTTGCGCTCAATCAAAAAGAAAATGAGTCCACTGACCCAGCCCAGCAAGTAACTCAAAAGAGCCTCAGTTCTGCCGCTCAAGCCGGTTGAGGTGGGATCGTGAGCGCTTCTGCCATCGGCGGCGCTCAGCGGCGGCTGATAGCTGCCATATTGCTGCTGCTGTTGTTGTTGACCATAGTAGGATTGCTGGTCATCATAGCTTCCCTGCTGATAGCCACTTTGTTGACCAAATTGCTGGTTACCAGCGGTATTACCGGGTTGTGCGGTGGGACCGCTATAGCCACTACTATATTGGCTCTGCTGATTAGGATCTTGTGCCATAGTAGTTCCGTCCTTGTGTAGGGGCACTCTATTGAGTACCCTTCTTGCTTTCTATACATATTACTACGAGTCGGCTATAAAAAAGTTGAAGGGCACAAAAATGCGCCTCTACCCATGAAACGAAATCACATATAGTTGTTTCGCCTGTAGAGACGCAAGACATTGGACCGTCTTAATGCAGCATCTATTGCTTACATTGTTGTGGGAGAGTTGGCATATTTCTCAGCATAGTCGCCAACGATAGGCAGCTTGAAGTATTTGCCCTGGAAGGCGTTGATAAGCAGGACGATATAGCCTACTACCTCTATTAGCCCAAGCGCCAGCCCAACGAGACCTGTCAGAATTCCTATAAAAGGCACACCAAAGGAATTGATGACGTTAAGAATGATTTGTACGACTGTAATGCCTCCAAAGAAAAGGATCGACTGCATTGCATGGAAGCGTACAAAGCGATTCTGCTTCTCCATGAAGAAGAAGATGAGCCCGGTGACCCAGGTAAGCACGTAGCTCAGGCCCGCAGCAATATTAGGCTGTAAGCCCATAGAGGTAGGACCAGATGCAGCTGCCCCAGACGAAGCAGGAGCGCCATATGGCTGTTGATACCCACCCTGCTGATATCCACCAGGTTGTTGATATCCACCAGGTTGTTGGCCAGGTTGTTGATATCCGCCGGGCTGGCCGTAGCCGCTTTGTTGTCCACTATAAGGATCGGTTGGTTGTGGTGGCGGTACGGGTGGAGTATACCCCCCACCATATTGACTTGGCTGATTGGGGTCCTGGCCCTGATTAGGATTCCAGCTCATGGTTGTCTTCCTCGTTTCTTGTTTATTCATAATAAGACCACTGAGGTAAAAAAACATACTTCTTCTACCCTCAGTCAATCATGGTGTAAACACTCTAGCATATCAATGCAAGTTTCACAACCATGTTACACACTACGTAGTATACTAGGAAAGATCAGCATTGTGAATAAATTTCTTCACTTTACAATAGGTAATTTTACCTTTTATCCTATTTTTAGTCTTCCCTTACTGAAAAGGATCGGCTCCGGCAAAAGGCTCATTCTGCACATTTTTTATTCCTGGCCTCAACTACTTCCACTAGTAATAACGAACTAGAAGGGGAAAGTATCCAATCTAGCTGTTTTTGGGATGGGCCCTCTGGGCGCGCAGCTGCGGATAGCCATCATGGGATAGATGATCGTTCGAGGGAATGATTAACGTAGTCGGGTCATATTCATCTGTATCATCCGCTGCCTCGTCATCCACCAGCGGGCCCGAACGTCGTCCATGCTGATCGCGGGTGGCAGCTACTCGCTCATCCATATGTAAAGGGCGGGGCTCAGGCAGAGTTTCCTGCGGCTCTGCCTGGGTATCGAAGGCATGCTGGATGACCTGATCCATGTTATCAATAAAGGTAAAGCGCATCTGAGACTGAATTTTAGCTGGAATCTCCGCGATATCCTTCTTGTTCTCCTCCGGAACGAGCAGGTGGTGGATTTTGGCCTGGTGAGCCGCGAGCACTTTCTCCTTCACCCCACCGACACCTAAGACGCGTCCCCGCAGGGTAATCTCGCCTGTCATTGCCAGGTTCTCGCGTATGGGTCGCTGGGTAATCGCCGAGATCAGGGCAGCGGCAATAGTGATGCCAGCCGAAGGACCATCCTTAGGAATAGCATTTTCTGGCAGATGAATATGTAAGTCGGTGTTCTCCTGGAAATTAGGATCGATGTCTAGATCGTCAGCGCGCGAGCGAATATAGGAAAGGGCAGCCAATGCCGATTCGCGCATTACATCACCGAGCTGACCTGTGACCATTAAATCGCCTTTGCCGACCATGGTTGCCACTTCTACAGGCAGTAAAATGCCGCCGTTTTCTGTGACGGCCAGGCCCATTGCCACGCCCACCTGCTTTTTGTAGTTGATGGGAGCGATTGCGTAGCGAGGTGCGCCCAGGTATTGTTCCAGGTTATGGGTAGTCAGGCGCAGGTGTGTTTTGGGCTTCTCGAAAATGCGACGGGCGGCCTTACGACAAATCGTAGCCAGTTGTCGTTCCAGGCTGCGCACACCTGCTTCACGCGTATATTCCGAAACAATGTGTTGCATGACAGTTTGAGGAATCTTGACCTGGGCATCGGTCAGACCGTGCTCGGTTAATACCTTAGGTATGAGGTGACGTAGCCCAATATTCACCTTTTCCTCAAACATGTATCCTGGTAGATCAATAATATCCATGCGGTCAGCCAGGGCGCGTGGAATCTGGTATTTTACATTGCCTGTACAGATGAAAAATACTTCTGAAAGATCATAAGGGATCTCCAGGTAGTGATCAATAAAGGCGCTATTCTGCTCAGGGTCAAGAACCTCCAGTAGAGCCGCGCTCGGATCGCCACGATATTCGGCAGAGAGTTTATCAATTTCATCCAGTAAGAAAACCGGATTGCGTACCCCTACTGTCTTCATGGACTGGATAATGCGCCCGGGTAGAGCACCGACATAGGTGCGACGGTGGCCGCGAATTTCAGCTTCGTCTTGCACACCGCCTAACGAAATACGAGCAAATTTGCGACCCAGGGCAGTGGCTATCGAGCGCCCCAGCGAGGTTTTACCTACACCAGGAGGGCCAATAAAGCACAATACCTGTCCCTGGCTTTCACTACGGGTATGTCCATCCCGATTGGCCACCTGCTGGCGCAGTTGACGTACCGCCAGGAACTCTATAATGCGTTCTTTGATGTGCTCCAGGCCATAGTGGTCTCTGTCCATGATCCGCCGTGTCTCTTCAATGGAAAAGTGCTCATCGCTGTGTTCATTCCAGGGTAGAGCTAAGATCCAGTCGATATATGAACGCAAGACGGTCACCTCTGCGGATTGGGCAGGTGTGCGCTCCAACCGGTCTATCTCTTTACGTACCTTTGCCTCGGCTACGGGAGGTAAATTTTTCTCATTGAGCTTGGCGCGCAACTCATCGGATTCGCTGGACGTCTCCATGCCCAGTTCTTCCTGGATGGCACGTAGTTGCTCACGCAAGTAAAACTCTTTTTGGGTGCGGTCTACCTGTGAGCGCACCCGGGTGCGAATGGTTGCTTCCAGCTCAAGTATCTCGATTTCATTGCCCATAATAACGCAGACTTTCTCTAAACGCGCCAATGGGTCAAGCGTTTCCAGCAGATCTTGCTGCTGGAGCGTATCGGTAACCAGGTGAGCCGCCAGCATATCGGAGAGGCGGGCTGCTGTTTTGATGACGACGATAGAATTAATGTCTTCTACAGAGAAGCGCCGGTTTAGTTGTGCATAGTGCTCGAAGAGGTTAGTGGCGTGGCGGACGACCGCATCAGCCTGCGAACCCCGCGCAGGGGGTTCCTGGGGGATGTCTACATGGACACGAATAAACGGATCGAAGTCGATGTATTCCTCAATATGTACTCGTCGCAGACCGCTTAATAGCACCTGCAAGCTGCCATCTTGCTGGCGATGCATCGTGGTAATTTCGACCAGGGCTCCTGCAGTATAGATATCCTTGGCTTGAGGATCATCGATATCTGGATTGCGTTGGGATGCGGTGACAAGTGCACGGTCAGGTCGCATCATGGCCTCTTCGACGGCACGGACCGACCTTTCGCGCGCAATTGCCAGGGTCATGCGAGTGCGCGGAAATACAACCATGTTTTTTAACGCCACAAGGGGATACTCTTCGTTCGTATCCTGGACGATTTCCTGGCGTTCTTGTTCATTCATGGTTTTCCGCCTGCTTTCTTTCCAGAATTGTAACTATCTCATTATATTTCTGGGCTATAAAATTGATGAGCCTGCATTATGCAGACTCATCTTCAGGAAATGCCGTCGTGCGTGCACTGCGCGTTTCTAACAACGGTTTTGTATGATCAGTGATCATGTCGCCGTTGATAATAACTTTTTTCACATCGGCACGCGATGGAATATCGTACATGACATCCAGGAGCACATCTTCAATGATGCTGCGCAGACCTCTTGCTCCCGTGCGCTGTTTCATCGCTTCCTCTGCTGCTGCTTCAAGGGCGTCATTGGTGAAGACTAGCTCAACACGATCCAGTTGCAAGAATTTCTGGTACTGACGAATGATGGCATTTTTGGGCTCGGTCAGGATGCGTATCAGCGCCTCTTTATCCAGGCTATTTAAGGAGACCGACACGGGTAGACGTCCAATGAATTCGGGGATCAAGCCGTATTTGAGCAGGTCATCGGGAATGAGGTGGGTTAACACTGATTCCTCGGGGTCGGTACGGGCCCCAGTAGTGGTACCCCTGAAGCCCATCGTCTTATTGCTGCCCAGGCGTTGCTCGACAATCTTCTCCAGTCCCTCAAAGGCTCCGCCGCAGATGAAGAGGATATTGGCTGTGTTAATTTGAATGAAGTCCTGGTGAGGATGCTTGCGGCCACCCTGAGGCGGCACATTGGCAATGGTTCCTTCAATAATTTTGAGGAGCGCCTGCTGTACACCTTCGCCTGAAACGTCACGCGTAATGGATGGATTGTCTGACTTACGCGCGATCTTATCAATCTCGTCGATATACACGATACCGCGCTCGGCACGCGCAACATCGAAATCTGCTGTCTGAATAAGGCGCAAGAGGATGTTTTCAACATCTTCGCCGACATAGCCAGCTTCTGTGAGTGCGGTGGCATCGGCGATGCAGAATGGCACGTCCAGCACCTTGGCCAGGGTTTGAGCCAGGAGGGTCTTGCCACACCCAGTAGGGCCGATCATGAGAATATTACTTTTGCCAAGCTCGACATCGTCGATCTGCATACCTACGTTGATACGCTTATAGTGGTTGTAAACAGCCACAGCCAGCGTCTTTTTGGCTCGCTCCTGTCCAATGACATACTGACTTAACTGCTCATAGATCTTTTTCGGAGCGGGTATTTTGCCCGTTTGCAGGCGCGGCTTGGTAACCGTTGCCTGTTCTTCTTCAATAATCTCACGGCAGAGATCAATACACTCATCGCAGATATACACACCACCAGGTCCAGCGATGAGCCGCTGTACCTGGTCCTGGCTCTTGCCGCAAAAAGAGCAGCGGTAAGTCACGCGCGTGTTTTTCGAGTTTGCCACGTTGGTTTATTCCCTTTCCCTCATCTGTAGCTAGAGACCACATCTGATGGCTATATCTCTATTCTACAACATCAGTATTTGTTTCATGTGCTATAGGTACAGCAGACTCTTCTGTCGCAACAACTTCTTCTCCGGCCTGTTCTTCTATATCCGCTACAACAGTGTCACCCGCCAGGGCGGCAGCCTGAGCGCTAGCGATCTCAGTTACTTCTTCCTCGGCACTTGTTGTGTCGGGGTCGGGATCTGTTGTTAATTCGAGCAGGCGCGCGATGGCCTTCTCACGGCGGTAGCTAATTGCCAGCGCACGAATCTGGGCGTCTGAGCGCGGCAATTCCTGCCCGGCTTGAGTATACGCACGGAAGAGAGCTTCTACCTCTTCGGGTAGAACACTGATAGATTCTTTATCGGCCAGCGCGTCCAGGACGAGTTGACGCTTGACGCGCTTTTCAGCATCGGGCTGAATATCTTGTAAGTACTCTTCGCGTGTCTTACGAACCATCATCAGGTACTGGTCCAGAGACATGCGCTGTTCCTCCAGCATGTGTGAAAGCTGGTGCAGCATTTCTTCGGCCTCTTCCTGGATCAGTAAGGGATGGATGGTAATTTGAGACTGATCAATGACGGCATTGAGCACCTTCTCGCGCAGTTCATCGCGAATACGCCGTTTTTTGACATCGAGGATATTGTCGCTGATGGCCTTGCGCAGGTCTTCCAGGGTCTCTATCTCACCATTACTGGCCTGGCTAGCAAAGGCGTCATCCAATTCGGGCATTTCTTTGGTTTCTACCTTGTATAAGGTAACCGCATAATGCGCTTCTTTGCCCGCAATTTTCTCGTTAGAATAGTCAGTGGGAATAATCGTGGTAAACTCTTTGCTCTCACCTGCCGACATGCCCAGGACATGTTCATCCATGCCTGTAAACAGGCCATAGCGCTCCTGGGTCAGTTCAAAGGGATTATCTTTGAGGTCGGAAATACCCTGGTCCTCAACGGTCAGTTTGAGGTCAACTATGACGCGGTCATTATACTCAGCAGGGCGCTCAACCTCTTGCCAGGTAGCCTGGCGATTGCGCTGCGCTTCCAGTTCCTGTTCCACCTCTTCGGAGGTAACATCGGCATCCTCGCGCTCAAAGTGCAGGGAGGCATAGTCACCCAGTTCAACAGGAGTAATAATAGGGACTTTCAGGCTAAAATGATATGGCTGTCCCATTTCAAAAACGGGCGCATCCAGCTCTGGCTGGGTGATAGGGGTAAGCTCGTGCTCTTTAAGTGCCGAGCGGTAGCTTTCTGAAATAAGCTCGTCCAGACCTTCCTGGTAAATGTATTCTTTGCCGATTTTACGCTCCAGTAATGAGCGTGGGGCCTTACCCCGGCGAAAGCCCTGTACGTCAACTTTTTGTACCAGCTTGCGGTACGCTTTATCCGAGGCTTTTTCTAGTTCGTCCCAGGTGAAATCTATTTCAAGGACGGCCTCACTGCTTGGCAATTTTTCGACCGAAACCTTCACGTTTCCTCCAACTTGCGCGGATAGTCGCTGCATGTCTAATTAAGTAGACTGCAAGCTACACACTGCACACTGCTCGTAGCAACAAAAACATTCGGGAAAGTACAGAGAGGCAGCTACCACATCCATAGACCACCACAAAAGCGAGCCGACAGTCGTTAACATCTTCAACCTTTAGTACCCTGCGACGAATTGTGATCTATGCAGTGCAGGTTGCATATTGCACTTGCCCACGAGGGACACAAACTCTCTCCCAAAAGTATGCTTGTGTTCACCCCTTATGTAGGCGAACCTGGAGCGGGAGACGGGGATCGAACCCGCGACTTTCTCCTTGGCAAGGAGATGCTCTACCACTGAGCCACTCCCGCATACTAGCGAACTAACAAGCAGTGGGCGGTGAGAGACTCGAACTCTCACGGTTCATCACCAACAGATCCTAAGTCTGCCCTGTCTACCAATTTCAGCAACCGCCCATTGTATTCATATAAAAAGGGACAATATTCCTACTTGAGGATAATACATCAGCGAGCTACGTGCTGTCAAGACGATTTGCCCGTTTTCGACGTTCTGGCTATACGTAAGCGAATTCCCTGCAATGCAGTGGAGAAAAGCCATAGATCTCAACCTGATCTCAACCCCTTATCTCTTCAGAGTTTGCTTGTATTTCCTCAATCTTTAGTAACCAAGACCATTCTTCTTTTTTCTCTGCCTCATTCGTGGGGGAACTTTTTAGCTCTGGTAACGTCTCATATACAGGTGCTATGAGGTGATTGCAGAGCTGATGAGCTGAAATGAGATAGAGTAGTAAGTACCCACATGATTTGGACAGGTACTGAGGAGGAAAAGATGTTATCAAAGAGACAAGGACGTACAGCGCAGAAGCGCCTATCCAGGACGTTTATTATACTAAGCCTCGGGATTTTGGTGTTGGTGATAGGTGTAGGGCTGAGCGCTTGCGGATCAAATTCAGTTGGCTCAGGAGGCTCCACGCCGACGGCTTCACTACAGGCTCAAAAGTGCGGAACCATACAAACAAAACCCAATGGAGATCTGCCCAATACTAGCAGTGCGCAGCAAGCTACGAACTGCTTCTGGCAGTCCTTTCAGCAGTGCCATGTGGCATCGCTGATCTATACCGCAGTCGGCGTTGATACTGTTACCACACATACCTTCAATATCCAGAACAATGGCGGGCATTGTTCTGTTGTTGATATGGTTAAGCACCAGGTTATTCCGTCTCCGCCGACAGCTAAAACCTACACGTGTAGCGGTGTAACCCAGAAGGCCGATGGCCTGCACTTCGCAGCCTGTGGCAGTGATGGAGATATCGTCGTACCAACACAGGCAACCCATCATTAAATTATAAGAAAACGTACATATGCTCGTCCTCTTATTTTTCTTGCAACACTTGCCGCATATATGCCCGCAGTTCAGGGGCAATGTCAGGGCGTTGCAAGGCGTAGGCGATGGAGGTGGTCAAAAGGCCCAGGGGATTACCAGTATCATAGCGCACACCGGTGAAGCGCAGGCCGTAGCACTTACCGGCGCGGGCCTGCATCTCGATGGCATCAGTAACCTGGATCTCGCCGCCTTTGCCGGGTTGGGTGCGCTCCAGAATGGCAAAGATATCCGGCGTCAGGATATAGCGCCCGGCGACGGCTAAATCCGAGGGGGCCTCTTCCCGGGGTGGTTTCTCAACGAGGTGAGTGACCTTAACGGCACCTGAGCCAAGCTCCTGGATGGAGACAATCCCAAAAGCAGAGATCTGCTCTGGAGGTGAAACAAATAGTGAGAGTACCGACCCCCCATATTGTTCATGTATCTCCATCATGCGCGGTAAGCAAGGAGTCTCAGGCGCGACCAGGTCATCGCCCAGCATAACGATGAATGGCTCATTGCCGACCAGTTCTTTGGCACATAAAATAGCATGGCCCAGGCCGCGAGGTTCAGATTGCCGGACTGCTGTATATGTTGCCATATCCTGTACGTGACGTAGTTCTGCTAATTCTTTGTGCTTGCCCTTGCGTTCCAGGGCCAGTTCCAACTCAGGAAACGCATCAAAGTGATCTTCAATACTGCGTTTGCTGCGACTGGTCACAAAAATTATTTCTTCGACGCCTGCAGCCACTGCTTCTTCTACAATGTATTGCAAGGTTGGTTTATCGACAAGCGGAAGCATCTCTTTAGGAATAACCTTACTGGCGGGCAACACACGAGTGCCCAGGCCAGCAACGGGTAACACGGCTTTTCGAATACGCATGAATCCTCCTCAAACACAGACCAATTTGCCTGGCAATATCTGTATGTATTGTAGGAGATAGTTGGATAGAGGTCAATGCGAAACATACTATGGATCTTTAACGAGCCATATTAGCCCTACATGTCTCAAAATGAGACATGTTGTTTTGGCTTCTCATCGCCACCTTCGGTGGCTCATTTTATATGGAGATGTGCAGATGTGCAGCCTGCGGCTGCACATCTGCACATCTCCATATAAAATGATATCTCCTTTATCGCCTTCCTGCTTATTGGCCTTAGAACGTTCCGCCACCGGGTGGTCAATTAGGAAATTCAAGCCAGATAGCAGAAGTGCTATCTGGCTTGAATTGCTGCTCTAAAACATCTGCGATGATGCCTGTGGTGGGGCCCCATACGAGGTGAGCAAGGAATGCATCAATGCATTCCTTGCCACTTCAGTAGCCTTCGATCAGGCGATGGTGACACTGGCGTTGGAGTGGGCGACGATGATCCGGGTGCCCGATGGCAGGCCGAAGGAGTTGGCCATGGTCACGACGAGATCAAAGCCGTTCACTGAGGCTGAGGCACCTGTCGAGGTGATGGTGATCTTTTGTTCATTCACTATGACGTAGCCTACTCCTGGGATGGTGATTTTGGTGTTGGGAGCTGGATTGGCCGGAAGCGGGTTTCCCAACACTTTCGCATTGGTTAAGGTAGTCGTGGCTGAAGCAGACCCCGAGCCTTTGATAAAGGCAGCCTGGGCCGTGGTAAACACGTCGCCAGTGATGGTCGCGTTGAGCAGGTTCACCGACTGGACGTGCGATGAGCTGTTGGCCTGGGGACCCGAGGAGGTGATCTGCCCGAAAGCCTTGTCGGTGATCGTCCCCGTACTCCCCACGCCTGCGAGAGTGACACCCGGGTTACTGACGGTGCTGCTGCCGCCTGTGCAGCCTATCGATGCCGGAGCCCAGGGGCCGCTATTGACAAAAGACGATCCGACCTTGGTAACGCCCAGGAGCCCATAGGCGGTGGCACTGACGACCGCCAGGACGTTCGTGCGGTCGAAGCTGCTATTGGCATGCGCGATGATGATGCGGGTGCCGACGGGCAGCCCAAGGGTATTGGCCTGCGTGATGTTGACGTCAATGGCGTGGACAGAGAAGCTCGTGTGGTTGACGCCGTTGACTGGTCCGCTCTGCTCATTCAACACGACGTACCCCAGGCCAGGCAGCCGGATGATCGTATTGGGAGCTGGAGTCCTCGAAATGCTCCTTCCGGCGACGACCAGGTTGACAAAGGTGGCGCTACCGGTACTTGAGGCGTTGGTGGCCGTGGCATGGCTGAACGCGTCGGCAGTCACCCTGCCGGACGTAATCAAGCCGACCAGGATATTGACAGACTGGACGGTCGAGTTGGCATGGATGTCCGCGGTAGTGGCCGTATGGGTACTGGTCACGGTATCGGTGACCGAGCCGGAGCTGGCAAACGTCCCCAGCTGCATTGAAGCACCGGAAGCACTGACGGTCTTATTTGTGATGCTACATCCCAGGCCCACGGGAAAGAGCGGGCCGACACTGGCGACGCTTGAGCCTGCCGGTGATAGCAGTAAGCCCCCATAGGCGTAGCCGCTTGTCACTCCTGGTAACGCACCAGAGGAGCGGTTAACCCCATTGGAAGCCCGAGCATTGAGTGTCACGAATGACACCAAACCCAAAGCCAAACATAAGGTTAAGGTAAGAAATAGAAGAGTTAGACGTTTCACAAGAAATCCTTTCTTTTGCAAACTCGCCGCAATCTATGTGCTAACAGCACATCAAGCGCGGCTTCTTTCGTTTCCTGGGTTCTATGTGACCTTGAAAATGTCACAAGTAGGCGCGGAACCCTTTAACAATCTCACTACGGGACAAAAGTGTTAGATGTAGGTGATAAATACGTCGCGTTATGATTTTAAATGACGTATTATAGGTATGAGCTATATAATTACTTTACACGTGTTTACAATCTAACAATGTAAATATATATAATTAATAATGTAGCTCTGCAGTTATTTGTTTGTGAAAAATAGCCTTCATAGATGCCTACGCCGGGTGGTCAATTAATCTAAAAGGCAATTTTGTTTGTATCGCCTGTGGGAGAGTGAGGATGCAGCAAAGCATGCATTTGGCGTTAATTTGGTGACATCTTAGGCGGGCATCTGATTTTGCTCGTTCTTTAAAAAGCTCTGTGGAAGTAGTAGGTCTGGCTGCCGTTGGATGTACTGATATCTATGACTTTCAACTGCGAGCCATCTGGGTTGTTTGATGAAATCAGCAGATTGTCATTACGTGTGCCAAGATTAAAATCTATAGTGAAAGGTGAGCCAGTATATAGCCCACTGCGGATGCCCCAATTACAGTCGCTGGGGATACACCAGGCAAAGGCTTGCACTATAACAGTTAAGCCAGTATTGCTAATGTTGAGACGGGTGATGCCATGCGTACTGGCGTCATTATTGACCCAGTGGCCATCCAACAACATAACACGAATGATGGTAGCGGTGGCATCTGCTTGCTTTGTAGCGGTAGCCATAGCGTTCGCTATGACCTGGGCTGTGGCGGTGGCATTGATATTGGCGTTAGCCTGAGTTGTGATCGTTGCCCTGGCGTGAGCAGCAGCGGTGTTACTGGCATTAGCCCGGGCCCTATAAGCCTGCTTTGTACTACTGATATAAGTCTGCGCCGTGGCATTTGCGGACGGAGTCGAGGTATTTTTTGCGGAGGTATACAAGCGCAATACGCCTCCCCCTAAAACGAGGACGGCCAGGATAAGCGCCAGCACGCGAGTGCTGGTAGGCATGCTACGCCTGGCGTTTGGGACAGGCGCGGGAGGAGCTGGACCGGGAACTAATGCTTGCTCAAAGGCATCAGCAAAAGCACAGACTGTGACAAAGCGATCTTCTGGCACTTTAGCTAATCCGCGCAAAACGACGGCATCAAGCCGAGGTGAAAGCGAGCTGTTGATTCTGCTGGGCGGCACTGGCTGAGTATTGAGATGCTTGTCCATTAACTCCTCTGTGTCGCCTTGAAAAGGGAGATGACCTGTGAGCAGTTGGTAGACCAGCACTGCCAGTGCATACTGATCAGTAGCTGGAACAGCCTGGTCTTCCCATTGCTCAGGAGCCATATACGCAGGTGTGCCTTGCAAGGCCTGGCCGGTACTTAGTATATCGGGAGCCATTTTTGCAATACTAAATTCGGACAGCATTACATCAGGAAGGTCATACGATTGCCTGGAGATAAAGATGTTCGAGGGTTTTACGTCCAGGTGAATAACGCCATTAACATGCGCATATTGCAGTCCAGCAGCCAGTTGGTGGGTGAAGTGGTCAATATCCTCGGGCAAGGGGGCGCCGTTGGACTTGCGCTCTTGAAGCCAGGTAGCGAGCGAACCATTTGCACAATAAGGCATAACGACATAAGAGACCAGGGTGCCATTAACCATTTCCTGCCCATAATCCAGCAGAGGTAAGATATGGGGATGGCTAAGCCGGGCAATGATCCTGGCATCATATTCAAAGAACTGGGCCGTTTCAGGTTGTGAGTCTGTACGCAATCGCTTAAGGATCACTGCCTGTTGCGGATTTCGGATGTCCTCGGCCAGGTACACTTCGCCCATTCTGCCACTGCCAAGTAAGCGAATGATACGGTAGCCACTATTTTGTGGGGTTTGAAATGACATAGTGTTTTTCCCTCGAGCGCCACCTTCGCAAAATGCACTTCCTGGGAAGAATATAGGACAAATACCTTTGTTCAACATCACCCATGAGAGTGATTCTCATGCTTTCATTTGGGACAATGGACTGTAGGATGAACGTCATAATTGGGTTCCACTTATCTTATGCCGAGCTGCTGCGCCAGATCCATGAAATCGGTGGCCACAAGTTCAAATGCCGGGTCAGGGGTGAGATCCGGCACGTGGTGGGGGCCATGCTCCAGGGGACGCGGGACGAAGGCCGCCTGCATCCCTTGCGCCCGGGCCGCGCGCAGGTCCTCCTGGTGGGCAGCGACCAGCATTACCTCGTGGCTTTCGAGGCCGAGCAGCCTGACCGCCATCTGGTAGGGACGCGGATCGGGTTTGTAGGCCTCGACCAACTCGGCTGAGAGGATGCAGTCCCAGGGCAGTGCACTATATCTCGCCATGTTCACCAGTAAAGCCACATTCCCATTGGAAAGGGTGGCCAGGATGAAGCGTTTCCGCAGGTGCGTAAGTCCTGGAATGGCATCGGGCCAGGGCTGGAGCCGGTGCCATACGCGGTTGAGGTGGTCACGCTCGTCTTCGGTGAAGCGGTCGTTGAGCCGGGACTCGCTGAGCAACTCGTTCAGCGACAGACGGTGTAGGGCATCGAGGTTGGTCCAGGGCAGCTCACCACGCATGACGCGGTCCATCGAGGGACGATAGCGAGCACGCCAGGCATCGGCAAACAGTCCCCAATCCACCGACAGCCCTTTCGCCCGATTGAGCAGTTCCCCCTCGCGCGCAATGGTGCTGCGGTAGTCGACAACTGTGCCAAAGACATCGAAGGCGAGAGCCTTGATGGTGCTACTAGTCATAATTATTCCTCCTTGTTAAGAATCATAATCGTATCCCCTGACAAGTTTCTGCAACGCAACTAAAATGTCATGCTCTCATAGTAATCAGAATGCATGCCTTAAGCGTATAGTATGTAGCATTATAAACAAGTAAGCAGCGATCCGCTTAATGTCGTCAAAAGTAGAAAGTGATACCCTGGCTTTCAACACGCCTGGCAGCCTTCTGGCTGCATATGTTCTACTGCACGACCTGAAAAGTGCAGCAGGGGAGCCCGGAAGCGGGCGTACTCCCCAGAAAGGAGTTCTTATGCTTACACGTTCCTTCATCAATCGAAACAGCGGCTTATTTGCTCTGCTTAGTTTGTTAGCCGTGCTCCTGCTTGTTGCATGCGCTGGCGGTGCGACTTCGGCTCCCCCTTCATCAGCGACTAGCAGTGCTGCCAGCATCAGCGTCACTCTGAGACACATGCCTTACGGCACAGCAAATCTCAGTTGGAATCCGAGCAACCGTACCTTGATGGAACGGTTCTCACTCTTCGGCCTGTCACCAAGTAGCACGCACCCGACTCAGATCTATATGGGGAGTTGCAATAGCCTGGGGAATGTCATCTATGCACTGTCGAACGTTGTCGCGGATGGACATGGCGTCGCCAATACTACTACCTCGACAAACAGTGTGCCGAGCGGCATTCCGGCTACAGGTTGGGCTATAGTCGTGCACAACGGCCCTGGCCTCTCAACCGCTAACCAGTCCCTGCCGATCCTCTGCGCTGGCGTGGTCAATGCGCATCCCTCGACAACAACCACGCAGTCGGTGCATATCGTGATGAATTCTGCACCGAGAAGCAGTCCTAGCGAGACGGTGAATGGCATGGCTCAACTGACGCTGTCCGGTAGTACACTAACGGTGAAGCTGACGGTGAGCGGCCTCGAACCAAACAGCTCACATGCGGTCCATATTCATACCGGCAGTTGCGCAAGCCAGGGACCGGTGATCTATCCACTCTCTACTGTGACGGCTAATGCTCAGGGGAACTCGAGCACGACGACAACTATCCCCAAGGTTACATCAATCCCCAGCAGTGGTTGGTACGTAAACGTCCATCATAGTGCAAACATATCCACACAGACAGGATACGATCCTATTGCGTGTGGAGACGTCATAAGAAAGTAGGATTAAGGGAAAGAGAACTTGAGAAGTTCCTGTAGAAGCTCGGCTGCCGGGGAGGCCAAGCCTCTACGGGAACGATATTGTCTCTACCTCTACACATGAGTCGAAGTTTGAGCGGCCAGAGAAGCCCGCTAGTACCCTCAGCGGCGCTCGCCTACTTTTACCAGGGCACGATAGAGAGTATACTTGTTAAAGGGGAGGGCATTGGCTTTAAAGGGATAGTCGTAGATACGTGCAAACAGCGGGACAAAACGTGGTAGGCAGGAATGTGCGCCTGCAGAAAATGCACTTCGCCATGATGAATGGCAGCGTTATCGTACAAGCTAGGATAGAAAGGAACTCCGTATGGAACTCGGATTAATTGGACTTGGCCGCATGGGTGGCTATATGTCACAGCGGCTGCTACGAGCGGGTCATTCCGTTGTTGGCTATGCGCGCCACGCGGAAACGGTACAGCAACATCTGAATGATGGGTCTATCACCACCGGAGCAACGTCGCTGGAGGACCTCGTCAGTAAACTTGCCAGGCCGCGTGCCGTCTGGCTGATGGTGCCCGCAGCATCGGTGGATGCGACATTGGAGCAACTCATTCCACACCTTGCCGCCGATGATGTTGTGATTGACGGCGGCAACTCCTACTACCACGATGATATCCGGCGCGCTGCCATGCTCAAACCCCACGGCATCCACTATCTTGATGCCGGAACGAGCGGCGGAGTCTGGGGACTTGAGCGCGGTTATTGTCTGATGATCGGGGGCGAAGATGACGTCGTCAAACGCCTTGATCCTATTTTTGCAGCCCTGGCGCCCGGCATCGAGGCTGCGTCACGGACACTTGGACGAGAACAGGTCGGCGGCACGGCTGAACAAGGGTACCTCCACTGCGGGCCGAATGGCGCTGGTCACTTTGTGAAGATGGTGCACAATGGCATCGAGTACGGCATCATGGCGGCCTACGCCGAGGGGATGAATATCCTACAGCACGCTAACGTCGGCAAGCAGCAGCAAAATATCAATGCCGAGACAGCACCGCTCAGCAACCCAGAGTACTACCAGTATGATTTCAATATGGTTGACGTAGCCGAAGTGTGGCGACGCGGTAGTGTGATTGCCTCATGGCTGCTGGACCTGACCGCCAGCGCGCTCCTCAAGAGTCCCAAACTCGACAATTTCTCGGGTCGCGTCTCCGATTCAGGGGAAGGACGTTGGACGATTGGCGCGGCGATTGACGAATCTGTGCCGGCTCATGTGCTGACTGCGGCGCTCTACGAACGCTTCAGTTCGCGCGGCGAGGCTGATTTCGCTGATAGGCTGATGTCAGCCATGCGCTTCGAATTTGGCGGCCACCTGGAGCAGATCACCACGTAGCGGGGAGGTGTATGATGGCAGATACTCATGCGGATGCAATCGTCTTCTTTGGTATCACCGGCGACCTGGCGTACGAGCAGATCTTTCCTGCGTTACAGGCGATGATCCGGCGCGGCCACCTCGATGTACCGATCATCGGGGTGGCCGGGAGACCCTGGAGCATTGACCAGTTGCGAGCGCGCGTCCATGACAGCCTTGAGCAGCATGGCGGTGTGGACGAAGCGGCCTTCGAGAAGCTCTGCTCACTGCTCCAGTATGTCTCTGGCGACTATCACAACCAGGCAACATTTGCCAAACTCCGCCAGGCGCTCGGTTCAGCTGCGCGGCCACTGTACTACCTGGCGATCCCGCCGAGCCTGTTTGGTCCTGTCGTGGAAGGACTGGGGAAAGCGAGCGACGCCACCGGTGCCCGCGTGGTTCTCGAGAAGCCCTTCGGGCGCGATCTCGCCTCGGCACAGAAACTGAACGAGATTCTGCATTCCGTGTTTCCCGAAGCGGCCATCTTCCGCATCGACCATTATCTCGGGAAAGAACCGGTGCAGAACCTGATCTACTTCCGTTTCGCCAACTCGTCCCTGGAACCGATCTGGAATCGCAACTACGTCGAGAACGTGCAGATCACTATGGCCGAGCAGTTTGGGGTGGCAGGCCGCGGGAAATTCTATGAAGAGGTGGGCGCAATCCGCGATGTCGTGCAGAACCACATGCTAAACCTGGTCGCGCTGCTGGCGATGGAACCGCCATGTGAGCATACCGTCGAGGCTGCGCGCGACGAGATAGCGCGGATCTTCAATTCGATGCGGCCGCTGGATCCGTCGAGTATCGTGCGTGGGCAGTACCGTGGGTATCGCCAGGAGGAGGGCGTGGCACCCGACTCGCAGGTCGAAACGTTTGCCGCAGTTCGTATCTACCTGGACAGTTGGCGTTGGGCGAATGTGCCATTCTACATTCGGGCTGGCAAGAAGCTGCCCGTGACCACGACGGAGATCCAGGTGGAACTGAAGGGCCCGCCTCAAGCCTTATTTGGGGAGACGGAACCTGCGCAGTCAAACTACTACCGTTTCCGCCTCAGCCCTGACGTGTTGATCTCGCTGGGGGCGCGGACGAAGCTGCCAGGCGAGGCCATGCGGGGCGAAACAGTGGAACTAATTGCCCGTCACCACACCGGCGACGAGATGGCACCTTATGAGCGCCTGCTCGAAGATGCCATGCGGGGAGATGCGAGGCTCTTTGTGCGCGAAGACGCTGTGGAGGCTGCATGGGAGGTTGTTGACCCGGTGCTGGACAATATGACCCCTGTCCATGTGTATGAGCCGAACACCTGGGGACCATCTGAAGCCGACCAACTCATTGCGCGCTATGGAGGGTGGCGCAACCCTGTGCCAACATAGGCAGCGACCTATTCATAAGGACGAGGGCACTTCGACGAGCTGATAGCGGTTCCTGTCGATATCCGAGAAGATCGCTGTGCGGGCGTCCCACAGCGGAGGGAGCATATACTAACCCGATGGCACAGGAACCGCCGGGCGGCAGCAGGGAAATCCAGCGCCAGTGATTGACGGTTCGGTCCGTGACCAGTTCAAAATGACCGATTTCGGGAAGTGTCACGTCGCTCAAGAGGCGTGCTGAGGTGCGGCAAGTGAGCTGGAAGGAAACAAGTCATCACACTAATATACATATGCTTATATCCTCGTTCCCGTCCACCTACGCCTTCTTCTGCCCCGCAGAGCCAGGACGACAACGGCAGTGACGAAGATGGCAATACACACGAGCATGACCACAATTGAGCCTACCAGCCCGGCCACGCCTCCCGTCAGCCTCTCTTCCTGCCCATGCGCAAATTTCAACACGAGCGCCGATATAACAATACCCGCAACGCTGATAAAAAAACCTAGCGAGGAAAGGATAATGGCGATAATACCAAGCGCTTTGCCGCGTGCACTCGATCCCTGTTGGGGATAAATCTTCTGCTGCTGCTGGCTGTC
>WNFM01322884.1_pt1 | contig 28168 bp, 26 predicted proteins | sample 5400271 | NCBI WGS metagenome assembly WNFM01 (sample SAMN13153352, study PRJNA577476) | soil metagenome | isolation source: 60 cm saprolite on Douglas fir-dominated hillslope | place: USA:California | collected 2013-09-17 | reverse complement strand
CGAGCAGTTCAGGTGTGATGTAGAAGCCCAGACACAGCACGAACACCAAGGTCGCGCCGGCGAGAATGCCGGGTAGCGATAGCGGCAGGAAGATCCGCCAGAAGGTGTGCGATGGGCTGCCGCCAAGACTTGCTCCGGCCTGGATCAGATCGTTCGGGATCTTCTGCATGGTGGCGTATAGCGGCAGGACCATGAACGGCAGCAGGATATGCACGGTCGCAACCACGGTGCCAAAGGTGTTGTGGACGAGCGCCAGCGGCTCCTTGATGATTTCGATATGTTGGAGGAACTGGTTGATCACGCCGGTCCTTTGCAGCAGCGCTAGCCAGGCGTAGGTGCGCACCAGCACGCTGGTCCAGAACGGCAGGATCACCAATGCGAGGATGAAAACGCTCCATCCTTTGGGGGCCGCGCTAGCCGCATAGGCGATCGGATATCCGAGCACCAGCGCCAGCAGCGTCACCAGCAGGCTGATCTCGAACGTCAGCAAGAAGCTGCGCCAATAGATGTCTTCATTGAGGATGCGGCGGTAGTTCTCCAGCGTAAAGCCATCATGATAGATCGATTGCCAGGCGAGCCATCCCACCGGGAGCACGATGAGCAGCAGGATCACCAGCAGCGCCGGCGATGCCAAGGCGAGCATCAGGCCCTGCTCGCGGCGATGATGTCGCAAGGAGAGATCCTGGGTTGAACTGCTCAATGCTGTCTCCCTGCGGTCCGTTGGGCTTGCGCTCGGCCAGGCTATTTCTGCGTGAAGGCGACCCAGCGTTTCTCGGCGGCCTCTCCTTCCGGCGACGACCACCATGCATAGGACATCAGCGCCTGCTTGCTGGCGTTCTCCGGTGCGCTCGGCAGTTGGGCGGCGCGATCGGGCTTCACCACGCCGGTATCGAACGCCTTCGGGTTCGCCGGGCCGTAGTCGATGTGCAGCGGCAGGTTGGCCTGATTGACGGGATCGACGGCCTCGTTGAGGAAGCTGACTGCGGTCGCGAGATTGGGCGCATTCTTCAGGATGCAAAGCGAGGTGCTCTGCAGGATGCCCTGGTTATAGGTAAAGCCGACCTTGGCGCCTTCGCTGGCCAACGCGCTGACACGGCCATTCCAGGCCATCACCATGTCGACCTCACCATCGTTGAGGAGCTGGGCGGATTGCGCGCCCGACGTCCACCAGACGGTGATGTTGGGTTTGATCTCCTCGAGCTTCCTGAACGCCCGATCGACATCGAGCGGATAAAGTTTGTCGGGTGCTACGCCGTCGGCCATCAGCGCGGCCTCCAGCGTTGCGATCGGATGGTTGCGCAGCGCGCGCCGGCCCGGGAATTTCTTCACGTCCCAGAAATCAGCCCAGCTATTTGGCGCAGCGTCTGCGGGATATGTTTTCTGGCTATAGGCGAGAACGCTCGAATAGATCTCGTAAGCGACTGAATATGCGTTGCGATACGCTTCCGGCATGGCAGCGGCATTGGGGATCTTGGAGAAATCGAGCTTCTCGATCAGTCCCTGGCTGCCGCCGCGCAGGCAATAGCCGGTCGGAACATCCACCACATCCCAGATCGGCTTGCCGCTGGCGACTTGCGATTTGATGACCGGCCAGGCGTCGGGAATGCTGTCCTGGTTGACGGTAATGCCGAGCTTCTTGGCGGCGGGGTCGAGGATCGCAATGGTTTGGGCCTTCTGATAGGCGCCGCCCTGCGACACGAAGGTGATCTGATCGGCGATCGCGGCCGAAATGCTTGTTAGCCCGAAAAGCCCAAGCGAGACGCCGAACAATGTGCGCGCGGAAAATCCCAAATTCGATGCAACTGCCATGTTCTGTTTCCCTGTTGTTGGAACGAAACTTTCGATTTCTATTGCCCGATCGCGTCGAGGAATTGGTACCAGCCGGCAACCATCCGGACGGCCGGTTCGCGCAGCGGATAAAACGGGATGATTTTGAGGCGGCTGGCGTCGAGCAGGCCGACGTCAGGCTTTTCGCCGCGCACAAAGGCGGCCAGATAGCGGCCCATCAGGCTGGACATCGCTACGCCCGCGCCATTGTAGCCCATCGAGAACAGCGTCTGATCGTTGAGGCGGCCGATATGCGGCATAGAATCGAGGGTCATGCCGACAAGGCCTGACCATTTGAAAGCCAGCGGTACGTCGGCCAATTCGGGAAAAATGCCGGTCATCGCTTTGCGAAGCGCGGCGAAAGCTGCCTCCGAATCCTGCTTACCGAAGGCACCGCGCCCACCAAAGATGACGCGATCATCCACCATGCGGAACCAGCGCATCATGCGCTTGGTCTCGGTATAGGTTCGTCCCGTCGGCATCAGCCGACCGGCAAGGTTGCGCGGTAGCTTGTCGGTCGCGATGATGGCGCTGCGGAACGGCACCAGCGTGTGCTGCAGATGACGTGTTGCTTCGGTCAGGTCGGAATAGCTGTTGGTGGCGAAAATCGCCTGCCGCGCTCGCACCGCACCCCGGGGCGTCTCGGCGACGATCAGCCCATGCTCGTGCCGTAAGCGGAGCGCAGGACTTTCCTGAAAGATTGCGACGCCGCGTTGCGCCAGGCCTTCGGCCAGCCCGTGCAGGTAATTCAGCGGATGGATGCCGCCGGATCCCGGATTGAGCACGCCGCCGACGAAAGCTTGCGAACCGGTTTCCTCACTCACCTGATGGGCATCGAGGATGCGGACATCCGCGTCGCCCATCTCGCGCTTCATCCAATCGGCTTCGTCGATGGCGGCTCGAAGCGTCGCGTGGTTATGCGCCGCCTTGACCTGTCCGTTCCGTGTCAAGTTCGCGCTGGCAATGCCGAACTCGGAAACCAGCTCCTCGACGATCTCCACCGATTCATGCGCGATCTCGTACATGCGCCGGGCCATCGCACGGCCATGGGCCGCGTCGATGCCGCGGAAGGACTGCCGGAACTTTGCGGTGATGACGCCGCCATTGCGGCCGCTTGCCCCCCAACCTGGACGATTGGCCTCCAGTACAACCGGCATCAGCCCACTTTTGGCGATGTGATGCGCGGCGGAGAGCCCGGTGTAGCCCGCGCCGATGATGACAATTTCGGCCTGAACATCGCCCGACAGAGATGGAAAGGCACACGAGGGCCTGGCCGTGCTCGCCCAGAGCGAAGCGGCCGGTGCCATTGGGGTCCAGACCTCTGTCATGGTCACGCCTTACCCGGTTCAGTACCCAACCGCCGCGTCGGCGAAGGCCTTCATGGTAGCGAAATGAAAATCGGGTTTTGTCAGTGCTGGCACATCGGGCGTTCCACCGAATCCCGCTAGCCCTTGGCGGCGCTCGATCCAGCACACTTTGTAGCCGAGCTTTCGGGCGATCCCGATGTCGTGATACTGGCTCTGCGCAACATGCAGGATGTCGGATTGCTTATAGCCGAAGGCCGATTGCCGGCCTTTGTTGTAGGCGAAGAATTCGGGGTTCGGCTTGGCGACGCCGGTATCATCAGCGCAGACGGTATCGTCGAACGGGTCGCCGAGCGCATGGGCGTAGCACGACAGCGCGACGCGATCCGCATTGGTCATCGCGACCAGACGGAATTTCGTGTGCAGGCGTTTCAACGCCTCGACCGAATCGACAAAAGGTTGCCAGCGCAGCACCGCGAGTTGGAAGGCGTCGCAGGCCTGATCGTTGGCCGGCAAGCCAAGTTCCTTCGCCAGGAAACGATACACATGGAACATCACCTCGCTCGATCGCTCCGGGTGCGCATCGCGGCCGCGCTTGTAGGAGGCGAAGATCTGGTCATCGCTAAGCTCCGCCGCGCTGCGGCCGGAAATCTTGCGGACGGCGTCGAGTACGCCGGTTTCGAAGTCGATCAAGGTGCCGACGACATCAAAAGTGAGAACCTTGAAATTGCTGAGTGACATGGGAGCTTCTTCTCTGGTGCTGGGGCTGTGTTGGTGACGGATGTTCATTCCGGTACTTTCGGCACGATGATGGTGTCCTCCGGGTGGAGGGTCACGGTGAGGTCGCCGCCAATTGGCGGAATGCGGCGATAGGCTTCGTGATGGCTCGGTTGGCGCAGGCTCAATGTCGTGCCATCGGGGAGCGCGAGAAAAATGCGCAGGCTTTCGCCCTGGTAGACGATATCTCTGACGGTACCGGTCAGCCGGTTGCGTGCCGTGTCACCGCTGTCGTCGATCAGGAGCTTTTCGCTGTGCACCGCCAGGATCAGTGCGTCGCCGTTCGGGATGGCCCGCGCGCTGCGCAGGATGACCGGGCCCAGAGCAACGCTGTTTCCGTCGAGGCGGCGGACGGGCAGCAGGCTTGCCTCGCCGATGAAGCTCGCGACAAAAGAATCCGCGGGATGATCGTGCAACCGCTCCGGCCGATCGATTTGGATCAGTCGGCCATCTCTGAGAATGGCGACCCGGTCGCTCATCGTCAGCGCTTCGCGCTGGTCATGCGTGACATAAATGATCGTGGCGCCGATGCGCTTGTGCAGTTCGCGCAGCTCGATTTGCATGGATTCCCGCAGCTGCTTGTCGAGCGCCGAAAGCGGCTCATCCATCAAAATAAGCCGCGGTTCGAAAATCATGGCCCGCGCGAGCGCGACGCGCTGGCGCTGGCCACCGGAGAGCTGGGCGACGCCGCGCCCCTCATAGCCCGCAAGACCGACCATCGCGAGTGCCGCGCGGACCTTCTCCGGCCAATCTGCTTTGGGAAGCCGTCGCGCGCGGAGCGGGAAGGCGACGTTCTCGCCGACGTTCATGTGCGGAAACAGCGCGTAGTTCTGAAACACGACGCCGATGTCGCGCTTGTGCGGGGGCAGGAAGGTGACGTCGCGGTCGCCGAAATGGATCGAGCCCGAAGAGGGCTGGATGAAGCCGCCGAGCAAGCCGAGAAGTGTCGTCTTCCCGGATCCGGATGGCCCCAACAGCGAGACGAATTCACGCGGCGCGACCTTAAGCGTAACATTGTCGAGCGCGCGGACCGCGCCGTAGCTCTTGCTCGCAGACCTGATCTCGACGCTTTCGCCGCCGCTGCCCAATGAGGGACCTTCCCTGTTGCTCCTCGCCGGCGATCCCGCGCATGTGGGACGCCGACGCCCTTGCCCGCAGGCAAGGGAAAGTTGAACTGGCATGATCTCATTTTATAGTCGGGCGCGTCCCGGGCGGCAGGGAAATTCCCCCTGTGGCCGGTCGATCAGGGCGCTCCGCTTCCCGGCGGCATTTCCCTCTCAGGGATGCAACCAAAATTAAGGTTGCGGAGCAATTGCCAAATTGTCACCCATCCCATAATTTGAAGTTATGCCTGAACTTCGCCGGATGTTGCCTTCGAGCAATGCGCTGTTCGTCTTCGATGCGGCCGCGCGCAACGGCAGCTTCACCGCGGCGGCGGCCGAACTGAATGTGACCCAGCCGGCGGTGAGCCGAATGTTGGGACGTTTCGAAGATTATCTCGGCGTGCGCCTTTTTAACCGAACGGCTGGTGGCGCGGTCCTGACCGAGGAGGGCGAACTGCTCTATCGGCGGGTGCTTGATGGATTTCGCAGCATTGAAAGCGGCTTGATCGAGATCGAGCGGCGCCGCAGGGGCACCGAAACGGTCACGCTCTCGCTCTCTTCGGCTTTCACGACCCACTGGCTGATGCCGCGCATGGACAAGCTGCAGCGAACCTTCCCGAATGTTGATCTCAGGTTCCAGTTGATATCCGGCTCGCTGCGAGGCCCGGTCGAGAACGTGGATTTGGGCATGCGGTTTCGCGATCAGGACGACCCCGACACCAACGGCGCCCTGGTGATGAAGGAAGTGATGCTGCCGATCTGCAGCCCCGCCTATCGGGACGTCGATACCGCAACGCAAGCGGGCGAGGGGAGCACCATCATCAAACTGGCGGACACGCCCGAGGACTGGGTTGCGCAATATCCGGGCGTTCTCACCAGCCGGCCTGCTCCCGCCAAGGCGTTGAGCTTCTCGGACTATGCCGTTGTGGTGCAGGCTGCGTTGCTCGGCCAGGGGATCACCCTCGGCTGGCTCACCGTCGTATCGCATTGGCTCCTGACCGGCGCGCTGGTTCCTTCTTCCGAACGCATCGTTTCTACGAGACGTATCTGCGAACTCGTTAACCCGCGCAGCCGGGCGCTGCGGCCCGTGGCCATCGAGATCAGGAACTGGATCATCGAGCAGATGCGGAACGATGTATTGGCGATCGACCGGCTCTATCCGCGTCTGGGACTCACAGCGGCTTGTTATTGAATCGGTGCCAGTCGAAAGCCGTTACTCGAATTCGTTCTAGCGGGCTCCAACAGGGGGCCCACTCTCAGGCACACGAGCGATAGCCGGGCAACCCAAAAATGGAACTCAATAGTAAAATAATATGACTAGTCGGAGCCGCTTTTCCGTGAAATAGTGACGTCCGCCGCCCAAAACGGAAAGGTGCTATAGCACCGCAAAAGCGGTGCAGGCACCGGGATGAAACATCTTGGGAGAACGCGCCTCATGACACTCAAAGCCCTTTTTGCGGCCACTGCCACCGCCGCCTTGCTGCTCTCGCTGCCAGCCAGCGCCGCTCAAATCACGGTCGGCTTTTCACAAATCGGATCGGAATCCGGCTGGCGGGCCGCCGAGACTTCAGTCTCGAAACAGGAAGCGGCCAAACGACAGGTCAATTTCAAGATCGCCGATGCTCAGCAGAAACAGGAGAACCAGATCAAGGCGATCCGCTCCTTCATCGCTCAAGGCGTCGACGCCATCTTCCTCGCCCCGGTCGTCGCGAGCGGCTGGGACGCCGTGCTGAAGGAGGCCAAGGAAGCCAAGATCCCGGTGGTGCTGCTCGACCGCGATATCGATCCTTCGGGTAAGGAGCTTTATCTCACCGCCGTGACCTCGGACAGCGTCCACGAGGGCGAGGTCGCCGGCGAATGGCTGGCGAAAACAGTTGGTGAAAAGTCGTGCAGCGTTGTCGAACTGCAAGGAACCGTCGGCGCTAGCGTCGCCACCAACCGCAAGAAGGGTTTTGACGGTGTCGTTGCCAAGCACGCGAACCTCAAGGTCGTGCGCAGCCAGACCGGTGACTTTACCCGCGCCAAGGGCAAAGAGGTGATGGAGAGCTTCATCAAGGCCGAAAACGGCGGCAAGTCGATCTGCGCGGTGTATGCCCATAATGACGACATGATGGTGGGCGCGATCCAGGCGATGAAGGAAGCCGGACTGAAGCCAGGCAAGGACATCCTGACCGTCTCGATCGACGCGGTGCCTGATATCTTCAAGGCCATCGCCGCGGGTGAAGCAAATGCGACGGTCGAGCTCACGCCGAACATGGCCGGTCCGGCGCTCGATGCGATCATCGCCTACAAAGACAAAGGCACCGTGCCGCCGAAGTGGATCCAGACCGAATCGAAGCTCTATACGGCGGCCGACGATCCGCAGAAAATCTATGAGAGCAAGAAGGGCCTCGGCTACTGACCCGAGTGGCGCCGCCGCGCCGCCATCAATCAGGCCCGCCGGCGCAATTCCTTTCAACCAAACCGCCTAGACGGTAAAACATGACGAGCGTCCGCATTCGTGCGGACGCCTTGGGGAGTAATGACTCATGGACAGCGGCCCCGATCCTGCTCGGGCTCTTCTCGAGGTGCGCGGGCTCAGCAAGAGCTTCGGCGCGCTGCGCGCGCTGGAGAATGTCGATTTCACCCTTCGCGCCGGCGAGATTCACGCGTTGCTCGGGGAGAACGGCGCCGGCAAATCCACCCTGGTCAAGGTGGTCACCGGCGTACTCGCGCGCGATGGCGGAGTGGTTCGCCTCGACGGTGTCGATATCGCTCCACGCTCGGCCAAGGCCGCGCTCGATGAAGGCATCGCCACCGTCTATCAAGAGGTAAATCTTCTGCCTAATCTTTCGGTGGCGCAGAATCTGTTTCTAGGCCGCCAGCCGACGCGCTTCGGCGTGGTTCAGGAAAGCGAGATGCGCCGGCGCGCCAAGGTGCTGCTGGCGGAGTTCGGCCTGCACCTTGATGTTGCGATGTCGCTCGGCGAGTATTCCGTCGCGGTGCAACATGTGATCGCGATCGCTCGCGCCGTCGATCTGTCGGCACGGGTGCTGATCCTCGACGAGCCCACCTCGAGCCTTGACCGTCACGAAGTGGAGATCCTCTTCAGGGTGATGCGCCAGCTTGCGGGACGCGGCATCGGCATCGTCTTCGTCAGCCATTTTCTTGATCAGGTCTACGAGATATCCGATCGCATCACCGTGCTGCGCAATGGGCGCCTCATTGGCGAGCGCGAGACTGCCTCTCTGCCGCGCCTCGAACTGATCCGCATGATGCTGGGCCGGGAACTCGCAGAGACCACCAGCGAGCGCGCCGCCGCGCGTCCCCATCAACCGCGCGAGGTCTGCGCCAGCTTCGAGGGTTACGGCAAGGCCGGCTATCTCGCTCCGTTCGACCTCGAGCTGCGGCACGGCGAAGTGGTCGGGCTTGCCGGGCTGCTCGGTTCGGGCCGAACCGAGACCGCGCGACTGGTGTTCGGCGCCGAGCGCGCCGACATCGGGCAGGTCAAGGTCGAGGGGGTGCCGGTGCGACTGCAGTCGCCGCGCGACGCCGTGCGGTACGGCTTCGGCTATTGCCCCGAGGAGCGCAAGACGGAGGGCATCGTCGCCGATCTCACCGTGCGCGAGAACATCGTGCTGGCGCTCCAGGCCAAGCGCGGATTGCACCGGCTGCTCTCGCGCAGCGAGCAGGACGAGATCGCGATGCGCTTCATCAAGCTATTGGACATCCGGCCGCCGGAGCCGGAACGGCCGATAGGGCTATTGTCCGGCGGTAATCAGCAGAAGGCGCTGCTGGCGCGCTGGCTTGCCACCGAGCCTCGCCTCCTGGTGCTCGACGAGCCGACGCGAGGCATCGATGTGGGTGCCCATGCCGAGATCATCCGCCTGATCCGCGAGCTGTGCGACAAGGGACTGGCGCTGCTCGTGATTTCCTCCGAACTCGACGAGATCGTGACCTATTCGGATCGGGTAATCGTGCTGCGCGACCGCGTCCATGTCGATGAATTGCACGGGGACGCGATCGACGTGTCCCAGATCCTGGCAGCCATTGCGGCCGACGGCACTGCGCGGGCGCATGAGGGGCGGCCATGATGCTTCGCCTGCCACGCCGCGGTCTTGCCCAGGTCTTCGCGCTCGTCGTCATTCTCATGCTCGATCGCGCGGTCTCGCCGCAATTCTTCGACCTGCGGCTCCAGGATGGCCGGTTGTTCGGCAGCTTCGTCGATGTGTTCAATCGAGGTGCGCCGGTGGCATTGTTGTCGCTCGGCATGGTGCTGGTGATTGCCACGCGCGGCATCGACCTGTCGGTGGGGGCGGTGATGGCGATCGCGGGCGCCATCGCGGCCAGCCTTGCGGATAGCCATGGCTTGCCGCTGGTCTTGACCGTCGCGCTCGGCGCCGGGCTGGTCTGCGGTCTGTGGAACGGCATTCTCGTCGCATTGTTCGGAATTCAGCCGATCATCGCCACGTTGATCCTGATGGTCGCCGGCAGGGGAATTGCCCAGCTTATCACCGAAGGGCGCATCGTCACCTTCAGCTCGCCCGATCTGGTCTGGCTCGGCAATGGCAGTGTGCTTGGCTTGCCCGTGCCGGTGGTTATCATCGTCGGCATGCTGATCCTCACCGGCGCGGTCGTGCGCTGGTCGGCGCTTGGGCTTCTGATCGAGGCAACCGGCGGCAATGCGCGCGCCAGCGAACTCGCCGGCATCGGAACGCGCGCCATGATTCTCGCCGTCTATTCCTGGTGCGGCCTGTGCGCGGCGCTGGCAGGCATCATCGCCGCGGCCGATATCATGGGCGCGGACGCCAACAATGCCGGGCTGTGGCTCGAGCTCGACGCGATCCTTGCCGTGGTGATCGGCGGGACCTCGCTGTTCGGCGGACGCTTCAGCCTGCTGCTCGCGGTGACGGGGGCGCTGATCATCCAGGCGATGAACACGGGAATTCTTTTGTCCGGCTATCCTCCTGAACTTAATCTCCTGCTGAAGGCGGCAGTGGTACTTGCGGTGCTGCCGCTGCAGTCGCCGCGTCTTGCCGGGATTGCAAGCTTTGCCGCGCGTTTGCGGGGAGCAAAGGCATGAGACGCCTGGCGCCGGTCGTCATCACCGCCATCGTGCTCGTCGCCGGCTTTGCGATCTGCGCGATGCAGTTTCCCCACATCGCCTCAACCCGCGTCGTCGCCAATCTTCTCACCGACAACGCTTTTCTTGGCATTGTCGCGACCGGCATGACGTTCGTGATCATCTCCGGCGGCATCGATTTGTCGGTCGGTTCGGTGATTGGCTTCACCACCGTGTTCGTCGCGCTCGCCATCGAGCGGTTGGGCATTCCGCCGCTGCTGGCCTTTGTCGCCATCCTCGCCATCTCCGCTGCTTTCGGCGCCGCGATGGGCGGCGTCATTCACTTCTTCGATCTGCCGCCTTTCATCGTGACGCTCGCCGGCATGTTCCTTGCCCGCGGCGCCAGCTTTCTCATGTCGACTGAATCGATCCCTATCACCGCGCCAATCTATTCGTCAGTCTCGGATTTCGCGCTCCGCTTGCCCGGTGGCGGCCGATTGACGGCAGTCGCGCTGATCATGCTCGTCGTGGTCATGGCCGGTGCGCTGCTGCTGCGGCTCACGCGTTTCGGCGCCAATGTCTATGCCCTCGGAGGCAACCGGGTCACCACGGAGCTGATGGGGATTCCGGTCGGCTCGATGATGGTGCGGATCTATATGCTCTCAAGCGTGCTGTCGGGGCTCGCCGGCATTGTCTTCTCGTTCTATACCGCCGCCGGCTACTCGCTTTCCGCTGTTGGCGTCGAGCTCGACACCATCGCGGCGGTGGTGATCGGCGGTACGCTGCTCACAGGCGGTCAGGGCTCGGTGATCGGCACGTTTCTCGGTGTCCTGATCCAGGGCCTGATCCAGACCTACATCACTTTTGACGGAACGCTTTCGAGCTGGTGGACGAAGATCGTGACTGGCATCCTGCTGTTCGCCTTCATCGCCCTGCAGCAGGCGATGATCGCCCTTGCGCGCCGGTCGGCGGCCAGCAAGGCAGGAGCAAAGCCATGACATCGCACCTTGTGGTCATTCCCACGCGACGTGCCCACTCCAACCACGCGGAGGTGGCGCGCAGCATCGGCGTCGACATCATCGCTGGCCGCTACGCCGAGGGGATGCGACTGCCCGGCGATGCCGAACTCACCGCGATGTTTGGGGTGTCGCGGCCGGTATTGCGGGAAAGCGTCAAGACCCTGGTTGCAAAAGGGCTGCTCACCACCAAGGCGCGGGTCGGCACGGTGGTGCGGGAGCGCGGCGCCTGGAACATGTTCGACGCCGATGTGCTGGCCTGGCACCTCGACGCCGGCATCGACAAGCGTTTCCTTGGCGATCTCGCGGAGATTCGTATCGCCGTCGAACCCCGGGCGGCGGCGCTCGCAGCGGCGCGACGCTCCGAGGCAGACATCACGGAGCTGCAGCGGAGCATGGATCGGATGCGGCGCGAAGCATCCGACTCGGTCGGCTTCGCCGATGCCGACCTCGCCCTGCATATCGCCGTCGCCAACGCTTCCGCCAACCTGTTCATGCGTTCGATCGGAAACGTGATCGAGGCGGCGTTGCGTGCGTCATTCCTGCTCAGTGCGCCGGTAGAGCCGCAGGATCGCGAAACGGTGCTGTTGTGGCACCAGCGCATCGTCGACGCGATCGCGGCCGGGGACGCCGAAACGGCGGCGGCGGCCATGATCGAGGTCATTCACAACGGTATGAGTCGGCACGAAGGGCCGGCGGTGACGAAAGCTGTAGCGGGAGCCACGATGAACGCTGAATCGGGAGACCAATCATGACAGCACTGCGTGTTGCCATTTTCGGCTTTGGTAAGATGGCGCGCGATCAGCATGTTCCCGCGATCGCCGCAACCGATGGCGTGACGCTAGCAGCGATCGCCAGCCGCCACGCCTCGCTTCCGGATTTGCCGCATTTCAATACGCTCGACGAGTTGCTGCGCGATGGTCCGCCGATCGATGCGGTGGCCCTGTGCACGCCGCCGCAGGTTCGGCGCGACCAGGCGGCGGCGGCGCTTGCGGCAGGCAAGCACGTGATGTTGGAGAAACCGCCCGGAGCGACCGTCAGCGAACTCGATCCCTTGATTGCATCGGCGACGCGCGCCGGCCGAACGCTGTTCGCGACCTGGCATTCGCGCTTTGCGCCCGCGGTCGAGCCGGCACGGCAGTGGCTGGCGCCGCGCCGCATCAATTCGGTGAGCATCAGCTGGAAGGAGGACGTCCGCGTCTGGCATCCGGGACAGGGCTGGATTTGGGAACCGGGCGGCCTTGGCGTTTTTGACCCCGGCATCAATGCGCTCTCGATTCTGACCAGCATCCTGCGGCAGCCGCTGTTCGTGACGGCGGCCGAGCTCTGTTTCCCCGCTAATCGCGAGGCGCCGATTGCTGCGCGTCTCTCGCTTGCAGATGCCGCGGGCCTGCCGATCGCAGCTGAATTCGATTTCCGGCAGACCGGTCCGCAGAGCTGGGACATCCTTGTCGAAACCGATGGCGGGCCGCTCAAGCTCTCCGGCGGCGGTGCGCGCCTGGTTGCGGGCGGCGAGGTGCTGGTCGACGCCGCGGAAGCGGAATATCGCGGGCTCTACCGCCGCTTTGTCGAGTTGACAGCGACCGGGACCAGCGATGTCGACCTGACGCCGCTCCGCCTCGTTGCCGATGCTTTCATGCTTGGCCGACGCCAGATCGTCGAAGCCTTCGAGGACTGACCATGGTTGAGATAGCCTCAAATGTTGCAAGGGATGTATTCGGCGAGTTGCCGGATGGCCGTCCGGTCGAACGCGTGTTGCTCCGCGGGACCAACGGCTTCGAGGCGCGCGTCATGACCTACGGCGCGGCGCTCCAGGCGCTGATGTTGCCGGACGCGGAGGGCGACTGCGATGATGTGGTGCTCGGGCATGACGATCTTGCAGGCTATCTCGACAAGCGGCGGTTCTTCGGCGCGACCGTCGGTCGCTATGCCAATCGTATTGCCAATGCGCGTTTTGTGCTCGACGGCGATTTGATACAGCTCGCCGCCAATAACGGCTCGCATGCACTTCATGGCGGGCCCGACGGCTTTGACCGGCAACTCTGGCAGATCACCGAAATCGAGGACGGCGTGGAGCCTTCGGTGACACTTGCCTATGTTAGCGCCCACGGCGAGGAGGGCTATCCCGCTAGGCTGGATGTTCGCGTCACCTATCGCCTGACGGGCCCCACTGAGTTGTCGCTCACCCTCACGGCGCGGGCGGACCGTCCAACGATCGTCAACCTGACCAATCATAGCTTCTTCAATCTCGAGGGCGCCACATCGGGTGCGGATATCCTCGACCACCGGTTGACAATCGCCGCCGACCGTTTTCTCGCGATTGATCCTGACGCGATCCCGTTGCCGGAGCCGCCGCGGGCCGTCGCCGGCACGCCTTTCGATTTCCGCAACCCTTCAACAATCGGCGCCCAAATCCGCCGCGACGATTTGCAGCTGCGGCACGGCAAAGGGTACGACCACAATTTTTGTCTGGATAACGCTCGTGAATTGCGGTTTGCGGCGCGGCTCGAAGCGCCGCGATCGGGGCGAATCCTCGAACTCTTCACCGATCAACCTGGTCTCCAATTCTATTCGGGAAACTATCTCGACGGTTCGATTCCGGGAAAGCGAGGGCGGCTGTACCGGCAGTCAGATGCGATCTGCCTTGAACCACAGATCTGGCCCGATGCACCCAACCGGCCGGACTTTCCAGGCGCGCGCCTCGCACCGGACGGCGTTTATCAACACCGCAGCGTCTATCGCTTCGTCTCGAGTGGCTCGGTGCGATGATGTGGCGGAGTGACATCAGGGAGCAGATGCCGACTTCCATTTTGTGCGGCGAGCGCTGCCATCTGGGCGAGGGGCCGACCTATGACGCGGCCACCGACACCGCCTGGTGGTTCGATATTCTTGAGGGAAGGCTGTTCGAGGCTCACCTTGGAAGTGGAGAAGTCCGCACCCACCAGCTGGGCAGGATGGCGAGCGCGCTAGCGCGCATCGACGCGGAGCGGCAGCTGATCGTCGCGGAAGACGGCCTTTACATCCGCTCGATCCGCGACGCTCGCATGACGCTCTATTGTCCGCTCGAGGCGGACAATCCTCTGAACCGATCAAACGATGCACGGGTGCATCCTAGCGGAACGTTCTGGATCGGCACCATGGGACGCAAGGCGGAGGCGGGAGCCGGGGCGATCTACGCGCTCCATCGCGGCGAAATCTCGCGGCTGTTTCCCAGCGTTACCATTCCGAACGCGATTTGCTTCTCGCCTGATGGAGCGCTCGGTTATTTTGCCGATACGGCCACGAATGTCTTGTATCGCGTTGCGCTCGACTCGGCGACCGGGTTGCCGCGCGGCGCGCCCGAAATGCTGTTGCAGCACCGCGAGGTCGGCGGCCTCGATGGTGCAGTTGTCGATGCCGACGGGCTGATCTGGAATGCGTGCTGGGGCGGCGGCTGCGTTGACGTCTACAGTCCTCAAGGCGAGCATCTGCGCTGCTTGCACGTGCTGGCGCGTCAGGCTAGTTGTCCGGCGTTCGTGGGGCCTGATCTGTCGCGTCTGCTTGTGACGTCGGCCTGGCAAGACATGGACGAGGCGGCACGTGCCGCGGATCCCGAGCACGGGCGCAGGTTCGTGATGGAGGTGGCTGCACACGGGCGCCCGGAGCCGGACGTCATACTCGCAAGCTCATAGGAGGTGACCGACCAAGGAAATCCAGCACTGCAACCCAGACCAGGAACAGCTATCGGCAATCTGTCGTTCACATCGATCAAAATTATAACAACCGAAGGAAGTGAAGCATGCCCAAACTGACCAAATTTTTCTCGCTCGCGCTGGCGGGCTTTGTCGCCGCGGCGTCCGGCGGCGTCGCGCTTGCACAAAGCAAGCCGACCATCGGAATAGCGATGCCAACAAAATCCTCCGCGCGCTGGATCGATGACGGTAACAACATCGTCAAGGTGCTGAAGGAGCGCGGCTACGGCACCGACCTGCAATATGCCGAGGACGATATTCCGAACCAGCTCTCCCAGGTCGAGAACATGGTCACCAAGGGCGCCAAGGTGCTCGTGATCGCCGCAATCGACGGCACCACGCTCTCGGACGTGCTCAAGCAGGCGAAAGCCAAGGGCATCACCGTGATCGCCTATGACCGCCTGATCCGTGACACGCCGAACGTCGATTACTACGCGACCTTCGACAATTTCCAGGTCGGCGTGCTGCAGGCGCAGTCGCTCGAGCAGGGGCTTGGACTGACGGAAGGCAAAGGGCCGTTCAATATCGAATTGTTCGGCGGCTCGCCCGACGACAACAACGCGTACTTCTTCTACAACGGCGCGATGTCGGTTCTGAAGCCCTACATTGACAGCGGCAAGTTGGTCGTCGGCAGCGGGCAGACGGGCATGGACAAGGTTGCGACCTTGCGCTGGGACGGCGCGACCGCCCAGGCTCGCATGGACAACCTGCTCAGCGCCTTCTACGGCAAGAAGCGCGTCGATGCGGTGCTGTCGCCTTATGATGGCCTGTCGATCGGAATCATATCCTCCCTAAAGGGCGTCGGCTACGGTAGCGCCGGTCAACCGATGCCGATCATCAGTGGGCAGGATGCGGAAGTGCCGTCGGTCAAGGCAATGCTGCGCGGCGAGCAATACTCGACCATCTTCAAGGACACGCGCGACCTCGCAAAGGTGACCGTGGACATGGTGGATACGGCGCTCAGTGGCAAGGAAGTTCCCGTCAACGACACCAAGACCTATAATAACGGCGTCAAGGTAGTGCCATCCTATCTGCTCAAGCCGGTGGTGGTCTACAAGAGCAATTGGGAGAAGGCCCTGGTTGACAGCGGCTATTACAAGCGCGCCCAATTCGAGTGAGCGAACCCGTCCGGCAGGTGCGGTTGTCCGCGCCTGCCGGACTGAACCTCGCCGAAACGGCTCGGCGTTGCAGGAAAGTGATCCGATGACGGCTATGCTTGAAATGCGCGGCGTCAGCAAAAGCTTTGCAGGCGTGCAGGCGCTGCGCGACGTGAATTTCGTCGTTGAGGCCGGCCAGATCCATGCCCTCGTGGGAGAGAACGGCGCCGGCAAGTCAACGCTGATGAAAGTGCTCAGCGGTGTGTATCCCCACGGTAGCTATGAAGGGACGATCATCTTCGACGGTGAGGAGCGGCGCTTTCGCGACATCAACGATTCCGAGGCGCTCGCGATCATTATCATTCACCAGGAGCTGGCGCTGATCCCGCTGATGTCGATCGCCGAGAACATCTTCCTGTCGCATTCGCCGGCGCGGTTCGGCGTCATCGACCGTGGCACGGTGTATCGGCGCACGCGGGAACTGATGGCCCAGGTCGGCTTGCGCGAACAGCCCGACACGCTGGTTACCGATCTTGGCGTCGGCAAGCAGCAGCTGGTCGAGATCGCGAAGGCGCTCTCCAAGCGGGTGCGCCTGTTGATCCTGGACGAACCCACCGCCAGCCTGAACGAGAACGACAGCGCGTCGCTGCTCGATCGTCTGGTTGAGTTCAGAGCGCAGGGCATCTCCTCGATCCTGATTTCCCACAAATTGAACGAGGTCGCACGCGTCGCCGACCGCATTACGGTATTGCGCGACGGCCGCACCGTCGACAAAATCGATTGCCGAACCGAGCCGGTGCAAGAGGACCGGATCATTCGCAGCATGGTCGACCGCGACCTCGCGCATCGCTTTCCGGAGCGTGATGCCAGGGTCGGGGAGCCGGTTTTGGTGGTGGAGGACTGGTCGGTGCACCATCCACTCCATCCCGAGCGGCAGTTTATCAAGAATGTCAACTTTCAGGTACGGCGTGGCGAGGTCGTGGGCATTGCCGGTCTAATGGGGGCCGGCCGTACCGAATTCGCCATGAGTCTGTTCGGCCGGGCGTGGGGCCGCGGGATCAGCGGCCGGGTCCGGCTGGACGACCGCGAGGTTGACCTTTCCAGCGTTGCAGCGGCGATCGGTGCCGGCCTCGCTTATGTGACCGAAGACCGCAAGCAGCTCGGGCTGATCCTCGCCGACGATGTGCGCAAGAACGTCACCCTGGCAAGCCTTGACCAGGTATCCCGGCGGTCAGTGATCGACGACATCCGCGAATTGAAAGCAGCCAGCGATTACCGAAACCGGATGCGCATTCGCTGCTCCGACGTCTATCAGCAGACTGGCCAGCTATCCGGTGGCAACCAGCAGAAGGTCGTGTTGTCGAAATGGCTGATGACCGATCCCAAAGTCCTGATCCTCGACGAGCCGACTCGCGGTATCGACGTGGGCGCGAAATACGAGATTTATTGTATCATCAACGAGCTGGCGGAAGCCGGCAAGGGCGTCGTGGTGATCTCGTCGGAAATGCCGGAACTGCTCGGCATCTGCGATCGCATCTGCGTGATGAATGACGGCGCCTTCGTTGGCGAATTTGCCGGCGCGGACGCGACGCAGGAAAAGATCATGCGTGCCATCATGCGCAATAACAAAAGTTTCAGAAGAGGCATGGACGAGAGCGACATGCAGACCGGAGGAATGCGGCCATGACAGACAAGACGGTTTCGCTCCCTGAGCAACGCGGGCATGCCGGGTTCATCAAGAACAACCTGCGCAGCTACGGCATGCTGCTATCGCTCGTTGCGATCATGCTGTTCTTCCAGGCTATGACCGACGGCACGCTGCTGCAGCCGCTCAATCTCACAAATCTAGTACTGCAGAACAGCTATATTGTGATCATGGCGCTCGGCATGCTGCTGGTGATCGTCACCGGCCATATTGATCTGTCGGTGGGCTCGGTCGCAGGCTTCGTCGGCGCGGTCGCCGCGGTGCTGATGGTTCGCTATCATGTCCCTTATCCATTAGCCTTCATCGCCTGTTTGCTGGTGGGCGGGGCCATCGGGGCGGCGCAGGGCTACTGGATTGCTTATTTCGGGATTCCCTCCTTTATCGTCACGCTGGCGGGCATGCTGGTCTTCAAGGGCCTTGCGCTTGCGTTCCTGCAGGGCCAGTCGGTGGGGCCGTTCCCGGCAACCTTCCAGAAATTGTCCTCGGGCTTCATTCCGGAACTGCTTCCGAGCGCCGGGACACTGTATCCCACCTCGCTACTGATCGGCGCCGTGCTGGCATTGGGGCTGGTCTATGCCAGCGCCAAGGGTCGCGCGCGCGAACAGTCGCACGGCATCGAGGTCGAGCCTTATGTATTCTTTATCGGAAAGAATGTGGCGCTGTCGGGCATGGTGCTCTACTTCACTTACCTGATCGCCTCGCATCGCGGGCTGCCGAACGTCCTCGTGATCATGACGGCGCTGATCGCGCTCTACGGCTTCGTCACGCGGAATGCCAAAGCTGCCAAGCTTTCCGGCATCAAGACCGAGGCACTGACGTTCCTCACTTTCGTCAACATGGGCGTTCTGGCCGCCTTGGCCGGGCTCGTCTTTGCCGCCCGCCTCAACACCGCAACACCCAAGGCCGGCGTCGGCTTCGAGCTGGACGTGATCGCCGCCTGCTTCATCGGCGGCGCCTCCGCCTATGGTGGTGTCGGCCGGGTCGGAGGCGCGGTGGTCGGTGCCATGATCATGGGCGTGATGAACAACGGAATGTCGATCCTTGGGATTGGCATCGACTATCAGCAGGTGATCAAGGGCTTGGTGTTGCTCGGAGCTGTCTGCATCGACGTTTATAACCAGCGCAGGTAGCTTGAGCTCTTTTGATCGCACCTGAACGAGGACGCATCATGAATCCGACCGCTCAAAAACCTTATCGCGGCGTCTTTCCCGTCGCGCCGACCATCTTCGATGATCGCGGCGAGCTCGATCTCGACGGTCAGCGGCGCTGTATCGACTTCATGATCGACGCCGGTTCCAACGGCATCTGCATTCTGGCCAACTTCTCCGAGCAGTTCGTGCTGACCGATGCCGAGCGCGAACAGGTGATGGATGCGGTGCTCAAGCACGTCGCCGGCCGGGTGCCCGTGATTGTGACGACGACCCATTTCAGCTCATCGATCTGCGCTGCGCGCAGCCGTCAGGCTCAAAAGGCCGGCGCCGCCATGGTGATGATCATGCCGCCCTATCACGGTGCGACCTTCCGTGTGTCGGAAAAAGGCATTTTCGATTTCTATCGCATTGTCTCCGACGCCATCGACGTCCCGATCATGATTCAAGATGCTCCGGTCGCCGGAACGCCGCTCTCCATCGATCTGCTGGCCCGGATGGCGCGGGACATCCCGCACATCAGCTATTTCAAGATCGAGGTGCCGATGGCCGCGGCCAAACTCCGCGATCTCATCGCCGCCGGCGGCGACAGCATTGAGGGACCCTGGGACGGCGAGGAAGCCATCACCCTGATGGCGGATCTCGATGCAGGGGCGACGGGTGCCATGACCGGTGGCGGTTATCCTGACGGCATCCGGCAGATCGTGGATCCCTATCTCGCCGGGCGGAGGGAGGAGGCGGCGGCGGCTTATGCGCGCTGGCTGCCGCTGATCAACTACGAGAACCGGCAATGCGGACTGCAGGCCTGTAAAATCCTGATGAAGGAGGGCGGCGTGATCGGCTCCGACGCGGTTCGTCACCCCCTGCAAAAGGTCCACCCGGCGACGCGCACTGGTTTAATCGAGATCGCCCGTTCGCTCGACCCCGTCGTGCTGCGCTGGGGCCATTAGTACGCCGAGGATCGCTCTCTTAAGGAAAGCACCGATCTGCGGCGAAGCCGAACTCGGCGACCCTGCGGGTTGACGCAGATTGGGTCATATCCCTGCGACAATGTCATAGCACGAATGGTTGCAATCGCCGCCGCGCTTTCGTCTAATGTTGCCAACGTATCCGTGGAGCGGGGGGCTCGCCCGCCTATTGAATCGGCAATCCGCACAGATTGGAGGCAATTTTGACTCGTGTTCTCCGCACCGCCGCCGCTCGCCTCTGGTTGTCAGTGGGTGTCGCCGTGCTGATCGCTTTTGCCGCTGCACAGGCCGCCGAATTGCCTGATACGATCAAGCAGGCGGGCGCATTGCGACTGACGGTCAATTCGACGTACGCTCCCATGGAGTATCGCGATCCGGCGACGGACCAGCTTGTTGGCCTCGACATCGACCTCGCGAACGAGATCGCGAAACGAATGGGCGTGAAGATCATCTGGAGCGAAACGCCATTCGCCGAACTGATTCCGTCGTTGCAGACCAAGCGCGCCGATTTCATCATCAGCGGCATTTCGGACCGCGCCTCGCGGCGCGAGACGGCCGATTTCGTCGACTATCTGGCGACAGGTCCGCAGTTCTTCGTTTTGACCGGGAATGCGGCGAAGTCGGCGATCGATCTCTGCGGCAAGAAGGTCGGAACGACGCGCAGCACCAGCTTCCCGATCGAGATCGAGAAATGGAGCAAGCAGAACTGCGAATCCGGCGGCAAGCCCGCCGTGCAATATGTTCCGGGCGAGAACAGCATCGACGTCCGCAACCAGCTCAAGCAGGGCCGCATCGACGCCGCGGTGCAAGGCAGCGAGACGTTGCCCTACGCCCAGCAGCAGGAGGTTGGGAAATATCGCGTCATCGGAGAGCCGCTCTCCACCGGCTATCAAGGCATCATGTTCCGCAAGGACGACGCGGCGCTCCGCGAGCTTGTGACGCAACACCTCGCCGCGATGATCGCTGACGGCTCCTACAAGACCATTCTCGACAAATACGGATTGGGTGCCAACGCCGTTCGCCAACCGATGATGAACGCGGCCACGCAATGAGAGCGGCGGACGCGCTTGCAGAAGGCTTCTCCGATATTTCGGGGATGACGGTCGCGCGTCAGACTCATTGGCGGCGATGGCTTGGTGCGGCCGCGATTCTCGTCGTACTGGCCGCGATCGGGCGCGCCTTCGCGAGCGGACAGATCGAGTGGGCCTATGTCGGCCGCTTCCTGACCGTGAAAGTGATCCTCGAAGGCATCGTCAACACCATGGTGATGGCGGTGCTGGCGATGGCGCTCGGCATCGTTTTGGGCGTCGTCGTCGCGATCATGCGGCTCTCGCCCAATCCGGTGCTGAAGTCGGTCGCCGCCGGCTATACCTGGCTGTTCCGCGGCACGCCGCTGATCCTGCAACTCCTGTTGTGGTTCAACCTCGCGCTGGTGTTTCCGACCATCGGCATTCCGGGCCTTTGGTCGGTCCGGGCGGTCGACGTCATGACGCCCTTTCTTTCAGCCCTTCTCGGCCTTGGCATCAATCAGGGCGCCTATACGTCGGAAGTGATGCGGGCCGGCATGCTGTCAGTCGACGCGGGACAATATGAGGCCGCGCAGGCGATCGGCATGGGACGGCTGCACGCGCTGCGCCGGATCATCCTGCCTCAGGCCATGAGAGTGGTGATTCCTCCGCTCGGCAATGAATTCATCGGCATGGTGAAGGCCACGTCGCTCGCAAGCGTTATCCAGTATCCGGAGGTGCTGCACAACGCCGAGAATATCTATTACGCGAATTCGCGCGTGATCGAGCTCCTGATCGTCGCCGGCTTCTGGTATCTGCTCGTCGTCTCGATTTTGACGCCTTTGCAGATGCTGCTCGAGCGACGCTTCGCCCGCGGCGCATTGCAGATCGCCGGATGACCCGCCCCCTCGTCGCGATCCGTTCCGTCAGCAAGAACTTCGGGGAATTTCAAGCCCTGAAGCAGGTCTCGCTGGACGTCTGGTCGGGCGAGGTGCTTTGCCTGATCGGGGCGTCGGGATCGGGCAAGACGACGCTCCTGCGTTGTATCAATCAGCTGACCTCGGTCGATAGCGGCGGCATCTGGCTGGATGGCGAGTTGTTGGGCCTGCGCGAAGAGGGCGAACGATTGCATCGCCTGACCCCGCAGCAAATCGCGCGGCAGCGCTTGAAGACCGGCATGGTATTTCAGCGATTCAATCTCTTTCCCCACAAGACGGCGCTGGAAAATATCACCGAAGGTCCGGTGCAGGTCCAGGGCCGCAAGCGGGAAGATGCGCGGGCGGAAGCGATGGAGCTGTTGCGACGCGTTGGTCTCGCGGCGAAAGCCGATGCTTATCCCGCACAGCTCTCGGGTGGGCAGCAGCAACGGGTGGCGATCGCTCGCGCGCTCGCGATGAAGCCGATGCTGATGCTATTCGACGAGCCGACGAGTGCGCTCGATCCGGAACTGGTTGGCGAAGTGCTCTCGGTGATGAAGGAGCTTGCGCGCAGCGGCATGACGATGATGGTGGTGACGCACGAACTCGGATTTGCGCGCGAGGTCGCGGATAAGGTGGTCTATATGGACCATGGCGCAATCGTGGAATCCGGGCCCGCGGCCGACGTTCTCGGCGCCCCCCGCGAAGCGCGCACGCAGTCCTTTCTCGCCGCGGTGATCTGATGAGGCTATTTTCATGATAAGACTTTTTCTTGCCGCCGCGCTCAGTTGCGTCGCCACCGCTACGGCCATGGCGGTCGAACTGCCTCCGGAAATCCTAAAGCAGGGCAGCATCAGGGTTGCCATCGTGCCGAACTATCCGCCCATGGAATTCCGCGACCCGGCTACCAACACGCTGACCGGTTTCGATGTCGAGCTTGGGGAAGCGCTCGCCCGCAAGCTCGGCGTCAAGATCATCTGGCAGGAAACAAGCTTCGACCAGATGATGCCTGCGATTGCGACCGGGCGGGTGGATGCGGTCCTGTCCGGAATGACGGACCTGGCGAGCCGGCAGGACACCGCGACCTTTGTCGACTACCTTCGTAATGGGCCTCGATTCTTCGCCCAGCAATCTCGCGCAGCGGAGTTCAAGGACATGACGGCCGTTTGTGGGAAAAGGGTCGGCGCCAGCCGGCGCACGTCCTTTCCGAAACACATCGCCGCCTGGAGCGACGCTCATTGTGGCGGCGATGCGATTCAGTTCGTCGGCACGGAAGGATCGGCCGATGCAAGAACACAGCTCAAGCAAGGGCGGCTCGACGCAGCCGTCCAGGGCGGCGAGACGCTTCCCTACATGATGGAGCTCGAACCGGGCGCCTATATCCCGATCGGCGACGTTTTCGACGTGCAATTCACCGGGCTTGCTTTGAGCGTCAAGGAGAAGGCGCTCCAGCAGGCGGCCGTGGAGGCCTTGGATGCGTTGATCGCGGACGGCTCCTACCGCGCTTTGCTTGCGAAGTGGAAATTAACCGACTACGGCGTGGAAAAGGCGACAATCAATGCAGGACAGTAAAGCGCTCGCGAGCATTCCGCTCCTTCCCGCGAACACGGCGCCGGCGGCCCCGGAGTATCCCTGGCCCAAGCCCTATACCTCCGCGATGTTCCTCTCGTTCGACGTGGACGCGGAGAGCGCCTGGACCAGCAAGGACGCGGAGCACGCAAAGCGCCTGATCACGATGAGCTATGGCGGCTATGAAGCGCGTGTCGGTACGCCAAAACTGCTGGAGCTGCTTGATCAACTTGACCTCAAGGCGACGTTCTTCGTCACCGGCTGGTCGGTGGATGCGCATCCGGCGATGGCGGAGTCCATTCTCAAGGCAGGCCACGAGATCGGCCACCACGGTTACCACCATCTGCTGCCGGATCCGGGCGACCCCTGGATCGAGGAGGAGCTGGAGCGGGGTTTTGAGGCGCTGAAGCGTCGGCTTGGCGTCAAGCCGATCGGCTATCGCGCGCCTTACGGCGAATTCACCGAGGAACTGCGCGTCGCGTTGGTGCGCCACGGCATCGTCTACACCTCGTCATTCCGGGACGATGTGCGGCCTTACCGGCATCGCCTTGCAGATGGCAGGCCGGGCACGATCGAGCTTCCGGTGACCGCGAGCTACGACGACTGGATGCACGGGCTGTCCGCCCGGTTTAGCCCACGGCCGATCTTTCCCAAGGAGCATGTGCTTTCGATCTGGAAGGATGAACTGGACGAGGTTCGGGACTGGGGTGCGATGGTTACCACCGTGCTGCATCCGCAATGCAGCGGTCGTCCGATGCGGCTTCGTCTGCTACGGGAATTTCTCACCTATGCCAAATCTTGCTCCGATCTGTGGATCACGACGGGAGAGGCGATCGCGGCGAATTTCCAAAGTCACGAAGCGGCGACCCCTGAGAGCCGCGCCGGTCGCGTATCGCGATGAGCGCTTCTTAGGAGACTTCAATGCTCGTTTCTCGTCGTTCCCTGTTACGGGCCGCCGCCGCAGCGCCGGCGTTCTCGCTGCCGGGGATCTTGCGCGCTCAGTCGCTGACCACGCTGCGCTTCATTCCCGTAATCGATCTGACCTTCGTCGATCCGATCTACTCCACGGCGCAGGTCTCCCGAAACCATGGCTTCATGGTCTACGACACCCTCTACGGCATGAATTCGGCCCTCGAGGTCTCGCCTCAGATGCTGTCCGGGCATGTCGTTTCCAACGGCGATCGGCAATGGGACCTCACATTGCGCGATGGTCTATTGTGGCATGACGGCGAGCGCGTGCTGGCGCGCGATTGCGTCGCGAGCATTCGAAGGTGGGCGGCCCGCGACGGGTTCGGCGCCGAGCTGATGGCGGCAACCGACGAACTGTCGGCGCCGGACGACCGCACCATCCGGTTCCGCCTGAACAGGCCTTTCGCTTTGTTGCCTGCTGCGCTCGGCAAATCCGCGATCCAGGCGCCGTTCATGATGCCCGAGCGGCTGGCGAGCCAGGACGCTTTCAAGCCGCTGACCGAGGTGATCGGCAGCGGTCCTTTCCGCTTCGTTGCGGACGAGCGCCTTCAGGGCGCGCGCAACGTCTACGCCCGCTTCGATCGCTATCAGCCCCGTCAGGACGGCAAGCCGGATTGGACCTCAGGTCCCAAAATCGTTCACTACGATCGCGTGGTCTGGACGACGATGCCGGACGCAGCAACAGGGGTCGCCGCGCTGCAAACGGGCGAGCAGGACTGGCAGGAGACAACACCGCACGATTTGCTGCCGGTGCTCAAGCGCGCCGGCCGCGTCGCCACGCGGATTCTCGACCCGCGCGGCTACACTTGCATGCTGCGCGTCAATCATCTGCAGCCGCCGTTCGACAATCCGGCGATCCGCCGGGCGCTGTTGGGCGCGATCGATCAGTCCGCTTTCATGACGGCGGTGGCGGGCGACGATCCGGCCTATCAGTTCTCGCCGATCGGATTCTTTGCGCCAGGCACGCCGATGGCGAGCGATGTCGGCCTTGACGTGTTTCGCGGGCCGCGCAACATGGCGAAGGTCAAAGCTGATTTGAAGGCTGCCGGCTACAATGGCGAGAAGGTCGTGCTGCTCGTCCCCACCAACTCGCTTGCACAAAAGCCGCTTGGCGACGTGGCGGCCGACATGCTGCAGCAGGCCGGCATGAACGTCGAATATGCGGGATTGGATTTCGGCACGGTGTTGCAACGGCAGCTGAAAAAGGACCCGATCGCCCAGGGCGGCTGGAGCGCCGGCGTCGGCAATTGGCAAGGCATCGATTGGTTGAATCCGGCTGGCAATTCGAATCTGCGCGGCGATAGCAAAGCCCCCGGCTGGTACAGAAGCGAGAAGATCGGGGTGTTGCGAAGCCAGTGGCTCGCCGCCGCCAATCTCGTCGAGCAGCAGCGGATCTGCCGCGACATCCAGGCGTTGTCGTTCGAGGAAATTCCTTACTTGCCGATCGGTCAGTACAAGCAGCCGACGGCGTACCGCACCAGCATCACCGGAATCCTCGACGGTACGGCCGTGTTCTGGAATGTGCGCCCGACATGAGCACAATCGCGATCTTCGGCAGCTATGTATTGTCGCGCAAGGATGGCGCGCAAGACGTGCTGCGCGATCATTGGGTGTTGCTCGAGGGCAGGCAGATTGCCGCCGTAACGCGCGACCGGCCCTCCGCCGCCGAGGTGTTCGACAGACCGGGCCGCTTTGTGCTGCCCGGCCTTTTGAATCTGCACAATCACTGCTTCAGCGAAGCCGTCGCCCGGACCCACACCGAGGACGGCAATGGTCGCCGCAACAATCAGAGCATCGTCTATACGGTGTTGCTGCCGCTGACCAAGCGCGGCGCCGAAATGTTGTCGCCGTCCGAGCGGCTCGCCATTGCGCGGCTCGGCATCCTGCAACTCCTAAAGGGCGGCGCGACCACGGTGATGGAGCCGTTCCGCAACACCATCCCGGAGATGTTCGACGCCGCGGAGGAGATGGGCATCCGTTTTTATGGCGCGCCCTATTTGTTCTCCACGTCGGATACCAAGGCCGGTCCGGACGGCGTGGTGCGCTATGCGGGCGATGATGGCCAAGCCGACATGGACACCTGGAACGCTTTGTACCATCGCTGGAATGGGCGCGGCGGCGGCCGGATCGGCCTTGCGATGAGCCCGCACGCCACCGACACATGTGGTCCGGATTTGCTACGAGCCTGCGCTGCCCGCGCGCGCGAACTCGACGTTCCCGTCACGACCCATCTCGCGCAGAGCCAGGCTGAGGTGGCGACGATCGGCGCACGTTATGGCGGTCGCACGCCGGCCGAATATCTCGACTGGCTGGGCTTGCTCGCACCAGATCTTTTGGCCGCACACTGCATCGCGAGCACCGACGACGATCTGAAGCTGATGGCGGCGAGAGGCGCAACGGTACTGAACTGCCCGCGCGTGTTTGCACGCGCCGGCGTCGCCGCGGCGTTCAGCCGGTTTGCGGGGGCAGGCGTCAAGACGGTGGTCGGAACCGATGGCTATAACATGGACCTTCTCGGCGAACTCAACGCCGCATCGATGATCTCGAAGATTGTGTCCGGTCGAGCGGATGTGGCAAGCGCGCCGGACCTGATCGAGTCGGTCACCGCAACCGCAGCCGCGCGCATCAAGCGACCGGACCTTGGGACGATCGCGCCGGGGGCAACCGCCGACCTCACCGTCGTCGACTTGACCCATCCCCACCTGCAGCCGCTGTTCGATCCGAAACCGCGCCAATATCGACCAGGTCATCATTGATGGGCGCGTGCTCATCGATGCCGGCCGATACATTCACGGCGACGAGACCGCAATTATTTCAGCTGCAACCGCGGCGATCGGCAAAATCTGGGATTTGCCGGAAGCTCAGGCGGCCTTCAATGGCTGACGGCTCCCGTAGATAGGCAAGGCGCTTCCGCCGCTTCCTTCACTGAAACATTCGGAGATTACAATGCCTTTCGATTTGATCCTGCGCGGCGGTCGGGTGATTGATCCCTCCCAGAAGCTCGACGCCGTGAGGGACGTCGCCTTCGCCGGCGGCAAGGTGGTCATGGTCGGAAACGAGCTCAAGGCCGATCCCGGAACTGATGTGCGCGACGTGTCGGGCTACATCGTCACCCCCGGCCTGATCGATCTGCACACCCACGTCTATTGGGGCGGCACCTCGCTCGGCATCGACGCCGAGGAGTTTTGTCGTACCTCCGGCGTCACCACGGCGGTCGACACCGGTAGCGCCGGCCCGGGTAATTTTGCGGGTTTTCGCAAGCACGTGATCGAGCCGAGCGAGGTTCGCATCCTCGCTTATCTGCATGTCTCGCACGCCGGCATCTTCGGCTTCTCGCACCGGGTCATGGTCGGCGAGAGCGAGGAGATGCGCCTGATGAATCCGGTCGACGCCGTCAGCGTGGCCGGTCGGAATCAAGGTGCGGGTAGGCCTTCACGCCTCGGGCACATCGGGTATCGTGCCGCTCGAGATCGCGCTTGAGGTCGCAGACGAGGTCGGCATGCCGCTGATGGCGCATATCGACCATCCGCCGCCGAGCTACGACGACGTGGTCGCCCGGCTCCGTCCGGGCGACGTTCTGACCCACGCATTCCGGCCGTTTCCCAATTCGCCCGCCACCGCGCAGGGCACGGTGAAGAGAGTGGTGCGAGAGGCACGCGAACGCGGCGTGTTGTTCGACATCGGCCACGGCAAAGGCTCATTCGCCTTCAAGACCGCGCGGGCGATGCTCGCCAATGGCTTTTATCCCGACACCATCTCCTCGGACGTCCATCTCCTGTGCATCGACGGCCCGGCCTTCGATCAGGTGACGACCATGTCCAAATTCCTGTGCATGGGCATGCCGCTCCCCGATGTGGTCGCGGCGTCGACGGTCAATGCGGCGATGGCGCTGCGGCGTCCCGAACTCGGCAGCCTCAAGCCGGGCAGCGTCGGAGACGCCACCCTGATCTCAATAAAGCAAGGCCAGTTCGACTATGTCGACGTCGTCG
>WNFM01103422.1_pt1 | contig 28170 bp, 31 predicted proteins | sample 5400271 | NCBI WGS metagenome assembly WNFM01 (sample SAMN13153352, study PRJNA577476) | soil metagenome | isolation source: 60 cm saprolite on Douglas fir-dominated hillslope | place: USA:California | collected 2013-09-17 | reverse complement strand
AAAGCCCCCAAACCGCCTCGCCAAACTCTCCAGGCGCCGTCGTTCAGGCCCTTCGCCAATCATCCAATACTCACTTTCCGGAAACTCCAACAAGAGTTTCGAAAAAGCTGCGATTCCCAGATGGAAACCCTTCCAGTGCAGCAGCCTTCCTACGCTGAAAATTCGAATTGTCCCGGACTTGCGGGTGGGAATTTGCTGAAGCGCTCGCAGATCTGCCTGACTGAGCGCCGCCACACTGTGCGTAATGGTCTCCTTGGCCCCCAATGAGCGGAGCCGCAGTGCAGTTTCTTCCGTAGTTGCAATCGCCACGGCGGCCTTTTGCGCTGTGCGCCTGACCAGCGGGTCCCATTCGCCGCGCTTCCTAGCCAAGCTACGAACTGCCTCGAACAGAAAGCCCTTCCAACCGAAGGATTTCCAAAAAGCGATGGGCGCAGATTCTCCACCGCCAACCGGTCCCCAAATATAGGGAATGCCGAGGAACCCTAGAAAACTCGGGTACGAGTAAGTTCCGAAGGTGATGTGGTGCGCCACGTCGAATCGCACTCTTTGGCTGAGCCGCTTTACCGCGAAGTATGCAGCCACCTGCCAGAGATAAAAATAAAGATGCACTCCGCGGGAACCTTTTTTCCAGAAGCGCGCCCAGCGAGGGAGATCGAGGTAGTGGAACTCGACATTAGGAAGCTGATGTTCCGCACGCGAGTCTTCGATTGCTGCGCGATTTTTTGAACGCGTGATCACCCAAACGTCGTGGGTTCGCGCTGCCTGGCAGACTGTGTTCCAGCCAATGCCCGGCTCCGAGCCTTTGTTAGGTCCGCACGAGTAGGCGGAAATCAGCACACGCAGCCGCCTGGAGTTAGTCGTCAAGTTGGTTTTCCCAATTCAAAGATGGCTCTTCTATCGTGTTCTTGACGGATGGCGAAGCATTTGCCGGGAGTTCGATCGACTGGCTGGAGAGACTCTGGCGCAGCAAGGTTCTGCGATATTCAAGCGTCGGCAGGGGAGACTGTTCGGCTGCAAGCTGTGCCGTGGAGTGCAACAAGTACAGCAGGTAGGAAATCCGGGATCCGTTGCTAGTTTCCGGAAGGCTCGCCGGGCCCGCGCCTTCATTGATCAGCGATTGCGTTTGCGCCAAGAAATGGAACTTGTCCCAATCCACCGGCGCCCGCCAACTGGCCGACTCCCAGTCAAAGCAGGCGAGCTGCCCCGAGTGCTCGCGAGTGTTCCAGGGAGCAAAGTCTCCGTGCCATGGCGCACACAAGATTTCGCGCCCATCAAGCTTCCGGGCCGCCACGCGAAATGTCTCGCGGGCAAGGTACTGCCAGTCGTCATCAAGCTCGCCCGCGAGATGATCCCACACATCGGAAGTCTCCTCGACAACCGTCGCGCCGGGACAGTTCACCGGATCGCAAGCCTGAAGTTCTCGCAGAAATTCGTGATGGTATCGCGTGAGGCCAGTGGGGCCTGGATTTCCGGAGAGCGGCGTTTGTACTAATATCTTTCCATTTCCCAGGTCCGCGCAACTCAGCAAGCGCGGAATCCGGGAACGTATTCGGGGAAACTGCCTCAGTTTTTCGAGAATCTCCGTCTCAGACTTGACGCGGGCCTGCGCCGCTGGTCCGAGAGGGATTTTGATATAGGCAAGAATTTCCCCCGCGGGAGACATAGCCTGCACTGTCAGCTTCTGGCAAGTCGCGGGAGTGCCCAAAGAAATTGCGAATCCTGGATGGCTCTCTTGCAATAACCCCTTCACAAGATTTTCGATAGGTAATGGCTCACGTGAAGCGACCAGCACCCTGGAATTCGAGCGCCCGGGAAATCCCGCGAGGGCGATCCCCTGGCCCAGGGCCTTGAGAATTCGCGTGCGAATGGAAAATGGCGTGTATAGCTCTAGTCCACCCACAGCCTGCCGTGAATTGTCCTCGGGGAGCAGCCAGCGCGGCTCGATGAGCGACGGAAGAACTGCAAACCGCCGAATTTTTCGAAAACCCGCATCGCTTAGGCCGTTCAAGCTCTCAGCGGAACCGTCCAAACACAACAAAGCCGCGGATTTCCTAACTGCCTCTGGCTCTTCCAGCGGAGACGAAATCACCTGCTTGTTCGAGAGGCTAAACAATGCGCATAACGCGCGCTCCAAGAGCGGCGCCATCGGGTTGCGCGACAGATTGCGATTTGACATGTTTCCGGGGCGGGTCATGGTTTAGCCGCCGTCCATTCTGGGTGCATCGTCAGGAAGCGTTGGGACATGAATTCCGCGATTGCGGCGGCAGTTTGAAAAGCAACTGCTTCCCGCGTTCCGGTGGTGTTTATCAGCCTCACGCGGCTGCCCCTTACTGACAGTTGCTGATACGCTTCGCGCTGCCGCTTCAATTCCTCCGGAGGCAGCTCCGATTTGCGCGCCAGCATCGTTTCCACGTCTGCATCCAGGATGAGAACGAGATCGGGAGATGGTACGAGCCGGGCATAAAACCGCGCGAGCCACATCGGCCCTCCGAAACGAAAACGCTTCGGGTCCACCAAAACGTCGAAGAAATAACGGTCGAACACGAGCAAAGAGCTTCGCGGTTTCAGTTGGCGCAGCCGAAACGCATATCCGAGGCAGTAATCGGCCAGCAGCGCGGTCAGGCGCAGGCTTGAAGACAAAGGGCCGCGAGGCGGCTTCGCGTGTGGATCTGTCACCGGAGGAGCCGGCCGCCGGGGGGCGAAAAACTGCGGGCGCAAATGAAAATATCGTTCGCCCCAAAAAGCCGGCCCAATTTGATCGTGCAGACCGCCAATGGCCGAGCTTTTTCCCACACCATCCGGCCCCAGGATGGCAACGAAAAGTCCGTTGGGTTTTCGCCAGCGACGCAGCAGGCGGTTCGCATCGCCCGCCAGATAGCGCAGCAAACGCCTGGGTTGTCGCACAACACCTGTCAGCCAGGAAGCTCTCTTCATCTGCGGGAGAATCTCAGGCAGAGTGCCGTCAAGACAGGCCGAGATGATCCTGCGGCTCGAGCTGGCGGAGAACAATTTCCGGGCAATCTGTTCAGAGCGGTCGCGCCCCAGTAGCTGTACAAGCTCTCGAAGATCAGCGGTTTGCTCCGGTTTCACTTTTCCCTTCACCGCCTTTTTCAGAAGAAGGTAAGAAAGGGCCGCGGACGGCGAAGCAACTCGAAACTCTCCTAATCTCTCGCTTTCCGTGGTAAGTTCCTCGCCGTCATCAGCGATCAGCCCGCCGCGCCGGTGCTCGAATATGACGTCGACTGCCGCCGTCTGCAGTTTCCCGCTGAAATGCCAGCAAAATACAAAATAATATCCATTCACGTTGTGGTTGATCAGTTGGATAGGAGAGAAACCACATTTGCGGAGGCCGCGGATTGAGATCGCGAAGTGTTTCCGATCGTCGGGGTGCACGGCAATGTCCAGATCGGAAGAAAGCTCCTCCGGCAAGTTTTGCCAGGAATGCAGCACGCAATAGCGAGTTCCGGATTCTTCGAGGAGGCGAAACAGTTGGCGCAAGAACTCCGTGGAACTCGAGCCACTCGGCAGTCCTTCATTCGGGCTGCTGACTGGGCCGAAGTTTTCGAACGCTATCTTGGTCGACATGAAACTTTCTCAGGTTCCAGCTTCTGGCGGATTCTTCCTCAGGCCGCGCCGGTTCCGCGAATCACGGCTGGGATTGTGCGAGCGAGGATCTTGAAGTCTAGCCACAAGGACCACTTGTCGATGTACTGCATATCCATTTCCATCCATTTTTCGAACGGCACATTGTTGCGGCCTTTCACCTGCCACAAGCAGGTGATGCCTGGCCGGACGCTGAACCTGCGCCGTTGCCAATCCTGGTCGAAGAATTGATAGTCGCGCACGGACATCGCACGCGGTCCCACAATACTCATATCGCCCTTTAAGACGTTCAGAAGTTGCGGCAGTTCATCGATGCTTGCCTTGCGTAGAATGCTGCCGATGCGAGTGACGCGCGGATCGTTTTTTATCTTGAACGCAGGTCCTGACATCTCATTCTGCGGAAGCAACATCTCTTGCAGCTTCTCGGCATTCGGCACCATCGTCCGGAACTTGTACATCGTGAACTGTCGCTTATTGATGCCGACCCTCTTCTGACGGAAAAGCAGGGGACCCGACGACGTCATCTTGATTGCAATCGCCACCGCGGCCAGAAGCGGGGAAAGCAAGACGAGCAGGACCACGGAGAGCAGCAGATCCACAATGCGTTTCACGAATATCTGCCAGACCTCATGCCGCATTGCGCCGGCTGTGATATGCGCATTTCCATCAAGCTCGTCCGCTCCGGATTGCGCGATTTTCAGATCAAAAATCTGAGTGTCGAAGCGAATCAGAATGCCATGCTGCTCGCAAAGTGCCACAACCTGGGATGCGTATTCGTAGAAAGACCGCAGCGGTACGAAAATGGCCACTTCGTCCACAACATGATGGCGCAGGAAGTGCCGAAACCCCGCCAAATCACAACAGATCGTGTTGCCCGTGCTGTGAAACGCCTGCAGCCCATCCCAACCGTCGTCAACGAAGCCAAGAATCTGGTACCCAAGTTCCGGCCGGCTCTGAATGCGTTTTGCAAATTCGATGGCACGGCGATTCGTTCCGAGTATCAGCATCACACGTGTGTTCTTGCCGCGCGCGCGCAGCATTCTGAGAAACAGCCGAGTCGCGGCGCGGCTCACCGAGATCAGCAGGGTGGCCATCACCCAGAAGATCATCGAGAATCGCCCCGTGATGGTGTACAGCCGGAACACGTTTCCAGCCGCGAGCAAGAACACCGCCGACAGGGTCGTGGCTTTCAATACTTCGATGGTTTCCGAATACAGGGTCGCCAATCGCTTGGAAACATACAAATCGCACAGCGAGAAGATTCCATGCCAAACAAGAAGGAAGAGCCCAAAGTGGAAGAGGTTCACAATCTTCACGCGATAGGTAAGATACTCGGCCAGCGTCGTGCTCCGCATATTCGAGTACAGCAAGGCCGTCGTAAAACCGTAGCTAAAGGTAAGCGCAATAAGATCGAACAGTTGCCCTGCAGTTCTGGAAAACACTCGTCTTGACGGGTTCACGGCTTATTCCTGACGTGGACGGGAACTATCTTGTTTTCGGGCGCGGATTCGGAGCACTTCTTGCAGCCGATTGCTTCCAACTCAATACGACTAAACTTCTCCTGGTGGAGTGAACTGCCTTTGGCCCAGTTGCTCAAACCGGCTCAACGCGAAATCCTTCCACGCGGATGGCGACTGACCTTTGGATTAATTCGATGGAAATCACCAGGCTGGCCTCACCTTTTTTCTCGCTGATGATTCCTTCGATACCATCCAGACTCCCGCCGATGATCCGGACCTTCTGCCCGATAGTGAGGAAAGCGTAAGGGCCGAACGAAACTCTTGCCTCCACAATCGATTGAATCGCGTGAATCTGTTCTTCCGGAATGGCGAGCCCCATCCCTCGGAACCCGACAAAACCAACGACGCCGGCAGTTCTCAGGACGCGCACTCGTTGTTCCGGTTTGTTTTGCGTCCGAGCAAAGACATATCCGGGGAATAGCGGCACCTGAACAACCTGTTGCCGGTCGCTCCAGTTGTGGCTTTCTGTGAGAAGCGGCAGGAAGCTCTCGATGGATTTTTCCTGCAATTCCAGGTGAACTCTCTTTTCATGGCGAGGACGGGTGCGCGAAGCGCATACCAGGCCATATCGTGGGCAATGACCTGTGCCGCTTGCAATTCAGTCGATTGGATAAGATTTTGCGTGGATCCGGCCATAGCTCCGCTAATCTGAGCCCCACTCAGCCTTTCTTACAGTTATGAAATCCTCGAATGACTCCCTCGAGAGCCATTCAGATAATCCTGGCGACCAGTTGCAACACGCCCATCACCAACCCACTCAATCCGAAGACGGCGTTTCCGCCCAGCCCTACCCGCTGGCCAAAAACCTTCCAGCAGGCTTCAGAGCCTGTGGTACAGACTTTCCGGCACCGGGAAAGTCCTCTTGTTCAAAACTGCCCCGAGAATCGGCGTCTTTGTCAGTTGTAGGCTTTCCGCCATCTTGCGTGCCGCTTCGCGCCGCGTTGAATTGGCTTCAAGGACCATAATGATTCCATCGCAGAGCTTCGCTACTGCCGCAGCGTCGGCGTATTGGTTCAGCGCGGGAACGTCCATCAGGATGAAATCAAACTGTTGCCGCAATTCAACCAACCGCGCTTGCAGCTTTTCGGTTCGAAGCAGATTTGGCGAGTCCACAGCCAGCGCTCCGCAGGAAAGCAGCCAGAGATTCGCCGGCCGCAGTTGCTTGGCGAATCCCCGGACAGGGCCATCCTGCAAAAGCGAATCCGTAAGGCCGCGGTGGTTCGTTACTCCGAAGTATTCCGGCAACGACGGCGTGCGAAGGTTGGCGTCGATTACACAAACCGTCCCCAGTATGTTGGCAGCGAGTACTTCAGCCGTCTGGGCGCAGATTCGGCTGCATCCGTTTCCCGGCTCCACGCCTGCAAACATCACCACCCGTGGCGCAGTGGAAGCCTGCAGGAGAAACACGCGCTGAACGAGTTTCAAACTCTCTTCGCGCGCGAACCGGTCAAGATCCAACCCCTGCCCATTGCTTTTGGCAAAGCCATTCGCGTTGACCGGAGGCAGGGTAGCAGCCTCGCCTACGGTGGCAGTAGATTGGAACTCCCTCGCGGAAGCTGCCTGCTGCATCAATTCAAAGTTCTTGCTCATGGTTTTTGTGCCTCCGGAGACGACTTGGTGATCTCCATCGATTCCTGATGGTTGAAATTTGATTCGGGAATTCGAATCTCTTGCCCGGCGCGGATGTGGTCGGGGTCTGTTATCCAAGGATTCAGATCTTGAATTGCTTTCATGTTCTTCGGGGTATAAGACCCAAGCTCTTGGATCGCGATGCCATACAGGGTTTGATCCTGGGTGACACGCACAGTTCTGAAAACCAGCGGGGCCTCTGCCTGAGGCGTCGCGATGGGAGATTGGGAAGAGTTCACGGACTGGGGAACAAGATCGGTTGTGCTTCCCGCTTCCGGAATAGTGTCAGAAGGCTTCTGTGCGATCGCTGTGTGATTCAGAGTTGTCGCACTTATTGGCGCCGACTCATCCGTCGCTGCATGCGGTACCGGAGCAATCTCCGCCTGGGAAGTTCTTGCATTGCGCCCGAGTACGGTAAAACCTGCAATCGCAATCGCAAGAATCAAGGCTGCCGGCCCGAATCGAAGCCACCAGTGAAACAGAGTTTCATTTGAAGGCAACGCCACCTTTGTTCTGGCTTCTCGCGGGGCAACTGGGCGTGTCTGTACAGCCAAGACCGGTGGAGCGAGTCGTTGCACCGTATCGAGATCGAGGTCGTGACAGACTTCCCGGATCGTCTCAGAGGGAATCGTTCGTTGCTGGTTCGCGCAGCCAAGAGCAAGCGCGTTGAAGCATATATTGTTGATGTTTCTCGGGATCCCGCCGCTGGCTTCGGCGATCAACCGTAAGGCTGCGCGGGTGAACAGAGGAAGTTGACTATCAAAACCAGCCACCTCCAGGCGGTGATTGATGTATCGCTCGGTCTCCTCCCCGTCGAATGGCGCTAAACGTCCCATGATGGAAATTCTCTGGCGCAGTTGCACTAAACCTGGCGAAGCGAGTTTGTCCGCAAGTTGCGTTTGACCCGCCAGGACAATCTGGATCAGCTTCTCGCTGGTCGTTTCAAAATTCGAAAGCATCCTCAAATGTTCGAGAACCGGATCCTCAAGGTTTTGCGCTTCGTCCACCACGACAACCACTCGCCTGCCTGCTTTGGCCTCCTCCAGCAGCATTTTGTTAAGTTCCGCTTGTAGGGTAACGAGATCCCGGTCGCAATCAGGCACGCCCATATCCGACAGCAGATTCCGGAGGAAGTCCCGTGGTGAGGTGTGCGTTTGAAAAATGAATACAGTGCGTGCCGTCTGATTCAGCCTTTGCAGGAGATGGAACAGAATCGTCGTCTTCCCCATGCCCGGCGGAGCAACCAGTCCGAGAAAACCACGGCCGGCGGATATTCCGTACTCAAGCGACGCCAGCGCTTCCCGGTGCGTCGGACTCAAGTAGAGATACTTCGGATCCGGCGTGACCCCGAAAGGCTGTTCGCGCAAATTGTAGAACTCAAGAACCATACTTCTCCGGATATGCCGCCTGCTTTGGAAACGATGCCAAGACCGGCATTTGCAAAACGTTCGAGACATCCGCCGGGGTCTGGAAGGACGGATCAACGTATTCCGCAACAAATCCCAGGCCAATGCTGACGATTATTGAAAACACAAATCCCAGAAGAAAAATCATGATCGGATTGTAAGCAGGAAGAACGGGAACCGTCGGCACGACCGCCAGCGAGACGTTTGCTACCCGCTTCGCATCCAGCGCGTCCGAGCTTCTTTCCTGGTCGCGCTTGTGGAGGTAGAGCAGGTAAGAGTCTTCGTTGGCTTTCACTTCTCTCTGCAGATCCGTTTGTGCAATCGACTGCTGATTGAGGTCGACGGTCTGATTTTTGATCGTCTGGACGGCATGGGCGAGCGTCGCAACACTTGCCTGCTGCGTCGCCAAGTCGGCCCGCGTTCTCGCCAAATCTTCACGTAGCAATTCGTAAGTCGGATCCATATCCGTTGTTTGCCCGCGCAAGTTCATTTTCTGGGCTATGTCCAGAGCAGTCTGGGCCTGTGACACCTCCAGATCGGCCTCCTTAACGAGGGGATATTCAGGATCGAATTTCATCGCCAGTTCGGCGCGTTTTTGCTGGGCTTGCAGAAGCTGCGCGCCAATTTGCTGGACCAGCAGACCGGCCGCTGCGTTGTCCTCCTTCGTCAGCATCCGTGGCGACATCGTTGTCAGATGATCCTCATCGTCCTTGATGCGGCTCTTGTCAGAGACGACTGCCTGCTGGGATTGCTGCAGCAAGGCCTGCGTGTCGGCAAGTTGCTTGGCTACGGCCGGCAACTGCACGTCGGGAGCGCCGATTCCAGAAGTCCTGGCGAAATTGGAGAGCCGAAGCTGCGCAGCTTCCAGGGAGCGGCGGTAGTCATCGGTCGCCCTCTCGAACACGTCAAGCGACCCCGCTGGGCGATGAGTTTCGAGATGCTTCTGGAGATAAAGCTTGCTCAGGGTAGAAAGCACGCAAGCGGGAGTCTCTGGATCACCCGTCGTGCCGTAAGTGACGTCGATGACGTCCGCCTGCTTCTGAACCTGGATATTTTTATTCAGGACCTTGCCTAGCTTGCGCGCCGCCTTTTCGGTCTTGATTGCCTCGCGTCGAGCGGGATCGCTCGGAAGAAGAAAATCCGTCAATCCGAATTTCTTCGAAAGCCCGCAGGTGCGCGCCACCTGGCGCAACGTATCCGGTCCTTGTAACAGAGCCATTTCCGAATTGATCTGGTCAGGACCAAGCAGCTGGTTTGAGCTCTGCTGAATCGCGCTGGCCGCAGGCGTGACCGACGGATCGATGCGGTCCTGCAGAACAAGTATCTGCATAGTTGACTCGTAGTAACGCGCCGCCCAGAGCACTGTAAAGAGTATGGTGCCCAGGAACAGCCCCGCGAAGGAAGTCAGGATTAGCCGGCGGCGGCGGAATCCAACCGCGAACCAATCTCGCACAGTGGTGAAGCGCGCAGATTCCTCAGGACGATTTCGAAGTTCTTTGTTTTCCATTTCAGTCACCCGTAACTCCCCAAAATCCTTTTCCCTGGGCATCCGATTTAAAGATTTGCCGCTGGATTGTAATAAGTGCCGAAAGTGTACGGAACGTACTTCTTGAACTTGGTTATGAAGTTTTCAGGTACAAACAACATGTCGCCCGGTTCCAAGTGCGGATCTTCATTGCTGTCTTTCCCATTCAAAATGTTCTTGATTTCGTAGCACTTCACTTCAGCCCATCCGCTTGAGATGCGATGCAATAGAAATACCTGCTGCCTCGAGGTAGATGAGAGTCCGCCGGCTACTGCCAGAGCCTCCGTCAATGTCGTGTCGCGACGAAGTTCGTATTGTCCCGGCTTGCCCACCTGCCCGTTAACCGAAAAATAGGGTTTCTGAAAATCCTTTAAATCCACGGTAACGAGGGGATCCTTCAGTACTTTTGCCTTTACATACGCATCGTGAATTGCTATCTGGGCCTGATCGAGGTTCAAGCCTTCTAGGCGGATCGAACCGGCGCCCATCAGACTGATGTAACCATCCGGCTGCACCGTGATGGTCTGGTTATATTCAGGAGACAACGGAAACGTGATGGTGACGCTGTCGGAGCGTTGAATAGCATAACGTGGCCTGTGCTGGAGCTCAGGCCGCGGATCGTCTGTAGTTGCGGCCCCCTTAGCTGCTACATTCGCGCTGCGAGTCATTTCCAGTTTCTGTCCCTGGCCGGGCTGAACTGCCAGCCACAGGGAAACCACTGCAAGAATTCCCCATTTAATTTTATTTCCGCGCATCGCACGCTCTCCTATTCGCACACATTTTCCCCACAAGATGTGGACCTTCCCTTTGCTCGAATCCTTGGCTTCTTCCTTCGTCTGAAATTCGCAATCACTCCTAACAACGCTCCCTCTGTGTTGGCTCGGAACAGTGACGCCGAACCTACGCACTTCATGAAACCCGGCAGTGAGAGCCTAAATGACATTATCTATTCTTGGTGCGTTAATCTTTTGTTTACACGCATCCGATATTCTACTTGTTTTATTTATCTGGTTATGGGACAGGGAGCATACCTCTCCAACCTGAATGAATTCAACAGAATCTTTGTGAAATTTCGTACCATACGTACTGCATTTGGCCGCCGGTGGACATGGCGGTACCACGCTTGCCGAGAATTCTTGACAGTCGGATGGGGATTTGCGCGAATTCCGCGGTTCCCGAGATCCAGGTGATGCCATTTCCTATACGCAGATGGATGAAAAATGCAGCTTTTTCCGACCGGATTGAAGAAGACCAATTTGAGCGACACGGAAGACGGGTTATCCATGATGGCGGCTTCGCGTGAGTATTTCGAAAACAAGCGCGCCGCGGAAGATTCTCCACTTGTTCTTTATAGAGTTCTATATGTAGTATATACTTGACATATAGATTCTAGTGAGCTACACTTACGGGCAGTTCACGGGGGGGATACATGCCTCATGAAACCCTTCAGGGTGAGTCAACCAATGGCCGACGGACCTCTCTCCTGTCCTTCTATTTGGCAACGCTTCTTTCGGCCATTGCTCTCAGTGTTGTTGGCAGCGATCAGCCTCTTCGAAAACCTCTACTCTCTTTAGCGGTCGCGGGGGCTGGCGCTGCGGTCTGGTTCCTGCTGCGGTTTCTGCGTTCAAACGACGAACGCGAGCGGCAGATTAACTATCGGGCCCTCACCTTTGCCTTCACAGGGACCCTGATTTTTGCCCTCGCTGTGGGCTTTCTGCAGAGTCTCGGTTTCCATTCCGTTTCGTGGCTGGGCATACCCGCTCTTATGGTCATTCTGTGGAGCATTGGCCTAATTCTCTATTCGTGGCGGTACCAATGAAGACCCGCCTTCGCGTGTTGCGTGCAGAGAAGGAATGGTCGCAGGCCGAGCTTGCAGCCCAGGTTGGCGTTGCTCGCGGAACCATCAACGCGATTGAAACGGGCAAGTACGACCCCAGTTTGCGGCTCGCTTTCAAGATCGCCCACGCCTTTGGCAAGACGGTTGAAGACGTTTTTCTGTATCAGGAGAACGAACTACCAGCGACGACGAACCCCGGCGTCTAGCTCGCAAGTCCCATTTCGATGTTCATTGATTCACCCTCCGGTTGTCTCCGATCGAGCTATCCGGCCCGACTAGAACGTTCCCTGCGTGTTGTCTTGATGCGAGTCCAAACGAAGTTCGAACCCAGTTGGGAGTGCGTCCATGACACGCAGCTTCGATGTATTTGATCGCGACGATTTCCGCACCCCCGACTATGACTCCGAGCGCGGCATGGGCAGTGGTTCGACTTCCTCTTGGGACAAATGGCGAGAGCTACAAAACATTCACCGGGAGGAAGAGCGCAGTGATGCCCTCTCGCGCGAGGCGCAGCAACGATCTGGCAGAGAACGTCCTCCAGTGCCACGTGAACAGCGGGTTCGGGTCGTCATGGAGAAACGCACAAGAACTGCCTTTACGGATCGGAACAGGACTCACTCGTTGCGGGATTCCGAGATTTACACCATGTCAGAAGTCGGCAAGTTCCGTGTTGTCGCCAAGAACGACTTGGCCGAATTCGCCTATGACGGTGACCGAGACCGCATGGAAAACGATGTTGAAAGCCTGATGCGCCAAGGACTCGCAAAGGTGACGGCCGTCTCGGATATCGAGTACAACCAGCGTAAGGTCGTGACGCTGACCAAAGAAGGTCACAAGTTCCTGTCTCGCGGCAAGGTCCTCCCGCGAAGCCAGGCTATCTATCATGGCCTCAAGAAACTCAGGGAGGCCAACCATGACGCGGACCTTTACCGGCTCTATCACAAAGTCGCCGATGAGATCGAAAGCCAAGGCGGCAGGGTGATTCGCGTCCAACTCGACTACGAACTGAAAGACGAACTTTACTCGCGGCTCGCCCGCGCTTCGCAGGACAAGATGGGAAACCCGAGAACTTCGCGTCAGGAAATAGCCAACCATTATCACCTCAAAGTTGTGTCGGGCAAGGTTCCAATTCCCGATCTGCGAGTCGAGTATGTCAGGGAAAACGACAACGAAATCCAGCGCCGCGACCTCGAACTGGCCACGGATCATTATCGTCCCCAAGGGTTGTCGGAGAAGGCCGGTGCCGGGTTTCAGATTTACGCCAAGCGGGGAGAGACCGACCGACTGCGGCGTATTCGAAACGAGCGGGAGCTCACGGCCGCGATTTTGAGCTTATAACAATGACAATTCACGAATCCCAACTCGCCAACCTCCGCGCCTTCGGCTATACCGAGGTCGAAGCCCGCTTTCTCCGCCTTGTGGCGACGCATTCCGGGTATTTCACGGTGAAGCAGTTTCTCGACTTTGCGAGTGCGAAAAGCGGTAAGCGGAACGCCCGGTTAGTCCAAAAACTCTTCGGACTAGGCCATGCCAGCGCCCAGCGATATCGGCGCAGAAGCATGGTGTATCACCTGCACTCCCGCCCTGTCTACGACGCGATTGGCAAGCCAGATCTTCGCAATCGCCGGGGACATGAACTCGACTACATCAAGGCCCGGCTCATGGCTCTCGATTACATTCTGGCGAACCCGGAAGACGATTATTTCGAAACCGCGGAAGCCACGCGCAAGTATTTCATCGAGCGATTCCACGTTCCCGAGAGTCTGTTCGGTCCCTCCGAGCAACACGGCAGGGGCATCACGTTTGCCGACAGATTCCCCCTCTGTGTGGCCTGTCCTGCTCACGGCTACATGCCCGTGGTCACCTTTACGTACCTTGACCCTCAGCACCGAAAGATGGATGCATACATCGGCCACTTGCGCACCTATCGGCCACTGTTGCGGCTGCTTCCCGGTTTCCAGTTCCTCTACATTTCGACGGAAGGCGGGCTGCAGAAAGACGCTTCGGAGCTTTTCTCGCTGTACGTGGAAGGCAAGGGTTTGTCCGATTTGGTTCGTTATTTCGATCTGCAAACCAAATGGGACAACAAGCAATACGGACAGCTCACCGAGCAGGACGTGGTCTTCTTAAGCGATTCCAGGAAGCGTTACACGGGAGAGAGCATCGACACTCTGTACTACCTCTGGAAGCGAAATCAGCTGCCAAAGGACATTCAAATTACAGCGGCAGAGAAAGCACTACCGGCCCAGAAGATCGTTTTCCGAACCCTCACCGTCCAGGGCCATGAAGCCATTTTCGGTGCGACTACGAGGCGATGGGGTGACGGCTGGCAGATCAGGGGGCTGGAAGGGGCAAGTTCACCTCGTGGGTCACCCTCAAGGCCAACCCAAAATCTTCAGGGAACGACGGATAGATGAAGCAGTGAGGTGACAGATGCACGCGGCCAAAACACTAGGATGGGCGGGAGCGACCCCACTTTTGACAGCTTTCAGCCGCCCAAAGGCTCGTGGGGCCGCTCCCGCCCGTCACCGAGGAACGGTGACCGTGTTTTAGCCGCGTGCATACACAGATGTAATCGACTCGGAATGTAGAGAAGAAATGATCCCAATCAATGAAAGGAGAAAATCCCTATGGCAGTGTTGAAAGCACCACCGAAGCAACCCAAGACAACAGTGATCCAATTAAGACTCGACGACGAAGCAAAGATCAAACTCGCGAAATACGCAGAGTTTCTCGATTGCTCACCGTCGTACGTCGTGACGGAGGCTCTGAAACTTGTCTATAACAAAGACAAAGAGTTTCAGGCATGGCTTTCAGGCGAACACACAAGTAATCACGCATCAAGCTCGAAAGGAGAGTCGTTCCAACTGGAATTGAAGTAAAACGCCATGCAACACCGCCTCCAATCCGGCATGCGTGAGAGCCCAGCGTCCGACCGACGACATGGCTCGCGCCAAGTAGCACGCAGTCTCTCGGGTGGAAATTGCGTCGACGAGGAAAACGTAACGTCGTCGCCAGCTGCGCCCAGCCAGAATCATTCCTTTGCCGGTTCTGACACCAACCCCAATGCCGTGTCACCCCGCGCGGCCACAGGCGAAGAAAAGAAAACTGATAATGAGAGTCACGCTGTCACCGTCACACTCATGCGTTCACAAAAGCTTCCGCTCGGCTTCGAGCCATTGATCGGGAGTCCCGAGGCGGCCAAACTGCTCGGCAACATCCACGTCAAGACTCTTCAGCGCTATGCTCGTCACCGACGCATTCCTGGGTATCAAATTGGAGGTCACTGGTATTTTCGTGCATCAGAGCTGGACTCCTGGTTGCGATCTCAGATAAATTCAAATTGCCAACCCGCTGACCGCGTGGATTTCACACAGGAGAAATCATAGTGAAATTCACAAGGCAACGGTATCAATCGGGAAGTTTGACCAAAGAGAAGCGGAAGGCTGGCCCGGCAGTCTGGATTTTCAGATGGCGCGAGAATACGCCAGACGGCAGGGTCAATCGGAAGGTGGTTGTGGGCACCGTAGAACAGTTACCAACCAAAACAGCAGCTCGCAAGGCCGCTGAACCGCTTCGCACCAACGCCATCGCGGACAACCCCGCAGTGCCGATGACCGTCAAGCAGTTGGTCAAGCACTACACTGCGAATGAACTGCTAAGCAAAGCGCATTCCACACAACGAACCGTGGCGACATCTTTAAATGTCTGGGTCACTCCGAAATGGGGAAAACACAGACTCTCGGATGTACGAACGGTTGCAGTCGAAAGTTGGCTGCATGGACTTTCGCTGGCGAACGCAACAAAGGCCAAGGTCAGAAACGTCATGCATGGGGTCTTTGCCCACGCCTGTCGTCACGACTGGCTATCAAATAATCCCATCAGCCTTGTACGACAGAGCGCGAAGCGGGAGAAAGTGCCTGCCGTCTTGGATGCGGAAGAACTCAGAAAACTTCTTGCTGAACTTCAGAACCCCGCTCGCGCGATGGTCTTCCTGACCGCCGCTACCGGATTGAGGGTGTCTGAGGCTCTGGGCCTGAAGTGGTCTGACGTGGACTTCGGTACTAGAACCATCAACTTGAACCGCGCCGTAGTTCATCAACATGTAGGCGAGATGAAGACGGAAGCATCATGGATGGTGCGTTGGGTACCGCACTCCTTGAATGGAGCAAGGAGACGGCTTACCGCCAACCGGAAGACTGGGTGTTCGCTAGCCCGAAGATGAGTGGCACGCAACCCTACTGGCCGGAATCAATGCTCAAATGCTATGTGCAGCCCATCGCCAAACGCCTGAGCATCACGAAGAAGATAGGGTGGCACACGTTCCGCAGAACTTTGGCAACGCTTCTCACTGCCGGCGGTGAGGCTGCCAAAACTACACAGGAGCTAATGCGGCACGCGAACGCCGGAATCACGATGAATCTATATGCACAGGCTCTGACGCCGGTGAAACGTGCGGCACACTTAAAGGTAGTTGAGATGCTCCGGCCCGTGGCCGAGGTGGGTTCTGTTCCTTTGTGTTCCCACGCTGAGGAAGCAGAATCTGTAAATGCTTGATTTAATGGAGCGGCCTATCGGAATCGAACCGACACCTGAACCTTGGCAAGGTTCCGTACTACCACTATACTAAGGCCGCTTCGGACTACAACTTTTATAGCACGCTTCCGCCCGCAACGACAAGGCACTCCCGAAACAGTAAAGAAGAATAAGTACAAATCAGGAAACCTGCGTAACGCGCGCGGATTTTACGATCGGCGAACGGCGCTGGCGTTCGGCGAAGCGGGTGGCTTTTTCCTTGTTGGTGTAAACCCGGCCAAAGGTTTCGCCGTCGGCGTAATTGACGGTGACCAGGAAATGATGATGTTTTCGGCGGCGATCTTTACCAAATTCCGACTTCCCATCCCGGACAGATTTCCGGGGGCCTTTCGAGGGAGTTGACGATTTAGCCACGGACACCTCTGATTTGAAGGAATCGTAAATGCCACTATCGCAAGAATAAAAACGATTCGCAAGCGAAGTCTGCGAGGGCAGCGGAAATTATAATCCTAAAGGAAGCGGCTAACGCAACGCCGCAGTTGACGAATCGGATCGCCCGCCCAGGAACGGCAGGAAACCACGGCTGGCATGAACCAGATGTTCGATGCCGTGCAGGCCACTGCTCTCTCCGGATTCGGTTTCCGTTCCGTGCCAAGAAAAGACCATGTTAATTCCGGTGAGCTGATCCGAAGGCGGCGTGTGGACGGCGAGGAAGCCGTTGCCGCCGAACGCGCTGAGATTGTGCAGCGCGCCTTGACCGGGAAGTCCCATGACGAAATTCGCGGTGGTGACGTCGCTCTCGAAACCGACCAACTTGACGCGGCCGTGCCAGAGAGTGGCGAGGGGAAGGCGGACCTGGTCGACAAAGGGAGTGTCATTGCAATAGAACGCGGACTCCATGCGCTGGATGGTGCCGGGAGAGGAAGCCCAGATCGGCTTTTCGATCGTGATGGAATCGGAGCGCAGGCGCAAGAAAGTGTAACTTTGTGCGCTCGCCGGCATCCAATCAGTACGGAAGTATTGTGAGTCCGGCGTGCGCATGGATTGTGCCGGCTCCTGGAGCCAGTCGTTCGTCTGTCGCAGCGGCTTCTGGTCGGCATTCCTTGACAATTCCTGGGCACACAACGGTAAGAGCGCGATCGAGCAGGAAAACGCGGCTAGCCGCAACAGCAGCCTGACCGAGATGTCGAATCCGGGCACTCGCTCCTCCTGAACCCGCAGAAACGCCTTAGAAAATGCAACATATCGCAATGTTATGCGGGTGTCTACAGTTTCGCGTCGAGGCGATTTGAGGCTTGCCTTTAACTAGGGCGTCTATTTCCAAATGTTTGCCGCCCCGCAGCGGGAAATTTTAGTTTGCTGTTCATGAAACATTTCGCTGAATATTGCGTCTCTACTAAGTGAGGATGGACTAAGATGTATTTGAGAATGGAAGACAGGATGATGTTAAACGGAAACAAGAAACCGCCGCTGATCGAGGACCTTCGCGCACACTCGCGAGAGCAGATGGCGGAACTTCGGTTGTTGCTGAATACGGGATTGACCGGGCGACCGGACCCGCGCCGACCGGGCTTTTTCGAGCTCGATGGCGTTGCGAATGTGTATTACGTGTTCCGGTATCCCACAGGACACAAGGTGTTGCTGTTGGCCGCCTGGCAGCGTGAAGCTGATCCGGTGGCTGAGATGGTTGCGTACTCCTGCCCTGCCGCGTAACGAAACTCCCCATCTGATAAAAAAGTAGAAAAGGTCCCCTACGGAGTCAGGGCTTGTCTTTATCAAGCGCGAGGGAAACAGAATTGATGCAGTAGCGCATGCCTGTGGGCCCGGGGCCATCATCAAAGACGTGGCCGAGGTGTGCGTCGCAGCGGCTGCACTTTACTTCGGTGCGGACCATGCCGTGGGAACTGTCGGACTCCTCGTCGACGGCCTGATTTTCAAGAGGAGCGGTGAAGCTGGGCCAGCCACAGCCGGAATGAAATTTGGTTTCCGAACGGAAGAGCGGGGTGCCGCAACAGACACATTTGTAGGTGCCCGGCGTGTCGGTGGATTCGTACTCGCCGGTGTAAGGCGGCTCCGTACCTTTTTGGCGGGTCACATAGTACTGGTTCGGAGTGAGTTGCTTTAGCCATTCGCTGTCGGGCTTCTGGATTTTTTCGGTCATGTGCCCTCTTTAGCTCGTTAGCACACTGTGTATCAGTATCAGATTCAGCGCAATGGCTTGACGTTTCACGGCGTCACTCCAATTATAGAGGTACCCCTTCGCCCAGGGGACTCGTATGCCAGACCCAACCGAGCCCCAATCCGCCGATAAACGCCGGACCCGTCGCGCCAAAATTGCGAAGCCCCTGCGCGTGCGCCCTTCGGAGCCGCGCGACGAGCATTTTGAAGACCTGCCGGTCAGCGTGAATGCGTCGAAGGACGGGATCTTTTTCCAGACTCGGCGGAAGGGATATTACAAAGGGATGCGAGTGTTCGTGACGTTTCCCTTTAGTTCGCAGCACGACCCGATGAATTGCGAATATGTGGCCGAGGTGGTTCGGGTAGAGAACCTGCCGAACAACCGGTACGGGGTGGCGCTGCATTTGCTGATGACGGTGAATTACAGCGCCAGAGGCCCGCAGGGATCGCCCACCCGGGGTTAGCATTCGATTCTTGTATCGTTCCGTGGCAATCTTTCAAAGAACATATTTACGAGATTGTGAACCGGTTTGTGCCGGCGCACGCGCCGGCGGTTGAGGTGTGGAGATGAAGGTACGGCTGCCGGTACGAATAGCAATTCTGAGGCGCAAAACGTATGAAGCGCCGGCGGAGGGACGCTGGGGCAAAATTCGGCTGGATTTCAATGAGAACACGACCGGATGCAGCAAGGCGGCCCTGAGGGCTTTGCGCAAGCTCAACGGCAAAGACCTGGCGATGTATCCGGAGTATCAGGCGCCGACAAAGATCCTGGCCAAGTATTTCGGAGTGCAGGCGGAGGAGCTGCTGCTGACGAACGGCGGCGACGACGCGTTGCGCGTTTTCTTTGACACGTTTGTTGAGCCACGCAGCCACATCTTGATTTGCGAGCCGACGTTTCCGATGTACCGGTATTACGCGGAGATTGCCGGGGCACGCGTGGAGGCGATGCAATATTCGCGGGAGATGGAATTCCCGTTGGCGGCTGTGCTGAACGCGCTGCGGAAAAGGCCGCGCGTTTTCTTTCTGGCTAATCCGAATAATCCGACGGGAACACTGGTGGAGAAAGGCGCATTAGAGGCGATTTTGAAGGCCGCGCCGCGGACGGTGGTTGTGCTGGATGAGGCGTATTCCGACTTTTCGGGTGTCACTGTCGTTTCATGGATACGGCGGTATCCGAATCTTTTCATCGCGAAAACTTTTTCGAAGGCGGCGGGGTTGGCCGGCTTGAGATTGGGGGCGGTGATAGCTCAGCGTGAGTCGCTGACGTTGGTCAGGCGGGCGATGCCTCCTTTCCCGGTAAATGCGGTGGCGCTTGCTGCGGGCGTTGCGGCGGTGGGCGAGCGGAAAACAATCGAACGCTATATACGGGATACCCGGCAACTGCGCGAGTGGTTTGTAGCTGAACTGAAACGGCGAGGGGTTCGCGTGTTTCCGAGCAAGGGCAATTTTCTGCTGGCTGACTTTGGCGAGTGTGGACCAGCGCTATTCAGAAAATTGGCGCGTAATGAAATTCTGATTCGGGAGCGCAGCAGGGATTTGGGGCCTGGGTTCGCGCGAATCACCATCGGCACACGATTAGAGTTGCACGCATTTTTGCGAATACTGGATAGCGTGGATAGGTGATCGGATGGCTCGCAGCGCGGCAATTCGGGGGAATACGAAGGAGACGCAGAAACGGATACGCTCCTTTTCGTAGTGGGCTCCTTGCAGTAGGATAGTTGCGATGCGATTCCTCTTCCGATTGTTTTTTCTGCTTTGTTTTTCGTACGCGGTTCTGATGGCCCAGTCGCCGGACAGGGCGCTTCCCTTTCAATTGAAACTGATCGGCCCGAATATCTGGGCGGCGATCGACGACACGAAAGGTGACGCCGGAGCCAACTCCGGATTTGTGGTGGGGGACGACGGCGTAGCGGTGATTGACACCTTTGAAAATGAGGCCGCGGCGAAAGCGTTGGTGAACCAGATCCACGCGCTGACGCACCTTCCGATAAAATTTGTAATCAATACGCACTATCACCTGGACCATGTGGCGGGAAACCGCGTATTCGATCAGCACGGGGCGGTGATTGTGGGACATCACAGCGTGCGGGCGTGGATTCACACGGAAAACCTCAAATTCTTTGGCGACAAGATTACGCCGGAACAGAAAGCGATGGTACAGAACTTGATTGCCCCGGAAGTCACTTACGATACGGGCGTCACGCTGTTTCTGGGCTCGCGGCGGATTGAAGTGAGTTATATGCAGGGGCACACGGGCGGGGATTCGGTGGTTTCGATTCCCGACGCGGGGATTGTTTTTTGCGGCGACCTTTTCTGGCGGCACACGCTGCCGAATCTGATCGATGCGACGACGTCGACTTGGATTTCCACGCTTTCTGAGTTCACGGCACAAAAAGACGATACCTTGCCCAACTCGGCGCTGCCGCGGGCGGTGATTTTTGTTCCCGGGCATGGCGACGTGGGCAACGCGGACGACGTGCAGGAATTTCAGGGATACCTGACGTGGCTGCGGGGCGCGGCGAAGAAGGGCGTGGACGCAAATAAGAAGGGCGACGCGCTGGTGGCCGCAGTTTTGCCGGAGTTGACGGAGAAGTACGGAAGCTGGGAATTTTTCAAGGATTTTTCGCGTTCGAATATTCTGGATGCGGGCGCGGAGCTCGAAGGCAGCAAACGCAATCCAGTCACACAGAAAAAGTGAGGAATTATGTTGGTTTCATTCCGCTCCTGCGGCCCCAAGGATCACATGGCACTGCTGAAACTGGTGATCGCGTACAACAAATTTGAAAAAATTCCCGTTCATCGCAAATCGCTGAGCCGGGGGCTGGACGCGCTGTTGCGGAATCCGTCTCAGGGCAAAATGTGGCTGATGGAGGATCACAAGAAGCCGGTGGGGTACGCTTTGCTGACATATAACTTTGAACTGGAATATGGCGGAGCGGAGGGCGTGCTGCGCGATTTGTTTGTCGAGAAGAAGTTTCGTAACCAGGGAGTCGGAACCAGGGAGTCGGGTCTCTGGCGCTTTACGAAATCGAAGATTATTGCCGGGAGCGCGGTATGCGGGCGTTCCAGTTGCAGCTTCCGATGCGCAACAAGGCCGCCGCACTTTTCTACCGCAACGCGGGATTCCGCGAACTCGCGCGGAGGGTGATGATTCTGGAAGTGCGGCCGGAAGAAGTGGTACAGGCGCGGCGCGCTAGCGCAAGTAAGCGTCGGTGATGTACTGCTGAACCATTCGCTGGGTGTTGAAGAAAGAGCCATTGATGGCGATGGCGTGGCGCATGATGTCCAGGTAACGCTCGCGGCTGCCGTAATAGAGCGGAAGAATGACACCTTCGAGTTTTGCATAGAGGCTTTCGGCGTCGTAGGCGTTGTCCACGGGAGTTTCCGGGCCGGGATCGCCGCGATGTGTTTCGCCGATGGACCAGCCGGTTACGCCTTCGATATTTCCTTCGACCCACCAGCCGTCGAGAATGCTCAGACTCGGCACACCGTTCAGGGCGGCTTTCATGCCACTGGTGCCCGAGGCTTCGAGGGGGTACTGCGGCGTGTTGAGCCACAAATCCCCGCCGGCAGTAAGCCTGCCACCGAGGTCCAGGTCGTAGTCATCCAGAAAAACAATAGTGATCGATTTTTTGAGCGCTTTCTTGGCCTTGAAGATTTTCTTGATGATTTCTTTGCCGCCGCCATCGCGCGGGTGGGCCTTTCCGGCGTAGACGATCTGGAATGGGCCGGCGTTCTTGGCGATCTGGCGGAGGCGATCGAGGTCGCTCAAGATGAGGTCGGCGCGTTTGTAGCCGGTGGCGCGGCGGGCAAAGCCGATGGTGAAGGCGTCAGGGTCCAGCTTCAGGCCGGTTTTCTTGCGAACAGTTTCGAGCAGATCGTGTTTCGCGAGCAGATGCGCCGCCCATACCTCTTCCGGGGGCAAACCAAGGGCGCCGCGGAGGCTGTAGTTATCTTCGCGCCAGGATGGAATCATGCGGTCGAAGAGCTCGCGAAACGACGGCGCCGCCCAGGTGGCCGCGTGGACGCCATTGGTGATGGCCTCGATAGGGATGTTGGGAAACATTTTGCGGGAAACTTCACCGTGAAGCTTGGCGACGCCGTTGACGTAGTTGCTCAGGCTGAGCGCTAGATAGGTCATGTTGACGGAGGCCCCGCGTTTTGCGGCTTCCGCAAGGTCGGGATAATTCTGTTCAACTTGTAAAACGCTGCGGACGAGATCGGCGGAGGAAGCGTCCTTCAGATCGAAGAAGCGATTCTCGTCGGGGAAGAGACGGGTCATGTATTCAACGGGAAATTTGTCGTGGCCGGCGGGGACGGGGGTGTGGGTGGTGAAGACGCACTTGGCACGAACCCGTTCAATGTCTTCGCCCTTGATGGAAGTGCGGCCCGCGTGTCTGGATTCTTCGCCGAGCAATTCCAGGGTGAGCAGAGCGGCATGGCCTTCGTTCATGTGATAGCGCATCAGTTCGTTGTGGCCTAGCGCGCGAAGCATGCGCACGCCGCCGATGCCGAGAAGAACTTCCTGCGAGAGACGGTAGTACGGGTCGCCGCCGTAGAGTTGTCCGGTGAGGTCGCGATCGCGCTGGTCGTTTGAGGGTATGTCCGCATCGAGAAAATATACCGGCACTTCGTACCCGCGAACGCCTTTGACGGTGTAGCGCCATGCGCGCAATTCGACTTTGCGCCCTTCGAGTGTGACCGAAACGCGCGGCTCTTCTTCCTTGAGGTGCTTTTCCACGTCCCATTCAACGGCTTCTTCGGTTTGCGCCCCTTCTTCGGAGAGGCGCTGCCGGAAATAACCTTTGCGATAGAGGAGAGAGACCGCAACCATCGGCAGGCGGATGTCCGCCGCAGCGCGGATGGTGTCGCCGGCAAGAACACCGAGTCCGCCGCTGTAAGTGGGAATCTGATTTTCCAGGGCAATTTCCATCGAGAAATAAGCGACAAATCGTTTCGGTGGGTGCGTTTCGCTCGACATCTTTCCGGGGTCTCCATCCGGCGCGTTCGGTTGCGCCGCCACATTTACGGCATTTTCTTTGGTAGACATATTGTCCGGGATGGCCTCCTGACAAGCAAGGAAGGACATCCATCGGCGTTCGGGGTTGCGGGTTGGCGGCGAATCCGAGGAATGTCCGCTATAATTCCCTTCCATGAGTATGGTCCTCGATGGGATCCGAGTCGTTGAACTCGCCGAAGCCTTGGCCGGTCCCTATTGCGCGATGCTGCTGGGGGATCTCGGCGCCGACGTCATCAAGGTTGAGCGCAACGGCAGCGGCGACCAATCGCGTGGGTGGGGGCCTCCTTTTGTCGGCACGGAATCCGCATATTATCTGGCCACCAATCGCAACAAACGTTCGATCACACTGAATTACGACCATCCCATTGGTGGAGAAATTTTACAGCGATTACTCTCCACCGCCGACGTTTTTATTTGCAATCAGCCATCCAAAGTTTCGCTGCAGCGGCGGGGAATCGATCCAGAGGCACTACGCGCGAACAATCCGCGGCTGATCTACTGCAGCATTTCCGGTTACGGGTTTAGCGGTCCCAAAGCGGAACAGCCTGGGTACGACATTCTCGCTCAGGCAGAAGCAGGCGTGATGAGTTTTACGGGCGATCCCGGCGGCGGGCCGCTGAGGTTTCCCATCGCCATCGCGGACATGACTACGGGGATGTATTCGGCGATGGGGATTCTGGGTGCGCTGTATGCGCGCGAGCGGAGCGGGAAGGGCGAGTACCTGGACATGGCGCTGTTCGATTCGCAACTGACCTGGCTGGCGAATGTGGGAAGCAGTTATTTGAATGCGGGTGTATCGCCGCAACGCTTGGGGAATGCGCACCCGAACATCGTGCCCTATCAATTGTTCCGCGGAAGCGACGAGCGATATTTTGTGGTCGGAGTGGGGACGCAAGAACAGTGGCTGCGCCTGGTAGGGATTCTTGGAAGAGAGGAACTTGGGAGTGACCCGCGATTCACGAATAATGCGGTGAGGAATCAGAATCGCGAGCAACTGATTCCGATGCTACAAGAGTATTTCAGCGCTTTGGGGAGCGAGGCATGGTTGAGGAGGCTGAAGGCGGCCGACATTCCGGCTGCCCCGATCCAGACAGTGGGGGAAGCCCTGGGCGATATGCAAACTGTGGCGCGGGGTCTGGTGGTGGAACTGGAGCACCCTACACTGCAGAGTGCACGGAGCATCGCCAACCCGATTCGGTTCAGTGAGCAACCAATTGTCTACCGAATGCCCCCGCCGCTGCTCGGCGAGCACAACCGGAGCATCCTCCTTGAGTTGCGGTACTCAGAGAGCGAAATTTGCACAGCTCTGAAAGAAGCTTGCCGGGCAGATTCCTGATGCGGATGCTCCACTGGCGATACTAATTAAAATAGTTTGCTCTTGACGCCTTTACTGAATTGATAAGATACTCTACTTACTGGATATTGCGTGCACTCAGCCCTAAGCGCCCGCAGCTTGAATGACGCTTGCATTCGAGGTGTCCTTTGCTGAATCGCGTACTGGAACCCTCCCCAACCGAATTCCGCAATTTCAATGTCTGCCCCCATTGCGAATGGATTGGCGAGGAAGCCTTACTCTTCCGCTTCTCGGAGGGAATCCCCATGATTTCGCGTTCCGATGGGCGGCATTTCCATCTGCTGCTTGCGGATCACCCCCTGCCTTATCCGGCGGAGCTCGGCGGGGGCCCCACGCAAACGGTTTCCGTTTGCTTCTGGTATGCATACGGGGAGGAGAAGACTGCGACGAAAAGTGCCGTGGTCCTTTTTGAGCCCTGCGGCGTCCGTAAGGAAAAAATGTATCGTTTGATAGAATTTATAGCCGATGTTCTCGCGGATGAACTAGTCCGGCGGCGGGAGTTGGCGGCTTTCTACAACTTGCAGGGCAATTCCGTCCTTGAATTGAGCTACTGATTTGAGTAGTGGCGATTTATCTAACGGGAGTAGTTCTGGAAGCGCACCGCCCGTTTACGTGATTGACGTTTCAGGGCGCACACGCTAGAAAAGTAGTCAAGTTGTCCCCTGTTCAGCCACCCTTGCAAGTTGAGCGGTTGGCGGCGCCCATGCAGACGAAAATCCCTCAACTCGATGCCATTCGCGGCATCGCCATCGTTGTAGTGGTAATCCACAACCTGCACGGATTGAATTTCCCTCCTCTCTCGGTGGTAACGAAATACGGTTGGATGGGAGTGGATCTTTTCTTTGTGCTGTCGGGGTTCCTGATTACCGGAATTCTGCTGGATACGAACCCCTCCGAGCATTACTTCCGGAATTTTTACGCGCGGCGCGGACTGCGAATCTGGCCGCTGTATTATGCGGTGCTGCTGTTCATGTTTGTAATTGTGCCACTGCTGCGCCCCCAGGACGCGGGGGAGCTCTTTCAGCGATCCACTCCGTGGTGGTCGTACTTAGTTTTCCTGAAAATTTTCTGGTAAGTGCGCCGTCGCTGGCGGCGGGGCCGCTGGGAGTATCCTGGTCGCTGGCGGTGGAGGAACTGTTCTACCTGGTGTGGCCATTTTTCGTGCGGTATCTCTCGACGGAACGATTGCAGATTATCGCGTGGGTGGTTTTGCTGGGGTCGCCGGGGCTTCGGCTGGACTTTCTTGCGCGGCACTGGATTATCTATTCGAATCCGTTCTGCCGTCTCGACGAACTGATGGCGGGGGCGCTGCTGGCAATCCTGGTGCGCAAATCCCGGTTTGCGCCGGGACGGCTGCTGAAGGTGGCGTGGGTTGTGTTTCTTGTTGCGGTACCGCTGGCGATCACCACCGCGGCGTACGAAGTGATGTGGCTCGCTTTTTCGATGGCGGCGGCCGCGTCGGCTGCGTTCGTGTATCTGGGCCTGTTCGAGGCGAACGCGTGGTTCCGGGCGCTGGTGACGAACCGGTTCCTGATCTTCACGGGCACGATCAGCTACGCGCTGTACCTGCTGCACAAAATTCCAGACGATGCGTTCAAACGGCTGCACTGGAAAGAGGCTCATCCGGTTTTGGGGTTCTGGACTATTGTTTTTATTTCCTATCTGCTCGCAGTCGCTTCGCGGTATCTGCTGGAGAAACCGTTTCTAAATTTGAAGAGATTTTTTGAGACGCCACCCAACAGCAGATGGGAGCCGAAGGTTCCTTCGCCAGAAGCGGGGAATTCCGAATCGCACTGAAGTATTGATTTTTTTGTCAGTTCAATTGCTGCCGACGGAGACCCAGGCGCGCGTCCGGGAACTCTGTTCGATCGCTTCGCAGAGAACCATTTCCTCGTTACCCGTTTCGAAGGTAGGAAAGGTCCGCGGGGCTTTCAGGTCGCCGGCTTCGATGTAATCGTAAAAATCGCGGAACAGTTGAACGAAGGTGTCGGGATAGCCCTCGGCGTGGCCACCGGGATAGGCGGCGTAGCGGCGCGCTTGTGGACTGAGAAGCGCGGGATCTTTCGGGAGTTCTTCGTTGGCGCGATTGCGGCGGCCGATCCAGAGAGTTCCGGGCTCTTCCGAATTCCAGGCGAGCGAGCCTTGGGTGCCGTCAATTTCGAACCACAGGCGAGCGCGACGGCCGGCGCTGACTTGCGATACGGTCATCACGCCGCTTAAGTCGCCCTCCAAGTGAAACAAAACTGAGCCGTAGTCGTCGGTTTCGATGGGGACAGGATCAGCATTCGCGGGATCGGCTTTCTGAAAAGTCTCGACGCGGCCGCGGGGCTTCTGGCGGATGGGCACCACGGTGACCAGGTCGGCGCAAAGCTCAGTGACCTTGCGGCCGGTAATCCAAGTAACTAGGTCGAGCCAGTGTGTGCCGATGTCGGAAATAGCGCGCAACTGGCCGCCGAGTTTCGGATCAAGCCGCCAGTTCCAGTCATTGGGATAGAGCAGCCAGTCCTGCAAAAAACTGCCATGAACAAGTTTGGGTTGGCCGATGGAGCCTTTTTCGACGAGGGCACGAGCTTCCTGGCAGAGCGGGTAGTAACGCAGGTTGTAGGCGACTCCACCCACTTTCCCGGATTCTCGGGCGAGAGCGATAAGGAGTTCCGACTCCGCCGAATCCATCGTCAAAGGTTTTTCGCAAAGGACGTGTTTGCCGGCGCGCATCAGGCTGCTGGCTTGCTGGAAGTGCAGATAATTTGGCGTGCAGAGGTGAACCACGTCGACCGTGGGATCGGCGGCAAGTTCTTCAAGCGATGCGTAGGTTCGCTCCAGGCCAAGAGCTTTGCAAGCGGCGGATGTGGTCTCGGCGGAACTCCCGAGGGCGCCGCGAACCGGGATGCCGAGACGCCGCAGAGATTCAACATGGGCCCGGCCGACAAATCCCAGGCCAATAACGGCGGCGTTCGGTTTCATAATGNNAGCTCCCCAAGTTGCGATTTGTTCAGGGCCGAGAGGGTGCGGATGCCTTGGGGATTATATGGAAGATTCCCTGGGAGAGTCGACTGCGCAGATTATTCAAAGGGATGCCTGCCATGCGGCAGAAGATGGGAGAGCCGCGGCGGATCGTCCGTGCATATCGTTCGATTACGATTCTGAGTGGACTGTGTAAGCGAAATCTTGGGGGTAGGCGGAGTGCTTGGTAGCCTGAGCGTCCTGCAGGGGGAAGGTTGCCCTCTGCTCCAGCAATCGAAGATTGCCGCCGTTTATGGACCTGCATCCGATTGCGTAGAGGCCACCAGGGAGGGGTTGGCAATAAATCACATTTGCGGCGGTGGAGCAAAAAGGAGGACAACGGGAGGTGATGAGGAGGCGATCCCCGAATTGCCATGGGCGGCGGCTCAACATGCGCGCGCCGTGCTCACTGATGTTTTCAAACCGGGCGCACTCCGAATCACTAGGTTTCCCAAGTAACTCAAGTTGCCCGAGACTCCCTACCGCGATACGGGATTCCCCACGTCCGTTTTTCATATGATTTTCCACCTCCTGCTTTCCGGACAGCTTCGATTTTTCT
>WNFM01076911.1_pt1 | contig 28178 bp, 21 predicted proteins | sample 5400271 | NCBI WGS metagenome assembly WNFM01 (sample SAMN13153352, study PRJNA577476) | soil metagenome | isolation source: 60 cm saprolite on Douglas fir-dominated hillslope | place: USA:California | collected 2013-09-17 | reverse complement strand
AATCCCTCGAGGAACTGGCGACCGGCTTTGCCCGGCGCGGCGATTTCAGCGTGGCCGCTCGTCAGGTCAATGAGGAGCTGACCAAGGCCGCGCCGGCGAACGCGGGGGCCTGGACCCGGCTGGGTCGATGCTTTCTCGAGCTCGGGCAGCTCGACGAGGCGACGGCCGCGCTGGACGCGGCGCTCGTCCTCAATCCGCAGAACACGATTGCCAGCAGCCTGCTACAGGAAGTCGGCCGCCGGCGGGGGAAGCTCAGCGCGCCGATCGCGCCCGTGAGGAAATCGCGAGCCGGCGCGGCCCGGTCCGCGTCACGCGCGAAAGCCGGCGCCAAGGTGATCGGTGGGTTCGGGCGGACCGAATTCGCGTCGCTCGGACAGTTGCCGGCGGCCGCGGCCGTCGAGGCCCTGGGCCCGCGGATCGAGGCGATCCTGATGGCGTTGAGCGACCGGCCGTTTGCCGACAAGGTCGTCGAGGCGCGCAACCGCGCCGGGCAACCGGGCGGGAAGCTCTTCCGCCGAAACAGCTTCTATCCGGGCGGTACCGGGCACATCTACGCGTTCCAGCACGGCGGCCGGTGGGAGCCGCAGCTCAACCTCGGCTTCTTCGCGGACTCGTGCTTCGGGCGGAGCGCCATCCGGGCGGGGATTGGCTTCAACCTCAAAGCCGGCGAGGCGGACCGCGACAGCGAGGCCGGGCAGGAGCGCGTGCTCGCGCACTTCGACCGCTTCCAGCGGCTCGTCTCCTCGGAGTGGCGCCGGCTGCTGACGGACTGGATGTCGCGCAACGGCGGTGGCTTCATTCAATACGGCAATCGGCCGCCGTCGGTGGAGATGCTGCCGGCAGACGCCGTGACGTGGCTCGCGGCCACCGATGACGCGCGCGAGCTCGGGTGGATCTTCTGCGGCCGCTGGCTGTTCGCGGATCGGCCCGCCGACGGGGACCTGATGGAGGACGCGACGAAGCTGACCAAAGTGATCGAACAGACCTTCACCGATCTGCTCCCGCTCTGGATGAGCGTCTACCGGGGCACGTAGCGTCCTTGCCCGCTTCTCGCGATCAATCGCTGACGCGCGTCCTGGCACGCCAGGTGCCCGGGGGCAGCCGGGTCAAGGGACGCGCGTATCACCTCGATGGCGCCGTGAAGAAGATCGACGGCACACCGTGGGCCGCCGACGCGATCGTCCGCGGGGCCAGGCCCTACGTCGTCGACATTCATCGCGACGCGCGCGGCGCGTTCACCGCGTCCTGCGACTGTCCGTACTTCCACGATCGCTTCGTCATCTGCAAGCACATCTGGGCGGCCCTCCTCGAGGCGGAGCGCCGCGGTTATCTCCTCGGCGACGGCCCGCTTCCCGGCACCGCGACGCTGATGCCGGTCGATCGTGGCGAGGCGTCCGATCCGGAGTACGCGACACCGGCCGACATCGCGCGGCGCGCCGGGTTGGACACAGCGCGGCGCCCCCGTCCGTGGGAGCAGTTCCTCGCGGAGTTCGCGCGCAACCTGGCGGAAGCGGAGGCGGCGCCCGCGGCGCCGCGCTTCGCGGATGCGCAGATCGTCTACGTGATCGACCGCGCCGCCACGATCGCGGGCGACACGCTCGCGCTCGATCTGCAGTCGCGGCAGCGGAAGAAGAACGGCGAGTGGGGACGGCCCAAGCCGGCTCCGGTCGGCAGCGCCGACCTCGGCCAGCTGCCGGATGCGGCTGATCGCCAGATCGTGCCGCTGCTGCTCGGCGCGAGCGATCCCCACACGATCGGCTACATGAGCCAGTTCGCCCGGGCGTCGTTCCGCTTGGCGGCGCCGCTCGTCGAGCGCGGGCTGCCGCTCATCGCGCAGTCGGGCCGCGCGTTCCTGCGCGTCCAGCCGTCGCCCGGCGAGCAGCTCGTATCGCTCGGCTGGGACGAGGGGCCGGCGTGGACGTTCCGTCTGGAGATCGTCCACGCGTCGGGCGACGAGGGGTTCTCGATCGACGGCGCGCTCATCCGTGGCGCCGAGCGGCTGGCGGTCCGCGCGCCCTGGCTCGTGCTCGCCAGCGGCTTCATCGTCCACGGCAACCGCATCGCGCGGCTCGATCCGCGCGGCGCCTTTGCCTGGCTGTCGCAGCTCCGCGGATCGGGGCCGATGGTGATCCCGCCCGGCGCGACGGGGCAGCTGCTCGACGTGCTCGCGCGGTCCGGCGTCGACCCGTCCGACCTGCCGGAGGAGCTCCAGTTCGAGATCGTGAACGCGTCGCCGCGCCCGTGGGTCAGCGTGCGCGCGGACCCGCGCGCCGCGCCCGCGTCGCCGGACCGCAGCCTGCACGCGACCGTCACGTTCGACTACGGCGGCCACGTCGTCTCGCCCGGATCGGGCGCCACCACGTTCGACGCCGTCCGGCGGCTGCTGATTCGGCGCGACCTGACGGCCGAGCAGGCGGCGCTCGCGCGGCTGGCGCAGGTTCGCGATCACGACCGCGCGGTTTCCGTCAGCCGTCCGCGCGCTTGTCGCCGACGGCTGGCACGTCGAAGCGGAAGGACGCGCCTTCCGGTCGGTCGAGTCGATGCGGTCGGACGTCCGGTCGGGGATCGACTGGTTCGAGCTGCACGGCGCGGTGGACTTCGGCGACGGTCAGGTCGTGGCGCTGCCGCGGCTGCTGGAGGCCTTCCGCCACGGCCGCGCGACGGTGACCCTGGACGATGGGACGACGGGGATCGTGCCGGAAGAGTGGCTGCGGAGCTGGGCCGGCATCGCCGGCGTCGGCGAAACCACCGGCGATCACGTGCGGTTCACGATGTCGCAGGTGGCGTTGCTGGACGCGGCGCTGGAGGCGCAGCCCGCGGTCCGCGTGGACGAGCGGTTCGCCCGCGTGCGCGACGAGCTGTCGTCGTTCAGCGGCATCGCGCCGCTCGACGCGGCCGAGTCCTTCGCCGGGCAGCTCCGCGACTATCAGCGCGACGCGCTCGGCTGGTTCGCCTTCCTGCGGCGGTTCGGCTTCGGCGGCTGCCTCGCCGATGACATGGGGCTCGGCAAGACCGTCATGGTGCTCGCGTGGCTCGACCGGCTGCGCGCGACGAAGGCGTCCCGGGGGCCCTCCCTCGTCGTCGTGCCGCGGTCCGTGGTGTTCAACTGGAAGGAGGAGACCGCGCGCTTCGCGCCGAAGCTCCGCGTGCTGGACTTCAGCGGCGCGGACCGCTCGGTCGATCGCGTCGGCGACTACGACATCGTGCTCACCAGCTATGGCACGCTCCGCCGCGACGCGCTGCTGCTGAAGGACGTCGAGTTCGAGTACGCCATTCTCGACGAGGCGCAGACGATCAAGAACGCGAGCACGGCGGCGGCGAAGGCCGCGCGCCTCGTCCGCGCGACCCACCGCCTCGCGCTGAGCGGGACGCCGATCGAGAACCATCTGAGTGAGCTCTGGAGCCTCTTCGAGTTCCTGAACCCCGGCCTGCTCGGCACCTCGTCGGCCTTCGCGCGCCATCGCGGGGCCGCGGCGAAGCAGGACCGCGGCGCCATCGAGGTGCTGGCGCGCGGCATCCGGCCGTTCATCCTGCGGCGCACGAAGGCGCAGGTGGCGCCGGAGCTCCCGGCGCGGACCGAGCTGTCGGTGCATTGCGATCTGATCGGAGAGCAGCGCGAGCTGTACGACGAGCTCCGCGATCACTATCGGACGGCGCTGCGCGGACGGATCGCGCGCGACGGGCTCCAGAAGTCGAAGATGCACGTGCTCGAGGCGCTCCTGCGCCTGCGGCAGGCGGCGTGCCATCCCGGGCTGATCGACCCGCGGCACAACGGCGTGCCGTCCGCGAAGTTCGACGCGCTGCTGCCGCAGCTCGCGGAAGTGCGGGAGGAAGGGCACAAGGCGCTCGTCTTCTCGCAGTTCACCAGCCTGCTCGCCCTGCTCCGGCCGCGCCTCGACGCGGCGGGCATCACATACGAATACCTGGACGGCCGGACGAAGGATCGGCAGACGCCCGTGCACCGGTTTCAAACCGATCCGCATTGCGGGGTCTTCCTGATCAGCTTGAAGGCCGGCGGCCTCGGGCTGAACCTCACGGCCGCGGAGTACGTGTTCCTGCTCGATCCCTGGTGGAACCCCGCCGTCGAGGCGCAGGCGATCGATCGGGCGCACCGGATTGGCCAGTCGCGCCACGTGTTCGCCTACCGGCTCCTCGCGACGGGAACCGTGGAAGAGAAAATCGCGGAGCTGCAGCGCAACAAACGCGATCTCGCCGACGCGATTCTGCAGGCGGATGCAGGGCTTCTGCGAAACCTCAAGCAGGAGGATCTGGAGATTCTGTTGTCGTAACCCTCCGGCGGACCTGAGAGATCCGTCCTACAGGCCGCCGGGGTGGACAGGCAGGCTCACGCGGAAGGTCGCGCCCTGGTCCGTGCCCCCGCTCGCGGCGCTGACGGTCCCGCCGTGCAGCTCCACGAGGTGGCGCACGATCGCCAGGCCGAGGCCGAGGCCGCCGTAGCGCCGCATCGATCCCGCGTCGGCCTGGCGGAAGCGGTCGAACACATGGGGCAGAAAGTCCGCCGGGATGCCGCTGCCGGTGTCGCTGACGGCGATCTCCACCTGCGTGTCGGTGCGCGAGAGCCGCAGGCGCACCGTGCCCCCCTCGGGCGTGAACTTGATGGCGTTCGAGAGCAGGTTCCAGACGATCTGCTGCACGCGATCGGGATCCGCGAGGATCGGCGGCGTGTCCGCATCGAACGCCGCCTCGAAGGTGATGCGCTTGGCGGCCATCGCGGGGCTGACCGTTTCGGCGGCCGCCCGGAGGACCTCGGCGACGTCGATCACGCGTGCATCCAGGCGCAGCTTCCCGCTGATGGCGCGGCCCACGTCGAGCAGGTCGTCGATGAGGCGCGTCTGAGCGTGCGCGTTCCGCTCGATCGCCGCGATCGCCTGCGCCTGCTGGCGCTCTTCCATCTGCCTCGTGCCCAGCACCCGCGCCCAGCCGTAAATCGCGGTCAGCGGCGTGCGGAGCTCGTGCGACACGGTCATCAGAAATTCGTCCTTCAGGTAGCTGGCGGCCTCGGTGTCCTGGCGCGCGCGCCGCTCGCGCTCGAGCGCGGCCTCCAGGCGCTCGTTTGCATCGCGCAGGCGCTCCGCTTCCAGCCTCTGCACCGCGTCGAGCTCGCGCTCGGCGCGCTCCCGCGCGTCGACGACCCTGAAGAGGGCGATCACCATCGCCCCGAGCGTCAGCGTCAGTGCGCCAAAGGCGGCGAGCGAGACGCGCCGCTGCCGCCGCCAGTCCTCCAGCACGTCGTCCTCGCTGAGGGAGACCGCGACGACCACCGGCGGATGACCGGTCGTCCGGTATGCCGTGATGAACGCCGGTCCGCCCGGCGTCAGCGGCCCGTGGACGGCCCCCTGCGGGGCCTGCCGCGCCAGCTTCAGCAACGGATCGTTCGCCGCCCCTTCGTTGATCGGATTACTCGCCGACGGCTCGCGGAAGAGCACCACGCCATCCGGGTGCAGGACCGAGATCACACCGTCGGCGCCCACGTCGAGCGTCCTGAAGAAGGCGCGATAGGTTTCGGGCAGGACCGTGGCGACCAGGATGCCGTCGAACGCCCCATCGGCGGTGGTCAGTGGCCTGCCGACCGGAATGATGTACTGTTTCGGCCCGGCCACCGTCATCAACGGTCGATCCAGCACGAGCTCGTCGACAGTGCCCGTGGCCAGCCGCTTGAACATGAGACTGTCCCGGCGGGACCGGCCGACGATCAGCCGCTCGGTCGAGTGGGTGATCGTGCCTGCGCGATCGGTGACCGTGATCGAGCCGCTCTCCGGCAGCGCGGCCTTCGCCGCGGCGAGGATCGGATCCCAGTCGTCGTGAGGCGCGGACGGTCCCCCGACGCGCCGGCCATGGACGACGAGCTGCCGCAGGGCCGCGTCCGCCGACGTGAGCGAGCCGCGGACGTACTCGGCGAGCACGGTCGCAAGGTTGCCCGCGCGCGTGTCCGCGGATTTCAGGACGCGCTCGCGGCGCCACCAGAGGTCGGCGGTGACGAGCGCGGCGACCGCCACCAGCACGGTCAGCGTGAACGCGATGATGTTGAACTTGGGCCGCCGGCGAATCGCGAGAGACAGCCCGGTGAGGTACCCCAACCGAAAAATTGTACCCCGTACGACCGTGTCACGACCCGAATTTCACCTGCAGGGCGACCGGCGTGACGACGGGCGAGCCGTTGAGGCGCGCCGGCTCAGCCGTCCAGCCGCGGACGGCGGCGATCGCCGCGTCCACGAGGGCCGCCGGACCGCCGACGTAGACGATGCGCTGGGCGGCGCCGTCGAGATCGATCAGCGCCTGCAGTCGGATGGGCCGATCGGTCGGGGCCTGGCCGGCGGGCAGTGACGGCTGCGGCGTCTTCAGCGGCTTCGCGTTGGCGTACTTCATCGGCAGCACCGCCTCGGTCGACGATCCACACCCGCCGTCCGGGTAGGCGATCTTGATGGCGTCGGTCGCGCGCGGGCGGTCGATGAAGAAGGCCGCCGCTATCGCGCCCGCCGGAGGATTGAATCCCGGCAGGAGCCGCGCGAGCGCGTCACCGGTCGCGAGCTCGCCGTCACGGCGCGGCGGCGGTCCGTCCGCGGGCACGATCTCGATGGACGCCGGCGCCACCGGCGCCTTGTCGCCGCAGCGCAGCGGATACGCGACGACGACCATGCGGGGCCGCATCAGATTCACGCCGGGTCTCATCGGGTCGATTGGCGCGCCGGCCGTCGACGCCGCGCGCGACGCACGCGCGACCATCCGGAAGTGATCGAGCAGCACGCCGTGCACGCCGCCGCCATCCACGTCCAGCGAGATCGGCGCGATGTCTCTCGCCGCCCCCTGCTCGATCGCGAGCTGCAGGAGGCTGTCCGACGCGAGCATCGCGTCGGGCGGCGGCGCGCTCAGGCCGATCGGGACCGCGCAGCGAAACCCCTTCGGCGCCTTCAACCCGTCGTCATAGTGGTACGCGTCGAGGTAGAAGAGGACGGGCTTCTCGAGGCCGGAGTGGGTGACTTCGTAGGTGTCGAGGATCGTGCGGCCTTCGGTGTCCAGCGGTAGCGATCCGGTTCTGTTGTATTGAAGGACCTCGCCCATGGGTCCGCGCAGCGCGTCGAGGTAGCGGCGCTCGCGCGCCGCGACGGACACCGCCCCGCCGCCGACCTGCACGGCATGGTCCCTGGTCGTCGCAAACGCCGGGTCGTCAGACACGCCGCACGACGATGTCGGGCCCTGGACGAGCGCGACGATGGCGAGAGCGACGAGCACCACTGCCGCTTATCGTACACCCTGGGCCAGGTCTGGAAATGCGGTCACGACGAGGCTGACGCCCAATCGCAGACCTGGCCCCTGGCTACTCGGCGCGCAGCGCCACGAGCGGGTCGACGCGGGTCGCGCGGCGCGCCGGGATCACGCAGGCGGCGATCGCGACGGCCGTCAGGATCGACGTGATGGCCGCGAACGTGAGAGGGTCGGTCGGCGTCACCTGGACGAGCAGCGTGCGCAGCACTCGGCTGAGTCCGAACGCGCCGCCGAGCCCGATCGCGAGGCCAAGCCCCATCTGCACGAGCCCGCGCTTCAGGATCAGCCACGACACCTGCCGGCCCTCGGCGCCGAGCGCCATGCGGACGCCGATCTCCGTCGTCCGCTGCGTGACCGAATACGCCATCACCGCGTAGAGGCCGACGGCCGACATGACCAGCGCGATGACCGCGAAGATCGCGAAGAGACTTCCAAACACGCGATAGGGCCACATCTGCTGCTCGAGCATCTGACTCATGGTCTGCGCCGCCAGGATCGGCTGGTCCGGATCGACCGCGCCGACTTCGGTGCGCACGGCGTTCATGATGGCACCCACGTCGAGACGGCTCCTGACGAGGATCGCGCCCCCGGACGGCGGGTTCTGCCGGTGCGGCACATACATCACCGCGGGCGGCTCCGCGTCCTGCGGCGACGAGTGCCGGATCGTCGGGCTGATGCCAACGATGGTCCGCCAGACGGGCACGGGTGGAGGAGGTTGTCCCGCCGCAGGCTGACCAGGTGCGTAGCGGATCCGGCGGCCGATCGGATCCTCGTTCGCGAAGAACTGCGCCGCGAGCTTCTCGTTGATGATGACCGTCTCGTTGCCGGGCGTTCCGTCGGTTTCATGGAACGCACGGCCCCGCTGAAGCTTCACGCCGACGGTGTCGAAGAACCGCGGGCTGATGGTGACGACCGCGACCGCGGGCGCCTTCTCTTCCGGCTTCCGCGCGGGACGCCCTTCGATGTCGATCCCGCGGCTTCCGCCACCGAAGGGTGGCACGCTCGTCGTGAATGCCACGGCCTCGACGCCGGCAACCGCCTCGATGCGGGGCAGCAGGCGATCGTAAAACACGATCCGCGGATCGGCGGCCGGGCGCGCGACGGCGGCCGCGGGCTGTGTCGACGCCGCCGGCGCGGCGGGAGCGGGAGGCGGCGGGTACTTGGTGCTCGGGAGCTGGAGCCGCATCGAGACCAGGTTGTCCGTCCTGATGCCGATGTCGATCGTGTAGAGCTTCAGGAAGCTCCGGATCATGAGGCCCGCGCCGACGAGCAGCACGAGCGTGAGCGCGAGCTCGAGAACGACCATCGTCCCCGTCAGCCACCGCGCGCGCCGGCCGCCGGCGTTGCCGCGGCCGCCTTCCTTGAGCACCTCGTTCACGTTGGTCTTCGTGACCTGCAGCGCGGGCGCGAGCCCGAACAGGACGCCCGTCACGACGCAGATGGCCGCGAGAAAGCCGAAGACGGTGTAGTCCATCGTGAACACCACCCAGTACGGCTTCCCCGAGCCCGCGACGGCGTTGTCGAAGAGCCGGACGCCGATAGCGGCAAGACCGAGGCCGATCACGCCGCCGATGGTGCCGAGCACGACGCTTTCGACCAGCAGCTGACGCACGACCCGCCAGCGCGTCGCGCCGAGCGCGATGCGGACGGCCACTTCGCGCGAACGGTGCACCGACCGCGACAGCTGGAGGTTGGCGACGTTGGCGCACGCGATGAGCAGGACGAACCCCACCGCTCCCATCATCGCCAGCATGACCGTCCGGATGTTGCCGCCGTTGAATCGCTCGTTGAAGGTCTCCACCCGGACCCCGATGAACTCCTTGTTCGTGTCGGGATACGCGCCGGCGAGGCGCGCGGCGATCCCGTTCATCTCGGTCTGTGCCTGCGCCCGGCTGGCGTCGGGCCGCAGCCGGCCGAACACCTGCAGGAACCGGGAGTCCCTTTTCTGCTGATCGGCCGTCCGGACGATAGGCGTCCAGATCTCCGTGTTGGACGGAAACTGCTCGCCTTCAGCCATGACGCCGATGATCGTCGCCGGCTTGCCGTCGAGCCGGAGGATCTTGCCAAGGACGCCGGGATCCGCTGCGTAGCGGCTCTTCCACATGGCATGACCCATGATGGCGACGCTCTCCGCCCCGGTCTTCTCGTCGTCCGGTGTGAAGTTCCGGCCGATGATGGGGTGCAGGGCCAGCAGCGGGAAGGCGTTGGCCGAGAGGCTGGCGCTGCGCGCATTCTGCGGAGCGGATCGATCGTCGCTGACGTTGACGCCGTTGTTGCTGAACGCGGCCAGGCTCACGAACGTCCTGGCCTGGGCCTGCCAGTCCTGGAAATCCGGCAGCGACACGCTGTTGCGGTTCCTGTCCTTCTGCTCCGATCCGAGCATGTACAGGCGCGGGGAATCCTGGTAGGGGAGTCCGCGGATGAGAATGGCGTTGACCAGCGTGAACACCGTGGCGTTGACGCCGATGCCGAGGGCCAGAGCCACGATGGCCACGACCGAATACCAGCGCTCTTTGATCAGCAGGTGGACGGCGAAGCGCAGATCTCGCACCATTTCCTTACTGATTACGTAACGTCCCTGGAAAAGTTAACGAAAGGCGTTTTCTTGCAAACCTCCGCCCCTAATCTTCCGTCTGAGAACATATGACCATCTTCCAGAAGCTGTTCTCGAAGAAGCGCGCCGCCGCCAAACCGCGCATCCGCGTCTGTGTCGAGTGCGGGATGCCCGTGGCCGAGCACAAGGACTGGTGCAGCATTTTCCGGACCCAGCAGGAGATGGACGGCAAGTCCCGCGCGGCCCGCACCCAGCAGGCCTGAGCCCAACCAGGCCCGCCGGGCGGGGGCCCGGCGCGCCCCTTGCTTCGATCCCTGCCCATGAGATCGATTGCAGCGTTTCTGGTCACCTCCTTATCGGCGGGTATCGGCGTCGCGGCGGCCGGGACGGTGACGGCCGTCAAGGCCAGCGCGGCCTCCGTGGCGGTCGGGGCCACCCTGTCGGTCACCGCCAGCGGCTCGAACCCCTGCGGCGCCGCCTTCATCAACTACGGTGACGGCACCGCGATTACCTACGCCATCACCGGCCTCCCCACCACCCAGACCCACGCCTACCAGGCGCCCGGCACCTACGCGATCGTCGCGCGCGGAATGGGGAACTGTGATGGCGAAGTGGCCACTCGCGTCGAGGTGACGGGGCGGGCCGCGGCGCCGCCCCCGGCCGCGGCCAACGAGATCACGGGCCTGGGGTTCACGCCGAAGCCCGGCGTGGTCCGGCATCCTGTGGCGATCAATGTGGTCGGGCACGGAGCCTGCGTGTTCAACCTCAGCTTCGGAGACGGCAACCAGCAGGAGGTGCGCGGGCAGTTTCCGCAGCGCATCAACCATACCTACGCCGTGGCGCGGACCTACACCGTGATCGCGGCGCCTGTCGCGCCCTGTGTCGGGAAGTTCAGCGAGCCCCTCCAGATCGTGGCGCACGGCGGCGCGCGGATCACCGGGCTGGCGATCGATCCGATGCCGGCGGACGTCGGCCGGGTCGTGACGATCGTCGTCGAGGGGACCGGCACGTGCGGATACCGGATCCAGTACGCCGACGGCAACCAGGACGACCGGACCAGGCCGCTGCCGGACCGTCTGCAGCACGTCTACAATGCCCCCGGCTCGTACATCATCGCCGTCGAGCCGAGCGGGACCTGCGAGGGGCGCACCCATCGCACGCTGGACATACGGTAGGGGCGGTCGCGAGCCCGCCCCTGCGACCTCGGCTGCACGCTCGCCGGTTATAATCCCGGTCCAGCAAGGAGCGTATATGAGGCGTGTGGTGGCGACGTGCGTGTTTGTCTCGTCCCTGGCCGTGATGGCGCATGCGGCCGACGTGCTCTCGCAGCTCGGGATCACCCCGGCTGCGGCGAAGGAAGCGGTCGGCGCTGTCATCAACAGCGGGATCTACAACCCCGGCCTGCCCGCGGCCGCGTTCAAGCTCATGACGGCGGCCACGCGCGCCGAGGTGGCCGGCGTCGGCGTGGCCTGGCTGAAGGCGTTCACCGCGTCTCCCGACTTCAAGAGGCAGTACGCCCAGATCCGCGAGACGCACAAGCCCGCGCCGCCCGAGCTCACCGGCACGCCCGAGGACGAGTTGAAAAAGGCGGACGAGGAGCAGAACCGGCAGCTGGAGGAGTCGAAGAAGGCGGTCGCCGCGCTGCCGGCGGCGCAGCGCGCGCAGATCGAAGAGGCCATGAAGGCCGGGCAGGCGATCATCGCGCAACAGAACACGCCCGAGATGCGCAAGATCCGACTGGACGGCATCAAAATGATGCGCGCCGAGCGCACGAAGCAGTACCAACAGGAGCTGGCGACCTGGACGCGCGACTATCCGGAGAGCGCCGCGCCCGTGATTGCGAAACGCCTGCGGGAGTTCCTGGCGGCCAGCACGGACGTTGATTTTACGGCGAAGCTCGTTTCGCGCGAGGGCCGGATGGTCTTCGAGAGCCCGGCCTACGAGCAGAAGCCGTCGCAGTGGAAGATGTGCTACCGCGCGGGGAAGGAGGCGACCGCCGCCGCCCGCGCGGCGGTGCAGACCTGGCTGAAAGAGCTCGGCGGATAGTTCAAAAAAACAGGGACCCCAGCGGAGTGGCTCTGTCGGTCGTTCGCCTGCACCCGGCGCTTGCCGCGCCCTTCGGTGAACCCGCGCCCTATTGGACGCTGCCCAGCAGGACGTCGAACACAAGCGCCGCGTTGGGCGGAATGGAACCGTCGCTGTTCCCCGTCGCTCCATAGGCGAGTGACGGCGGCACGATCAGGCGGCGGATGCCGCCCACTTTCATGCCTGTGACCCCCATGTCGAAGCCCTTGATGATCGTTCCACCGCCGACGAGGAACGCGAAGGTATTGGCCTGGATCTGCGTACCCTTGTGATCGACGCCGTTGTCGCTGTAGAGCCACAGGCCGTACTGGACGGTCGCGGTCGTGCCGACCGTCGCTTCCGCCCCGGTGCCGACCGTCAGATCCGTCTGCGAGTAGACGACGGCGCTCTGGTCGGGTGCCGTCGGTGAGCTCGAACCGTTGTTACAGCCCGCGGCGAAGACCAGCAGGCCCGAGAGACCCAAGACGACGAGCGGTCGAACGCGGTCGAAAGAGCTCATCCTGTCAGTGTAGCGGCGGAACGGGCCCTTGGGCGGGCTGCCATGAAAAAGTCTCACGTCGACAGAATCGCCCGAAGACGGTCCATGTAAGGCCGCAAGGTGAAAGGCGTCAGGGCGTCGACGAGGTGCGGCGCCGCCGCCACGCGCGCGCCGGCGTCCACCGAGCGGCCGGCCGCCGCGAGAATCTGCGGGTGATTCGGCAGATCCACGCCGTAAACGAAAGGCTCGCCGATGCCTGACGCGAACGGGTGCTGCGACCGGATCACCAGCTCGGGCACGCCGCGGAATGCACGGATCCCACTGGTGATCTACGAGCCGATCTTGACGAGCTCGATGTCGAAGACCAGCATTCCCTGCGGCTTCCCGGGCGCCCCGTCGTAGGCCAATCCTCCCGGGATCCAGAAGCGGCGCTTTTCCCCCTCGACCATCATCTGCACGCCCTCGGTCCATCCGGGGATCACGCCGTCGAGGCTGAACGTGGACGGCTCTCCGCGCGAGACCGAGCTGTCGAACATCTTCCCGTCCGTCGTCCACCCCGTGTAGTGGACGGTGACGGTGGAATTGGGCCGCGGATGCCGGCTCCCCGTGCCTGGCCTGAGCACCTTGCTGGCGAGGTTCGACGATGTCCTGATGGCGTCGGCCGGCGCGGCGGCGACGTCGGCCGGCGGAGGAATCTGCGACACGCCGGCGGAGGGTGGAGCCCCTGAGCACGTGGCAAGCGCGAGCGCCGCGGCGAAAGACAGAAGGCGGAAGGCGGAAGACAGACAGCGGAATCTGCGCATTGGGAAAGTGTATCGTGCGCGGGCCTGTATAATCCGCGAACCATGCGCGCAGTATTCACCGCCATCCTGATGGCCGCGACCGGCGTCGCGGCGGACCAGCAGCCCTCCCCGAATCCCTACGGCTCGACGTATCAGCCGCCGGCTTCCCGCGCCACGCTCATCCGCAACGCGACGATCCTGACAGCCGCCGGGCCCGCGATCGCGCGCGGGTCCATCCTGCTGCAGAACGGCAAGGTCGCCGCGGTCGGCCAGACGGTCACGGCCCCCGCGGACGCGGTCGTGATCGACGCCACCGGCAAGTGGGTCACGCCGGGCGTGATCGACACGCATTCGCACCTCGGCGTCTACGCGGCGCCCGGGATCGAATCGCTGCAGGACGGCAACGAGATGACCAACCCGAACACCGCGGAGGTCTCGTCCGAGCACGCCATCTGGCCGCAGGATCCCCAGTTCGAGCTCGCGCTCGCGGGGGGCGTGACGACGATGCACATCCTGCCGGGATCGGGGAACCTCTTCGGCGGCCGCAGCGTGACGGTCAAGAACGTGCCCGCGAGGACGGCGGACGCGATGAAGTTCCCCGGCGCGCCGTACGGATTGAAGATTGCGTGCGGCGAGAACCCGATGCGCGTGTACGGCGGCCGCAACATGGCGCCGTCGACGCGGATGGGGAACGTAGCCGGTTACCGGAAGGCCTGGCAGGCGGCGGTCGAGTACAACGAGAAGTGGCGCGCCTGGCGCGCGGCCGGCGCCGACGCGGCCAAGCGTCCCGACCGCAACCTGCAGCTCGAGACGCTCGCCGGCGTCCTCAACGGCGAGATTCGGATCCAGAACCACTGCTATCGCGCCGACGAGATGGCGACGATGATCGACATCTCGAAGGAGTTCGGCTTCAAGATCGCGTCGTTCCATCACGCCGTGGAGGCGTACAAGATCCGGGACCTCCTGGCGGCCAACGACATCTGCGCGAGCATGTGGGCCGACTGGTGGGGCTTCAAGCTCGAGGCGTATGACGGCATCAGGCAGAACATCGCGCTGGTGCACGAAGCCGGCGGCTGCGCGATCGTGCACTCCGACAGCGCCGATGGGATCCAGCGGCTGAATCAGGAGGCGGCCAAGGCGATCCGCGCGGGCGCCGAGGCGGGCATCACGATCAGCCGCGCCGACGCGGTGAAGTGGCTCTCGATCAATCCGGCCAAGGCGCTGGGGATCGAGAAGGTCACGGGATCGCTGGAAACTGGGAAGAACGCGGACGTCGTCATCTGGTCGGGCGACCCGTTCAGCGTCTACGCGCACGCCGAGCGGGTGTTCATCGACGGCGCCCAGGTCTTCGATCGCGCGGACGCGACGAAGCTGCCCCGCAGTGATTTTCAGCTCGGCATTCTTCCGGTTCTCCAATCTCCGGCCCCCTCGTCCGCCGCCCCTGTTGCACCGGTCGCCGCTCCAGCGGCGAGGGCGGTCCCCACGACGGGCGACATCGTCGCGATTACGAACGCGCGAATCCTTCCCGTGTCGGGTCCGGCGATCGAGCGCGGCACGCTGGTCGTCCGCGGCGGACGGATCGCGGCTGTCGGCGTCATGAAGGCGCCTGACGGCGCGCGCGTGATTGACGCGGAGGGAAAGACAGTCACGCCCGGGTGGATCGATTCCGGCATCCAGACGGGCATCGTCGAGATCCCGTTGTCGGCGGAAGGCACGGCCGATCAAAACACCACGGACGCGAGGGTCAGTGCGGCGTTCACGGTGGTCGATTCATTCAACGGCAACTCGACGGTGATCCCGGTGACGCGCGTCGAGGGCATCACGCGTGCGCTCGTCACGCCCGGCGGCACCGGCAACGTGTTCCTCGGCCAGGGCGCCGTGATGGATTTCAGCGGCGCGCAGGTGCCGGCCAGCGTGACGCGTGCGCCGGCCGTGATGGTCGCGCTGCTCGGAGAAGCCGGCGCGGGCGTGGCGGGCGGTTCGCGATCCACGGCGATGCTGCGGCTGCGCGAGGTCCTGGACGACGCGCGCGATTACGGGATCCACAAGGCGACCTACAACACGCGGCAGCGGCGAGACTACGCGCGCGGGCGGCTCGACCTCGAAGCGCTGCAGCCGGTGCTGAGCAGGCAGGTGCCGCTCGCGATTCAGGCGAACCGCGCGAGCGACCTGCTGTCCGCGATACGGCTGGCTGACGAGCTCAAGGTGCGGCTCGTCCTCATCGGCGCGTCGGAGGGTTGGATGGTGGCCAGCCAGCTGGCGCACGCGAAAGTTCCCGTTGTCGTGAAGCCATTGACCAATATCCCGACTTTCGACTCGCTCGGCGCCACGCTCGAGAACGCCGCCCGTCTGTCGCGGGCCGGCGTGACCGTCGCGCTCGCGTCGTTCGACACGCAGAACGCGCGCAACCTGCGGCAGGAGGCCGGGAACGCGATCGCGAACGGGATGGACCGCGACGCCGCGCTGCAGGCCGTCACGCTCACGCCCGCGCGCCTGTGGGGCGTCGCCGACCGCGTCGGTTCGCTCGACGCCGGGAAGGACGCCGACGTCGTGATCTGGTCCGGCGATCCGTTCGAGCTGACCACCGGCGCCGAGCGCGTCTTCATCAAAGGTGTCGAGGTGTCGCGCGACACCCGCCAGCGCGCGCTCCTGCAGAAGTACCGCCAGTTGCCCAGGTGACTGGGAACCGCGAACAACTCCGTTGCCTCCGTGAACTGCACACTGCGAGCTACGTCGCGAGCCAGACATTGCCCGTGCCTTCGCCGACGCTGACGACCAGGCGCTCGCGCGCGACGCCCACGTTTCGCGCGGGCAGCAGCATGCGCATCGTTGACCGGCGCGCCTCGTGGACGTGCCAGACGCCGACGGCGTCTCCGCGCGGCTGGCCCGTCTGACGACCGATGCGCTGTGCCCAGACGCGGAAGCCCCCGTCGCGGTTCGAGAGGTAGTACAGCGTCCGGCCCCGATCGACGATCCGTCGCGCGTCGCCACCGAGGGTCGAGATCACGTAGACACCGCCGCCGTCCCGGTCGGAACGGCACGCGATAGATGTCGGACCGCGCGTCGACGTTCTCGCCGCGCGACTGCTCGGGCGGCGCCGGCTTCCGACTCGATGCGAGAGCGGCCGATGACGGTGCCGATCCTCAGGCCCAGTTGAGCGTCCGCTCGACCGCCTTCTGCCAGCCCGCATAGGCCGCATCGCGCTCGTCCGCGGTCCAGCGCGGCTCCCAGCGCTTGTCCATGCGCCAGTTGTCGCGCAGATCGTCGAGGTCCTTCCAGAAGCCCACGGCCAGGCCGGCGGCGTAGGCGGCGCCGAGCGCGGTCGTCTCCGCCACGACCGGGCGCACGACCGGCACGCCGAGCACGTCGGCCTGCAGCTGCATCAGCGTATCGTTCACCGTCGCGCCGCCATCCACTTTGAGCACGTCGAGCCGGACGCCGGAATCCTGGACCATGGCGTCGAGGACGGCGCGCGTCTGGAAGCAGATCGCCTCGAGCGTCGCGCGCGCGAGGTGCGCCTTCGTGTTGAAGCGCGAGAGGCCCACAATCGCGCCGCGCGCGTCGGATCGCCAGTACGGCGCGAAGAGCCCCGAGAACGCGGGCACGAAGTAGATCCCGCCGTTGTCGGGCACCGAGCTCGCGAGCGCTTCGATCTCCCACGCCGAGGCGATGATGCCCAGCTGGTCGCGCAGCCACTGCACCGCGGATCCCGTGACGGCGATCGACCCTTCGAGCGCGAAAATCGTTTCTCCGTGCATCCGGTAGCACACCGTCGTCAGCAGCCCCGCCTTCGACGGCACGATCTGCGTGCCGGTGTTCAGCAGCATGAAGTTGCCGGTGCCGTAGGTGTTCTTGGCCTCGCCGGGGCGGATGCAGACCTGGCCGACGGTCGCCGCCTGCTGGTCGCCGAGATCTCCCGCCACCGGCACTTCGCCGCCGACCGGACCATCGCGTCTCGTGACGCCGAACGCCGATCGATCGGAGGACGACTGGATCGCCGGGAGCAGGGCGCGCGGAATCGTGAAGATCCGGAGCAGCTCCTCGTCCCATTCCAGCGTCGTCAGGTTCATGAGCATCGTCCGGCTGGCGTTGGTGACGTCGGTCGCGTGCACGCCGCCGTCCCTGCCGCCGGTGAGGTGCCAGATGACCCAGGTATCCGGGTTGCCGAACACCGCCTCGCCGCGCGCGGCCGCGTCGCGCACGCCCGGCACGTTGTCGAGAATCCACTGGATCTTCGCGCCGGAAAAATAGGTGGCCGGCGGCAGCCCGGTGCGCGCGCGGATCATCTGTCCCTGCGCCTCCGACAGCGCGTTGATGAGCTTGTCGGTCCGCGTGTCCTGCCAGACGATGGCGTTGTACCAGGGGCGCCCGGTCTTCGGGTTCCAGACGATCGTCGTCTCGCGCTGGTTCGTGACGCCGATCGCGGCGAGGTCCGCCGCGGTGATGTTGGCGTTGCGCATCGCGCGCGCGATCACCTCGTCGGTGCGCGCGGCGATCTCCAGTGGATCGTGCTCGACCCATCCGGGCTGCGGCAGCAGCTGCTGGTGTTCGAGCTGGTGGCGGGCGATCTCGTTGCCGCCCTGGTCGAACACCATGAACCGCGTGCTCGTCGTTCCCTGGTCGACCGCTCCGACGTAACGGGCCATGGCGTCCCTCAGAAACCGACGATCGAATACAGACCCGCGCCGGCGACGCCGCCGAGGATCGGGGCGAGGACGGGGATCCAGCTGTACGCCCAGTCCGACGGGCCCTTGCCGGGGATCGGCAGGATCGCGTGAGCGATGCGCGGTCCCAGGTCCCGCGCCGGATTGATCGCATAACCCGTCGGTCCGCCGAGCGAGAGGCCGATGCCGAGCACGAGCACGCCGACGAGCAGCGGCTGCAGGCCGCGGCTGAACACGACCGAGAGATCGACATCCCCCGGTTTCGACAGCGTCTGCGCGTTCCCGGCGATCGCCAGGATGCCGAAGACGAGCACGGCCGTGCCCATCACTTCACCGATCACGTTGGCGGCGGTGTTGCGGATCGCCGGGCCGGTCGAGAAGACCGCGAGCTTCGACGCCGGGTCCGGCGTGACGCTCCAGTGCGGCAGATACAAGAGCCAGACGAGCACGGCGCCCAGGAATGCGCCAATCATCTGCGCGGCCAGATAGCCCGGTACGTCGGGCCATGGAAAACCGCCGATCGCGGCGAGGCCGATGGTGACCGCCGGGTTGAGGTGCGCCCCGCTGACCCGCCCGACGGCGTACACCGCGACCGCCACCGCGATGCCCCATCCGGTCGTGATGACGATCCAGCCGCTGTTCTGACCCTTCGTCCGCTCGAGGACGACGTTGGCGACGACCCCGTCGCCGAGGAGGATGAGGATCATCGTGCCGATGGCCTCGGCGAGAAGCGTGTGCATGCCGCGGCAGTATAGCCGGGTCGGGCAGAAAATCCGCGCACACAGTCCCGTGGGATTCCGCATCCCTGATGCTGAAGAAACCGGCGGGACCTGCGATAATCGATCCATGGATGCCGCCTCGACGCGCCGGAACCGGATGCAGGTGCGTGTGTATCCGTCGCTCATGGCCCACGATCGGGACGATGCGCGGTTTTGGGCGGCGTTACCGGTAGAGGAGCGGGTCCTGCAGGTCTGGAAATTGAGCGAAGCCCAGTGGCGCCTTCGCGGCGAGTTCCCCGATGAATCAGGACTTCCTCGATCTGTTGCGCGCGTTCGTCGACCGTAACGTCCGGTTCCTGATCGTGGGCGCCTACGCGCTCGGCGTGCATGGACGGCCGCGGGCAACGGGCGACCTGGACGTGTGGGTCGACCCCACTCCCGACAACGCCGCCAACGTCATGCGGGCCCTCGAGCAGTTCGGCGCGCCGCTCGGACAGGTCACGGCCGACGACTTCAGCCGTCCAGGCATTGTCCTTCAGATGGGCCTGCCGCCGTTGCGCATCGACGTCCTGACGCAGCTGACGGGCCTGACCTTTGACGAAGCGTGGCCCGGTCGGACCACCGCCCCATTCGGCACGATGATCGTGGACGTTCTCGGCCGCGAAGCGTTCATCAAAAACAAGCGCGCAACAGGCCGCGCCAGGGACCTCGGCGACATCGAAGCCCTGGGCGAGTAGGGTGGCGCTCGCCTCGCCGCCGCTGACCGCACCGCCGGCGGCCGATTATGCTAGCCTGAGTGCGTCAGGTTGGATGACAGCCCGCCTCTTTTGTCCGAGCTCCGAGCCTTACTCCAGCACCACAACGAACCCACGACCTGGACGCTGACGGTCCGGTCCAGCGTCCCGTTTCGGGGGACAGGAGTAACGGTAGATGGCTCGGAAACTGTACGTCGGCAATCTTCCATTCTCGGCGGGCGAGGCGGAGCTGCAGGAGCTCTTCGCGACCGCGGGCACCGTCGACACGGTGAAGGTGATGCGCGACATGGCCACCGGACGCGCGCGTGGATTCGCGTTCGTCGAGATGGCCACGGACAACGATGCCCAGTCGGCGATCGACAAGCTGCACAATTACGAGTTCGGCGGACGCAACCTGACCGTGAACGAAGCCCGGCCGCGCCCTGAGCGTTCCGGCGGCGGCGGCTTCGGTGGTGGCGGCGGCGGCCGTGGCGGCGGCTACGGCGGTGGCGGCGGCGGGTATGGCGGCGGCGGTGGCGGGGGCAAGGGACGAGAGAGTGCGCTCGCCTCCGGGTCGCTGGACAACCGTCCGGCGGCCCGGTCGACGTTTAGAGGCGCGAATCGGCGTATGTCCTGGGCTACTCTAGCGGGATGGTTGCCGCGCTCGTCGCGCTCGTCCTCCTTCTTCCCGCACCCGATTACGCCGGGACCTACGACAAGGGCGTGCCGTTCGCGCGATCCCTCGCGGACGCCGAGTCGCTGAAAGACGAGTGGGAGGCGAACTTCGCGAACGCCAGGGTCGGGGATGCCTCCCTCGCGCGCGCGAACGCCCTGAGCGGGACGTGGCGGATCCTCGTCGTGGCCCTATGACCACCAATCTTCCACGGGTTGTACTTCCATCGCTCGCGGCGGCCGTGATCGCGTTGCGTTTCACGGCGGCAGGAGCCGGTGCCGCCCCTCTGGCGTGCGACCTGGCCCAATACAAACCGGCCCAGGGCCTCACCGCCGCGGTCGAGCAGGATCTGCTCGTGGTGTCGTGGAGCGGACACGCGGGCGCCGATCTGCGTGCGCGGTATGCGATCGACGGCGGCCAGCCCGTGATCCGCGATTTGAGCATCCGCACGGCAGGCGGACAGTGGAAGATGCTCGGGCGCGATCTCGTGCCGGAGTACCGAGTCACGAGCGGCGTACGGCGGATGTCGGAGCAGCAGGCGGCGCCGCTGCGCGATGCACACGTCGAGCTGACGCCGGAGGTCATCGAGAAGAACCGGTGGTACGCATTCTGGGACGCACCGCTGGTGATGCCTGACGGGCCTGAGATGCGGGAGGTCAAGGCGAAGAATCCCGGACAGACGCCGCCGGCGACGCGCGTCCTCGGACCACCGCGGACTCCGGACGAAATCCGGCACGCGACTGCGTCGTTCAACACGGCGTCGTGCAGCGTGAGGACGGACGGCGCGAGCCTCGACGTGACGTTCCCCGGCCTGTCGATGGGGATCTTCTCCGGGAGCCTGCGCTTCACCGCGTATCGCGGGACGAACCTGCTGCGGATGGATGCGATCGCGCGGACGGGCGAACCGTGGGTCGCGTACAAATACGACGCGGGGCTCAAGGGATTCACCAGCGATCTGACTCCGCGCGTGGTGTGGCACGACACGGGCGGCCACCCGCAGCGTTACGAGCTCGGCGGCGTCACCAACGACACCATTGTGCCGCTGAAGGCGGCGAACCGCATCCTCGCCGCGGAAGGGCCCGGCGGATCGCTGGCGGTATTTCCGCCGCCGCACACCTTCTTCTTTACCAGGGAGGTGGACACGAATCTCGGATATGTGTGGTACCGCAAGGACGCCGACGGCCGCTTCGCCGTCGGCATCCGCCAGGCCGATCGCGAGGAGAACCCGCAGTACGTCGAGAACTTCGCGCTGTTCAACGCGCCTCCGGGCACGTGGCAGCACATGGGAGCGTATTTTTTCGCGAGCGCCGACGCCGGCGAGGCGGCGCGCCAGGCGGCGCTGGCGTTCACGCACGGCGACGCGTTCAAGCCGCTTCCGGGCTACAAGACGATGGTGAACCATTTTCACCTGCGGTTCACCGAGCGCCTCCGCGCGTCGGGGTCGCTCGACACGCCGATGCAGGATCTCGCCGCGATGAAAGCGCTCGGCCTCAACATCGTCGGCCTGAGCGACTTTCACGGCGACCTGCACCCCTCGGATCCCGGGGCTGTGCGGTTCAAGGATCAGAAGGACTACGCGGACGCCAGCCGTCGAGCCTCGGACAAAGAGTTCCTCGTCACACCGTGGGAAGAGCCGAGCGCCTATTTCGGCGGGCACTACAACATCCTCTTTCCCAGGAACGTGTACTGGTCGAAAGTCCGGCGCCCCGGGCAGCCGTTCGAGGAGGCGGACCCGGTGTACGGGAAGGCGTACCACGCGGGCAGCGCGGACGAGGTGCAGAAGATCCTCGACGCGGAAGGCGCCTACTGGTATCACGCGCACCCGCGGACGAAAGGCACCACCGGTTACCCGGACTTGATCTTCGACAAGGCGTGGACGAAGAACGACCGCTACCTGGGCGTCGCGTTCAAGCCGGGGATGGGGATGGATCTGTCCGAGCCGCGGCTGTGTGAATGGCGTTGCTTCGATGCGGCCGACACGATGAACAATCTGTATGCCGGTTCCGGCCTGCTCCCCAAGTACATCATCGCCGACATCGACACGTATCAGAAGGGACCCGAAGACGACCTCTATCCGAACTTTCCGGTGAACTACCTGAAGCTCGACAGAGTGCCAGGCCCTGACGACGATTGGAGCCCGATCCTGAAGGCGCTGCGCGGCGGCGACTTCTTCGTGACCACCGGAGAGATCCTGATCCCGCACTATCGCGTCGAGGGCGGTGGCAGCCGCCGGACGATCGTCGCCGACGTGCAGTGGACGTTCCCGCTGTCGTTCCTCGAGGTCGTCTGGGGCGATGGGAAGAAAATCCAGCGGCAGATCGTCCCCGCGACCGATCTCGGCGCGTTCGGTACGAAGCGCTTCTCGATTCCATTCGACGCGGCCGGCAAGGCATGGGTGCGATTTGCGGTCTGGGATTCGGCCGGCAACGGCGCCTTCGTCCAGCCGGTCTGGCTGAAGCCATAACCCGGGTCGGGGGGTCAGCGCGGCAGGGCGAAGGCGACGATGGAGCTGCCGGAGGGCGCGCCGTTCTTGCCGCCGCCGCAGACGATGACGATGTACTCGCGGCCGCCGAGCGAGTAGATCGACGGCGTGGCGTTGCCGGCCGCCGGAAGGGTCGTTTCCCACAAGAGCGTGCCCGTGAGCTTGTCGTAGGCGTGGAACTTCCGGTCGAAGTTCGTGGCGCCGATGAAGAGGAGCCCGCTGGCGGTGACGACCGGGCCGCCGTAGTTGTCGCTGCCGGTGTGGCGCAGTCCCTTCGCGACGAGCTCGGGGTACTCGCCGAAGGAGATTTTCCATCTGATCGTGCCGGCGTTGAGGTCGATCGCGTTCAGCGTGCCCCAGGGCGGCGTCAGCGGCGGGTAGCCGTCCGGGTCGCGCCACAGCGTCTCGCCGTCGCTGCGGTATTTGACGTAGGTCGGCTCCCTCGTCAGATTCGGATCGGACCCCCTGTCCGTGCCCGTGATCAGGAAATCGACGAGATCGCTGGTGTTCTTCGTGCCGAGGTCGGGATAGCCGGGCATGCGGCCCGTGCCGTGCCGGACGATGTCGACGAGCTGTTCGCGCGTCTTGCGCGCGCCGATGTCGATGAGCGTCGGGGCCGCGGCGGTACCCGCGCGATCCGTGCGGTGGCACGCCGCGCACTTCGAGTTGTAGAGCGACGTGTCGGTGTTGGGGATCAGCCGCACGATCCACGGCATCTCGTTGGAGTTGACGAAGAGGAGCGCCGTCTCGGGATCGAACGCCGCGCCGCCCCACTCCGCGCCGCCGTCGACGCCGGGGAAGATGATCGTCCCCTCGCGCGACGGCGGGGTGAAGCGGCCCGCCTTCAGCTTCCGGAACTGTTCCAGCACGGCCGCGTGCGCCTGCGGCGTCCGCCGCGTGAGCATCGCCTCGGTGGGGCCGCTGCGCGCGAAGGACGGCGGCAGCACCGGCACGGGCTGCGTGCGCGCGAGCTGCTCGCCGTCAATCGTCGAGGCGGGCACGTCACGGTTCTGGATCGGAAACAGCGGCGTGCCGGTCTGTCGATCCAGGACGAACACGAAGCCGGTCTTCGTGATCTGGGCGACGGCGTCGACCTTTCGGCCGCCGCGGGTCACCGTCACCAGATTGGGCGCGGCGGGAAAGTCCAGATCCCACACGTCGTGCCGCAGCCCCTGGAAGTGCCAGACGTGCCCGCCGGTGCGCGCGTCCAGCGCGACCACGCAGTCGGCGTAGAGATTGTCTCCCACGCGGTTCGCGCCGTAGAAGTCGAAGGACGAGGATCCCGTCGCCGCGAAGACCATCGCGCGGACCGGATCGACGGCCACGCCGGCCCAGGCGTTCGCGCCGCCGGCGATCTGCCAGGCATCCTTCGGCCAGGTTTCGTAGCCCGGCTCGCCTGGATGGGGGATCGTATGGAACGTCCAGCGGATCTTGCCGGTGTTGACGTCGAACGCCCGGATGTCGCCCGGCGCGGATGGCAGCGTCTCGGGCACCGTGCTGCCGATGATCAGCAGGTCCTCGAAGATCACGCCGGGCGTGCTGGCGGTCACCGTGAGCCTATCGGCGGGACGTCCGAGGCCTTCCCGGAGATCGACCCGCCCGCCGGCGCCGAAGGCCGGGATTGGCTGGCCGGTCTTCGTACTGAGCGCGTAGAGCCAGTTGCGGTACGTGACGAACACGCGGTCGCGGGACACCGCGACGCCGCGGTGGCGGAACCGCGCGCCCGGCGCCGCGCCGCCGCTCGGATCGAACTTCCACAGCTCGCGTCCGCTCGCCGCGTCCACCGCCACGACGTTCAGCGTCGGCGTCGTCGCATAGAGCACCCCGCCGACGACGATCGGGTTACTCTGCATCTCGGAGCCCTTGAACGAGTCGTTCGAATCGTAGGTCCAGGCCACTCTCAGCTTGGCCACGTTCCCCTTGTTGACTTCGATGAGCGGCGAGTAGCGGATGTTGTCGACGCCGCCGTTGACGGGCCACTCGGCGTCCTGAGGTGTGGCTCGAGCCTGAAGTGCTAAGGGTGCTAAGGGTGCTAACGGTGCCAAGGGTGCTAAGGGTGCTGGTGCTAAGAGTGCTAAGAGTGCTAACGGTGCGAATGGTACCAGGCGCATTTCAGAATCCGTAGAGCTTCTTGGCATTGTCACGAAGCACGCTGTTCGCGAGCCGGGAGGCCTGGGACCGCGTGATCTCGCCGTCGTGGATCATGCCGGTCAACGCGATGGCGAGCGCCTCGCGGGCCGTCTGGGAGGCGACCCAGCCGGTTTCCTCCCAGCCGATCTGGTCGTCGTTCGGAGAGGCGTCGCTGCCGAAGAGGACCTTCTCGGGCCACTGCGCGAGCCAGCCGCGCAGCAGGATCGCCTGCCCATCGACGCCTTCGAAGTACGACAGCGCCGAAAAATCCGCGTAGACGTTCGGCTTGCTGATGAGGCCCGCCGTCTCGCGATACGAAGGGTAGCCGCCGTGCACGACGACGAAGTTCGTCTTGCGGAGCGACGGCTCGTTGAAGGCCCATGTCAGCAGCAGCGGATTCGATCCCCGCTGGTCGTAGTTCATGCCGCCGCCGTTGGCGACATGGATGTGGATCGCCATTCCCAGACGTCCGGCCTCGCGCGCGACGTAGGCGAAGAGATAATCCTGGAGCGTCTTATAGTCGGCCGCCGACGGCGGTCCGCCTTTCACGTGCTGCGTGTAGATGCGCGCCGCGTCGGCCTCCGGCGCAGCGGCGAAGTCCAGCCACCGCAGGTAGGCGATCTCGAGCTTCTCCGCGACGGCGCCTCCCGCCTTGTGCCGCTCCAGGGTTGGCGTGACGATGGTGCGGCAGTAGTCGTTCAGTGCCGCCGGCAGCGCGCGAACGCCGGATTCCGTCATGTAGCGCTGCAGGAGCTTCTCTTCGGCCGGGTAGAAGGCGGCGTAGTCGCGGTTGGCGACTTTCGCCGTGGAATTGTCGAGAGGGAAGAGGAGCGCATCGGCGTACGGCACCCATTTGAAACGCGCGCCCGGCAGATCCGGCGACATCGAGATCCGGTTCGCGAGCGCGATGTCGATGCCCTGCCGATCGAGGACCCACGACGGATACCCCGACGCGCGCTGTTTGAGCGCCTTCTGCTTGAGCGGGACGACGTCCTTCAAGTGCGCCTCGCTCGCGTCGGCATGCGGGTAGGCGTAGATCGCCTTCCATGCCTTGACGAACCAGGGATATTCGGACCGCAGCAGGAACGGCGCTGGGATCGTGCCGGCGGCCGGTGGGTCCAGCAGCGAAAAGGGCAGCGCGTCATAGTCGCGATCGTCCGGTTGTGTGCTCACGACGTGCGCGTGGTTGTCAATCGCGCGGATCGCGCGGATCTCACGCAGAAGTGACGGATCGGGCGGCGTCTGTAGTGCTAGGAGTGCTAGAGCTGCTAAGGGTGCTAAGGGTGCTAAGGGTGCTGAGGGTGCTGAGGGTGCTGAGGGTGCTAAGGGTGCTAAGGGTGCTAAGGGTGCTAAAGGTGCTAAGGGTGCTGGTGCTAAGGGTGCTAAAGGGGCTAAGGGTGCTGGTGCTAAGGATGCTGGTGCTAAAGGTGCTGGTGCTAACGGTGCGAAAGGTGCTGGTGGTGCGGAGCGGTCGTCCGTGCGGGCCGGCACCGTCAGCACCTTTCGCACCGTTCGCACCATTAGCACCAGCACCCTTAGCACCCTTGGCACCTTTAGCACCTTTAGCACCCTCAGTTTAGTCAGCACTACGCGCGTTTGGCGAGCGCGAGATATCCCGCGAGCGAAACGCCAAACCCGACAAACCACGCGTAATCGTAGACGGGCCGCAGCGCGGGAATCACCAAACCGGCCCACGCCGCGGCGCAGCCCGCGAGCGTGGCGACGACGCCGGGAACGTGCCAGCCGCCCGTAAAGCGATACGCACCCTCCGGCAGGTAGAGATCCTCGAGGCGCAGCTGTGTCTTCCGCACGATCCAGTAATCCGCGATCAGGACGCCGGCGATCGATCCGAGTCCGCCCGAGTACCCGAGCAGCCAGGTGAAGATATAGCCGGACGGATCGGCGAGCAGACGCCACGGCTGGATCAGGATGCCGACGATGCCGGTGATCAGGCCGCCGGTCTTGAAGCTGATCGCGCGTGGAAACGCGTTGGCGGCGATGTTGACGGCCAGCGTGGCCACGACCGCCGTGAACATCGAGATGGCGATCACGAAGGGGTCGTGGAACTTGCCGATCAGTTTGATCGGATCCCAGATCATCTCGCCGTAGATGATCGCCGTGGCGCTCGTGATCATCACCCCCATCGCCGCGAACACGAACATCGTCGTCGGCAGGGCGATGACCTGGCCGACGACTTGCTCGCGCTGGCTGCGGCCGAAGCGAGTGAAGTCGGGCATGTTGAGCGAGAGCGTCGCCCAGAACCCGATCATCGCGGTGAGCGAGGGTACGAACACCTTGAAGAATCCGCCCGCCGTGGTGAACTTGCCCGGTTCCGCGAGCAGGGGCCCGAGGCCGTGGGCCCGCCAGACCGCCCAGCCCAGGAGCGCCGAGGTCATCACGAGCACGAACGGCGCGGCCCAGTTCTCGACGTGACGGAGCAGATCCATGCCGCGATAGATGATGAAGACGTTGAGGCCCCAGAAGAGCAGGAACGACAGCCACTCGGTCGTCGTGTGTCCGCCGAAGCCGGACCCGAGCAGCGTCGTCCAGCCGGGGACCACGTTCGCGAAGAACGTGTTCAGCGCCTCGCCGCCGATCCAGGCCTGGATGCCGAACCAGCCGCAGGCGACCAGGGCGCGCATCAGCGCCGGAAGGTTCGATCCGATCGTGCCGTATGCCCGGGTGCGAGTTCAACAGGATCGGAATCAGGACGATCGTGTTCCCGAGCCCGACGGTCAGGAGCGCCTGCCACCAGTTCATCCCCGACGCGATCAGCCCCGACGCGAGCATGTAGGTGGGAATGCAGTGCGCCATGGAGATCCAGAGCGCCGCGTAGTTGTAGGTCGTCCAAGTGCGCCGCGAGATCGCCACCGGCGCGAGGTCGTGGTTATAGAGCGGGCTCGCCTCGATCCGCGCGCGGTCGCGCAGTTCGACCCGTCCGTCAGGCAGCTGGTGTTGCGACGCTGGGGTCAAGGGGGGCAAGAGGGCCAATAGCGCGCCATTCTACCGCTGTTGTATTATCGGGGTCGAAGAACAGGCCGAATGGTGAGCACTCTCCTGAGCGATGCCGTGGCGGGTCTCCGGCGCGCGGGCCTTGGCGCCGTGTGCTGGCTGGCGCTCGCCGCGCTGACGCCGGCCACGCCGTCCGCCCGCTCGTCGCCGGGCGAGACGCCGCGGGTATCCGCTCCCGTGGCGGCGGCGTCGTACGCCCCACCGGCGGCCGATCCGCTGGCCGAGTTCCGGCTCGGGACGGCCGCGCGTCCCTTCGGGTGGTCGACTGCGCTCGGCGACTTCAACGCGGACGGCCTGCCCGATTTCGCGATCGCCGACCGCGTCGCCCGCCGCCCCGAAGGCTTCGGCTATCGGCTCCGCGTGTCGGTCTCTGGACTGAGCTCCCGCGACGTCGCGTTCGTGTCGCGCCACCCGGCGCTGACCGTTCGCGCGCTCGACGTGGATCAGGACCATGACATCGACCTCGTGATCAGCGCGGTCCCCTCCGGTGAGCTGGTGGCCGTCTGGCTCAATGACGGACGCGGCCGATTCACGCAGGGGAGTCTGCTCCGGCTCCCACGTGTGTGGAGCTCCGACGACAC
>WNFM01214155.1_pt1 | contig 28181 bp, 23 predicted proteins | sample 5400271 | NCBI WGS metagenome assembly WNFM01 (sample SAMN13153352, study PRJNA577476) | soil metagenome | isolation source: 60 cm saprolite on Douglas fir-dominated hillslope | place: USA:California | collected 2013-09-17 | reverse complement strand
AGAGCAGCACCGCGACGAAACGACCGACACGAACGGCCATGAGATCTCCTTATCGGGCCGAACCCTCGCCACCCCAGGAAGCGGGATCGTAGCACAGGGGCTGGACAACTCTCGCGCGAAGCGCCGGGAGGGGGAGACCCCGCCGGGCACGGGTCCGGGTCGCTCTCGCGACCCTCCCCTCGCCTCGCCTCGCTCCTACCCACCGTGCTGTGGACCGCGCGGTGGGACCCCTGGTCGCTCGGTCTCACACGACCCGGCGGGGTCTCCCCCTCCCGGCGCTTCCGACCGAGGCTCGCTGAGGAGCAACTGCAACAACCCCGCATCGCGGGAACAGTTTCGTCCTGAAGATCATCACTGAACAGAAACACCGTTGCATTCCCACGCGTCTCGCAGCCGGACGCCGGGGGTGGTGAGTCGCGAGCGCGGAGCGTGGAGGGGGCAACTCCGCCCTTGACGCCCCGGCTCAGAACGAGTAAACTGCACGTCGAATGTTTCAGAATATCGAATGTTTCAGAATAGCTTCCATACAAGTTGACCACGACGTGCTGCCTGGTACTCCGCTGACGGTTCCCGTGCACACCATGGTAAGTTGAGGAAGCTGGGCAATTCTGCCCGCACTGCAGTTTCGTTTTTTTGAGGAGACGTCACGATGGCACTCGGTAAGGTCAAGTGGTTCAACGATGCGAAGGGTTTCGGCTTCATCACTCCGGACGACGGCGCCAAGGATGTGTTCGTCCATCACTCGGCGATCAGCATGCCGGGGTTCAAGAGCTTGAGCGAGGGTCAGAGCGTGGAGTTCGACGTGGTGGCCGGCCAGAAGGGTCCGGCAGCGGCGAACGTCCGCCCCGTCTGAGCCCGACATGGGCCGCAGACTCTTCGTCGGCAACCTCTCCTTCGAGACGTCGGATGGCGACCTGAAAGAGGCGTTCTCGAGGGTGGGGACCTGCGCCTCGGCCGCGGTCATGAAAGACCGGGCGACCGGACGGCCCCGCGGTTTCGGCTTCGTCGAGATGTCCACCGACGAGGAAGCCCAGCGCGCCATCAGCACGCTGAACGGCGCCGATCTGCAGGGCAGGGCGATCAATGTGAGCGAAGCGCGGGAGCGCTCCGAAGGCCGGAGCGGGCCACCTCGCCCGGGTGGCTCCCGTGACTTCGGGGCTTCGGCGGCCCCTCCCGGTCCGCGATTCCGCAAGGACGGGGGCAGCCGCCGGGGATTGCGAGCCCGAAAGCGCAGCCTCTAAAGCAGGAAGCCCGTTCATTCCATTCCGCGAGGTAGGACGTGGCACGACGATCCCGTTCGACCTTCAAGAAGCATCAGAAAGAAGTGGCCCGCCAGCAGCGGCAGCAGGGGAAGCTCGCGCGCCGTCTGCAGAGGAACCAGGAGCGCCAGGAGGGGGGCACGCGAACCCCCGGCGACGAAGATCCCGATCTCGCCGGGATACAGCCCGGTCCCCAGCCGCGCGCCGATGACGAGGAGTTTCCGCCCACGCCGGAGGACTGAACCGGTCCTTCTTCGGAGATCGTGACCCGGGCGGCCCGGCGGAAGCTCTGGAGGGGCGGCCCGGTTTGGCGGCTTTGTCAGGCCGTCTTGCGCTTCGGCGCCGCGCTCTTCCGTTCTGCCATGAGCGCCTTGCGCACCCGCGGGAATTCTTCCTCGATCTGGGCGAGGACCCTGAGGGCGCCCTCGACCAGGCCGGAGCGTCCCATCTCCTCGACCTTCGCGCACAGCGCCGCGAGCGGGCTCGCCCCGATCACCGCCGAGCTGCCCCGCAATCCGTGCGCCGCCTTCACGAGAAGACCGGCATCGGCGCGAGAGACCGCATCGCGCAGCGCCGACATCCGCGTCGGGCCTTCTCCCTCGAGGAATTTATCGATCAGCCCGACGAGAAACCCGGGAGCGCCTTCCGCATCCACCTCTCGCAGGGGACCAAAGACCGTCTCGTCGATCGGCTTCTCGCTCCGCTTCGCGACGCCGTCGGCGGGCGGCGGAGGCGCCGCCGCGGGACGGGAGCGCGGCGCGGTCGTGGAACGGTGCGCGCTCGGAGCATGGCGCCCGCTTTCCGCGTGGCGCCCTCTTGCGGGGGGACGCGCGCCCGCGGAACGCTCGTCGCCCGAAGGACGCGGCCCGCTGATCGAGCACCCGCCGCAGCTCGTCGGACTTCACCGGCTTCGCGAGGTAGTCGTCCATCCCCGCCTCGAGACATTTCTCGCGGTCGCCCTTCATGGCGTTGGCCGTCATGGCGACGATCGGCGTATGGCGACCGGAAGCGGCCTCGGAAGCGCGAATCGTCCGGGTCGCCGTGAAGCCGTCCATTTCGGGCATCTGGCAATCCATCAGGACGAGCGCGTAGCCGATGCGGCCCAGGGCCTCGACCGCCTCCAGCCCGTTGGCGGCGACGTCGGCCTGATAGCCGAGCTTGTGCAGCATCTGCACCGCCACCATCTGGTTCGTCTCGTTGTCGTCCGCCACCAGGATCCGGATTCGATTCCGCGCCGCCTGCGCCTCGCGCAGGCTGTGCCGGGTGACGAGCGGCCTGTTCTTCCTGGCCGCCCCCTTCTCCCCGGCGTCGCTCATGACGGTCGCGAGACAATCGAACAGCTGCGACGGGTGCGCCGGCTTGGCGAGAAATCCGGCAAAGCCGGCCTTGCGCGAGGCCTCGGCCTGCCCGCGCATGCCCATCGATGTCAACATGACCATCCGCAGACGGGCGAAGCGCGTGTCCCTTCGGATCGCGTGCGCGAGCGTGATTCCATCCATGCCGGGCATCTGCATGTCGACGATCGCCGCTTCGAAGGGACGTTCGTCGTCCGCGGCGGAGCCCAGAAGATCGAGAGCCTGCGGGCCCCCCTCGGCCAGCTGGCTCTCCATCCCCCACGATCGGGTCTGCTCCTTGAGGATCGCCCGGTTCGCCGCGTTGTCGTCCACGATCAACAGGCGCAGTCCGCGCAAGTCCGCGGTCGGCGGCGGGAGCGGCTCGGCTTCCTCGGACGGTCTCTGGAATCTGACGTTGAACCAGAAGGTGCTCCCCTTGTCCGGAGCGCTGTCGACCCCGATCTCCCCGCCCATCAGCGCCGTGAGCTGCTTGGAGATCGCCAGCCCCAGACCGGTGCCGCCGAACTTGCGGCTGGTGGTCCCGTCGGCCTGCGAGAACGGCCTGAACAGGCGCGCGGCCACCTCGGGCGTCATGCCGATGCCCGAGTCGGTCACCTCGAAGCGGACCACCACCTCGGAATCCGTGGAGGTGACCAGCCGGGCCCGCAGGATCACTTCCCCGCTGACCGTGAACTTGATGGCGTTGCCGAGGAGGTTGATCAGCACCTGGCGAAGCCGTCCCGGGTCGCCCCGCAGGGCCCGCGGCACGTCGTGCTGAACCAGACAGGCCAGCTCGAGATGCTTGGCGTGGGCCCGCTCGGCGAGGAGCGTCACCGCCTCCTCGATGGCGACATGCAGATCGAAGTCGATCACCTCGATCTCCATCCGGCCCGCCTCGATCTTCGAGAAATCGAGGATGTCGTTGATCAGCGTCAGGAGCGCTTCGCCCGACGCCCGCACCGTCTCGGCGTAGCCGCGCTGCTCGGCGGTGAGCTTCGTGTCGAGAAGCAGCCCGGTCATGCCGATGACCCCGTTCATCGGCGTGCGGATCTCGTGGCTCATGTTGGCGAGGAACTCCGACTTGGCGCGCGTCGCGTCCTCCGCCGTCTCCTTCGCCTCCTGCAGCGTCTTCTCCGCCTCCCGGCGCGCGGTGACGTCCTCGAGCGTGCCGACATGCTCGGTGACCGCGCCCTCTCCGGAGCGGATCGCCTCGGCGCGCGCGTGGACCCACTTCACCTCTCCATGCGGGGTCCTGATCCGGAACTCCTGCTCGTACTCGCCGCCGACGCCGGCAGAGCGCGCCCATGACGTCAGGACGACGCTCCGATCGTCCTCATGAAGCATCCGGCTCCAGGCCAGCCCCCGGGCCTCCTCCATCGTCAGACCGGTGAGCTCCTGCCAGCGCGCGTTGACATAATGGCAATTCCCGTCGGCCCCGGTCTTGAAGATGCCGACAGGCGCCGACTCGCTCAGGGTCCGGAAGCGCTCCTCGCTCGTCTTGAGATCGATGGTCCTCTCGCGCACTTGCGCCTCGATGCCGGCGTTCACCGTCTCGAGCCGCGCCTGCCGCTGCGCGATCCCCATCATCTCCTGGATGCCGCGGCTGCAGGAGGCGATCAGGAACAGGTCCTCGAAGACGACCCAGCCGGCATGCTCCAGGCTGCGCCAGAGACTGGCCGCCAGCACTCCATAGACCGACTCAGGCCAGAACAGCCCCCGCAGGAGATGATCCGCCACGACCACGAGCGAAGCGGTGACGAGCACGCGCCCGTCGCGGTAGAACGCCAGGAAGGCCAGGGAGCCGAAAATGAAGAAGTGCGTCTCGATCCGGCCGCCGGTCAGGTGAATCAGCAGCGCGCCGAAGAGCATCTGCGCCATGGCGATCGCATGCCGGGTCGACGCATGCCCGGGACGGCTCAGGGCAAGGAGAATCGGGAAGGCGACGATGGCGCCGCCGAGCAGCAGGGCCGCCCAGACATGCAGGTGGGTCTGGCTGATTCTGCCGGCCCAGGTCGTCGGGGAGATCCAGAGGGCGGCGACGATCCCGGCGAGCCATTCCACGGCCAGGAGGCGGCCGAACAATTGATCGGTCCGGCGTTGAATCGCGTGCAGATGCTCACGGAACAGCTCGTTCGCGCGCCCGCGCATGGCGTCTTCGGGCCCGGCCACGCCGTTCAGAGGCTCCATCTTTCCGTCCTCTCCGCGGGAGATCGACCGGGATCGCGAAGCGAGCAGCCGAAGACGAAGAAGCGTCCGGGGGAGGGCGCGGCGCCGAGCAGCTGCTTCACGAGCGCCTCCGCCCCCGGGTTGTCGCCGGCATGCCCGCGCGCGTCGGTGATGCCGCCGCTGAACCTCAGCGAGCCGGCCCGGTCGTAAAGCAGCACATGCCCCGATCATCGGCCAGGACGCTCACACCCGGAATTTCCGCGGCCCTGGACCAGAGATCGGTCTTCACCCATTCCTGGCCGAGACCGGCCGGTTTCAGGAAGAGGACGTAGACCTCCGCCTTCCCCCGGCCGCGCACCATCGCCCGCGCCAGCTCTTCGAGGCTCGCGCCGGTGCAGGAACAATGAGGATGAACCATCATGATCAGCACCGGGCTCGCCGTGGGCCGCGGGATCCCGCTGTCGAGGGGCCAGATCGCCGGCGGCTGACCGGGATCACCGGGCGTTTCCGAGAAGCGGTAGACCGCCCTCATCCCGACGCCGATGGCGGCCAGCCAGATCGTGGCGCCCAGGGTGAGCCAGGCCCGCGTGCGCCAGTCGACCGGCCCGGCAGCGTCGTTCACGCAGCGCCCTTCTGCCGCGCCCGCGACCGCGCCAGGACCGCCTTGACCCGGGCCGCCAGGCGGCGCGGCTCCACCGGCTTCGTGATGTAGTCGTCGGCCCCGATCGCCAGTCCCTTCGCTTCGCTCTCGAGGCTGCTCTCGGAGGTGAGCATGAGGATCGCCATATGTCCGGTCGCCGCTCCCTTCCGCAGGGCTTCGACCAGGGCGATGCCATCCATGCCCGGCATGTTGAGATCGCTGACCAGAACCTCGGGAAGGTTCGTTCTCGCCATCTCCAGCCCGGTGAGGCCGTCCTCCGCGACCAGCACCTCGAACCCTTCCAGCTCGAGGAAATACTTGACGACCGTGACCACCGTCGGGCTGTCTTCCACGATCAGCACCCGCGGCTTCGCGCCGTCGCGCATGAGATCGACCGGCGCTGCGTCCGTGACGGGCGCGCCGGCCGCGACGGCGGCGGGGGGTCCGTCGGCCGCGGAACCATCGTGCGCCGCGGTCACGCCCCGGGCCTTCGCGCCTCCGGCGGTCCAGCTCTCCTCCAGCGGCGCCAGCCTAAGAACTTCCTCCAGGGTGGTGACGCCCCTCGCCGCCTTGTCGATTCCGTCCTCGACCAGCAGATGCATTCCTCCCCTCCGGCCGGCCTCGCGGATCTTCTGGTCGGAGGCGTGGTTCGCGATCTGATGGCGGACTTCGTCCGTGACCATCAGCAGCTCGTGGATCGCCAGCCGCCCCCGGTACCCGGACTGGCCGCACTGGTCGCAGCCCTGACCCGCCTTCCAGACTCCGCCGGCCGGCAGACGATCGGGCCCGCCGAGGCGCGCCAGGGTCTCCGCCGCCGGGGGCCGGTCGATGGCGCAGGCGGAGCAGATCTTGCGCACCAGACGCTGCGCCAGGATGCCGCCGATCGACGAAGCGACCATGAACGGCTCGATTCCGAGATCGAACAGGCGCGTGATCGACGAGGGGGCGTCGTTCGTGTGGAGGGTGCTGAGGAGCAGGTGCCCCGTCTGCGACGCCTCGAGCGCGATGCCGGCCGTCTCCCGATCGCGGATTTCGCCGACCAGCACGATGTTCGGATCCTGGCGAAGGATCGATCGCAGCCCCGCGGCGAAGGTGACGCCGGCGCGGGTGTTGATCTGCACCTGATTGATCCCGGGAAGCTCGTACTCGATCGGATCCTCGACCGTGATGATGTTCTTGGTCGCCGATTTCACCCAGTTGAGCGCGGCATAGAGCGTCGTGGTCTTGCCGCTGCCGGTCGGGCCGGTCACCAGGATCATCCCCTGCGGCCGCCGCAGAAGCGCCTGGAAGGTGGCCAGCAGATCGGGGTCGAAGCCGATCTTGGCCATGTCGATCTGGGCGTCCGATTTGTCCAGGAGCCGGACGACGATCTTCTCCCCGAAATTCGTCGGGATCGAAGAGACACGCAGGTCCAGCTTGCGATCGCCCAGCCGCAGACGGCTTCGGCCATCCTGCGGCTTGCGGCGCTCCGAGATATCCATACCGGAAATGATCTTGAGCCGCGAGATCATCGCCTGCTGGAGATTTTTCGGGACCCGGAGCAGGTCGTGCAGCATGCCGTCGACCCGCTGCCGGACCTGCACCTGGTTCTCCTGCGGCTCGACATGGACATCGCTCGCGCCCGCCTTGGCGGCGTCGGTGAGAACCTGGTTGACGAGCCGGACGACCGGCGGCAGATCGACATCCTTCGCCAGCTGCGCCGGGTCGATCACCTCGTAGTCCCCGGCGGCGGCCGCCTCCATCTCTCCTTCGGGAACGACGCCGCTCATCAGCTCGAACTTCGCCGCCACCTCATCCGCGGCCGCATCGAGCTTCTTGAGCGTGGAGAGAATCGCCGTCTCGGTCGCCACGGCGCACTGCACCCATTTGCCGCTGCGGAATTCGACGTCCTGGAGGCTTGATTGATCGAGCGGATTCGCCATCGCCAGACGAAGGGCCCGTCCGTCGATCCCGAGCGGCACGATCAGCCGCTTGCGGCAGAACTCGACCGGAAGCGAGAGAAGCGCCGGCTGCTCGGAGCCGTCCGACGAAAGATCGGCGTAAGGGAGACCCAGACCTGCCGCGATCGCCTTCGCGATCGCCTGCTCGTCGGCCAGGCCGAGGTCGGCGGCGATCCGGCCGAGCGACCCTCCATCACGTGTCTGCGACTCGAGGACGCGGGCGACGCCCGCCTCATCGAGGAGACCCGCCTTCATGACGAGATCGCCGAGTTTCTGCTGGCTCAACCGAGCGCCTTTCGGACGGAGACATCCCGGGCCTCCGCTCCGGTCTCAATATAGGTCCCGGAGGTCGCCCGTCCAGCGGGGCCGGACCATTCGGCGCCCGGCGCCTCGGGACGGGATCGGCCGGCCCGGCGCCCGGTCACGAAATCGTATCCGGCTCCTTTGCGCGCCCGCCGTCCCGTCGGCTAGACTCGCGCGCGGATGAGCGGCAAGCTGCCCCGGACGTTTTATACCCGCGACGATGTCGTGACCGTGGCGCGTCGCCTGCTGGGGCGGCTGCTCGTCGCCCCCACCTCCGACGGGAGGCGCGTTTCGGGGATCATCGTCGAAACGGAGGCTTACCGCGGCCCGGAGGACCGCGCCTCGCACGCCTACGGCGGCCGCCGGACGAAGCGGACCGGGACGATGTACGCGCGGGGCGGCACCGCCTATGTCTATTTCGTCTATGGCATGTATCACCAGTTCAACGTCGTCACCGGGCGCGAGGGGATCCCGCACGCCGTGCTGATCCGGGCCGTCGAGCCGGTCGAAGGGATCGACACGATGCGCCGGCGCCGGCGCGGCCAGCCGGACGGGAATCTGACCAGCGGCCCGGGGAAACTCTGCATCGCGCTCGGCATCGATCGCGGGTACGATCGGGCCGATCTTCTTGGAACGCGGGTGTTTCTCGAAGAGGGCCTCGGCGCCCGGCCGCCGGATGCGATCGCCCGCGGCCGGCGCATCGGGATCGATTACGCGGGAGATTGGGCGAAGAGACCATGGCGGTTCTTCCTGCGGGGCAACCGGTTCGTCAGTCGTTCGCGCTGACGCCGCAGCGTCGCCTTGCGATCGGTCGACGGAGGGATTCGGGAATGACCTCGAAGCGGCGCGCGGTCCCCGGCATTTTTCTGATCGCGCTGATCTCGTCGTCGGCGACGCCCTCGGGCCCGGCCGGCGCCGCGGCCGCGGCTTCGAAGCGCGCCGCCCCGGCGGCCTCTTCCGCGGCCGGCGCGGGGGAGGTCATACCGCCCATCTACGCCACCGTGATCGACGAGACCTTCCTGACCATGCCCGACGGCGTGAAGCTGTCGGTGACCTTCGTGAAGCCGGTGCCGCGTGCCGCGGGCGAGACGTTCCCGGTGCTCTTCGATCTTTACCCCTACCGGAAGGACGAGTACCCGGACGAGTACCCGACCTACTTCGCCAGGAGGGGCTACATCATGGCGACGGCCGACATCCGCGGCACCGGCTCGTCGGAGGGGGCGGTGCCGGACCGGGAGTACTCGGAGCAGGAGCTGGACGACGCGGTGCAGATCATCGACCAGCTCTCACGGATGCCGGGGGCGAGCGGCCGCGTCGGGATGTGGGGCAAGTCGTGGGGCGGGTTCAACGCGATCCAGGTGGCGATGCGGCGGCCCCCGGCCCTCAAGGCGATCCTGGCGGTGATGGCGACCGACGATCTGTTTCACGACGACGTGCATCACATGGACGGCCGAGATGGATCACGACAACACGCTGCCGCGGACGCCCGATTACCGCCTCGACAAGGAGTACTTCAAGAACCGGTTCGAGCATTACCCCTGGTTCCTCACCTACGCAAAACAGCAGCGCGACGGCGATTTCTGGCGCCGCAACTCGCTGCGCTGGCAGTACGACCGGATCGCGATCCCCTGCTATCTGGTGGGCGGGCTGCTGGACGGGTATCGGGACAGCATCCCGCGCATGCTCGAGAACATGAAGGTGCCGATCCGCGCCGCCATCGGCCCGTACAAGCATGACTGGCCGGACGAGGGGGTGCCGGGGCCGAACTATGAATGGCGTCACGAGGCGGTGCGCTGGTGGGACTTCTGGCTGAAGGACAAGAAGACCGGAATCATGGAGGATCCGCCGCTCGCCCTCTTCGTCCGGGACGGCCACCCGCCCGACAGCGATCTCAAGACGACCCCGGGTCGCTGGATCGCCAGCGCCTGGCCGATCCCCGGAACCACCTGGAAAAAACTCTACCCGTCCTCCGGAACCCGGCTGGAAGTCCGCGCCGGGGCGCCGGCGCTCGCCTCGCTGCGGTATGTTCCGACCTCCGGCGTCGCGACGGGCCTCTGGTGGGGCGAGCCGACCGGAGACATGCGACCGGACGATGCCGGCGCCCTGGTCTTCGAGGGGCCGCCCCTGCAGGAGAACGTGACGATCGTCGGCCAGCCGCGCGTCCACCTGAAGGTCTCCGCCGACGCCCCGCTGGCCCACTGGGTTGCCAGGCTGGAGGACGTTCAAGCGGACGGCCGCGTCTCGCTCGTGGCCGGCATGCTGCTGAACGGCTCGCAACGCGGCTCGCGACTCGACCCCAAGCCGCTGGTGCCGGGTGTTTCCTGCGATCTCGAGTTCGAGATGCACTTCACGACCTGGACCTTCAAACCGGGGCACCGTATCCGGCTGGCGGTGTCGAACGCGCTCTGGCCGATGATCTGGCCGACGCCCCGGCCGATGACCACCACGCTCGCGCTCGGGAACGAGGCCACCCGCGTCGACCTGCCGGTGATCCCCGAAGCCGCGTATGCCGCCCCGGCGTTTCTTCCCCCCGAGCCGCACGAGGACAATGCCCCGGGCCGATATCTCGAGAGCGTCTCCTGGCCGCGCGGCTTCTACAAGTGGACCCGGGATCTCTGGAGCGGCCTCGCCAGCGTGGAGTGGAAGGGGCACGGCGACTTCGAGAACCGCGGCAACCGGTTCCACACCTGGGAGCGGAATTTCTACGAGGCGAGCGACGGGAAGCCGGCCGAGGCGAGCTTCTCGGGCGAAGCGGGACGGCGGATCGAGCTCCCGGATCGGACCCTGGAGATCCAGTCGGATCTCGAGGTGCGCTCGAACGAAACCGACTTTCTGATCACCGTCACGCGCACGCTCTCCGAGAACGGCCGGCTCGTGCGGCGCCGCACCTGGGAGGAAACGATCCCGCGCATGTTCAACTGAGCCGCCCTGCTGATATGATCCGGACCAGGCTGCCGGGGGGGGAAGCCGAAGGAGCGGCGGCGCCATGGGCACCACCACGGTTCTGATCGGAGAGCGGTTCAAGCGGTTCCTCCAGTTCGAGACCACCTTCCTTGCCCATCGGGGTTTCGAGGTCCTGACCGCGTCGGACGGAACCCGGGCGGTCGAGCTGGCGCGCGCGCGTCACCCGCGGCTCATCCTGCTCGACCTCGAGATGGGCACGACCGACGGCGCCACCGCCTGCGCGGCGATGCGCCGGGATCCCACGCTGGCCTTCACGCCGATCGTCATCCTGAGCGAGGCGGACGCCCCGGATGAGCGGGAGCGCTGTCTCAAGGCGGGATGCACCAAATTCGTCGTCAAGCCTCCGAAGCCGGCCGAGGTCCTCGGGTCGATCGCCCAGATGCTGTCGGTGCGGCAGCGCAAGGTGGCTCGCATGCCGGTCGTCTTCAATCTGATCGAGGCCTCCGGCGGCCGTCAGATCGTCGGGATGGCCAGCGATCTGAGCGGCACCGGACTGCTGCTTCTGGCCCAGCGCCTCATCCTCGTCGGGGCGGAGCTGAACCTGGAGTTCGTCATCCCGACGACCAACGAGACCGTGAAGGTGAAGGGGAAGGTGATCCGGACCAGCCAGAACGCGGAAGGGTCGTACGAGATCGGCGTCCACTTCGTCGATCTGCCCCGCGAGACGCAACAGCAGATCGTCGATTACGTCTCGTCCTGAGATCCCCGTCGCATCGTCCCCGGACACCGATCGAACCCGGCCCGCTCAGGGCAGCCGGCGCACCCAGCTGATCTCGATCCGGCGCGCCGCCAGCAGGTAGTACTGCGCGTCGCCGATCTCGCTCGCCGAGACGGGCGGGCGGGTCTCCCCGAGATTCCACCCGTCGATCCGCAGCTCGCCGCGGCGAAAGCGGTAGGCCACCCCGGCCTCGACGGCGATGTAAGGGTCGGCCTGAGCGCTGTTCCGTTGGTCGAGATAGCGCCGGCCGACATAGTTCGCGCCGAGGCTGCCGCCCCAGCCGCGCAGCGGCGCCCGCACGAGCCCGACCGACGCCAGATGACGGGCCGACATCTCCAGCCGGTTTCCCCGAAGCTGCGTCGGCACGCCGCCGAAGTCCTGCACGAAGTTCTCGAAGCGGGCGTCGTGCAGACTGTAGGTCGCCTCGAGGCGCAGATCGTGCGGCAACCGCAGATTCGCTTCGAGCTCGACGCCGCGCAGGCGCTCTTCCCCGGCATTGATCAGCCCCGGCAGGCCGCCGACATCGCGCGCCAGGAGCAGATTCGAAAGGTCGGCGCGGAAGGCGGAGGCCTGCCAGGCGAGACGCCCGCCGGGGCGCCGCCCCTTGACGCCGATCTCGCAGGTGACCGCGGTCTCGGGCGCGAGGATCTCCGGCTCGGCGTCGGGGCCGAGGTCGATGGCGGCCGGCTTGAACGTGCTCCGCGCGTCGGCGAAGATCCAGACTCCCTCGTCGCCGTCGCTGTTCACCAGCCAGGAGACCCCGGCGATGCCGCTGCCGCGGCTCACCCTCCTCGTATCGCTGGCGGGGGTTCCATCCGGCGGTTGAGACGCCCCCCGATCTCGCCCCGGAACCGCGGCGTCGGGGTCCATTCCATCTGAATGTAAAGACCGGAGAAGTTCCGCCGATCGCGCAGGTCGATCTCTTCGACGGGAGCGAGATCGCCCAGCGCTTGGGGGTTCCTGCCGTCGAGCGTCACGGAGTAGTCGAAGATGCCCCCTTCTTCCCGAAGGCGTCCGTACAGGTGATCGACGCCGGCGACCAGCCTCAGCGAGGGACGGGGACGGATCGCCAGATGGCCGTCGAAGTAACCATCGAGAAAAGTCCGGTCCTCGCTGAAGGCCTCGGCATCGGGCGAGGCGCCGGAAAGATCGGTCAGGAAGCCGCGGGTCACCCGCTGCCGCGTGTCGGTCAGCGCCAGGGTCAGCGCCCAGGAGCCGCGCTCGAGCCGGCCGTCGTAGCCGACCGCCAGCTGCAGGCGATCCTCGTCCAGGCGCGCATCGCGCGGGTTCTGGTTCGAGTCGAGCGGCACGAGGGGGGAAAGCGCCGTCCCGACGCGCGGACGCGGGCTCTGCGGATCCTGACGGAGGAAGGTCGCGTCGAAGTCGAGATGCAGGCGTCCCCCGGAGCTTTCCCGCGCCACCCGATAGAGAAGGTGCCCCCGGCCCAGCTCGGTCCGGTCGTCGCGGAAGCCCTGCCGCAGCAGATCGGCGCCGATCGACTGCCGGAGCCGGCCCGTGGCGACGAGCGGGATCGTCACCGCCGCGCCGCCGCTCCCGTAGCTGCCGCCGGACAGCCGGGCCATCGGCGTTCCGGCCCCGGCGGCCGCGTGGATGACCTGGATCACGCCGACGAACGACGTGGCGCCGTACATCACCGGCGCCGGGCCGCGCTCCACTTCGATCCGCTCGACCCCCTCGAGGCTGAGGCTCGCGAGGGCCGGGTTGAAGGCTCCTCCCCACGGCACGCCATCCACGACCAGCAGAAACGCGTCGATCTCCCGCAGACCCCAGAGCTCCGGGACGCTCGCGGCCGGACCGGCATCCCCTCCCGGCGCTATCGAGACGCCGGCGACGAGCGCCAGCGCTCCCGCGAGGTCGACGGCGCCGCGGGCCCGCAGCGCATCGCCGTCGATGAGAGTGACCGAGGCCGGAAGAGCCTCGACATCCTCGGGCACCCGCGTCGCGGTGACCTGGATCCGCTCGGGAGGGATCGGCGATGGAAGAGGCGCCGTACCTTCAGCCTGGCCCGCGACCGGCCGCGGCTCTCCCCCGCCATCGTCGGCGAGGAGCGCGCTGCCGCCACAGGCCAGAAGACACGGCAGGACCCATGCGAGCGCCCGGGTGACGCGATCCGGGCGTCTCTCCCGGTGGATCGACTTCTGTTTCATGGGTGGGGAGTATACGGGCCCGCGCCCGCTCGTTCACCGCAATCTTAATCGGGAAAGCGATCAGGACGCTTGACGCTCGGCGCGCAGCAGGCTCTCGATGGCATCGCCCGGCATCGGCCGGCCGAGATGGTAGCCCTGGCCGGCATCGCACCGCAAACCGCGCAGATAGCGCCGCTGATCCTCGGTCTCGATCCCCTCGGCGATCACGGTCAGATCGAGACTATGCCCCAGGCTGACCACGGCCGAGGCGATCGCCGCCGCTTCGGCGTTGGTGGTGACCTCGTTCACGAACGAGCGATCGATCTTGAGATCGCTGAGCGGGAAACGCTTCACGTAGGAGAGCGACGAGTGTCCGGTGCCGAAATCGTCCAGGGCGAAGCCGACCCCGATGCCCCGAAGCCGGCTGACAATGCCGGCCGCTTCGTCCACGTCATCCATGATCGCGGTCTCGGTCACCTCGAGATTGAGCCGCTGGGGGGCGAGACCGGTCTCGTGCAGGATCCGCTCGACGGCGCGTCCAAGCCCGCGCTCGCGGAACTGCCGCGCCGACAGGTTGACGGCGACCGTCGGCGCGACCGCGCCGAGACCTTCCCAGCTCTGCGCCCGGATGCAGGCCTCGCGCAGCACCCACTCCCCGATCGGAACGATGTCCCCTGTCGCTTCCGCGATCGGAATGAACTCGGAGGGGGGGACGAGTCCGCGCTGGGGATGGTGCCAGCGGAGCAGCGCCTCGCATCCGGACAAGACGTTGGTGCCGAGCCGGACGATCGGCTGGTAGAGGATGCGGAACTCGCGACGGGCGAGGGCGTGTCTCAGATCGGTCTGCGTGCGCAGGACCGCCTGGGCGCGCTCGTGCATGGAAGGGTCGAAGAGCTGTACGCGGGCCCGTCCCAGATCCTTGGCGCGATAGAGGGCCGTGTCGGCGTCCCTCAGGATCTCTTCCGGATTCGTGTACGGCCCGGGCCCGAGGACGACGCCGATGCTGACCTGGACCGAGATGTCGCCGTCTCCCAGCGCCGTCGGGAGCAGGAGCTCCCGCTGGATCTGCTCTCCAAAGGCGATCGCCTCGCCGGCCTCGCCACGGCCCTCGACCAGGACGGCGAACTCGTCCTCGCCGAGGCGCGCCGTCGAGCTTCGCGGTCCGGCGAGGGCCCGAAGCTTTTCGGCCACCGCCGCCAGGAGCCGATCCCCCGCATCGTGGCCGAGACTGTCGTTCACATGCTTGAAATGATCGACGTCGAGCAGGAGGAGAGCGAACGGCTTCGCGCCGCCGGACGACGGCAGGGCGACGGCCAGTCTCTCGACCAGACCCCGGCGGGTCGCCAGGCCGGTCAGGGTGTCGTGGAGGGCGTTATGGGTGATCTGCGCCTCGCGGCGGCGCATCGCTTCTTCCACGCGGGCGCGGCGGGTGCGCTCCTCGGCTTCCGTCAGGGCGCGGCGGATCGCCGGGCCCAGCCGGGACCTTCGATCCTTCAGAACATAATCGGTCGCGCCCTGGGCCAGGATCTCCGCGGCCGCCTCGTCGGTGATGCTCCCGGTCACCAGGATGAATGGCGTCTCGGGAAGATGCTTCCTGGCCAGATACAGGGCGGTCTTTCCGCCGGTATCCGGCAGATCGTTGTCGCACAGGATGATATCGGGGGAAAATGCTTCGAGTCCCTTCACGAAATCGACGCACCGGCTGACGACCCGGGCGACGAAGTAGATCCCCGATTTCACGATCTCGCGCCGGATGAGCTCGGCATCCTCGGGCGAATCCTCGAACATCAGGATCCGGATCACCTGTTCCATCCGCCCGCCCCTTTCGCTGCGACCCCGCGCCCGCTGCTTCCGGCCGGCGTTGCCGCGTAACCCGCGCCTGCCATGTCCTTCCCGCAAGGTAGGGTATCGGTCGAAGATTTTCAAGACCGCCCGCGAAGGTTCGCCGGGAGTTCCGAAAAGAGCGCACCCCGCGTCGGGCTCCTGTCGCGCGGCGCGGAAGCCTCGTGCAGATCCCCGACACACCGCAGGCTCAGGCCGCGTTCGTGCCCGCGGCGCGTGGGGCGCCTGAAGCAGGTCGGCGTCGCTGCCGTCAGGCGAGGCGGGACAGCGATCGATGCAGGACCGCGAGAAGACGATCGATCTGACGCCGGGTGACGGTGAAGGGCGGGGCGAACAGCACCCCCGAGCCATCGGTGAACGGCAGCAGCTGCTCGCCGGCGATCCTGGCGGCGGCGACCAGGCGCCCGGCCCTCTCCGCGGCGCTCCCGCCCGGGCGGCCGCGGCCGGTTCGCGCGCCATCGAGCTGCAGTCCGAGCAGGAGCCCCTCGCCCCGGACATCGGCGACGACCCCCGGGTGCCGCGCCCGGAGGCTCTCGAGACCGTCGCGCAGCAGGCGGCCGATCGAAGCGCAGCGCTCCACCAGCTTCTCCCGCTTGAGAATCCGGATCGTGGCGCGCGCCGCGGCGCAGCCGAGAGGGTGGCCGGCGAACGTCAGTCCGTGGTTCAGACCCGTACGGCGCAGCTCCTGCCCCCAGCCGCGCTCGAAGACCACCGCCCCGAGGGGCGCGTATCCTCCGGTGAGACCCTTGGCGAACACCATGGCGTCGGGGACGAGGCCGACGGTCTGCGAGCCGAACCAGCGTCCGGTCCGGCCGAATCCGGTGACCACCTCGTCGGCGATCAGCTTGATGCCGTGACGATCGCAGAGCGCCCGGAGCTCCCGCGCGAGGCGGCGGGACAGGGGGATCGCCCCGGCGCCCGCCATCGCCGGCTCGACGATCAGCGCCGCGAAGCTCTTCGGCCCGTGGATCCTCAGGACCCGATCCACGTCCTCGAGACAGAGCTCGCAGGCCCGCGGCCAGTCGCGGCCCGCCGCCTCCCAGAGATCCACGGGCGACCGGGCGTGCGCGGCCCACGGCCGGCGGTCTCCATACGGCATCAAGGTTCCGCCGCAGACGTTCTCGATGGTCATCGTGTCCCCGTGGTACGACTGCGTCAGGGACAGGACGCGCCTTCTGCGGGTCACCTTGCGCGCGGCGCGGATGGCAGCCTCGAGGGCGTCCGATCCGCTCACGCTGAAGTGCGGGGTCGTGAGGTGACGGGGAAGAATCGACCGGAGATCGTCCGTCAGGGCGAGCCGGACCGCGGCGAAATCGGCAGGCGAGACCCAGGACATGACACGGGTCTGCGCCGCGAGGTGACGCCCCATCCCGGCGCGGCCGGTGCCGATGTTGTTGACGTAGAACTGGCCGCTCCAGTCCCGTATCGTCCTGCCGTCCGCGAAGCTCACGGTCATCCCGCGGCAGCGGACGGCGATCGTGGACGCGGAGGCCCGTCGCGACGCCGGGTCGCCCGGATACCAGACGTTCAAATAGAAGGGATAGGATCGCTTTTGTCGCAAGCGCACGGGAGTATAGCATCGCCCGCTTCCCCGCCCTTGTAACCGGACTCCGGCGCCCCGCGTCTGAAGGTGATGCAGGGGCGACCCGCCCCTCGCGGAAAAGGAGACTCCGATGAAACTGGAACGCAAGAGCGCGGCCTGGGTCACGGGACTGGCGCTCGCAGGCTGTCTGGCGGCCGGCGCGGTCGAGGCCGGCGCGCCCGGCGGGTACCGACCTCATGGCGCCGACGGCGGACGCGGAGGTCACGGCGGACCGATGATGTCGCTTCTCGCGAAGCTCGACCTGAGCGAGGACCAGAAGGCCCGGGTCAAGACTCTTCGTGAGGCCGAGCGTCCGAAGCTGGCCCCGCTGACCCAGGCGAGCATGCAGGCCCGCCGCGCCCTCGGCGAGAGCATCCATGCTCCCGCATTCGACGAGCAGGCCATCCGCGCCGCCGGCGCGAAGCTCGGCGTCGCCGAAGGGGATCTCGCCGTGGAGAGAGCGCAGCTGGCGTCCCGAATCAGGGGCGTGTTGACTCCGACGCAGCAGAAACAAATGGAGACCCTGCGCCAGCAGTTCCTCGATCGGATGCAGGAGCGGCAGGATCAGCGCCACGCGGCCTGGGGCGACGAGCCGGGCGATGGCGAGGAAGCGCCGGACGCGCCGTAAGCGCCGGGAGGGCGCCGCGCCTCACAAGAAGTACTGTCGCGCGAGACGGCGGCCGAGATAGAGACCGGCCGCCGTCCCGACGACGCTCAGCAGAAACGCGGTCATGTCACCGGCCCACTCGCCGAGCCACCAGCCGATCGCGCTCCCCACGCTCGCCCCGACGAACATCAGCAACCTCGACATCGGGACGCCTCCCTCTTCTGCCGTTGCGGGATCGACGCGGCGAACGGCAGCGTCAGCGGCCCGATCCCGGGACGGCGCCCAGATAGTGGATCACCCAGGGCGCAAACCCCTCCCGTTCATAGAAGCGCCGGGCGCGCTCGTTCGTCGCCACGACGCCGATCTCGAGCACGCCGACCCCGAGCCGCCGCAGCTCCTCGTACACTCCCGACATGAGACGTCGCCCGACCCCCCGGCCCCGCATCTCCGCCAGCACCGACAGGCTCTCCATCTCGGCGAAGCGCCCGTGCGTGTCCCAGCTTTCGTCCGCTTCCTGCATGTGGGCGAGGGCGTAGCCGACCGGCCGCCCGCGGTGCTCCGCGATCAAAAGGAAGGCATCCTCCTCGGCGAGCCACTCTTCGTAAAGACGGCGCCGGCGTTCCCAGGCCGACGCCTGTGATCGGATTGGAATTCCCGTCAAGCGCGGGTCGACCGCGAGGTGCCGGGCATGCAGGGCGTTCCAGAGCGGCTCCAGATCGCCGATCCGCTCGGCGCCCGCCTTCACCACGATCAGGTCATCCATCGGCCGGTCCGTTCCGGAGCCCGCCGCGTTCGGAGCCGCGCACAGGCATCCTCCTGGAAGGAGAATGTCAGCTTGCCGGGGCTTTCGTCAATCCGCCCCCCGCGGCGGCGCCGGAGCGCCTGTCCCCCAACATCTTGACATCGGACGGCACGTTCGCATACGGTGGATTCAATCGCTCATGCGACGGACCGCGCGCCAGACCTTCAAGGTCGATTCCAGCCTCCTCCCGACCCACGATCCCGATGCCTTCTTCGCCTCCCTGACCCGCATCGCCATGACGCTGGTCCGCGCCGAGGGGGGATGCGCCGGTCTGCGCTCGCCGCAAGGGATGGTCTGCGCGCGCTACCTCCGGAAGAGCAATACGATTCCATTCCGTCGCACCTGGGCGCCGGGGGAAGGGCTGCCCGGCCGGCTAATCCTGGCGAAACGCCCCTGTCTCGCCCGGGCCCGCTCGAAGGACGGGATTCGGCTCGACGGGATCCCGGCTCGATTCGGGGTGACGGCCGCCCTGAGCATGCCGATCCTCGGGCGACGAGGACGGCTCCTGGGGTTCCTCGAGGTTCACAGACGGGGGGCGCGGTCCGGGTTCGCGCGCTCCGACCAGGAGACTCTGAGACCGCTGGTCCGCCTCGCGGCGCTGGCGCTCGAGGGGGTCATCGATCATGCGGGCACGCGCCGGAGGCTCGCGCTGGCCCGGCGGAACGAATCCCGCTACCGCCGTCTCATCGACTCGGCGGTGGAAGGGATCAGCCGGACCACACCCGGAGGAAGGTTCGTGGCGGCCAACCCCGCGCTGGCGCGGATGCTCGGGTATGCGTCGCCGCGGGATCTGATCGACAGCGTGACCGATCTCGCGCGACAGGTGTATGTCGACCCCCGCCAGCGTCTCGATGGAATGCGCAGGGTCAAGAAAAGCGGTGTTCTCCCCACCTTCGAGGCACAGTTGCGCCGCAAGGACGGCAGCAGCCTCTGGGTGTCGCTCAACGCGCGCGTGCTGCGCAACCGGGCCGGGAAGCCGGTCTATTTCGAGTCGTTCCTGCAGGACATCACCGATCGCAAACGGGCCGAGGAGAAGCACCGCGAGAGCGAGATGCGGTATCGACAGCTGATCGATCTCTCCCCGGACGCCATCTTTGTCCAGTGCGAAGGGAAGCTGGTGATGCTCAACCAGCCCGGCGCGAGGCTTCTCGGCAGCGACCATCCGCGCCAGCTGCTCGGACGCCCGGTGATGGAGATGATCCATCCCGATTACCGCGACATGGTCCGGGCGCGAATCCGCGCCATGGATGCGGGAGAGACGGTGCCGACCGTCGAGGAGGTCTTCCTGCGCCGCGACGGCACCGCGGTCGAGGTCGAGGTGTCCGCCTCGCCTCTGCTTTATCAAGGGAAGCCCGCCGCCCAGGCGATCGCCCGCGACATCACGCAAAGAAAGCGTGCGGAGCGGGAGCTTCGCGAGCTCTCGGGGCACCTTCTCCGGGCGCGCGATGAAGAGCGGCGGCGGATCGCCCGCGAGCTGCACGACAGCACCGCTCAGTCCCTGACCGCCCTGACCCTGAAGCTGAGCCTGCTCAGCCGATCCGGCCAGGCCCGCACAGCCGCCGAGCGCTCGACGCTCGCCGAATGTCTGGCGCTCGCGCGCGACGGCGTGCGCGAGGTGCGGACCGTCTCCTATCTGCTGCATCCGCCGACGCTCGACGAGATGGGCCTCTGCTCCGCCCTGAAGTGGTACGCGGACGGCTACCAGGAAAGGAGCGGCATCCGCGTCGCCCTCGATCTGCCGTCGAAGCTGGGCCGGCTGCCCGAGGAGATGGAGACGACCCTGTTCCGCGTCGTCCAGGAGTGCCTGACGAACGTGCACCGGCACGCGCGCAGCCCGTCCGCGCGGATCGCCCTCGTCCGCCGGCTCGGACGGGTCTCGCTCGTGGTGAGCGACGCCGGCCGGGGAATTCCAACGGGGACCTTGTCCCATGCGCTGGGGGCGCGAGGGCGGGTGGGCGTCGGCATCGCCGGCATGCGGGAAAGAGTGCGGCAGCTCGGCGGCACGATCCGGTTCGACTCCAACAGCGACGGGACGCGGGTCACGGTCATCTTTCCGACGCGGACACGGAGCACCCGGGATCGCCCTCCCGATCCCCGACGCTCCGTATCCGGATCGGGTCATGACCCTATTGACCGGATCGCGACCCCGGAGTAGGGTCGCGAAAGTTGAAGAGTTGGCCGGATACCGCAGAGACAGGCACGACCGTTCCGCCGATCTGAGCTCGACCTCGGGAGAGACACACGACCCTCACGTTCTTCCATCTCGGAGGAGGCAACGATGGCTGCTCGTGCTCGCAGGTCTCATCGCGCATCCTGGTTCCCGGTCAGCGCCGCGCTCCTGTCGCTCGCGGTGCTCGTCGCCGCCGTCCCGGCGAGGGCGGCCGGCCCTTCGGCCCGCTCCCCTCAGAGCGTCCCCCCCGAGACCCTGATCGGGGGCGTCACGCCGGAGGAGTACGCCGCGTCGCAGGCCGCGCTGCACGACTGGCTCATGAAGCAGATGCCGGCCGGGACCCTGGACAATCCGCTCCGGATCAGCCTCTCGGCGCAGGAGCGCAAGGAGCTGCAGGACGCTCAGTCGGGCGAGATCGGGCGGGCGGTGGTGGGGCGGACCAAGATGATCGGCGCGCTGATCCGGTTCTCCGCTCTCGACGCCTCGCTGCTCTCGGAGACCCCGCGCCGCGTCGGACCCGGCCTGCTGCGCTCCACCCCGGACGGCGGGTTCGTCTGGGCCGCGGCCATTCAGTCCGAAGGGGCCGGCGCGCTGCGGGCGCATGTCCGGGGCCTCGATCTTCCGGACGATGCCGATCTGTTCTTCATGAATGACGCCGGCCAGGCGTTCGGTCCCTACTCGAAGAAGGGTCCGAACGGCGACGGCGACTTCTGGACGAACACCGTCCTCGGGTCGACGGGCGTGATCCTGCTCCGTCACTACGGTCCGAACGGCGCCGCCGATCTGAAGGGGATCTCCTTCAGCATCGCGGAGGCCGGGCATGTCTCGCAGCAGTTCGCGAACAACCTGAGCTTCGGGATCCGGCCGGAGACGTTCTGCAGCTTCAACGTGCCCTGCATCGAGAACGCCACCTGCCACACCAGCACGCCGGCCGATGCGGCCAAGAGCGCCGTGGCCCTGATGCAGTGGGTGTCCGGAGGCTTCATCTACACCTGCACCGGCGGCCTGATCGCCGACATGGACAGCAGCAGCCAGATCCCGTACTTCCTGACCGCGCACCATTGCATCAGCAGGGCCAAGGACGCCGGTAATGCGGAGCTCTACTTCCAGTTCACTCTCCCATGCGGGAGCACGAACTGCCCCGCCCAGACCACCCCGGGCGGAATCCAGCGTCTGGGCACGACCATCGTGGCGACCGGGACGGGCGGTGACTTCACGCTGCTGAAGATGAATCTGACGCCCCCCGCCGGGTCGACCTTCCTGGGTTGGAACAGCGCGCCGGTCGCGTTCGACGCGAGCTCACCGAAGCTGTACCGGATCAGCCATCCGGCCTGGGCCCCGCAGGCCTACTCGGACCAGCATGTCGACGTCAACGTCGGCACCTGCACCGGCTGGCCCCGCGGGGAGCGGATGTCAACAGCGCGAGCCAGATCGTCGGCCAGCTCTCCGGGGCCTGCGGCACCAACGTCGCCGACGACTGCGACACGACGAATAATGCGACGGTCGACGGCGCCTTCGCCTTCTACTACCCGACCGTGCAGCCGTTCCTCGGCACCGGCTGCACTCCCGTGACCGAGGTCTGCAACGACGGCCTCGACAACGATTGCGACGGCCTGGTCGACTGCAGCGATCCCAACTGCAGCACCAGCCCGTCCTGCGTGAGCAGTTGCGGCGCCAAGGGTACCTCCTGCACGGCGGCCTCCCAGTGCTGCTCCAACAAGTGCACCGGGCCGGCGACCGGCAAGAGCTGCCGCTAGCTAGGAGCCTGCCCGAGTCCCGGGCTCGCCCACGGCAGCGGGTCGCGGTCGATTGCGGATTTTACGGGGGGCGGGAGCGCCGAGCTCCCGCCCCATTTTGCGTGCTGCGGCGCGTTTCCCGCCCCGACTTTCGCCCCGCAATCTCACCGCGCGCCCTCCGTCCCGCCCGCTTGACACGATCGGATAATGCAACTACTATCGTTACCATTATGGCCGCCAACAGCAGATTTCCGGTCGCCGTTCATATCATGACGGCCCTCGGGTACCGCGACGGAGAGTCGTTGAGCTCGCCGCGGCTGGCCCGGAGCGTGAACACGAACCCCGTGGTGATCCGCCGCCTGCTCGGCCAGCTCCGAAGGGCCGGGCTGGTGCGGGCGCGCCCCGGTAAATCGGGCGGCGCCCGGCTGGCTCGGCGCGCCGAGGCGATCTCGCTGATGGATATCTACCGGGCGATCGGCGCCGGGGGCCCGTTCTCGATCCCCGACAAACCGGAGCACAAGGCCTGCGAGGTGAGCTGTCGCATCAAGAGAATTCTCTGCTCGGTGCTGGCGGAGACCGAGGCCTCGATCGCGAAGTCCCTCGAGAAGGTCCGCCTGTCCGATCTGGTTCGCGATATCGATGCGGCGGTGTCCCGCTTCTAGTTTTCCCGATATCATCCTTGGGTCACTCTGCAGGGAAAAGAACACCGGAACGATTTGGAGGTTGGTTCAGATGGCAAAGCGAATGATCATCATGTTGCTCGCCGTGGTCTCGTTCGTCGGGGCGCTCGGGTTCGTGAAGTATCAGAAGATCCAGACCTCGATCAAGCAGGCGTCCTCCTTCGCGCCCCCGCCCGAGGCGGTCACCACGATCATGGCACGGGAGGAGACCTGGCAGGGCTCCCTCGGCGCGATCGGTACGGTGACGGCGGTGAACGGCGTCGTCATCAGCGCCGATCTGCCGGGCGTCGTTCAGAAGATCACCTTCAAGTCGGGGGATCGGGTCGCGCCCGGCGATCTGCTGGTGCAGCTCGACACCCGCCAGGAGGAGGCCCAGCTGGCCGCCGCGGAGGCGAAGCTGACGCTGACCCGCCTGAACCTCGAGCGCTCCCGGGGTCTCCGGACTCAGGGGATCAGCGCCCAGGCGGACTACGACACGGCCGAGGCGGAGCAGAAGCAGGCGGAGGGGAACGTCGCCGAGATCCGCGCCACGATCGAGCGCAAGACGGTCCGCGCGCCCTTCGCCGGGATCCTCGGCATCCGCCAGGTCAATCTCGGACAGTATCTGAAAAGCGGCGACCCGGTCGTGCCGCTTCAGTCGCTCGATCCGATCTACGTCAACTTCGGCATGCCGCAGCAGGAGCTGGGCCGGATGCAGGTCGGCGGAGCGGTGAGCGTGACGGCCGAGGGGATCCCGAATGACGGCTTTCCGGGCCGTATCACCGCCATCGACACGGTGGTGGACGAGTCGACCCGCAACGTGCGTGTCCAGGCCACCTTCTCCAACCCGCGGGGCCTGCTGCGCGCCGGGATGTTCGTCACCGTGCGCGCGCACCTCGACAGCCAGGAGCGCGGCGTCATCCTTCCCGCCTCCGCGATCAGCTACGCTCCGTACGGCGATTCGGTCTACATCGTCGAAGAGATGAAAGGGCCGACCGGCGCCAGCTACAAAGGGGTCCGCCAGCAGGTGGTCAAGCTCGGCAGCGCGCGCGGCGACCAGATCGCGATCCTCTCGGGGATCTCCCCCGGGGCCGAGGTCGTGACCTCGGGCGCCTTCAAGCTGCGAAACGGGGCGGCCGTCCTGGTGAACAACGAGACGCAGCCCGGCAACAGTCCCTCGCCGAGGCCCGAGGACAACTGACATGAAGTTCACCGATCTTTTTGTCAGGCGGCCCGTTCTCGCGATCGTCGTCAACCTGATCATCCTGATCGCGGGCGTGCAATCGATCCGGACCCTGGCGGTGCGGCAGTACCCGCGCAGCGACATCGCAGTGATCAACGTGTCGACCGTCTATGTCGGGGCCAGCGCCGATCTCGTGCGCGGCTTCATCACGACCCAGCTCGAGCGCGCGATCGCCAGCGCCGACGGCATCGACTATCTCGAATCCTCCAGCGCCCAGGGGCAGAGCACGATCACGGTGCACCTGAAGCTGAACTACGACACCAACGCCGCGCTGACCCAGATCCAGGCCAAGGTGGCGCAGGTCCGCAACGACCTTCCGCCGGAGGCCCAGGCGCCGGTCATCGACATCCAGACGGCCGACAACCAGTTCGCGGCGATGTACATCGGCTTCTCGTCCGAGGCGCTGGACCAGAACCAGATCACCGACTACCTCACGCGGGTCGTCCAGCCGAAGCTGACCGCCATCAGCGGCGTGCAGCGCGCCGACATCCTGGGCAGCCGCACCTTCGCCATGCGGGTCTGGCTCAAGCCGGACAAGATGGCGGCGCTCGGCATCTCTCCCTCCGACGTCCGCGGTGCCCTGGCCCGCAACAACTATCTCTCCGCCGTCGGCCAGACCAAGGGGTCGATGGTGTCGGTGAATCTCGTCGCCAACACCGACCTCAAGACGGCGGAGGAGTTCCGCCAGCTCGTCGTCAAGGAAGACGCCGGCGTCATCGTCCGCCTCGGCGAGATCGCCGACGTGGTGCTCGGGGCGGAGAACTACGACGTCGACGTCCGGTTCAGCGGCCAGACTGCCACGTTCATGGGTCTCTGGGCGCTCCCCAGCGCCAACTCGCTGGACGTGATCCGGAGGGTGCGCGAAGTGCTGCCCGAGATCCGGTCGCAGCTGCCGGCCGGAATCAAGGCGGGGATCGCGTACGACTCCACCACCTACATCGAGAACGCCATCGACGAGGTCCTCAAGACCCTCTCCGAGACTCTGGTGATCGTCATCATCGTGATCTTTCTCTTCCTCGGTTCGGTGCGCGCCGTCATCATTCCGATCGTGGCCATTCCGATCTCGCTGATCGGCGCCGTCTTCCTGATGCTGGTGGCGGGATTCACCGTGAATCTGCTGACCCTGCTCGCCATCGTGCTGTCGGTCGGCCTGGTGGTCGACGACGCGATCGTCATGGTCGAGAATGTGGAGAGGCATATCCGCCTCGGTCAGCGACCGTTCGACGCGGCGCTGCAGGCCGCCCGCGAGCTGGTCGGGCCGATCATCGCGATGACGATCACGCTGGCCGCCGTCTACACCCCGGTCGGTCTGCAGGGCGGCCTCACCGGCGCGCTGTTTCGCGAGTTCGCCTTCACGCTCGCCGGCGCGGTGGTGATCTCGGGCGTCGTGGCCCTGACGCTTTCGCCGATGATGGGCTCGAAGCTCCTGCACGCCGGCGACGCCGAGCGCGGCTTCTCCGGGTTCATCAACCGGCGGTTCGAGGCGATCCGCCGTCTCTACACGGGTCTCCTGTCGCGGACCCTCGCGTTCCGGCCGGTCGTTCTCGTCCTCTGGGGCCTCGTCGTGGCGCTCATCGTCCCCTTCTATCTTTTCTCCCAGCAGGAGCTGGCGCCGAACGAGGATCAAGGGGTGGTCTTCGCGGTAATCCAGGCGTCGGCGAATTCGACGCTGGATCAGACGAAGCTGTTCGCCGACAAGATCGACACCACGTTCCGCTCGATGCCGGAGAGCGACATCACCTTCCAGATCATGAACCCCACCGGCGGCTTCGGCGGGATGGTCACCAAGCCCTGGAAGGCGCGGACCAAGACCACCGGACAGCTGCAGATGGAAGCGGGCGGGCTCCTCTCGAAGATCCCCGGGGTGCGGACCATTCCGATCACCCTGCCGGCCCTGCCGGGCGGCGGGAACTTCCCTGTCGAGTTCGTTCTCGGCTCGACGGCCGAGCCGGCGGAGCTCGCCGCGCTCGCCAACCAGCTGGTGCAGAAGGCGTTCGCGAGCGGCCTCTTCTACTTCGCCGACGCGGACGTCAAGTTCGATCAGCCTCAGACGGAAGTGGTGTTCAACCGCGATCAGGTCCGATCGCAGGGTGTCGATCTCAGCCAGGCCGGCGCCGATCTCTCCACGCTTCTGGGCGGGAATTTCGTCAACCGCTTCAGCCTGCAGGGGCGGAGCTACAAGGTCATCCCCCAGGTGAAGCGGTCGGAGCGGCTCACCGCCGACCAGCTCAAGGACATCTACGTCACGGGGGCGAACGGCCGTCTCGTGCCGCTGTCGACCTTCGCGACGCTTCGCACCACGACCGAGCCGCGCGAGCTGAAGCGCTTCCAGCAGCTCAACGCGGTGCGGATCCAGGGGGTCATTCGGCCCCAGGTCTCCCTCGATCAGGCGTTGCGCTTTCTGGAGACCGAGTCGGCGAAGATCCTGCCGCAAGGCACCACCGTCGACTATTCGGGCGAGTCGCGACAGTTGCGCACCGAGGGCAGCAAGTTTCTGGGGATCTTCCTGCTCTCGGGGATCCTGATCTACCTCGTGCTGGCGGCCCAGTTCGAGAGCTTCCGGGATCCGTTCATCATCCTGGCCGGCTCGGTGCCGCTGGCGCTCTCCGGGGCCCTGTTCTTCTCCTTCATGGGAGCGACGACGCTCAACATCTACAGCCAGGTCGGCCTGATCACTCTGGTCGGGCTGGTCTCGAAGAACGGCATCCTGATCGTCGAGTTCGCCAACCGGCTTCAGGAGCAGGGGCGGGATCGTCTCAAGGCGATCATCGAAGCGGCGAGCACCCGTCTCCGGCCGGTCCTGATGACGACCGCCGCCACCGTCGTCGGGCATTTCCCGCTCATCATCGCCACCGGCCCCGGCGCCGGGGCCCGCAACAGCATCGGCATCATGCTGGTCAGCGGCATGATCATCGGGACGGTCTTCACGCTGTTCGTCGTGCCGTCGATCTACGTGCTCCTGGCGCGCGACCACGCCCGCGCCGCCGCCCGCGAGTCGACGGCGGCGGAGGGGCCGTCCGGCGACCTGAGGCCGGCCGAGGTCTGAGCGAGGAACGACCCGCATGAATCGCTCTCTGGTATCGTTCTGCCTCGGGGTGCTCCTGTCCGCGACGACGGGCGCGCCGCATGCGGCGGACGATCCCCCGGCGCCGTCGCGCGATCCGGCGCCCGCCAAGGCCCGGGCGGCGGAACCGTTCGCCTTCGCCGATTTCACCTGGCTGAACGGCAACAGCCGTCAGACGACCTCAATCCTCGACACGAAGGTCTTCACGGGCGAATTCCGGCTCGACACCAACCTGATCTACGACTTCAACCATCCCGCGGACCACACGCTCGATGGCGCCGCCGAAAGCGGCCGGACGAGCGAGATTCAGGTCCAGCAGCTGGGGATCGGCGGCGACTTCCATTATCAGAATGTGCGCGGCCGTCTGATGACGCAGTTCGGGATGTACTCGCAGCTGACGCCGCGCAACGACGCCAGCCCCACGCGCGGTCAGTGGAACCTCGGCGACGCCTACCGCTATCTCTCAGAGGCGTACGGCGGGTATCACTGGGACGTCTTGAACGGGATCAACTTCGACGCCGGCATCTTCATGTCGTACGTCGGCCTGTTCAGCTATTACAACTTCGACAACTGGGCCTACCAGCCGTCGTATGTCTCCGCGAACACGCCCTGGTTCTTCAACGGGCTCCGGCTCCAGATCTTTCCCACCGAGAAGCTGAAGACCGAGCTCTGGGTGATCAACGGCTGGCAGTCGTACGGCATGTTCAACGACACGCCGGGGCTCGGCTTTCAGATTCTATGGCGGCCGACCGGGTCGGTGTCGCTGCTCTCGAACGAATACTGGGGCCGCGACACGCTCGGGAACCCCGATCGGATCCGGCTGCACAGCGACAACAGCATCGAAGTGAAGTACCTCGACGCTCCGTCGAAGCGGCTGGACAAGGCGGCCTTCTCGCTGACGATCGACGCCGGGTGCGAGAGCGGCGGCGGGGTCCGCTGTTCCGGCGGCTCCGGGTCCACGCCGGCGCAGTATTTCCTCGGGTTCATGTTCTACAACCGTCTCTG
>WNFM01319486.1_pt1 | contig 28216 bp, 23 predicted proteins | sample 5400271 | NCBI WGS metagenome assembly WNFM01 (sample SAMN13153352, study PRJNA577476) | soil metagenome | isolation source: 60 cm saprolite on Douglas fir-dominated hillslope | place: USA:California | collected 2013-09-17 | reverse complement strand
CCGCGAACAGCTCGGCGTCTCGGAGCAGCCGCTTGATCGACTCGTGCAGGTAGACGATCTTGATGGGCTCGCCGCGCCGCCCGTCGAGCAGCGGCTTCAGCCGGCGATAGGCGTAGGCGAGCGCGCCCTTGTCCTGATCGAAGAGCACGATCTCGAGCGGCGCCGGCAGCTCGGGGACTTCGGCCAGCAGCTCGGCCAGCTCCTGCGCGGGTCCGCAGGCGACCGCCAGTACGCGCAGCGGGCGGCGGTGCGATTCGATCAGCTCGCGCAACTGCCGCTTGACCAGATCCTTGCGGTGGCGGACGGCGCGCGCGGCGGCGGTCTGGTCGAAGGAGAGCCCGATGGCCTTGGCGAAGAGCGTCGGACCCTCGAACGGCTTCTCGTAGATGAAGCGCATCACCTCGTAGTCGCCGGGGTAGCCGAAGGGCTTCGCCGCGCAGCGGTGCATGGAGGGCGACCGCATGAAGAACTCGTGCAGGTTGCGCCGCGACCAGTGGATCAGCGCCTGGGTGTGCGTGGGCGGGACGGAGCGGACGGCAGCGTCGATCTCCTCGCTGCAGCGCACCACGTCGGCCACGAAGGTCGAGCGCATCTTCTCCATCAGCGCGGTGCGCGCGGGCGAGCCCTCGCCGTGCAGCACGTGCCAGGGGAGGTCCTTCTCGAGCTGCTCGAGCTGCTGCTCGGCGTCCTCCAGATAGAGGCGCAGCTCGGAGACCAGCGACTTGAACTCATGGTGTCCCGGCGCGCGCCAGGGAGCCACCGGCAGCTGGCCGCTCGCGGCGAAGGACTTGATCGCCCGCAACTCGAGCACCTCGTCGACGGGCAGCAGCAGGCCTTCGAAGGACACGCCCACCAGGGTGGTGCCGTTGAGATCGCGAACCGAACCGACCAGGGCGCGGCCGCGGTAGGGCTCGTGGCCGTCGAAGCGGACTCCCACGCTCTCGAGCCGGTCGCCCACCGTCACCGGAAGTCCCGGCGGCCACTCGAAGGCGGCGCCGTTCTGCGAGACGTCGAAGAGCGGGCAGTGATGCTCGGTCCCGTCGAGCGAGAGCGAAACTTCGCCGCGCAGCGGCAGCAGATCCGCGGCGCGGTAGCGGTGAGGGCGAAAAAAGACCTCACGGCCTTGCGCGCCGTCGAGCTCTTCGTAATTGCGGACCCGGTGGAGCGTTGCAGTCATGGGGCGACTTCCTCCAGTGCGGCCAGACGCACTTCGAAGCGCGCCCCCCCTTCCGGCCGATCGAGCACTTCAATCTCTCCTGCATGTGAATCCACGATCAGCTTGGCCATGTAAAGCCCCATGCCCATGCCGCCCTCTCCCTTGCTGGAGACGAACGGCTTGAACAGGTTTTCGCGGACCTCGGCGGGAACGCCGGGTCCCTCGTCCTCGACGGCGAAGACCACGTTGCCGTTGCGGCGCGAGGCTTCGATGTTGACGTGGCGCCAGACCGCGGTCGCCTGCAGCGCGTTGCGCACCAGGTTGACCAGCACCTGCGTCAGCTTCTGGCGGTCGCCTTCCAGCGGCGGCAGGTTGTCGTCGATGTGCACGCCCACTTTGTGCATGCGGTAATTCAGATCCATCCGCGAGATGGCGATGGCGTCCTGCACCACCTGCGAGGCCACGATCCGGCTCTTCTCCAGCTGCAGCCCGCCGCCGCGCGCGAACTGGTGCAGCGCCTCGAGCGTGTGGATGAGGTTGTCGACGCCCTGCATGCCGACCTTGACGCTCTCGAGCACGTCGGCGGCGATGCTGCGCTGCTGGAGCACGCCCTCGATGTAGCCGAGGCTCACCATCAGATTGCGCAGATCGTGGATCACGCCCGTCGCGAGGCGACCCATGGTGGAGAGGCGCTCCAGGTGGAGGAGCTGGCGCTGCGTCTTGCGAACCTCGGAGAGCGAAGTGTCCAGCTCCTGAGTGCGCTTGGCGAGCTGCTCCACCAGCCGCTGGATGGCCCGCGTCTGGTAGACGTGCTCGCTCGCCTGCCGCACCGCCTCGAGGATGTCCTCGGGCTGCCACGGCTTCTTGAGGAAGCGGAAGACGCGGGCGCGGTTGATGGCCGACATGAGCGCGGGCGGATCGGTGAAGCCGGTCAGCACGATGCCGGCCACGTCCGGCTTGAGCGAGCGCAGGTTCTCGAGCAGCTCGACGCCCGACATCTCGGGCATGCGCTGGTCGGTGATGACCACGTCGAGGTCGGCGGTCTTGGCGATCTGCAGCGCCTCGGCGCCCGACTGCGCTTCGAGAACGCGGTAGCCCGCCTCGAGGAAATTCCTCAAAACTGTCAGGTTAGGGCGTTCGTCGTCGACGATGAGGATTCCGCCGCTGCGGGTCTCACCGACGCCGTGCAACGCCATCAAGCTCCGCAGGCCGTCGTCCAGCATGACTTCGGAGCATGCGGCGCGGGCACCCCCGGTTGCAACTTTTCAACTGTTAAATTTTGAAATATTCGGGCGGAGAGCTGGCCCGATCGGCCAGATCGGTGGCCGGAGTCTCAGGAAAGCTCAGGCGCGCTTCTTCCGGCGAGCGAGTGCGGCGGCAGCGAGTCCTGCGAAGACCAGGATGCCGGCGAAGCCCGGACCGCCGCTGCTGCTGCAGTTGGCGGCGGCGACGTGGCCGGTCACCAGCGTGCCGGCGTCGGGGATGCTCACTTCGACTGCGGCGCAGTTGCCGGCGAGCGCGCCCGTGGGCACGCATTGCTCCATCGAGCCACAGGTGACATCGCTGCAAGGATCGGAGACGAAGGGAGCCGTGAAAGTCGCGGTCACCGAGTGGTCCGCGTTCACCTTGATGTCGCGGATGGCGACGCCGCTCGCGGCGCCGTCGTAGAAGTTGGTGGCGACGTAGTGGTTCGTCTCGGAGAGCGGCTGCGCGTTGGAGAGCGAGCTGATGGCGCCGCCCTGCCAGAGCACCGAGTCGTCCGGGACGGTGCTGCCGGGCCCGACGGCGCCCTTGGTCGCGCCGTCGGAGGAGCCCTGGTTCACTAGGCCGAAGCTGCCGCTCGCCTCCAGATTTCGCACGAACGGGTGGTAAGGATCGCAGTCGAGGCAGAAGAGGAGGCGGCTCGTCCACTCTCCGGTCTGCGCCTTAGGGCCTTTGCTCCAGTCGACGTGGTAGAGCGCGAGGCCCCAGGTGGGGTTGCCGTTCGCGTCCTTGATGCCGGTGTCGACGCCCTGCGCCGGGCCGCGCACCTCCGCGAGGAAATATTCGCGGCGCGCGGCGTCCATCATGCCCAGCTTGACCGCGACGCCGCCTTCGCCCGCGGGCAAGAGCGTCAGCCTCTGCGTGCCGCTCACCGTCAGGTGCGACTGCCAGCCCAGAGCGCGGCGGCTCTCGGCGTCGGGCAGCGTCACGTCGGGGGTGTAGTCGTAGTCGCCCATCAGCGAGAAGTGCAGGCCCTGCCAGTTCGGCCAGCGATCGCCCATCGACGGATGCTCGTAGTAGAGGTCCGCGAAGCCGAGCGTGTGACCGAACTCGTGCAGGATGACGTACTCGAGGTGCTGCACGCCGCTCGCGAAGCTCGCGCCGCCCAGCGCGCAGTAGGGGATCTTGACGCCGTCGAGCACGAGCGCGCCGCCGGTGCCGCCAGCGAGGTTCGAGCCGGTGTTCACGTATTCGATGGGGAAGGCGATGCCGATCGAGGGAACGTTGACGACGATCATGACGCCGTCGATGACGCCGTCGGGAACGCCGTCGATGCCGTTCGCGTCGAACTTGCTGAAGTCCACCTGGCCTTCGTCGTGGGCGCGGCGGAAGACGTCGCGTATGAAGTCCATACCCTGCCCGAGCGCGGCCACGCTGCCGCGATCGATGGTGCAGGCGCTGTTGTGGATCATCGCGGGGCAAGTCTTGTACTCGACGAGCGGCGCCACGGTGACCGACGGGTGGAAGCGGTTGTTCGAAGCCAGCTCGTAGTAGCGCGTGAAGGTGAGCGCGTCGCCCGCGTAGGCGCCTTCGAAGAACTGGTGCAGCCGATCCATGTCGACGGCCTGGTACCGGCCGAAGTCGATCTGCACCGGGATGACCAATAGATTGCTGTGCCCGAGCTGCGGCCCCTTGTTGAGCGGGATGTCGAGCGGGTTCGCGTTGAGGTCGATGAAGTCGGCGCGAGCGCCTAGTGCGACGCTGAGCAGCAGCGATGCGACGATGGAGCAGAGACGCAGGCGCACCGCGGCAGGGTGCCTTTTACGCGGACGTCGGGGCGTGTGCGTCGGGCGGTTGACCGAGGGTCTGGGCGGTCAGGCCGATCCAGCCATCGAAGGCCGCGAGCAAGGCGAGCATGGCGCAGGGGACCAGCATGGCGATGTGGCCGACCAGGAGGTAGCAGAGCGGCCCGACGGTGGCGCCGATCAGGAAGGAGAGGATCACCGCGACGTGAAGCCGCAGCCGCTTCAGCTCGTGATCCTGCCAGAGGTACTTCAGGTGCCACAGCTTGGCTGAGAGCCCCATGCCCTGCGTGCCTTCGCGCCAGGTGTCGATGGTGCGCGCGGCCTCGATGGAGATGTCGGTGATGATTCCAGTCATGTGCGTGGTGCGGACGCGCGCGCCGGAGAGCTTGGTGACGAGCGCGTTCTGCAGGCCCATCGCGCAGCAGAGGAGCGCGGTCATCTCCAGGCTGTTCAAGTGCGCGCCGTGCTCGGAGCCGACGTTGACGGTGGCGAAGACGAGGAGCAGCGCGCACTCGAGCAGGAGCGGGCGCCAGTAGGGCGGGCCGCCGATGCGCCTGCCGTAGAGGACGAGGAAGGTGGAGATCACCGCCCCCAGCCCGAAAGAGGAGATGAAGATCAGCGAGCGGACGGCGAGCCAGAGGTGCGAGGCGGCGAACTCGTCGCCGACGCGCGCCACCAGGCCGGTCATGTGCGAGGTGTAGACGCCTACCGCGAAGAAGCCGCTGGCGTTGATGGCGCCGGCCACGCCGGGGAGGATGAAGGCGAGGATGGCGCGCTCGAGGAGGGCGCGGTTCTGGCGGAAGCGCTCGCGCATCGGCGCGCGATCGTAGCACGGGCCTACTCGTACCGTGATTGAGCCGTCCCACCGCGGGCCAGAACTTGTGCGCGCGGACCCACGGCATCGGATAGGCGGCGTGGTGGCGCGAGTAGGGGCGATCCCATTCGTCGGCAGTGAGCACTTCGGCGGTGTGCGGCGCGCCCTTGAGCACGTTCTTCGCCTTGTCGGCCTTGCCGCTCTCGATCTCGCGGATCTCGCGGCGGATGCCGATCATCGCCTCGCAGAAGCGGTCGAGCTCGACCTTGGGCTCGCTCTCGGTCGGCTCGATCATGAGAGTGCCGATGACCGGGAAGCTGGTGGTCGGCGCGTGGAAGCCGTAGTCCATCAGCCGCTTCGCCACGTCGTCCACCTCGACGCCCGCGTCGCGCTTCACCTTGCGCAGATCGACGATGCACTCGTGAGCGACGAAGCCGTGCTTGCCTTTGTAGAGGACGGGGAAGTGCTCATCGAGCCGGCGCGCGATGTAGTTGGCGTTCAGGATGGCGATCTTGGTCGCCTGCGTGAGGCCGGCTGCGCCCATCATCTTGATGTACGCCCAGGAGATGAGAAGGATGCTGGCGCTTCCCCAGGGCGCGGCGCTGACCGGGCCGATCGCTTTTTCGCCCCCGACGTGCACGACCGGGTGTCCCGGCAGAAACGGCGCGAGGTGCTTCGCGGTGCAGATGGGTCCCATGCCCGGGCCGCCGCCGCCGTGCGGGATGCAGAATGTCTTGTGCAGATTCAGATGGCAGACGTCGGGGCCGAAGTCGCCGGGCCGGCAGAGGCCGACCTGCGCGTTCATGTTGGCGCCGTCCATGTAGACCTGCCCGCCGTGCTGGTGGACCAGGTCGCAGACACGCTGTGCGTCGAGGGATAGGTGATCATCAGCGCGGCCAGATTCTTCGCGTGCTCGGCGGCGCGCTTTTCCAAATCGATGACGTCGACGTTGCCGGATTCGTCAGTTTTGATGACGACGATTTTGTAATTCACCATGGCCGCGCTGGCCGGGTTGGTGCCGTGCGCCGACTGCGGGATGAGGCAGATGTTGCGGTGCCCCTCGCCGCGCGACTCGTGAAAGGCCTTGATCACTTGCAGGCCGGCGTACTCGCCCTGCGCGCCCGAGTTGGGCTGCAGCGAGACGAAGGGCAGGCCGGTGATCTCGGCGAGCATCGCCTCCAGCTCCTGGAAGATCTGCGTGTAGCCCGCGGCCTGCTCGCGCGGCGCAAACGGGTGCAGCCGCGCAAAGGCCGGCAGGCTGATGGGCAGCATCTCGGCCGTGGCGTTGAGCTTCATGGTGCACGACCCGAGCGGGATCATGCTGCGCGTGAGCGAGAGGTCGCGCGACTCGAGCAGCCGCAGGTAGCGCAGCATCTCGGTCTCGCTGTGATGCGTGTTGAAGACCGGGTGCGTGAGGTAGGCGCTCTGGCGCTGCAGCGCCTTCGGAATCCGCGCCTCCGCCTCGGCCAGCACCGGCACGCTGTGCACGCCCGCGAAGCAATGAAGAATATCAAGTATATCTTCCGGCGTGGTGGTCTCGTCCAGCGAGATGCCGAGCGTCTGCCGGTCGAGCGTGCGGAAGTTCATCTTGCGCGACTGCGCGGTCGAGACGATCCCCGCCAGCTGCGCGCCCACTTCCACCGCCAGGGTGTCGAAGAACTCCGCGTGCCGCAGCTGGTAGCCCAGTGCCGCAAGCCCGCGCGCGAGTTGCGCCGTGAGCCCGTGCACGTACTGCGCGATGGCCTTGATCCCGCGCGGCCCATGATAGACGGCGTACGCTCCGGCGATGATGGCCAGCAGCGCCTGCGCGGTGCAGATGTTGCTCGTCGCCTTCTCGCGGCGGATGTGCTGCTCGCGCGTCTGCAGCGCCATGCGCAGCGCGCGTTTCCCCTGCGCGTCGATGGAGACGCCGATGATCCGCCCCGGCATCAGCGAAGAAGGCCGCGTGCGGACCGCCGTAGCCGAGCGGAACGCCGAAGCGCTGCGACGAGCCGACGGCGCAGTCGGCGCCCAGCTCACCGGGCGAGGCGAGCAGCGCCAGCGAGAGGAGATCTGCCGCCACCGCCACCAGCGCGCCGTGCGCGTGCGCTTTCTCGATGAAGGGGCGCGGATCGGCGATGCCGCCGTCGGTCGCCGGATATTGCAAGAGCGCTCCGAAGATCGGCGTGGCGGCGGCGTCGAACTTCGCCGGATCGCCTACGACGATCCGGATCCCGAACGGCGCCGCGCGCGTCTTCAGCACCTCGATGGTCTGCGGGTGGCAGTCCTGCGCGACGAAGAACGACTGCGCGTTCCCGGGGTGCACGTTGTGGAACATGGTCATCGCCTCGGCGGCGGCGGTGCCCTCGTCGAGCAGCGAAGCGTTGGCGACCGGCAGGCCGGTCAGGTCCTCGATCATTTGCTGGTAGTTGAGCAGCGCTTCGAGGCGGCCCTGCGAAATCTCCGGCTGGTAAGGAGTATACTGCGTATACCAGCCTGGATTCTCGAGGACGTTGCGCTGGATCACCGGCGGCGAATAGCCCATGCCGAGGAAGCTGCGAAAGACGCGGTTCTTCGCCGCGATCTCCTCCACTTCGCGCAGCAGCCCGAACTCCGAGCGCCCGGCGGGCAGTTCGAGCGCGCGGCCGAGCCGGATGGAAGCGGGCACCGTCTTGTCGATCAGCTCGTCGAGGTTCGAGACGCCCAGCGTCCTGAGCATCTCCTCGACGTCCTCCGGGTCCGGACCGAGGTGGCGATCGACGAAGCGGTCGGGGTGGCGGGTCTTGTTCATGACGGCGGCGGCTCCTTGGGGGCGCGCAAGATAACGCGCTTCTGTTAGAGTCGCAGCATGATCATGAAGGGAGATCCGGACGGCCTGACGGCCCTGCGCGCCTTGCAAGAGCGCAACCGGGACTACCTCAAGTTCCTCATCCAGGAAGCGAAGACGGTCTTCGAGCACCACGTCGATTTCAAGTCGGAGTTGGGCGCGCACTTCCGGCTCACGTTCGATGTCAAGACGGGCGCCTTCACGGTCGACAAGAAGCCGGCCTGAACGGTGTTGGTCAGGCCGGTCCGCCGTTTCTGCGCGGCGGATCCAGCGCCGTGCGCAAGAGCCAGGTGCGAGGAAGCACGACTGGATCGTTTGCCGCTGGTGCGCTGACCAGCCAGCGCGCGGACGAGCAGGGGTCCACGAACGAGTCGGGCAGGTTCTCTCGGGCGTGGTGGACGTAGTTGCGCGCGACGTAGCGAAGCGCGTTCGCAGTCTCAGCGCGCGTCCGCAGCACATGCGCGTGGTAGCGGTCGGCAAACACCTTGCCCCTGCGTCCGTCGTGCGCGTTGAGCCGGCGGGCCAGGCGGATGGTCAGACCCTGGAGGCCGCGCGCGAGAGCGTCTTTGTCTTCGGCCTCGACGAGGAGGTGAAGGTGAGCGCCCTGGATCGAGTAGTGGACGACGCGCAGGCCCAACTGTCCCTTTGCTTCCGACAGGGCCTGCTCGATGACACCGACCCGCATGGCGGCGCGCAGGTACCCGACGTCGTCGAGCATGCGCAGCGTGACGTGCAATGGGTGGCGCCGGGCGAGCACGGGCCGGCGCAAGTGAGAGACGCCCGCGCGCCGTCCGGTGGGTGGCCGGCCGGCGCCCTTGCGCTTTCCCCCCCAAGTCTTCAACGGCAGCGGGAGTTGTTTCATGCATCTTGATTTAGCATATATTGTCGGAAAAGCAAGCCCCAAGTCCAGACCGGGGACATCGCTGACAGGTGTCAGGGCGGATGCCCTGGAAAGAGACCTGTCGGATGGACCAGCGGTGGGAGTTCGTGGTCGAGCATCGCAGCTGCACGCTCTGCATTGCCGCCCTCTGCCGCGCTCGAGGATCGGTCGCGCAGGCGTTACACAACCCGGGCGCGAAGCCGCCGCTCTTTATCCAGCGCCGCCGAGGGCGAAGAAGCGGAAGGCCATCAAGCGGCGCTAGTCCACGGTCGGGAGCATCTCGATTCTCTTGGTTGTCTCGTTCTCTCGGACGATGAAGGCTCGTCTTGCGACCGGGCCAGCGCCCTCTGCCCGAAGGACTATCCGCCAGACTATCTCCCGATCGATTTCGTTGTAGGCGGAATCCGCCGCATACCAGATACGAACTGCGATAGGCCTGCCAATCCAGTTAACCTCGCCAACAACGTCGAACATTGAGCCCGTCGTGTTGGCGGCTATGGCGGTTGAGTCTGCTTTATCGGCAGGATGGTTGCACGACTCAAGCACCACTCGGATATTGGTCACTTCCGCTGCCGAATCATTCCTTACGGCTACGCGAAAATAGTTGCCGTCTCCCGGGTTCTGAAAAAATGGCGGCACCCCTACTTCGTAGTGCATCGAGAGCTTTGGCGCGATCGCAGCTTCAAGCTCTACACGCTTCCGGTGTTCGTCGCGCCATGCTCGGTAGCACACGACTATGAAAAGACCGGCCACGATGCCGATAGATCGACCATGAAATCGAGCCACTGGTGTAATGCTCAAAGAGTCCGACACCTGCGGACAGGATGAGACTGCGGTCATAACCGGCTCGACGTGCCTCCATAGCGCTCGGACAAAAACCCACGGCATGAACTCAGCCATGGCGCTAACGCTAGCACTTAGCCCCGCGTCCTTTGTCGTGTTCTTAGTTCCGAAGCGCGCGGTCAGAGCTTGATGTCGAGCTTCTTGCGGGCCACCCGGTAGAGCACGGCGCCCATGAAGGCGAAGAACGCGACGCCGAGAATTTCGTAGCCGCCTTCGCCGAGCATCCTCGTGAGCGGGCCCGTCAGGTCCACGTGATCGAGCGCTTTCAGCACGCCGTCGTTCACCGAGAGCAAAGCGACCAGCACGCCCGCGAGCGCGCCGCCAGCCACCAGGCCGGTCGAGAAGAGCGAGCCCGGCCCCAGGTCGTCGCCGTGGCCGCCCTTCGCGCCGGCGCGGTAATCGACGAAGCCCTTGATCGCGCCGCCCACCCAGATGGGCAGCGTGGTGCTCAAAGGCAGATAGGCGCCGACCGCGAAGCTCAACGGCGACACGCCGCACAACTCCACCGTCACCGCCAGGAACACGCCGACCAGCACGAACTGCCAGTCGAGGTTGTGCGCGAGAAGGCCGCGGATGAGCGTCGCCATCAGCGTGCCCTGCGGCGCGGGGTACTTGTCGCTTCCGATGGCGTGCGTGATCACGCCGGTCGCCGCGTCGAGCGTCGGGTTGTCGAGGACCTTGATGGTCACGCCGATCACCATCGCCGCGACCACCACTCCGATGAGCAGGCCGATCTGCTGCCAGCGCGGCGTCGCGCCGACGAGGAAGCCGGTCTTGAGATCCTGCGAGGTCGCGCCTGCGTTGGCGGCGGCGATGCAGACCATGCCGCCCACGCAGAGCGCCATCGGTTGATACACATCGCCGGTCCAGCCGATGCCGACGAAGAGCAGGCAAGTGGCCATCAAGGTCGCGATGGTCATGCCGGAGATGGGGTTCGACGAGGTGCCGATCAGTCCGACGATCCGCGAGGCCACGGTCACGAAGAAGAATCCGAAGACGATGATCAGCACGCCGAGCACGAGGCGTCCGCCGAAGCTGCCGGGCAAAAATGGCAGGAGCGCCATGATCAGCACCAGCCCGATGCTGCCGAAGAGCACGACGGTGATGGGCAGATCTCGCTGGGTGCGGGGCGCCGCTGCCGATGAGCCGCCCGCGCCGCCGCGCAGTGAAGCGACCGAGCCCTTGAAGGCCGAGACGATGGTGGGGAGCGTCTTGAGCAGCGTGATGAAGCCGCCGGCGGCAACCGCGCCGGCGCCGATCTGGCGCACGTACGCGCGGTAGATGGCGTTGTTGAGCGCGCCGAACGTCTGCGTCGCCGGGTCCCAGCCGAAGGCGCCCTTGGCGTGGATGTCCGCGAGGTAGCCCAGCTTGAAGAGCTGCTCCGCGATGGTGTGGCCGGGCACGAGCGAGGCGATGAGCGGGATGATGCCGAGCCAGGCGAGGATGCCGCCCGCGACCAGTACGCCGGCGATGCGCGGGCCGATGATGTAGCCGACGCCCATGTACTCGGGCGTGATGTCCGCGAAGATGGTCGCCGCGGGGAACAAGCGGCTCGCGTTGCTGGTGACGTACTTGGGCGTCTCGGCGATGACGTGGAGGATCTTCTGGAAGATGGCGTAGGCGAATGCGAAGCCGAGGCCCTGGTAGGCGACCTTGGCCATCTCGCCGCCCTGCTCGCCGGCGATCAGCACCTGCGCGCAGGCGGCGCCCTCGGGGTAGGGGAGGTTGCCGTGCTCGTTCACGATCAGCGGGCGCCGCAGCGGGATCATCATGAGCACCCCGACGCAGCCGCCAAGTAGAGCAAGTGTAAAAATGGTCCAGTAGCTGAAGTAGGGCGCGCCGATGCTCTGGTGCGTCGCCGGATCGATCGCGAGGAAGAGGAAGCCCGGCAGCGTGAAGACCACGCCCGCGGCGATGCTCTCGCCGGCCGAGCCGATGGTCTGGACGATGTTGTTCTCGAGGATGGTCGAGCCGCCCAGCTTCTTCAAGAGCGAGATGCTGAGCACCGCGATCGGGATCGACGCGCTCACCGTCAGGCCCGCTTTCAGCGCAAGGTAGACGGTGCTGGCGCCGAAGATGAGGCCGAAGATGGCGCCCACCACCACCGACTTGGGCGTGAACTCCGCGATCTTCGCGTCGTCGGCGATGTACGGCTTGTGTTCGAGAACGGGCTCGGCTGCGGCTTCGGCCATGGGATCCTCCGAGGGGCCGCAGCTTGCTACCTAGACGCGCGGCAAAGGTCAATCGGCGAACTGGAAGGCGGCGCGCAGGCGCAGCACGGAGGCGCGGCCCACTTCGGCGGGAAGGTAGCGATCGTAGCGGTAGATCGATTGGCCGCGCTCGACCACCGCGACCAGGCCCGGCGACTGGGGGATCTCGAGGCGCTGCCAGGGTCCCCCTTGATAGACGGCGGGCGGGCCGCACATCTGCCGCGAGAGATCGAGCGTGACTTCGACGCCTGCGCTGAGGCGCGTGAGCGCGTCGTCGAAGAAGAGTGCGTAGCTGCCGCGCCGGAAGCGGAAAAGGCGCAAGGCCGGGTCGAGCAGCCGCGCGCCGGTGAGCGCCTCGACAAACGCGCGCAGCTCGCTCGCGAGCGCCGGTGCGCGGAGGTCCGCGAACTCGTATTTCCCTCGATGCGCGAGGTCAAACGAGCGCAGCTTCAGGCGAGAGAGCGCCGCAGGATCGCATGCGCCCGGCAGGATGAGGCTGCGCGCGGCCAGATACGCGGGGCGCAGTTTCGCCAGCACCTCATCGAAGGGCGCGCGGATCACGGGTAGAACCATCCGGCGATCGACGTGCGTGCGCCGTCGAGAATTTCGCGCACTTGGTGCAGCGCGAGGTCGTTCACCTCGAAGAGAACGAGGCGGTTCGCGCGCGCGGCGATGCGCTTGACCGGCCGCGTGCGCACGATCTCCTTGCCCTTGCGCGTGCAGGCGAAGAGCTCCAGCTCGCCGCCGCGTTTCGGAGCGCCGACGTAGTACGCGTACGCGATCGCGCGGCGCTCGCTCTCCCGCGAATCGGAGTGGGGCAGGAGGTAGTGTCCGGCGAGATAGGTGTACGCCGATCCGTCGACGCGCGTGACCGGCCGTCCGCAGATCGCCGAGACCTGCGCGCACGACGCCTGCAGCGCATCGAAGAGACCGCGCAGCGCCGCAGTCATCGGCGGCTCGGACCCGCGGGAGTGCAGGTAGATCTCGTTCTCCACCAGCACCTGCGGCTCGTCGGGAAATGCGCGCGCGAGCTGCGCATGGTCCTCGCGGGACACCACGCCGTCGATCACCAGATGCGCGAACGGCTTCGCCGAGCGGAACTTCTGCGCGAGAGTGGTCAGATCAGCAGGCCACTGGATCATCGCGCGATGCCGCACGCGCGAGCCACCTCGTCGCGATAGGCGAGCCAGAGCGCCAGCGCCCGCTCCAGCGACTCCAAGATCAGCTCTTCGTCGCCGACGTTGCCGAGCACGGCGTCCCACGCGTCGCGCCGGTGGCCGCCTTCGACCTTCTTGTGCACGCGCTGCAGCTCGAGCAGCTTCGGGTCCAGCTTGTGGAAACGCACCAATGCGTGGCCGCGGATGGACGCTTCGATCTCGGCGTCTGACGGCGGCGCCTTCTCAAGGGACGCCAGCTCGCGGCGCTCGTTCGCGCTGCCCTCGACGAAGAGCGTGAGCACCGCCGCACCGCGCACCCACGGCGTTCCCCAGCTCACCTGGTCGAGGAAGTCGCGATACGCGCGCGCGGCGGGCAGGAGCGCGACGCTCGCGAAGTCGGCGCGCGAGTAACCGCAACCTTCCATCAAGCGGAGAAACAGCTCGGGGTGCGAGGCCGATGCGCTGATGCCTCCCGTCTGCTCTTCGTAGATGTTCTCCGCCAGCATCGCGCAGACGTTCTGCGGCGGCTGGTGTCCGAGCACGCGCGCGAGCAGCAGCGGGAAATCGCGCACGTACACTTCCCATTCTTGTTGAAAGTGCGGGAGCAGGCGCGCAAGCGGCACGCGCCCTTCGGCGAACCAGGGCCAGGCCCAGTGGTCCTTGCCTTCCAGAATGGTGAGCAGCCGCTCCTGCAGCATGGAACCGAAGTTACCTCAAGTCGCGTCGGGCGGGAGACGAACCCGGGCGAGATCGGGAACTCCTGAAGGTCGATCGGAGTGACTTTCACGTTGCCAAGGCGAGGGTCGCCGGTTCGAACCCGGTTCCGCTCCAGGTTTCTCAGGGGCCACACTGGACAACCGGGGCGATTCTGCGTCTCATTCCTACCGAGGCTTGGCCCAAGCCAGGCTCATTCGGAGGTGCGCATGTCCTCGCTCCTCGTCAGTTTTGCGGTTCTGTGCCTGCTGGCAATGGTCTCCGCGCGCGAGGCCCGGGCTGAAGGATCACGGGTAACCATCCTCTACGATGGCTTCGGCCGCAACCCTGCCTTCGTCAAGGACTGGGGCTTCAGCGCGTTGGTCGAATACGCCGGCAAGCGCATCCTCTTCGATACCGGAAACAATGCTGCCTTCTTCGCGGCCAACGCCAAAGCGGCGAAGGTCGATCTCGGCAAACTCGACTTCGCCGTCATCTCGCATCGGCACCTCGACCATACGGCCGGACTCGAATATCTAATGAAAGTCAACCCCGAAGTAACTATCTATGCACCGAAGGAAGTGTTCGGGATCTTCGGCAGCGCCCTTCCCAGCAGCTTCTATCGCAAGGACGAATCGCTCGCCGAGCACGAGCGCTACTTCGGCGGGCATCCGCCGGAGCCGCTGAAATTCGGCAGCGCCTGGCCCGGCGCAAAGTTCGTTCCCGTCGAGAGCAATCTCGAGCTCGCGCCGGGAGTGCACTTGATTTCGCTGGTCTCGGAAACGCCGGGAACCAAGGAGATGCGCGAGCTGTCGCTGGCGCTCAAGACGGCCAAGGGAATCGTGCTGGTGGCGGGCTGCTCGCACCCAGGCATCGAAAAGATCGTCGAAGCCGCTGCTCGCATCGACCCGCACGTCCATCTGGTCCTGGGCGGATTCCACATGCCCGCCGCGCCGGACGATCAGATCTCCAAGGTGGCGACAGCGCTCCACGATACCTGGCACGTCGAGCAGCTCGCCCCGGGCCACTGTACGGGCGAGCCGACGTTTGCGCATTTCAAGAAGGTCTGGGGCGCGAATTATGGATATGCGGGCGTAGGAAGCGTGATTGAGTTGCCTGAGTGAGCTGATCGCTTCGCGGGAAGGGAAGCCCTCTCGCCGCCTGCCTCGCTCGCGACGCTGCCCGGCCAGGCATTCTCGCGCGCGGAGCAACTCTGGCCGAGGCAGCACGCAACCTTGCAGCCGCCGGCGATGGCCGCCAGAGTGCCGACCCACTGAGGTCGCCACGGACGAACGGCCGACGGGGCTCAACCCTCCTTTGCGTTCGCCAGCGGCCGCGGCTTTTTCAGGAGCTGCGACCGCAGCGTGAGGAAGAAGGTGTCCTGCGATCGCTGCTGCGCCAGCAAGGCCGCCCGCGTCGCCTGCGCTCCAGCCGCGTCGCCGGCTTTCTCCTGCGCGAGCGCGAGGTGGAAGTGGCAGCCGTCGAACGTCGGCACGCACTTCTGCATCTCGTCCACCGCGCCCTTGGCATCGCCGCGGGCGAGCTTGAGCATGCCGCGGGCCCAGGCCGCCACCGACTGGACGTTGAGGTCGTTGGGCGCTTCCGCCGCGTCCTTCTCGAGGATGGCCAGCGTCTTCTCCGCCTCGTCCAACTTCCCGCCGAACGCTTGCGCCCAGATCGCGGCGGTATGGATTCCCTGCTGCAGTCCCTTGCGCCCGGCGTCCGAGAGCGGTTCCGTCTCGCTGCGCGCCTGCGCCTCGGCCGCCTGCTTGCGCCCTTCGCCGAACTTCCCGAGCAGGTCGGCGGCGAAGGCGCGCTGCACGGCAGCGGTCACGTAGAAGTTCGGGTTCTTCCTGGCGCGCGCCTCTTTCTCCAACGCGCTCGCGGACTGCAGCACGCCCTGGTACTTGCCCTCGGCCGCGTACCCGAGCGCCTCAAAGGCGAAGAGGCCCATTCGCTCGAAGTCGTCCTTCGCGAGCGAGCGCGCCTTGGCGAGGTCCTGGTGGGCGCGCGCGTACTGCGCGCGGTAGAGCTCGACGTTGGCCAGCGCCGCGAACGGCTTCGCGTCGGTGTTGGGAAGCGCCGCCGCTTTGCGCGCCGTGGCCTCGGCGTCGTCGAGCGCGCCGGCGGTGATCAGCGCGTACGCATAGTCGGCCTGCACGGCCGGATCGTCGGGGCGCATGTCGGCCACGTGCCTCGTCGCCGCGGCCGCGCCCGGCCTGTCGCCCTGCTCGACGGCGATCGCGGCCAGCCCCATCCAGGGCGAGGCCGCTTTTGGATTGAGCCGGGTCGCTTCGAGCAGCTGCGCCTTGCCCTTCTCGATGTCGTGGCCGACGAAGAAGTCGATGCTCCCTGCGTAGTAGTGCGAGCGCCAGTCGCCCGGCGCCAGGTCGACCAGCTTCTTCTGCAGGGCGCGTGCCTTCTCGTTGTCGAAGTGCTTGGCGGCCGCCCAGGCGGCGAGCTCGGTCCGCTCCGCCTCGGGCAGCGACTTGCCTGCCTCGGCGGCGTCGTCCACCTGCTTCATCGAGTCGACGCCCGGCGTGATCGCGTAGAGCAGCGCCTTGGCGAGCGCCTGGTTCGGGTCGAGCGAGAGCGCACGCTGGGCCGCGGCGCGCGCGCGATCGCCGTGGCCGCAGAAGAGCTGATCGTAGGCCTCGACGTAAGCGGCCGCGGCCTCCGGGTTGGAGGTGGTGATGCTGATGCTGCCGCTCTCTGGCGCGGCGGCGAGGAGCGCAACGGCGCTTGCAATGAGAGATGTCATGGCGGGTCCCCTTCGCTTTGCCTGTATCAACGCCGCGGCGCCGTGAGCATTTCGGCAGTTCGCTGCACGGACTCCACAGTCCGCCGCATGCCGCTGACCGTTTCCGGGACGGTCCGCCTGCCCGTCGCCCTTATCGCTTGCCGATCGTTATCGCGCGTAGCTTGCGTCGGTCCCCTGGAAGTCGCGGTAGAGCTGGTCGGCGCGATCGATCACTTCGCGCGGCAGCGTCTTCGCCACCGCGTCGATGGCCGCGTCGAGCTGCTCGACCGTCGCAGGCCCGAGCAGGATGGAATCGACTCCGGGCCGCGCCGCAACCCACTGGTAGGCGAGATCGACCGGCGTGCGCCCCGCTTCCACGGCGAGGCGCGCGAAGGCTTCGGCCAGGTCGAAGAAGCGGTCGCTCAGGTAGCGCCGCTGGTACATCGGGTTTCCGTCGAAGCGCGATCCCGGCGGCGGCGGCGCGTCGCGCTTCAGCTTGCCTGCGAGCAGCCCGCCGCCGAGCGGGTTGAAGACGGTCGTGTGCACGCCGTAGTTGCGCGCGCAGCGGAAGTACTCCACCTCGAGCTGCCGGACGAGCAGGTTGTACATCAGCTGCGACACCCGCGGCTTCACGCCCGCCTGGCTCATCTCGACGAGCTGCCAGGAGGCGAAGTTCGAGACGCCGAAGTTCCGCACCTTCCCCGCGTCGATCAGTTTCTGCATCGCGCGCAGCGAGGCGTCGAGCGGCCGCGTGTGGTCGGGCTTGTGGAAATAGTAGAGCTCGACGCCGTCGACGCCGAGGCGCTGCAAGCTCTCGTCGATGGCGGCAGCGATGCGCTCGGGCGCGAGGCCCTCGGGCTTCTTCATGTCGCCGATGCCCATCTTGGTGGCGATGCGCGCCTTCCTTCCGCGCAGCGCGCGCCCGAGGATGCGCTCCGACTCGCCCTCGACATAGACGTTGGCCGTGTCGAAGAAATCGAGCCCGCGCTCGAGCGCGCGATCGACGATGCGACGCGCCTCCGCTTCCGGCGTTCGCTTGCCGAAGTTCATGGTGCCGACGACGAGCGCGGGGGGAGCGCCTTCGGGGCGAAGATCGAGATAGGGGTCCATGGCGGCGAAATATAACGCCCATCGACGTGTGGCAACGCGAGTTGCGCTACGCTCTGGCCATGCGCCACCGGGGGATGGGCCGCTGCGCCGTGTTGACGATCTTCATCGCCGCCTGCGGGCGCGACTTCACCGTTCCGCCGCAGCCGGTGCCGCCGCACCTCGACTCGATCTCGCCGGCGCAGGGATTCGCGGGCGACGTGATCACGCTCTCGGGCAGCGGCCTGGGCGACCCTGCGCTCTCCGTCTTCTTCGACGTGCGCTCCGCGGTGATCCTCACGCCGCCCACGCAGCGCAACAGCGAGAGCGTGCAGGTCCAGGTGCCGCAGGACGTGCTGGGCAGCGACGTCTCGGTCAGCACCACGCAGGGCACTGCCAAGGCGTCGCAGCCGTTCACCTACCTGGGGCTCGGGCACCCGCGCTCGGTCGCGCTGCGGGCCACCGTGTCGCTCGCCCCCACCAGCGTGCTGACGTTTCCACTCTCGGGCGGCATGGTGGCCCTGCTCGACGGGCGCTACGGCACGGTGCTCGCGCAGCGGCCCAACGGCTACGCCTCGCTTCCCGCGCAAGTGGGCACGACGCCGGTCATGGCCTTCGGAAGCGCTTCGACGGCCTGGGTTCTCGACGCGCCGGACGGCTCGCAGTCGAACCTGCGCCGGGTCGACCTGACCGGTGCGCGGCCGGTGGTGAGCGCGTCCGTTCCAGTCGACGGCGCGTGGTGGACCATGGCGGCCTCGCCCTCGGCGGCGCGCTTCGCGAGCGCGATCGGGACGGCGATCGAGCTCTACGCGTTGCCAGGCGGCGCGCTCACCGAAATCCGGGTGACCGGAGCGACCGCGCCCATCGAGTCGATCTTCGGTGGAGGTGGGCGCGCCGTTCTCGTCGAACCAGGCGCCCGGCGCGATCTCCCGCGCGACTCTCGATCCCAACGGCGGCCGGCTCGCGTACATCACCGAGGTGGGCGTCGGGCTTCTGACCTGGGGCGCGTCCGGCGCGCCCGTCGCGGGGGCTGTGTTCGATCCCAAGGTCGCGCCGACCTTCCTCGCCTTCAGCGCGGACGGCACGCGACTGCTGGTCGGGGACGGCGTCAACGGCGTCATCGCCGTCTGCGATCCAGCCAGCGGGAAAGTGGTCGGGGCGCAGGACGCGCCGTCGCTCGTCTCGCTCGCGCGAATCCCCGACGGGCCAAACCAGGGATTCTTCGTCGCGGGTGCGAACGGCGGCAGCGCGCTCGTCCTGCCTTCGGGGCAGATCCTGCTGACGAGTTTCATCGGGGTCGACATGCGCGGCATCGCGGTCGACGCGGCCTGCGGCAACGTGCTGGTCGCCAGCGCCTTCGGGCCGCTGCAGATCCCGGCCGGTACGCTCGCTGCGCAAGCGCTCGACGGCTCGCTCGCCCTCGACGGCGTGCAGACGAGCGGCGGCGGCGTGGTGGGCTGGAGCGGCGCCGATCTCTACGCCTTCGTTCCCCCGGCGAATTGCCTCGGCAAGGGAAGCTTCAAGCTGGTGGCCAGCGCGTCCCAATCTGTGCTGCAGGCGGCGCTGAGCGCGAACGGCAAGTGGGTCGCGTCGAGCGACGGCGTGAAGCTCGAGCTCATCCCCCGCACCGACAACGGCGCGGGTCTGCAGAAACAGTCCATCGACTTCGACTCGCCTGCTTTCACGCCCGTGCGCTACGCGGGCGATTCGCTGACGGTGGGCCACCCGGTGGCGGGCGGAGGCTTCGCCGTCTCGACGTATGCCAAGGGAACGCTGCAGGAGACCGCGGCGCTGACCCTCCAGGGAGATCCCACCCACCTCGACCGCGTCCGCTTCGCGCAAGCGTGGATCATCGACGTGCCGCAGTTCCAGGACTTCGTGCAGGTGGCCACGCTGGTCACGATCTGGGACGAGAAGCAGGGCGTGCTCGCGACCGCGTCGGTGCCTTACGCGTTCACCGAGCCGGCAGGCTTGTCGGCGGACGGGTTCATGCTGGCCGGCATCTCGACCACCAACTCAGGCATCGACACACTGCTTCTTCAAGTCTTGGGGACGCGCCTTGTGCAGGAGCCGGGGCCCCACGTCGATCTGCCGTCGACGCCGCAACAAGTGCTTCCGTCGCCCGACGGCAGCCGCCTTTACATCTCCATGCCCAATGCGGGCGCGGTCGCGGTGATCGAATAATCAGGCGGCGACGAACTGGCGCTCGACGAGGCGGCGGTAGAGCCCCTCTTCGCGCAGGAGCGCCGCGTGCGGCCCGCTCTGTACGATGCGGCCCGCGTCCAGCACGACGACACGGTGCGCGTCCTTCACCGTCGAGAGGCGGTGGGCGATGATCAGCGTGGTGCGGCCGCGCATCAGGCGCTCGAGCGCTTCCGCTACCAAACCTTCGCTCTCCGCGTCGAGCGCGCTGGTGGCTTCGTCGAGCACCAGGATGCGCGGATCCTTGAGCACCGCGCGCGCGATGGCCACGCGCTGCTTCTGTCCGCCCGAGAGCTGGACGCCGCGTTCACCCACCAGCGTCTCGTACCCCTGCGGAAACTTCTCGATGAACGCGTGCGCGTTCGCCGTCCGGGCCGCCGCGATGACTTCGTCGAGCGAGGCGCCCGGACGCCCGTAGCGGATGTTCTCCGCGATGGTGGTGGAAAAGAGGATCGGCTCCTGCGCGACGGTGCCGATCTGGCGGCGTACGAAGGTGGTGTCGAGCTCGCGCAGGTCGTGCCCGTCGAGGAGCACGCGGCCTTTGTCGGGATCGTAGAGGCGGCCGATGAGAGACGAGAGCGTCGACTTGCCCGCGCCCGACGGTCCCACCACCGCGACGATCTCGCCGGGATCGAGCCGGAGCGAGACTTCGTCGAGCACGGTGACGTCCTTGCGGGTCGGATAGGAGAAGCTCACCCGATCGAGCTCGACGCCGCCGGCCACCCGGGGCAATTCCGCGCCGCCCGAAGGCGCCATGGTGGGCGTGCGATCCATCAGCTCGAAGACGCGCTCGGCCGCGCCCAGCGCGCGCATGAAGTCCGCCCAGATGTCGGCGATGGCGCCGAGCGAGAAGGCGACGATCAGCGTGTAGACGAGGAAGCTGGTGAGCCCGCCCACCGTCATCCGGCCGGCGACGACCAGGCGCCCGCCGTACCAGAAGACCAGCGCCGCCGCCGTGTAGGCCGCGAACGACGCCGCAGCCATGAAAGCCGCGGCCGCGTAGGCGCGGTGCTTGGCGAGGAAAAAGGAGTGCTGCACTTTCTCCGAGTAGCGCTTCTCTTCCGCCTTCTCGGCGGCGAACGAGCGCACGGTGCGGATCCCGGAGATGGTCTCCTCGGCGACTTCGCTGGCGGCGGCGAGCGCGTCCTGCACTTCCTTGGAGAGCTTGCGGACGCGGCGGCCGTAGATCACCGCGCCCACCGCGATGGCCGGCACGACCGCGAGCATGAGGCCGGTGAGCACGGGCGAGGTCCAGAGGAGAAAGCCGACGCCGCCCAGCACCTGCGCCACGCTGCGCAGGCCGATGGAGATGTTCACCGAGACCGCGCTCTGCAGCACCGCGGTGTCGGAGGAGAGCCGGCTGGTCAGCTCGCCGGTGCGGCGCTCGTCGAAGAAGGCGATCTCCTGATCGAGGATGCCCTCGAAGAGCCGCTCGCGGATGCGGGCCACGGCGCGCTCGCCCGCCACCGAGAAGAGCGTGTAGCGGCTGGCGATGGAGATCCCCTGCACCAGCGCCGCAGCCACCATGAAGAGCGCCGCCTGGTCGACGAGCTTGGATGATGATGCGCATCCCCTGCGGATAGAGGAGGCCCATGCCGCTGCCCAGCGCGAGGAAGCTGATGCCCGCGGCGAGCAGGTGCCACTCCGGCTGCGCGAGGAGCAGCAGGCGGCGCAAGGTTGCGGTCTTCGGCGCGGACATAGTCGGGTAGATGCCGGGGGGTTGGGGACGCTTCAAAGCTTGTACGACGTGGACTCCATGGTCATCGTCGGGCCGCTGCTCTCGCCGAGGAACTCCAGCGTCAGCACGCCCGCCAGCTTCACTTTGCTGCCGAGGCGAATGGGCGCCTCGGCGGTCTTCACCAGCGCGAGGCCGTCGACCTCGGTCGTCTGGTCGGTCATCGACCGCAGCGTGAAGCCCGCCTCGCTGCGCCGCAGCTCGAAATGCCAGCGGCTGATCGACTTGGCCTGCTCGGGATCGGGCAGCGTCAGCACGACGTCGTTGGCGACGATGCCGTTGCGCTCCTTCAGCCGGCCAAAAGTGATGGTGTCCTGCGGAGGCAACGGGATCTCTTCGCCGGTCTCCAGCACCTTCGCGCGCGAAGGGAACGCGTTCTTGTCGCGCCACTCGAGCACCATCAGATCCTGCGGCTCCGCGATGCCCTTGAGCGTGGCCGGCGGCAGTCCCTTGCAGCGCAGCCGCTTCTGCGTGGAGAGCTCGCGGTAGGCGGTCTTGCTCAGGCGAATCTCGCCGGGCCCGCCCGAGCTGGCGACGCGCGAAGCGTAGTTCACCGAGTCGCCGGTCACCGCCTGCCCGTCGGTCAGCGCCGGGCCCCAGTGCATTCCGGCGCGGACAATGAGCTGGTGCTCGCGCGCGTAGCTCGCGTTCTGCGCGGAGATCAGATTCTCCAGAGTAATGAATGCGTCTGCGGCCTGTTCCGCCGTCGGGAAGACGGTGAAGGCGCCGTCGCCCGCCGTGTCCACCACGCGGCCGCCGTGCTTCGCGAGCGCTTGCGCGAGGACGTCGAAGTGCCGCTGCTGCAGACCGCGTCCGGCCGCGTCGCCGAAGCGGGCGAAGTAAGGCGTCGAGCCGACCACATCGGAGAAGGCGAGGCAGAGCTGCCTCTCGAACCGGCGCTTGAGCGCCTCGCCCAGCTTGGTCTGCAGCTGGATCATCTCGGTGAGCGTCAGGCTCTCGAAGTCCACAAATCGATACTACGCCATTCGCCCCAATGCTCGCCTCTGCTGCATGAGCGGTGGGGTCACAGCGAAAGGGTCAGCGAGCTGAGGACCGAGCGGCCCTTCTGCGGCATGGTGAGGAGCGGCGAGAACTCGGGGCTGACGGGCACTTCGTACTTCCAGTCGGCCAGGTTGTAGAGGCCGAGCGAATAGCGCAGGTGCCACTCGGGCAGATCGCCCGAGAGGACCAAGTCCCAGATCACCGCGCTTCCCGTCTGCTGCTGCGGCGGATCGCCGGGCGAAGCGTTGCGATCCCAGCGCGGCCCCTCGACCGAGACGCGCGTCATGGCGGTCAGCGCCCGCTGCACGACTGGCACGGCGATCTTGAGAGAGCCGAGGTGCTCGGGCGAGTTGGGGACGTTGCGCAGATCGCCGCTCTGGTATGTCACGTGCGTGAACGCGTACGTCGCCGCCGCCATCCAGCCCTGCCGCCATTCGCGCCGCAGCTCAGCCTCGAAGCCGAGGGCACGGACGGGCACGGCGACGTTCTGGTACATCGATTTGTCGGTTTGGCCGGGCGCGTTGCGCAGCTCGATGACGTCGCTGATGTCGCTGGCGGAGACGCTGCCGACCGCGGTCCAGAGCGAGGGAAAGTGGTGGGTCACCTCCACCTCTCCCGACCGGATGGTCTCGGGCCGCAGGCAGGGGTCGGTTGCGCAAGGCGAGGCCGGGAGCTGCGTGCGCCCGCCGTCGTTGTAATAGAGCTCGTAGACGCTGGGCGCGCGGAAGGCGGTGCCGGCCATCAGCTTGACCACGTCGGCGGAGGTCGGCTTGACGATCAGGGTCAGCCGCGGGTTCACCGAGCTGCCGAAGGTCGAATAGGTGTCGAGCCGGGCGCCGGCCGAGAGGTGGATGCGCTCGGTGGGCTTGAAGTCCGCGACCAGGTAGGCCGCGTACGTGTCGAAGTTGTTCTGCGAGTTGAGGTAGGTCTGCGGTGTGCCCTGATCGACGCCGCTCACGCCATTCTGCGAGACGTGGAAATGCCACTGCCCCTCGCCGCCTGCCATCACGCGAAAGAGCGGCGACGGGTGCAGCGAGATGCGCGCTTCGCCGCCAGCCCAGTCGCCGAAGAACCGCTCGCGCGAGAGGCCGCCGTTGTCGGACGAAAACTGCAGCCAGGAATCGTAGGTGTAGCGATCCCAATTGGCGCGCAGGAGAAGATCGGCGGTGTCGCCCAGCTTCGGCTCGAAGCGCGCTTCGGCGAAGGCGCGGCGGTCGATCAAGTGCGTGCGCGGATCGCCGACCAGCGTGGTGTATTCGCCGGCGGGCAGCGCCTTGTCGCGCGCGGTTGCCTGCGCCTGCAGCGTGAACGCGCCGGTCCAGATTTTTCCGGAGACGGTGCCGGCCCGCATGCCGTCGGCGCCGCGCGACGGTCCGACGGGGTCGGGGAAGAGGTAGTCCTGGCCGGAGGAGGAGAGTCCGGAGGCCGAGAGATCCATGCCTGCGCTTTCACCGAAGACACGGCGCAGGTTTCCGCGAGCGCGAACCGCGCCGCCTTCGATGGTGCCGATGGTGGCCGAGGCGTCCGAGGGCGCCTCGCGCGGCCGGGTGACGAGGTTGACCACGCCGAGGAAGGCGCCGGTACCGTAGAGCACCGAGCCGGGACCGCGCACCACCTCGATGCGCTCGAAGTCGTCGAGGTCGGTGCGGTTGTCGACGCCGACGTAGCTGGAGCCGATCCAGTCGTCGTTGGTGGAGTGGCCGTCGACCAGGATCAGCACCTTGTTTCCATAGCTGCCGGCGGGACCGTAGCCGCGGAAGCCGATCGATTTATAGGTAGTATCATCATTGATGAACACGCCGCGCAGGCCGCGCAGCGCGTCGGCGATGGTCGGGTAGCCCATGGCGCGCAGCTCGCGGCTCCCGATCACGCTCACCGAGCCCGGCGCGTCATCGACCGACTCGGCGGTGCGCGAGGCGGCGCTCACTTCCTCGACGGCCACCAGCTGCATTTCCAGCGGCGGCTGCTCGCCGCGGGTCACCTCGACGGTGCGCTCGATCGGCTCGAATCCCGGCGCGGTGATGCGCACGTTGCGCTGGCCCACGGGCGCTTCGATCACCGCGGGCGTGAAGCCGGCGAGCTTGCCGTCGATCTGCACCGCGGCGCCGCGCTCGTCGGTGTTGACGATCAGGCGGCCGGTCTCGTGCGGCAGGTCGAACTCGACCGGCTCGGTGGCGTCGCCCACGTAGACGTCCTGCTTGCCACGCACGAACCCGGGCGCGCTGGCGGTCAGCGTCGCCTTCCCGATCGGGAGCTGCAGCTCGCAGGGCAGGGCGCACCGCTCGCCGGTTTCCGCCCGCACTTCGGCCCCGACGGGCTGGCCCAGCGCGCGCACCGGCCGCAGCAGCCGCCGCAGAACCAGGCTCACCGTCGCGTCGCTGCCGGGGCGGGCAGAGATCGGATCCGACACTGCAGCCTCGTACCCGGGAAGCTCGGCCAGCACGCGATAGGTGCCGGCGGCGAAAGCGAGCACGGCCGGGCTCGAGCCGCGCGCGCCCAAATCTTTGCGGTCGACGTAGAGTGTTGCGCCCGGCGGCTCGGTGCGCACGCGCAGCACCGCGACGCTGCCGGCGACCCGCTGCAGCGCCTTCTCGATGCGGGCGCGCTCCTTCGCGTCGGCCTCGCCCTCGAGCGCCTGGTTGTACGCGCGGTACGCTTCCGGGAACTGCTTGAGCTGCGCGTAGGTCTCGGCGATGTCGAAGACGACGTTGCGGTTGGGCACCAGCCGGTTCGAGAAGAGAAAGTGCTCGAGCGCGGCGCGGTAGTCGTGGGCGCGGAAGCGCTCGGTGCCCAGCTCGAAGTGCAGGTCGGCTTCGGCAGCGAGATCGACGCGCTCCCGTTCTTGCGCGGCGGCGGCGGCTGCGCAGAGGAGGAGCGCGGGGAGAATTCTCATCGGCGGATCCGCAGCTCCGGCTCTTCGCCGCCCTCGGTCTTGCGCTTGCGCTCGGCGGCGGCCTTCTCGTCAGCCGCCTTCTGCGCGGCCTTCTGCTCCTCGGCGGCGCGCAGCACTTCGGCGGCCTTGGCGGCGGCGGCGGGATCGGCGGCCAGCGTCGCCAGCACGCGGACCGGTTCGCGCGAGGGGCCCTGCCTCACTTCGTAGGGCAAGAAGCCGTCGCGCACGATGCGGAAAGTGCGCGGCGCGGATTCGAGCCCGGCGTTCTTGAGCGAAGTCTGCATGGGCGTCGCGCCGATCTTCTTCTCTCCTTCGAGGACGTCGGCGCCGCTCGGGAAGGAGTCGAAGACGACGGTGAAGGCTTCGGGCATGGGAGCAACTTGCGCCACCGGCGGAGGCGCGGGCGGCGCCGGCTTGCGAAGCAGCGCAGCGCCCGCGACGGCCAGGACGATCGCGCCGGCGGCGATGCCGCCGATGAGCGGCAGCGGCGACTTCCGCGGCTCGGCCATGCGCTGGGTCGGCGGTTCCGCAAAAGGATGCGTCGAGCTGCCGGAACCAACGGCGGATCCGCTCGCGGGCGGCGACGAAAACGCCCGGGTCGAGCTCGAACCCGTGCTCTGCCTGCCCTCGCTCTTCACCGAGAGCTTGGCCCAGCGCACGGTCGCGCTGTCGTCCTCGCTCGAGCCGCTGACCGAGGGAGACTGCGGCGTGTGCGCCGGCGTCTCGTGGGTCAGCGCCGAGAACGGCTGCGGCGTGGTGGAGCTGTCGTCGACCGCGGAGTCCGACAGGCTCGCGGGCTTCCACGCCGGCGCCTTCTCGAGCACCGGGACGAGCGCCGCCATGGCCGCGTTCGCGTCCGGGTAGCGCCGGTTCTGATCGCGCTCCACGCAGTGAGAAAACCATTCGTCGAAGCCGCGCGGCATCGCGCCCGTCGCGCCCAGCTCCGCCGCCCGCTGCGAAGCCGGCACGATGGGCTCGAGCACCAGCTCGCGCAGGAGCGCGGTGAGATTAGCCTTCTCCATGTTCGCCGTGCGCCAGTAGTACTTGCCGGTCAGGCAATTGAAGGCGATCAGCCCCAGCGCCCAGACGTCGGTGGCCGGACGGATGGCCGCACCCTGGTCCGACTGCTCGGGGGCCATCCAGCGCGGCGTGCCCACGGGCTTGGTGTGGTCCAGATCGCCTTGCTGCTCCTGCACCAGCTTGGCCACGCCGAAGTCGAGGATCTTGACCGTGAACGCCTCGCCCTGCCGGCGCGAGCGCGCCATGAAGATGTTCTGCGGCTTGAGATCCCGGTGGACCAGCCCGTTCTGGTGCGCCTCCCCGAGCGCGTGGCAGAGCTGGCGGAAGATCTCCAGCACTTCGCCGGGCGGGAGAATCTTTTTCTTCTGGATCCGCCGCGCCAGCTCCTCGCCGTCGAGCAGCTCCATCGCCAGCCAGGGAATGCCCGTGTCGTCGTCGACGCCCGCCGAGACCACCTCGACCACGTGGTCGCTGCGGATGCGCGCGCCGACTTTGGCTTCCTGCGTGAAGCGCGCCCGCGAGTCCTCGCTCTTGACGAACTGCGGGTGCATGATCTTGAGCGCGCGCTCGCGCCCGGTCGAGAGCTGCTCGACCAGATAGACCGCGCCCATGCCGCCCGCCGCCAACGGGCGCAGAACCCGGAAGTCCTTTCCGAGCACCTGACCTTCTTTGAGCTGCGCGACGTCGTCCATGGGCTGGGCCCTAAACGATGTAGTCCGGCAGGATGCTGGTTTCCCGCTCGAGCAGATCGGCGGTCCGGCTGATGCGCTCGTTCATCACTTGCGTCACGAGCGCGCGCACGCCGGCGTTGGGAAGCACCAGCCGCTTGAAGTCCTCGCGCGGAAGCTCGAGCACTTCGCAATAGCCGGCGGTGCGCACGCTGGCGGTGCAGGGACTCTCGGTCATCACCGAGATCTCGCCGAAGATGTCTCCCTCCTTGAGCGGCGGCAAGGGCAGCGGCTGGCCCTTGGCGTCGAGGTGGAACACGTCGCACTTGCCGCGCAGCAGGATGCAGAAACCCGCGCCCGGTTTGCCCTGCTCGAGCAGCATCGTCTGGGGCGGCAGGCTGTGGCGGACGAAGCGAGAGGCCACCCGGTCGCGCTCGTCGCTGGTGAGCGGGCGGAAGACCGGGCTCGCGCGCAGCACGTTGGCGAGCAGGCGATCGCGGTAGAAAGCGTCGATCACCGTCGCGATCGACGGGTGGCGGGCCGCCATCTCCGGCAGCCGGGCGCGGTGCACTTCGAAGAGAAGCCCGTCCCTCGCGGCCACCACCGAAGCGAGGCGGGGCGAGTCGGTGACGAGCGCCATCTCGCCGAAGAACGCGCCGTCGCTCATCACCGCGATCACACGGTTTCCGTGCATGACGTTGACGACGCCTTGCACGACCACGAACATCGAGTCGCCCTGCTCGCCCTCGCGGACCAGGTGATCTCCGCCCTTCACCCAGCGCAGTTCGAGCTTCTGCACCAGCGCCTCGAACGCGCCTTTGTCGAGGGAGGAGAAGAGCGGGGAACGCGGGACCTGGCCGAGATCGACGGGGGCCGTGCGCGCGGGCACCAGCGTCTCCTCCTCGTCGTCGAGGGAGGCTGCGGTTTGCACGGGCTGCGTGGCCGCTTCCAGCGCGTCGCGGAAGTGCGCCAGCGATTCCATGTCGAGCGGCGCGCTCTCACTGACCGGGTGCAGGTCTTTCTCGGTGGTCGCTTCCCGCGTGACCGCGGCGCTCATGCTCGAGGGAAGCCGCGGCACGATGGGCATGGTCTCGTGCTGGAGCGCGTAGAGATCGGCGAGGATGTGCAGCGTCTCCTGATGCTCGGGGTTGATCTCGAGGATCACCTTGCAGATGGCGATGGCCCGCAGCAGCTGTCCGTCGGCGGCGTAGCGGCCCGCGACGTGCTGGAACTCGCGCAGCGCGTGGGTGCGCAGGCCGAGGCGCAGATAGACGTCGCCGAGGCGCTGCCGCAGCGTCACGTC
>WNFM01003547.1_pt1 | contig 28222 bp, 31 predicted proteins | sample 5400271 | NCBI WGS metagenome assembly WNFM01 (sample SAMN13153352, study PRJNA577476) | soil metagenome | isolation source: 60 cm saprolite on Douglas fir-dominated hillslope | place: USA:California | collected 2013-09-17 | reverse complement strand
GGCTCCTCCGGAGGATTCTGAACCCGCCGCTGCGGAGTGGTGCAGGATGAATGACCCCGGTTGCGACACGGTCACAACAGAAAGGTAATCTCCCCGTCCCTTGTTAGTTCTTTTCATTGGATCGCGTCGTCTTCTGATATCAAGTCGTCTTCTGATATCAAGTTGATATCTCGCTTGGGCACGTGAACATGACGCGTGTGAAGACATCGTGCGCATGACGACGACGCGCGTAATGTAGGCCTCGTCACGAAGCAGTGATTGGCTCAATTGCCGGACGGCGGTTCCGGTGCTGCCGGTTTCGATGTGACAGTGGTGCTGGCACGGGAACTGGCACTGCAGCCGCCATCCGGATTGCGGACGCTCTTATGATCCTCATCGGTCTTGCGCTGCCCATCGACCTCACCGGTGGCTTTGGCCGAAGCGGAACATGTGCTCTCCTTGCCGGTGCCAGTCGACTGCGATGAGGCCGAGGCCGATGCCTTAGCCGAGGTCGAAACAGACGCGCCAGTACCGGTCGTCACAGTTTCATCCGCCATAAGGACCTCTCCTTGTTGAAGGTTGATGGGCTGACGGTTGCTAGGTTGATTCTCAGTGACACCCGATATCGTGGCGGCACCAGCAGAGCCCGCGGCGCAGAGCAGCATGAGGCCGCTAGTCGCGGCAAATGCGATGGCGAGCGGACGTGGATTCATCCTCAGCATGATCTCTCTCTCACCTCTCTTTTCCGTTTTCTTGTGTCTTCGCATTTCGTTAATGGCTTATTCGGCCGGTTTTATCCCACCAGTATTGGGATCTCATGCGGGTGATTTCAAGCAGGTGGTGATCCCAACTCCGTGAAGCCGGCACCAAGCCAGGCCTGCGAGATCGGGCGGGACGGCATCCGCGCGACGCGAGCTGATATCGACACGCGCCTAGATGGCGAGTTGAAACACGAATCTTGAAGGCAGACTGCGGTCGGCACAACTTATTCCCTGTTATTCCCACGCGCGCGGCGCGATACGATCATATTTCCATGGAATATTTTCGCGCCGGTGACGTCCTTAGTTTATGGGTAAGTGCTTTCTATAAGACGAATATAAGACGAGGCCCCGCGCTCGCAGGAGAGGAGTTTTATGACAATCGATTCAGGTGTAAGAGGCGGTGGCTCGAACGGCAAGGCGCCGTGCCAGTGGCTTCATAGTCGGCAGTTTGATTGCCGGCGGGTTCATTGCCGGTGCGATCGCTCCTGGAATCGCTGTTGGCGGGAGCGGTCCGGTCGCAGCAACGCGGCTCATGGCGATGCCGCTGTGAGGGGTGAAGTCGTGAAGGGTGAATCTGTCAGGGGCAAAAATGGCGTGCGTCTTCGCGCCGCAGTCTCGCTTTCATCGCAAAATATTTGGGCGCAAAAGACCGGAGTGCAAGACCGGTGGCTGCAGGAACAGCTTTCCAGCCTCTATCTCTACCGCTTATATGAACCGCTGCCCCAGCAGCTCAGGCGGCATGTGAACGAGTTGCGCTGCGCTCTCAGCCGTGAAGCACTCCCTCTTTCAACCAAATAGAGCGGGATACCAAATAGAGCGGGATTCAGAGCCAACGTTGACTCATCAATGTTGATTCATCTACATCAGGCAGCGCGGCACAATGCTCAAATCGTCGGCCGTCCCAAAAGAGCAGAACCAGCGGACGAGGAGGCCGATGACAAAGCCCATGGCGCTACGTTCTTGCTGGCGGTCGAGATTCTGTGAGGTTGTAAATGGCGAAGCCGAGCAAATGGCCTATCTCACCGGTCTTATCCGCCAGCGGCAGTACCACTACCTGACATTCATTAACGCGTACCGGTGAATATAACCCCGCATTGCATCGCGATAGTGCTCTTCGATTTCGCGCAGCCGCTCGACATCATAGGTGTCATCCAAATAGACGCCCATCCGTAGCTTTTCGACGTATCCGATTTCAGCGCCGATCAGGCGGCAGCAAAATCGCGTCTGAGCGGTGCCGTTTGCCGCGTGAATCACATCGACGAGGAAGACGTTTGGCAAAAGCCGCATTGGCATGTGGGCCGGATCTATGTCTTGACGCGACGGAAGCCGCTTCAGTCTTTTGCCCAGCGATAGCCAGTATTCTAAAAACATCGACCAGCGCGGCTCGAGACCTGTAGCAATCGCCTCATCTAAATTCGGATCGACAAGCATCAGAATTGCGCCAGTCACGATATGCCCCTCCACAAGCCGCACATGCCCGAAGTTTGCAGCCTTGAGTAGGTTCCCGGTGACCAGCGCATTGTCCTCATTTTTTTCAACGCTACGAGAAATTTGATTGCCGGTTCTCGAAACTCGGCCAGAACAGTGGAATATTTCCGACGATTACTCGTTCCCCCAAATTGCACGTTCTTCAGGGGCGCTAACACCGCGATCGCCGTCTCCGTCCCGCACTATTTGTCTGTTCCGCCGATGCTTACCGAAACCGATTTCGTCGCTACTTTGCCCAGACGGTTTTCCTTCCGCGCAGCCGAATCTCATAGGCTTTCCCTGCTGGATCTGCCGTTCGAACCTTTAAATGTCGATATCGAGGCAGCGGTGCATGGCGGGATGCTGGAGCCCAGTGGCTCATTCGAGAGCTGAACAAGTCGGCATCAGTCCGCAGACCGGTTACAAATGGTTGCAGCGTTCGACGACGACCGGCACGGATGTCGCTCAATCGCTCTCGTGCTTGAGTGTCCTTGATCTGGTGTTGGTTGCTTTGCGAGTTCCTGGAAGTAGCTCAGAAGTGTCCGCGGCTCACGGCCAAGTACAGCACGAAGGGTGAGCGCGTTCCCGAGCAGCTCGTGGGCGTCATACCAGTCATACATTGACTTCAACGGTGCGAGCTGATCTTGGTCATGCGACACCTTTACCTGCCGCGTCCATGCGTCAAAGCTGAGCGCGGCAACGGCAACCGTCCGTCCCAACGCATGGCTCATCAGGGCCGCGACGTCATGGCGGTTTAGGTCGCCGACCGCACAAAGTTCAAAGGTGCCATGCAGTAGCCGATCCTCTGTCAGAGCGACTGCGGCAACCTCCACGACGTCACGATAATCGACCCGGGTCATGCGTTTGTCCGCAGAGTATGGCACGGCCGAGCCGACCGATATCGGTGGGCACCATATCCCGTGCACGGCCGCGCTCGATCTCTTCGCAAGCGTCACCCATCCGTGCCGGGGTGCAATCTCGGTCAGCAGTCGCTTAACGGCCGGAACAAGGATTGCCCTGGAGCGACAACATTCGAGATGATGCCGGGCCCATCACCCACAAAACCGCTGAATTACCAATATTGTCAGATAGTTATATGAGGTAGCGAGCATGAGCGCCGGTAAAGGAAATGTCGGGAGAAGAGCGCATGGTGCCCAGGGACGGAATTGAACCGCCGACACGGGGATTTTCAATCCCCTGCTCTACCAACTGAGCTACCTGGGCATCTCTTGCGACGGCACGAATGTGCCCGTGAAGATGCGGTCTTGTAATGAAATTCCAAGGCCTTGTCTAGCGCCGAATTCACGCCCTCGACCATCAGGCAAGGCATTGGGCGCGCTTGAAAAATCTCGATCAGTCGAGGTTGTCGTCGGAACCCTCGGAGGCATCGGCCGGGCCGCTCTTGGCGGCGATTCGGTAGTTCTCGTTCAGCCAGCGACCGAGATCCAACTGTTGGCAGCGTTGCGAGCAGAATGGCCGATAGCGGCTCTCTGTCGGCTTGCCGCAACTCGGGCATTTTCCACCCGCCTTGGTGGCGGCGTCAGACATGCGATCGGGTCTCCGATGTCGACTCAGCGTTCAGCACAGAACCCCACATCTCCGCCAAGGTCAGGCCGCTGCGCTTGCGCAGCATCTCGACCAGGCCCAGTCGCGACATGTTACCGACCCATTCAATCGCCGGGTCCAGGCCGACCGCTTCACGCAGGACATTGATAATCTGATCGCGCTTGTTGCGGTTCTGCACATCAATGAAATCAACAACGATAATGCCGCCCAGGTTCCGCAAGGCCAGCTGCCGGGGAACCTCGGCCGCGGCAGCCAGATTGACCGCCAGAGCCGTCTGCTCGATGCCGCTGCGTCCCGTTGCCGCCGCCGAATTGACGTCGATCGCCGTCAAAGTGCGCACCGGTTCGACCAGCAAGGTTCCGCCACCCGGCAGGACCACCTCGTCTTCCAGCGCCTCGGCGATGGCGTCGATCGCTTCACCCCGACTGGGCGACCAATCGCGCAACGGTTGATGGCTGACGCGATCGGCGATCTCCGGCACCTGCTGACGGCACCAGGCCGCAATGCGCTCGGCATCGATCCGGCGCCCACAGATCACGGCATCGATCGCCTGGGGCGACAAGGCACGCAAGGTTGTCTGCCAGGTCTCGGGCGGTGGCACCAGGCAACAGGGTGCCGTTTTACCTACCCGCAGCGCCAGGACGTCGACGGTGGTTGCCAGACTGATTGACAGCCTGACGCCCTTCTCCTCGCGCGCCTCGCGTTTGACCTGCACGATCAGGCTTTCGCCTTCGGTCGGTATGCCCTGCTTCTTGAGCGGCAGCAGTCCCGGGCGTTCAAGTCCGATATCGACAAAAGCAGCGTTGAGGCTGGCTTCGATCTTGACGACACGCCCCAGATAGATGGCGCCTTGGCGCAGGGTGCCACCCGGCGTATCACGCCAGGCCTGGACCAGACGATCATCGACCCAACGGAACAATTCGTTGCCGTTTTCGGGACCGCTCAGATAAAGCGTGGAACTGCCGCGCGCCATCATCTCACCAGGCGATTCCATTGCCGCGCAGCATGGCGGCCAGATCCGACAGCGAGAGGCCGACGACATTGCTATAGGAACCGGCAATCGAGCGAATGAAGGCTGCGGCCCGTCCCTGAATGGCATAGCCCCCGGCTTTGCCATGCCACTCGTCACTGGCGATATACTGCTCGATCTCACGCGCCTCCAGCCGCTGCAAGATGACATCCGTTGAAACGATGCGCGACAGGACGCGGCCATCCGGCAAGGCAACGGCGATGCCGCCCCAGACTTGATGGCGACGGCCGCTCAACAGGCGAAGGCAGGTTCTGGCGGTCGCCGTATCCTCGGCCTTGGGCAGGATGCGGCGCCCACAGGCGACCACGGTATCGGCCGCAATGACCACGGCACCCGGATGCCGGGAGGCAGCAGCGGCCAGTTTCTCCGCCGCCATGCGCCGGGCATAAGCGCGCGGCAGTTCCAGTCGATCGTGGCTTTCATCGATCTCCGGCGGATCCACGCGATCGGGCTCAAGGCCGATCTGGCGCAGGAGGTCGAGGCGACGTGGCGAGGCGGAGGCAAGCACGATCACCGGCCGCAAGACGGCTGGGGTCTCACCGATGGATGTCGATGATGGCACGGGCGATGGCTGGGACAGCGGTTTGACGGTCATGACCGGCTCGGCAGGAGGGAGGCAAGCCGAGCCACGGCCATGTGACTTACTTGAAGCGGAATGTGATCCGGCCCTTGGTCAGATCATACGGCGTCATTTCGACGTTAACGCGGTCGCCCGCCAAGACGCGAATGCGGTTCTTGCGCATTTTGCCGGATGTATGAGCCAGTACTTCGTGTTCGTTGTCGAGCTTCACCCGGAACATGGCATTGGGCAGCAATTCGGTCACCGTGCCCGAAAACTCGATCAAATCTTCCTTCGCCATTCGTTCTCCTTCCACGGAACTGGGCGAGTCAGTCTCAGCCTGCAGGACTCCGCGATTTGGGCGCGGATCATACTCATTCCGCGGAAATCCTCAATCAGCATCGTAACGATCCAGAAAATCGTTGTATTTCCTATATTTGCGGGGCGCCCATGACGGGGAAGCGCTGCCGGATGCGGCGCATCAGCCCATCCCGGACGGTGCGATAGGCATCAAGCCTTTCTTCGCGCCCACCCTCGATGATGCTGGGATCAAGGGTATTCCAGAACTCGACATCGCACGCCATGGTCCGGGTCATCTCGACGGCCTTGTGCTGGGCCTCCGGCGATAGCGAGATGATCAGATCAAACGATGTGTCCTCCAGATCATCGAAGGTCTTTGACCGGTGACGGGTCAGATCGATGCCGATCTCATCCATGACGGCAACGACGAAACCGTCGATCTCGGCGGCGCGAACGCCGGCGGAATCGACAAAGATCCGGCTGCCATGCAGCTGCTTGAGCAGGCCTTCAGCCATGGGTGAGCGGATCGCATTATAGGTGCAGCAGAAGAGGACACTGCCCGGAAGTCCCGCCATCACGTCAGGTCCGGAAATGGAGGCTGCAGATCAAGGTGAACAAGCGCCGCGCCGTATTGTTGTCGAGCTCGACCTTGCCCGCGAGCCGCTCGCGCAAGACGTCGGAGCCTTCGTTATGCAAGGCGCGGCGGCCCATATCGATGGCTTCGATTTGCGACGGTGTCGCGCGCCTGATGGCCGCGTAATAGCTCGAGCAGATGTCGAAATATTCTTTGACGATGCGGCGGAACGGCGCCAGCGACAGGATGAAGCGATAGACCGGTTCGTCGCTGGTATCGCGGATATCGAAATTGAGACGGTTTTCCTCGATCGACAGGCGCAAATGGAACGGCCCTGGATGATCAACCGCCGGTGCGAAGACGTTTTCCTCGATCAGGTCGAAGATCGCGATGGCGCGTTCGTTCTCCACTTCCGGGCTGCGCCCAGCGGTTGTCTCCTCATCAAGTTCGATCTTGACGATGCGCTGTGTCGTCGATGCCGGCTTGGCCTCACCAGCATCACCAGCTGCCACCATATGCCCCTACCCCCTGCTGCCGGCCTCACCTCGCTGTGCCAGGCTGATGTCGAACGCGCGTTCAATTTTGCTGATGAGTGACCCGTTTTTCGCTTGAGCAAAGCCGCAACGCGATTTTGTCCTCATCAAGCCGATTCTAGGCCGCATCCACCACTTGGCGCAACCTTTCGACCCAGCCACCAATCTCTTCGGGATAGGTCTTGAGCGCCGTCCGGTTCACCACCAGTCGCGAACTCACATCGGCCACATGCTCGACTTCAACCAGATTATTGGCTTTCAAGGTGGCCCCACTGGAGACCAGATCGACAATGCGCCCGGCGAGATTGAGCATCGGCGCCAATTCCATGGCCCCTGACAGCTTGATGCATTCGGCCTGAACGCCGCGGGCGGCAAAATGCGCCTGGGTGATGTTCGGATATTTGGTGGCGACCCGGATATGCGACCAGCGATCGGGGTCGTCACCGGCCGACATGGCGACTGGCTCGGCCACCGCTAAACGGCATTTGCCGATCTTCAGATCGACCGGGGCATAGATCTCCGGATAATCAAACTCCAGCAACACATCATTGCCGGCAATGCCGAGATGTGCCGCACCGAAGGCAACAAAGGTTGCAACGTCGAAACTGCGCACGCGGATGATTTCCAGCCGCGGATCATTGGTCTTGAATCGCAGCTGCCGCGAATCGTCGTTGTCAAATTCCGGTTCGGGTGTGATGCCGGCTTGGCGCAGCAGGGGCAGCGCCTCTTTCAGAATGCGCCCCTTCGGCAAAGCCAGAACGAAACCGTCATCCGCGGCCATGATTAGCCGCGCCCAACCGGGTCAGCCGCATCGTGCTGCGGCTGCCATTGCGTCGGCCAGGCCTCGCCCAGATCCTGCAGAAACAGGTTCAACGCCTCGACTTCGAGCTGCACGACGCCACCGCCGGCAAAGACGAAATCCAGTTTCCCCGGCTCATATTGCATGGTGAGCAGGTTGAGAAACTGATCCGGCCGTTCGCGATCCAAATCGCGGCTGCGGACCGCCAGCACGCGATCGATACACAAACCACTATGGATCCGCTGATGGGCTCCAGGGTAGCTGTCATCATCCTCGAAAGAGGCATCACCCGGCGGTCGCTTGCCCGCCAGGCGTTTGCTGCGCTCCCAGCGGAATCGATTGGCAACCAGAATGAACCGGCGCTCCGCTGCCAGATACCGCATTTCATTCAGGGGAACGATGGCGTCTTGCAGGCATGAGGCGATGAATGCCAGATCTTCGGCATCACGCGCGATTAACTTCAACCCAGATGTCGCCATCATTCTTGCCCCAAAGGTTCCGATCCCGGAAGCGATCCCGGACAGAACCGCTATTCTGCTGCAGCCTCGGTCAGTCGCTCAATCTCGGCACCGCAATCGGACAGCTTTTGTGTCAGCTTTTCATAACCCCGATCAAGATGATAAATCCGGTTGAGGATGGTATCGCCCTCGGCCACCAAACCCGCCAGCACCAGCGACACGCTGGCCCGCAAATCCGTCGCCATCACCGGTGCACCGGTCAGCCGTTTGACGCCGCGCACCATGGCCGATGAGCCGTGCACATTGATATTGGCACCCATCCGCGTCAGCTCCGGCACATGCATGAAGCGATTTTCGAAGATGGTCTCGGTGATCATCGAGGCGCCCTCGGCGGTGGTCAGCAAGGCCATCATCTGCGCCTGCAGATCGGTCGGGAAGCCCGGATAGGGCTCGGTCATGACATCGACGCCGGTCAAGGCACCATTCGATCGGTTGATCCGCAAGCCGCGGGCCGTTTCCGTGCAGGCGATACCAGCCTGCGTCAGGCTGGCCAAGGCAGATCCGATCAGATCGTGGTGGATGCCGATCAATTCCACATCACCGCCGGTAATGGCTGCCGCCATCGCATAGGTCCCGGCTTCGATCCGATCTGCCACCACCCGATGCGTGGTGCCATGCAGACGCTCGACACCTTGAATGCGCAGATGATTGGTGCCGATGCCGTCGATCTGGGCGCCCATCGAGACCAGGCAATTGGCAAGATCACCGATCTCCGGTTCGCGCGCCGCATTGATCAGCTGGGTTTCACCCTTGGCCAGAGTCGCCGCCATCAGCAGATTCTCGGTCGCCCCGACCGAGACCTTGGCGAAATTGATCTCGGCACCGGTCAAGCCCTTGGGTGCACGCGCCAGCATATAGCCTTCCGCCAGCTCGATCTCGGCGCCGAGCTGCTGCAGCCCCTTGATATGAAGATCGACCGGCCGCGTGCCGATGGCGCAGCCACCCGGCAGCGATACCTTGGCTTCGCCATGACGGGCGACCAGCGGTCCCAGCACCAGGACCGAGGCGCGCATCTTGCGCACCAGGTCATAGGGCGCCGTCGTATCGGTGATATTTTGACCATTTAGAATGATTGAGCGGTCCTTGCCGGCGAGGCGCGTCATCGCCTCGACACCGTGCTGCACCAAAAGATGCGTCATGGTGTTGATGTCGGCCAGATCCGGCACATTATCCAGCCGCACCGGCTCATCGGTCAGCAGACAGGTCGCCATCAAGGGCAAAGCGGCATTCTTGGCGCCGCTGATCCTGATCTCCCCATGCAGAGGTCGACCGCCGCGAATTCGAATTCGATCCATCTAAAAAACCTTTACCAGACCCCCGTCTGATCCCCGATGAGTGCTTACAGCTTGGGCAGGGTGACGCCCTGCTGCTTCATATATTTGCCGGCCCGGTCGCGATAGCTGACCTCGCAAGGCTGATCGCCTTTGAGGAACAGGAACTGGCAGGCCCCCTCATTGGCATAGATCTTCGCCGGCAAGGGCGTCGTGTTGGAAAATTCCAGCGTGACGTGACCTTCCCATTCCGGTTCCAAGGGCGTCACATTGACGATGATGCCGCAGCGCGCATAGGTCGATTTGCCGAGGCAGATGACCAGAACGTCGCGCGGAATGCGGAAATACTCGACCGTTCGCGCCAGGGCAAAGGAATTCGGCGGGATGATACAGACATCGGTTTCGCGATCGACGAAGCTGTCCGACGAGAACGCTTTCGGATCGACGACAGCGCTGTTCACATTGGTGAAAATCTTGAATTCCGGCGCCACGCGCGCGTCATAGCCGTAGGACGATACACCATAGGAGATCACCCCTTCCCGCTTCTGGGATTCGACGAAGGGCTCGATCATGCCGTGGTTCAACGACATTTCACGAATCCATGTATCGGACATAATCGACATGCTGCCGGCATCCTCGCGCGCGGGTGGGTAACGACTCCAACCTGTCAAAGACCCGGTGGAGCCGCCTGTTTGTACTGTATGGATGCCTGTGGCTCAAGCATCGCGCAAGAGCATCAATAGCAGCGGATTTTGCCAAAATAATGGCGACTAACGTCTTGATTTATCGGCTTTAATCTGAAGGCACCTGGCGTTCGCGCTGCTGTGCCTTGCGGCGCTGCAGATTGCGCCGCAGCTCTTCCGCCTGGCGGGCAGCACGGTCCTTGCTGGCGGGGGTGACCGGTTTTGCGGCGCCCTGCCCGACATTCCGTATCGGATCGGCGCCCTTGTCTGGATGGTGGTCGCTCATTTTGGCTGCTCACATATGTCGCGAGCCACCAGCTAACAGTCCTTGGCGTAAAGATCAACTGCGGGCCGGATGCGCGCCGGCCCGTCCTGCCGGCGCATGTCGCCCGTTCAGAACTCGTGAATTTGCAGGCGTGCCGCCCGCTCATCCCAGATCTGATTGAACTGCTTCAGATCTTGCATGAAGCGCCGGCGCGCTGATGCCCGACCCCACCAGGAACGAACTCGACCAATCATGACAGAATCACCTGTGACCGCATGACAACCATGAGTGCTTCTAGTCGGCAGTCACGACAATGGTTTGACGGGCTTGCGACAAAATCATGACGTCTGCGCGGCCCGCATCTGGCCGCAACCGATTGAACACTGCCATCGCCGATGTCGGGTCATCGACAACCTTCGCGGCAAAAAGCGCGGTCCATCAGGCGTATGAGGGGTGCTGGAGGATGAGATGGGCGGCCAGGATCGCCGTCGCCAGGGCCCCGGAGGCTGCTGATGGGTGTCATTCTGGAGGGAAATGGTGCCGCCGAAGTGAATTGAACACTCGACCCCGTCCTTACCAAGGACGTGCTCTACCCCTGAGCTACGGCGGCCTACCTTTCGAAGCGGCGCGGAACATGCCACGAGCCGCCGGCGATAGCAACCCCGAAATATCGCCTCAAGCGGTTGTTTTTAAAGCCCCCGGGGCTCGATTCGAGCGCCGTCCTGGACGCCAACATGGCTACATCCCAGGCAATTTAGCTTAAGCGGCCCGGATCAGGGAAATGAAGCGATTGACCTGTTCCCGCAGAATCTCCGATTGCTGTCCCAATCCGCTGGCCGCCTGCAGCACCAGATCGGCCGCGCGCCCGGTATCCCCCGCCGCCTGGCTGACCCCGGCGATGTTGACGGAAACCTCGGTCGTGCCCTGCGAGGCCTCCTGCACATTGCGGGCGATTTCCTGGGTCGCCGCCGTCTGCTGCTCGATGGCCGAGGCGATCGAGGATGAAATATGACTGATTTCATCAATCACCGAGCCGATGCCTTGAATCGCGGCCACCGAATGACTGGTGGCGGTCTGGATTTCGCCGATCTTGCCGGCGATCTCTTCCGTGGCACGGGCCGTCTGATTGGCGAGATTCTTGACCTCGGAGGCCACCACCGCAAAACCGCGGCCGGCTTCTCCGGCCCGGGCCGCCTCGATCGTCGCATTGAGCGCCAACAGGTTGGTCTGGCCGGCAATATCGCTGATCAGTTTGACGACATCGCCGATCGCTTGTGCCGCGGCGGACAGGCCCTGCACCGATTGATTGGTCTGCGCCGCCTCGGCGACCGCCTTGCCGGCGATGGAATTGGCCTGGATGACCTGACGGCCGATCTCGGCAATCGACGCTGACAGCTCCTCGGCCGCAGCGGCAACGGTCTGCACGTTCGAGGTGGCGCGATCTGAGGCCACAGCGACGGTATTCGATTGCAGATTGGCCTGCTCCGCCGTGGTCGACATGACCTGGGCGGAAGACTGCAACTCGGATGATGCCTTCGAGACGGATTCGACGACACCGCGCACCGAGGCTTCGAATTCATTGGCCATGCGATTCATCGCTGCGCGCTGGTCGCTGGCAGCCCGTTCCCGAATTTCCGCCTGCTCGGCCGTCAGCTGATCGGCCCGCAGCATGTTGTCTTTGAACACCTGCACCGTCCGCGCCATAGCGCCCACTTCGTCGCCACGATCCATGGCCGGCACATCGCCGCTCTTGTCGCCGCCGGCCAGCGCTTCCATTGCGGTTGTGATGGTCTTGATCGGGTTGGAAATCGAGTGGCTGACACCGAAGGCCAGCAGGATGCCGAGCACGAAGGCAATGACCGAAATCACGGCGGTCCTCTGTTGCAGCTGTGCGCTGGTCGTCGCCACCTGCTGCTGCAGATCCGCCTGATTTTGCTGCAGGCTGGTCTTCACCTGCTGCGACACCTCACCGATCTGGCCAAGCGCCGGCGTCAACTGTGTCGCAATCAGCCGGTCACTGATCCCCCGCACTGCGGCGGCGGTATCAAAGGCGCGCTTGAACTCGCCAACTTTCAGCGACGTATCGGCGATCGCGGCGATCTGTTCTGGCTTGCTGATCGCCTGCTGCAGATTGTCGATATCGCTATAGAGGTCCTGCACATGCTTGCTGAAAAGGGTGACGGCACCGCTGGAGCTCAGGAACAGATAATCATGCGCAGCCCGCGTCGCAATTGCCAGGTCGGCGCGCGCATTGGCCGCCCAGAGGGCCGTTACGTTGTCATTCGCGGCGATCGCTTCCTTCAACATCTGCGCGAGCACCTGATCGATCTGATTGGCGGCCGGATCGATCGTCCCCGATGACAGTTTGGAGATCTGCTGAATGATGGCGGCAATTTTGTCGAAGCCTTGGCGATAGGTATCCATCGTCTTGTTGATGTCGGCCATCGATTTGGCCTGATCGGCGTCGGTCAGCGTGGCCGTCGCCTGCTTGCTGATCGCCCCCACCGCGTCGATCGCCTCATGTGCGCGCTGCAATCTCTTATCATCATAGGTCATGACATATTCGCCAGCATGCCAACCCATGCTCATCAGATCGGCATCCAGATTGCCCATCAGCAGGGCCTTTTCCGAGAGGCTGCCGAACCGGGCAAACTGCTGGTTGGTGGATTGCAGGCCGGTCCAACCTATACCGGCAACGACGGCCATGAGGATAAGAATGGAGCCGATGCTCAACGTCAGTCTGATGCCAATTTTGACATTGGAAAATCGTAGCCGTGCCATGCCCGTCAACAACCCCGGAAAACCTTGGATTAGGAGGCCATGATGTGATTGAAGACTTAACGAACAATTACTCTCTTAACGAATTTCTAGCGCACTGACTCAATCATGGCTGGCATTGGATTCCATGATCTACCATTGCGGGAATATTCCGTCAAAGTAGTTCGCAGGACGCGCGTAGGCAATCACTGAATCTGTCCGGGTTGAAGGAAGCTACTTTGTCTTGTCATCAATCTGAGTAATACTTTGGTAAGAATGACTCGATTTTTGACTGACAGTCTTGGGGGAGAGATGTCGAGAGGACTGCCACATTATTACCCAATGCCAGGATTGCTTGGGGTCTTTGCACGTCAAACCGACACTGCCAGTGAAATACATCATAGTTTCTATCGTGTGATTTGGGAGAACGCCTCACCACTTGGCCGCTTGGGCCTGATCGGTAAGGCGGTGCTATGGCCGGTGACGGTCCTGGCGGATAGCTGCTTTTTCACCCTGCGCAATGGCCGCATTGTCGCCGACCGTTGCGGGAAATCAGTCTGGCGGCAGTTTGTCGAACAGATTGATCTTGGACTGCGACATGCAATGCATCCGCGTGCCTATTACGCCTTTGAGCTCTTCAATCCGACGAACCATGCGCAGGCAAACGGTTACCTGCAGCGCTACGAAACCAAGGATTCGCTTTATCTCTATTTGAAATCGGCCTGGCGCGTACCGACAACGCCGGCAAATAACAAACTCGATTTCGAGCAGTATCTGCTGGACCACAGGCTTCCGACCGTTCGAACCATCGCTGCCTTCGAAAAGGGCGAGCGGAGCGATTCACCGGAGCCGATGATCCTGCCGCAAGCCGACCTCTTCTTGAAGCCGAAGAATGGCAGGGGTGGCGAAAAATGCATGCGCTTTAATTTCACCGATACCGGCTGGCAAGCTGTCGACAGCAAGAAGATATTGTCGGCATCGGAATTGATTGCCTATCTGAAATCATTTTCCCGTCGTACCCCTTGCCTCTTGCAAAGATGCTATCGCCCTCATCGTGACCTGGCCGATCTGGCAGGAACGACATTGGCAACGGTTCGGGTCTTGAGCATGACGGACGTCAATCATGACGTTCACGTGATGTACGCGGCGTTTCGCATGCCCCGCCAACATGACGCAGTCGTCGACAATTTCCATGCCGGCGGCATTGCCGCGTCGGTTGACTTCGCGACGGGATGTCTGGGTGCCGCCACCGATCTTGGCCTCAGCCAATCCTTGGGATGGGTCGACCGTCATCCGTCAAGCAACGGGATCATTCGCGGCCGGGTGTTGCCCTATTGGAAAGAAACCATCGATCTGGTCAGGCGTGCCCATAACAGAGCGTTCAAGGATCGCATCATGATCGGCTGGGATATTGCCATCACCGATGATGGGCCGATCATCGTCGAGGGCAATGCGGGGCCGGATCTCGATATCATCCAGCGCGTTGGACAGATCCCCCTGGGCAGCGATCTATTCGGCCAGATCATCGTGGACCATCTGCGCGGTGCCGAACGCCAGACCAGTCATCACGACATCCCCAAAAAGGCCGCCTGATGCGCGGCGGAATCGATTTGGGGTTGCCAAGCCAGTAGCATCAAGGGCCGAAGCAGGATTTGCTGCCTCGGCCCTCTCTGCTGTCACCAGGCGAAACCTGACTTAAACCTCAGACGAGGTCACGTTTGATCTTCTCCTGCCAGCTGCGACTGGCAATGCGCGTTGGTCCCTCGAAGGCATCGAGTCTGCCGGTCAGCACGAACGTCTCTTTCGTCGCCGACATCTCGGTCACCGTTTCAATGCGGATTGGCCAATCCGGCCGTGTCATTTCATAGCTCTGCTCGATCTTATAATTTGCCGATAATGGATCATCGGCCTTGATGGTCAGGTGGCGGGTGAGGCAGTGATTGTTGACGGTGCCGATGTCATCGAACCGGGTTGCGCCGCCACCAAAGACACTGCCCTCGCCGCGCGTCACATATGTGGTGACACCGGAATACATATCGAAATGCGCATACCGCTCTGCACGACCTTCCGTGACCTCGGTCATCGGCGTCAGCGGCGCCATTTCCGACGGCAGGAACGGTTCCGTGCCATCGGTGCTCCGGGGCTGACGGCGCGGCAACGTGAGCGCACTCGTCCCGGTCAGAACCTTCAGTGTCACCCGCTCAGGGCTCGGCCAGATCAGCGGCCAATAAGCGGTCGAGAGCGACAACCGGATGCGATGCCCGGGCGCAAAGCGATGGCCGCAAGTATTCAGCTTCAAGCGCAGCTTGTAACGCTGGCCGGGCACCAATTCGCTCGGATGTTCATGACTGTCGCGATGGGTCAGGTTGAAGACCTGATAGCTGACACGCAGCGCCTTCCCATCAAGTGCCACATCGCTCAACCGCGCACAAAGCTGTGCCACCGGTTTGTCGACGGCAAAGTTCAGTTCCAAAACCGGCGCACCGAGGATATCTACCGACTCGCCGAGCGGCGCGGTATCAAAGACCAGCGACCCCGCATCGTCGAAACGCTGATCGCCCGGCAATTCGCTGTCGCAGCCGACGGCCATCCATTCACCAGAGACGAGACCGGTATTTTGCGGCGAGCAGATCGTCAAGGCGACTTCTTCGCCGGCACTCTTACCCAAGCCGCCGGCCATGGCGCTGCCCGCGCTTGTCGCATCAGCCGTCAGATGCAGGCGGTGATCGGTGATGTTCGGGCTCGGCCAGACATCTTCGGCAACCCAGCGGCCCGGATGCGCCGATCGGCTGGGTGACGGATCGGTATAATCCTGCAGCCACGACCACAGCATCGGACCATCCAGCGTATCGGTCTTCTTGCCTTTCAGCCAATGGTCCCACCATTTGACGGCCTCCTGCAGGAAACCGATGGCCGGCGCCGGCGAGCCATCTTGCGGATAGAGATGCGCCCAGGGACCGATCACCGCTTTGCGCGGCACCTGCAAATGCTCCAGCATCCGCGGCACGGCATTGGTATAGGCGTCAACCCAACCGCCGACCAGGAATACCGGCACCTGGATGGCAGACCAGTCCTCGCAGATCGAGCCATGCTTCCAGTAATCGTCACGCCGTTGATGCTGCATCCACAGGGCCGGCCAGAACGGCATGGCGTTCAATCGGGTGAGCCAATTCTCGCGCCAGCCGGGACCGAAGGTTTCCGGATCGGCCGGGCGCGCCTGATAGGCGAGCATGATGTCGCCCCACCAGTGATTGTCGTTCAGGAGGCAACCGCCCATATAGTGGATGTCATCGGCATAGCGATCATCGGTCGAGCAGACGGACAGGATCGCTTTCAAGGCCGGTGGCCGCAAAGCTGCGACCTGCAGGCAGTTGAAGCCGCCCCAGGATTTGCCCATCATGCCGACACTGCCATCGCACCATTTCTGCTGCGCGATCCAGGCAATCACCTCGACTGCATCATCAAGCTCCTGTTGCGCATATTCATCATGCATCAGGCCATCAGAATCGCCGGAACCGCGCTGATCGACCCGGATCGCCGCGTAGCCATGGCCAGCAAAATAACCATGCATCGGCTCGTCGCGCGTGCGCGTCCCATCGCGCTTGCGATAGGGAATGTATTCGAGCACCGCCGGTACCGGCTTTGCCTCGGCGCTCGCCGGCAGCCACATCCGCGCCGCAAGCCGCGTCCCGTCTTTGAGCGGGATCAGAAAATGTTCGGTGACGGTCACCTTGTTCGGCAGATCGGCGATACGCTTGCTCATAGATGCCTTCGATTCTTTTTCAGCGGACGGTTTTCGAAACAGCGACTGATTATTCCGATGACACGGCCCATGGGCCCCGCCAGCTGGTCACTGCCACGATGGGATATCGGCGATTAATTGGCAGTTTCGCCGGCTTGTCAACATGAGTGGCCATTTTCGAAAGAAGCTCATACATGCAATCAGTTTTAGTTATCAACGGACGCGATCGTGCTGACGAAAGTTGGACGGCGGCGACTGCACAAAAGAAAATGCCCAGGTCACCCCGGGCATTCTTGGTTTCGCCATTCACCTGAGGATTAACGGGCCACTTCCAGCTTGCGCCGCTTTGCCAGCACTTCATCCAACCAATCGGCGCGCATTTCCGGCACCGACGATAGCAGCAATTCCGTATAGGGATGGAAAGGTGGCGCAAAGACCGTCGGCGTCGGCCCAAAGGCGACGAGTTGGCCTTTCAGCATGACGGCCACTTTGTTGGCGATCCGCTTCACCGTGCCGAGATCATGGGTAATGAACATATAAGCGACACCGAGGTCATCCTGCAGGCGCTTCAGCAAACGCAGAATTTCCTCTGCCACCAAAGGATCGAGGGCCGAGGTCACTTCATCACAAATGATGAGATCGGGTTCCGCCGCCAGTGCGCGGGCAATGCTGACGCGTTGCTTCTGACCACCGGACAATTCGCCGGGTCGGCGCGTGATGAAGCTCTCCGGCAAGTCGATCTGCCGCAACAATTCCTTCACACGCTCGCGGACCTGATCCCCCGACTTGTTGAAATAGAAGGCAACATCTGATAGATCATCTGGATCCGCCGCAACTGATCCTTGGTGCGGTCCCTCAAGCGCGGTGGCAGGCTCTCCCCGGCAAAACGGATATCGCCGGCCTCGCGCGGCAACAGTCCAACGACCACGCGCGCCAGGGTGCTCTTGCCCGATCCCGACTCACCGACAACCGCAACCGTGTCGCCGCGCCGCACATCGACCGATACATCGTTGATGACCTTGACCAAGGTGCGATAGCTGGCGCTGACATTCTGGATCTGCAGCAGCGGCATTTCGCTGTCGTGCTGGGTCGAAATGAATTCATGGGTCGAGGCGGCCGCCCGCTCGGCCACCAGCTTCCTGGTATATTCCTCGTTCGGATGCTGCAGGATTTGCGTGGCATCACCCGTTTCGATCATCTTGCCATGCCGCAACACCATGATGCGATCGGCGATCTGTGCGACCACGGCAAGATCATGGGTGATGTAAAGAGCGGCCGTGCCATGCTCGCGGATCAGTTTGCGGAAGGAGGCCAGGACTTCCACTTGGGTCGTCACGTCGAGCGCCGTCGTCGGCTCGTCGAAGACCAGCAAGTCCGGCTTGCCAACCATGGCCATGGCGGCCATGGCGCGCTGCAATTGACCGCCGGATACCTGATGCGGATATCGCTCGCCAAAGGTATCCGGGTTCGGCAGTTCCAGTTCGCGAAACAGCTTGATGGCTTCGATTTTGGCGTCGGCGAAGCTCATCAGCTCGTGACGTACAGCCACTTCACAGACCTGTTCATAGATGGTCCGCGCCGGATTGAAGGAGGCGGCGGCACTCTGGGCGATATAGGCGATTTTCACCCCGCGGCAGACACGACGTCCATCACTGTCCAATTGCCGCAGATCCTGGCCGTTGAATTTGATCTCACCACCGGTGATAAAGCAGCCGGACCGGGTATAAACCATGCTGGCAAGTCCGATGGTCGATTTGCCGGCACCTGACTCGCCGATCAGGCCAAGCACTTCGCCCTTGCGCAATTTGAAGCTGACATTGTCGACCAGCACGGGCCCTGGCCCGGCATCGGTCTTGACTTCAATGCGCAGATTGTTGACCTGCAGGATTTCGGCGCCGAAACGAGCCTTGGCATTGTCGTTCATGATCGTCTCCGCCTCCATCTTATGATTCCTCCCCTTGGCCGCGGGAATGGATCGCGAGCAGCCAATCGACGACCATATTGACCCCAATCGTCAGCAGGGCGATGGCGGCGGCCGGATAGAGCGCAACCGGTCGCAGCGCGATCATCTGGCCGGTTTCCTTGACCATGCTGCCCCAATCGGCATTGGGCGGCTGAATGCCGAGGCCGAGGAAACTCAAAGCCGCAATCAACAGGAAGGTGAAGCAAAAGCGCAGGCCAAATTCAGCGACCAAGGGCGGCAGAGCATTGGGCAACACTTCGCGACGGATGATCCACCACAGCCCCTCGCCGCGCAACTTGGCCGCCTCGACATATTCCAGGACCACGATGTTCATGGCGACGGCACGGGCAAGACGGAAGACCGGCACCGAATAGAGCAGGCCAACCGTGATGATCAGCACGGGAATATCCGTTCCCATGACCGACAGCACCACCAGTGCAAAGATCAATGTCGGCATCGAGAGGATCAGATTGGCGATGAAGGATAAACCGATATCGACCCACCGCCCCAAAACAGCCGCGGCAAAACCAGCGATGACGCCGATCGAAAAGGCCATCAGCGTCATCAGGATCGAAATTCCGATGGTCACCCGCGCGCCATAGAGGATGCGCGACAGAACATCACGACCAAGATTGTCAAGGCCGAACAAATGCGCCGCACTTGGACCTCCCCAGGCCGAGCCGACAATATCGGATTCCGGGTAGGGAGCGAGGATCGGCGCAAAGACAGCAGCAACAACATTGACGGCGACAATAACGATGCCGATCTTGGCGGCGAGCGTGAGTTTATGACCGAAAAGTCGCATGATTTTCCTTCCCGATCTTCAGCGCGGATGGCGCAGGCGCGGATTGGTGATGATGGCGAGCAGATCCGCCAAGATATTCAGTGAAATGAAGACGGCCGCGAAGATGATGCCGCAGGCCTGCACCACCGGCATGTCCTTCTTCGAGGCTGAATCGACAATCCACTGGCCCATGCCCGGATAGACGAAAACGACTTCAACGACGACGACGCCGACGATGAGGTAAGCAAGATTGAGCGCAATCACATTCAGGATCGGCGCCAAAGCATTGGGGAGTGCATGCTGCACCACGATACGCCATTTCGGCAGGCCCTTGAGAATGGCCATCTCGATATAGGGGCTGGCCATGACTGCCAGCACCGAAGCGCGGGTCATGCGCATCATATGCGCCACAACCACCAAGACCATGGTCGCCATCGGCAGAAACGTCATATAGAGGCGATGGAAGAGCTCGGTATCCGGCGTGACATTCGACAACACCGGAAAAAGCCGGATCTTCACGGCGAAGAGCATGACCAGCACATAGCCAATGAAAAATTCCGGCACCGAAATGCTAAACAATGTCGTCACATTCACGGTGCGGTCGAAAATACCACCCTGTCGGATGGCCGCCATCACACCTAAGGTGACAGCCAGCGGAATAGCGATAACGGCCGCATAGGTGGCGAGGAAGAAGGTATTCAGCGCGCGTGGACTGAGGTCGGCGAGGATCGGGCGCTTATTCGAAAGCGATGACCCAAAGTCACCCTGAAGGATATGCGAGAGCCAGCCCCAGTACCGTTGGTACCACGGCAAATCCAGGAAATCCAGGTGCAGTTCCAGGCGCAAGGCGGCAAGATTTTCCGGTGTCGCGTTGTTCGCCAACAAATGCGAGGCCAAATCGCCGGGCAAGGCATCAACGCCGACAAAGATCAGGAAAGAGGCGACCAACAATGTGAGCAGCCCAATCCCAACCCGCTGCGAGATCAACTTGAACATCAGCGATATACCCCCTTCAGGATGCAGCACGCCCTTACTCAGTCAGCGGAACCACTGCAAACAACTTACTGGCGCGCGCAGGAACAGCGCTCGACATCCGACACGTAGATGGACCGGCAAGACCGGTTCGAAGTTTATGGAATGTGTCCGTCTTTCGACCGGGGTCGATTGAGACGGTCGCTTCCCTGCTCTTTGTTATTCACGGCCCGATCTGCGTCGAGCACGTTGGTGCTTTGGGCTTCTTGCGGCAACGCCGGACCGAGCTTGTGACCCGGTCCGGCGCGCCACCATTCAAGTCTAACTTAGCCTTCGATCCAGGCCATTTCGCCCAGGCGACCGCCATTGTTGTCGAAGTAGTTGCTGGCCACGTGGCCTTTGACCCTCGAGCTATGCGCTTCCAGCCAATCCTGGAAGACGGGGATCAATCCACCGCCATCCTCATGCAGCATGGCCTGCATTTCCCAGATCGACTGCTTGCGCTTGGCTTCGTCTGTTTCGGCCTTGGCGCTCGCCAGCAGCTCGTCGAAATGCGGTACCTTCCAATGCGTATCATTCCAGGCCGCATCCGACTTATAGGCAACCGTGAGCATCTGGGTCGCTGCCGGACGGCCGCCCCAATAGCTGGTCACGAAAGGCGCCTTCAGCCAGACATTGTCCCAGAAGCCGTCAGCCGGCTCCTTCTTGATGCTGATGGGCACGCCGGCCTTGGCGGCCGTCGCCTGGAACAGCACCGCCATGTCGACGGCACCGTCGAAGGCTGCCGGCGACGCCGACAGGACCACTTTGCTGCTGGACGCACCGGCTTTTGCCAGGTGGAACTTGGCCTTGTCAGGATCGTAAGCGCGCTGCTCAAGTTGGGTATTGAAGAACGGATCGCCCTTTGGAATCGGATGATCGTTGCCCAGCGAACCATAACCGTTCAGCAAGGTCTTCAAGACCTGTTCGCGGTCGATGGCATATTTCAGGGCGAGGCGCAGATCCTTGCTCGTGAACGGCGCCGTGTCGGTGAACATCGCCATGATGTAGTGGTAGCCGCCCGACGCCTGGATCAATTCAATACCAGGAGCGGACTTAAGCAGATCGATCGCCTTTGCATCGACGCGGTGGATCATGTCCACCTGGCCAGTGATCAGGGCGTTCATACGCTGTGCTGAGTCGTTGATGACGGTAATTTCGATACGATCGACATTACCGCGGCCCGGCTTCCAGTAATCGCCCTTGGCACGCACGGTGGCTGCACGGACGCCCGGTTCCCAGGCTTCGAGCTCATAGGCGCCAGTACCGATCGGCTTCGTCCAATCGTTGAAATCCTTTGGCACGACCAACAGGTGATAGTCGGCAAGCACGTAGAGCAAATCGACATCGCCTTCGGCAAGCGTGACGGTGATCTCGTCCTTGCTCGTGGCCTTGATGTCGGTGATGTTGCTGAGCGGCTTCACCATCGGCGACTTCGACTCACCACGATGCAAATTGATGGAGTAGAGAATGTCATCTGCATCCAGGGTCTTGCCATTGTGGAAGGTGACGCCCTGACGGACCTTGAACTGCCACTTCTTGGCGCCAGGTTCGATCGTCCAGCTTTCCAGCAATTCCGGCTGCACCTGCTTCTTGGGGTCGATCTCGAGCAGACCATTCATGATCTGATAGCCGACGTTGAACGCCACGGTGTCTGTATAGGTGCGCGGATCGAGGCTGTCCGTCGTGCTGCCGCCGGCTAGGCCAAGCTTCAGCGTGCCCCCCTTCTTCGGCGTGTCAGCCAGCGCGGCATGCGACAAGGCGGTACCCGCCATCGTCGCGGTGACGCCCAGCGCCGTTGCGCGCAGCAGGAAATCGCGGCGATTCAGCTTGCCCGCAATAGCTGCCGCTGTGAGATCATCCCAATCACTCATTCTGCAGTCCTCCCATTTTGCCCGAGTACCGGCGGCACCATTGTCGCGGCCTCTGGCGCAAAAACTCTTTTCGTCTTGGCCCCACCGATGCACTCTCCATTACATCGGATCAGCTTGCAGCCGACGCATAGCCTTTATGCATAATATGCACCAAGCCGTTGCCGCCGCAATGTTGATCTGAGGCAGTGTCGACCCTTGCCACGGTCGCCGCCATGCGTCCACCCTTATGGCGACAATTAGCCCTCTAACGCCGACAAGCAAGGCGGGGCGGGTCGCGGTCACGACAACGCATCTTTCAGCGCGGCGCAAACGGCCAGGAACTCGGTTCGCGCAGCATCGCAGAAATGGATCGTCCGCAAATAGGTGTGCGGCAGGCCGGGGCCGCAACGATAGCTGACAGGAATGCCGGCCTCTTGCAGCCGTCGAACATAGATCTCGCTGTCTTCCCGCAGCACGTCGAACTGGGCCGCGGCGACGAAGGCCGGCGCCAAGCCGTCCAACCGGTCGGCACATAGTGGCGAGGCGTAAGGGTTCAGGGCATCTTCCGGCTTGGCCAGGTAAGCCGCGGCATAGGAACCGAAGGAATCGGCACTGAGGCCCGGGCTGGCTTCTGCCGCGACGTCTGTCGATGCCGTCCCCGGACGCAGCAATCGCAAACAGGCATAGATCAGGGCCTGAAAGCGGATTTTTGGCCCATCCCGATCGCGCGCGGCCATTGCAATTCCTACTGCCAACGCCGCCCCCGCACTGTCACCGGCAACCGCCAGCCGATCGGGGTCGAGCCCCAATGACGGGGCCGCATCCGCCAACCAGGTCAAGGCCGCGTAACTATCATTGAAGGCGGCGGGAAATTTGTGCTCTGGCGCCAGACGATAGGCAACGCTGAGAACGGCGCAATCGGTTGTCATGGCTGTCGCAATCACCAAGAACCCAGCCACCGCCGTGAAGATAGAGGATGACGGGGATCCTGCCCTGCCGCCCGCGCGGCTGATAGAGACGGACGGGAATGTCGATGTCGTCGGTATGGATCAGCGCATCGGTGATGGCAACCTGCGACGGCCTCGGACCGCTCCAATCGCGGCACCAGGCATCGTAGAGCTTGCGCTGCTCTGTGGGCGGCAGCGCATCATAGGCGGGGGAAAACAGGCGCTCGGAACTCTCCGCAAAGGCACGGATCTGTGGGTCCAGCTCAAGAGATATCCCCGTCATTGGCTCGGCGCCCTCCCCTGCTGGCGCATTTGGCCAGCTTTTAATTGTTAACACATGATACCGCTCACGCGAGGCTTAAATTGCAAGATTACGACAGATGATGAGGAAAATCGCCACCAACTCAGTCATTCGCACGGTAATAGCGGCAATCGGACAAGTGTCATTTTATTTTGGCCGGACGACAGCGCCACGACGAACGGCAATGCCGAACACTTGCATGCATTTGCGGTCTGACAATCCTCATTCCAAGAAACACCTATTATTCAAAATTGAACTATTTCCAGTCATTTTTGTTGAGTGCTCCTTGTTGCTGCTTGTGCATGCTGTCGCGGTCTAACACTGTATTGGAGAGAGCCGATGTCACGGCAGCCGATGATGATCCTGGTCGCTGGTCCGTCAACGGGTACCGACCGCATGGTTGCCATCGCCAAAGAATATTATCGCATCGTGTTTCATCAATTGGACGACATCCCGGATCTCACGTCATGACTGATGACAGCCGCATCCGCATTCGCGCCGTCGAACTCTTGTCCGACGACTGGGCCATCCTCAAGAAGACGACCTATGATTACCAGCGCCGCGACGGCAGCTGGGAAATCCATATCCGACAGACCTACGATCGTGGCGACGGCGCCGCGATCCTCCCTTACGATCCCGACCGCGGCACCGTGCTGCTGGTGAAGCAATTCCGCTATCCGGCCTATGTCAACCATCACTCCGCACCCTTGATCGAGGTCTGTGCCGGATTGCTGGACCGCGATGATCCCGAAACCTGCATCCGCCGCGAAGCGGAAGAAGAGCTCGGTTATCGCCTGCATCACCTTGATCGCGTCTTCAACATCTTCATGAGCCCGGGCAGCGTCACGGAGCGTCTGTCGCTGTTCATCGCCCGCTACCAGCCGGCGGATCGCATCAATTCAGGTGGCGGCGATCGCGCCGAAGGCGAGGATATCGAGGTCCTGGAGATTCCCCTGCAGCAGGCGATGGAGATGATCAAATCCGGTGCAATCATTGATGCCAAGACTATCATCCTCCTGCAGCATGCGCGCCTGGTCGGCCTTGCCGTGGCCTCATGATGCTTGCCCTTGAACCGCATGGCTGATCTCAACTGGGATGACCTGCGCATCTTGCTGGCGGTTGCCGAGACCGGCTCGCTGAGTGCCGCCGCCGGCGAGCTCCGCCTCAGCCAACCGACCGTCGGCCGGCGCATTCGCGCCCTGGAACGCAGTCTCGGTGTGGCATTGGTTCACCGCGTCTCGAACCGTGTCGAGCTGTCATCGATCGGTACGCGCATCATCGCCCGGGCGGACGCCATGACGGCGGTGGCAAAATCGGTTGCGGATGAGGCCCGGCTGGCCGCCAATCAGCAAGATGAGCCGCTGCATATTTCGGCGACCGGATCGGTAGCGCTGTTCCTGATCGACCACCTGGCCGAATTGCGCAGCAGCATCGGCGGCATCCCCCTGTTGCTGACCACCGCCAAGGAGCGCGTCAATTTGCAGCGACGCGATGCCGATATCGCCCTGCGCATGCGGCAATTGCCGGTCGACGGCAACCTCCTTGCCCGCAAAATCGCCCGCCTCGCCTTTTCCGTCTACGCAACCAGCCAGGGAACCAGCTTTGGACCCTTGATCGGCCTATCCAAAACCGATCGCCGACCATCGCAATCGGCCTTCTTCGACGATTGGGCCGCCGATCGACTTGTCGCGCTGCGGATCGACGATGTTGGCCAGCGCTATCGCGCCGTCTGCGCCGGTGGCGCGACACTGCTCCCCTGCTGGCTCGGCGATGCCACGCCAGCTCTCCGGCGCCAGCTGCCGCCGCCCGCCATCCTGCAGGAAAATCTATACCTCCTGGTCCACCGCAATCTGAAGCCGGATCGGCGGATCCGCACCGTCACCAATGCACTCCATCGCCTCTTCAAGACCCATGCCGGTCAGCTGAGCGGTCGTTTGGACTAAGCCTCATCGCTCGTTGCAGGGCATTGCGGCATTGCACAAATACGACAGCTGATGACCGCTATCGACATGCCCTTGAGCCTGAGTTACATATCGACCCATGTCGATCGCCACCCAGACAATGCCCGGTTCATCAGCTGCGGAAGCCCCGCAAAGCATTGGTTTTTTGCTGTTGCCGCAATTCTCGATGATGGCTTTCGTCTCGGCTATCGAACCCTTGCGCGTTGCCAATCGATTGGCGGAGCGCGAACTGTACCGCTGGGAAGTTCTGTCCGATGACGGGCGTTCGATCGCGGCCTCGAACGGCATGGCCCTGGTCGCGGACCGCGCCTATGCCGAAGCCCAAGGCCATTCCCTGGTCGTTGTCTGTGCGGGGTTCCAACCAGAAACAGGCTATGATCGCCGACTGAAACGCTGGCTGACCAATCTGGCCCGCGGCGGGGTCGATCTCGGCGCCATGGATACCGGCAGCTTTCTGCTGGCCTGGGCCGGATTGCTCGACGGCTATAAAGCGACGACCCACTGGGAAAGTCTCGACAGTTTTCGCGAACAGTTCCCTGTCGTTGATATCGAGAACAGCCTGTTCGTCATCGACCGCAACCGGCTGACCTGCGCCGGCGGTACTGCGGCGCTCGATATGATGCTGCATCTGATTTCCGTTCGTCACGGCCACCGCCTAGCCGCCGCCGTCTCCGAGCAATTCATTCATGCCCAGATTCGCGACCCGCATGATCGCCAGCGCATGGAGCCGCGTATCCGCCAGGGCATCAATCATGCCGGTCTGGCGAGGGTCATCGGCTTGATGGAAGCCAATCTGGAAGAGCCGTTGAATTCGGACAAATTGAGCGACGCTGCCGGCATGTCGCTGCGCCAGCTGGAACGCCTGTTTCATCGCCATTTCGGCACCACGCCGCGACGTTATTATCTCGATCTACGGCTGCAGCGCGCCCGCGCTTTGTTGCAATATACCGACATGTCGATGGTGGAAATCACCGTCGCCTGCGGCTTTGGCTCGGCCGCGCATTTCTCCCGCTCCTATCATGCCTGGGCCGGCAAACCGCCCAGCGCCGAGCGCTATCGGGACGTTGCTGGCGTTATGCCGGCGTTGCGTTAGGCGTATTTGCGTCCGTCGGAAACTGGCATTTCGACGTCGAAATTCATCAAACGAGTCAAGCTCGCCGGGAGGACGATAGACATGGACCCGGATTGAGTGGCGCAGCGTTGATGTGACGGCGGCACAGTCAACCCATAAAGTTCCGCATGAGGGAGGCAATCATGAATTACGAAGTCATCGTTACCTGTGCCGTGACCGGTGCCGGCGACACCGTCGGCAAGCATCCGGCCATTCCGGTAACGCCGAAGCAGATCGCCGATGCGGCGATCGAAGCCGCCAAGGCCGGCGCCACCGTGGCCCATTGCCATGTGCGCGACCCGGAGACCGGCAAGGGCAGCCGCGACGTCAATCTTTATCGCGAAGTGGTCGACCGCATTCGGTCATCGGGCACCGACATCATCCTCAATCTGACTGCCGGCATGGGCGGCGATCTGGAACTCGGTGCCGGTGAAGAACCGTTGAAATTCGGCAAGAACACCGACCTCGTCGGCGCCATGACCCGTCTGGCCCATGTTGAAGAGTTGTTGCCGGAGATCTGCACGCTTGATTGCGGTTCGCTGAATTTCGGCGACAGCGACTACATCTATGTCTCGACCCCGAACCAACTGCGCGCCGGTGCCAAGCGCATCCAGGAACTGGGTGTGAAGCCGGAACTGGAAATTTTCGATACTGGCCATCTGTGGTTCGCCAAGCAGATGCAGAAAGAGGGCCTACTGGATGGCAGCCCCCTGTTCCAGATCTGCCTCGGCATTCCCTGGGGTGCGCCGGCCGATACCACGACCATGAAGGCGATGGTCGATAACATGCCGAAGGACGCGATCTGGGCCGGCTTTGGCATTGGTCGCATGCAAATGCCGATGGTGGCGCAGGCAGTTCTCCTTGGCGGCAATATCCGCGTCGGCCTGGAAGACAATATCTGGCTCGATAAAGGCGTGCATGCTTCCAATGGTTCACTGACCGAGCGCGCGATCGAGCTGATCAGCCGGATGGGCGCCCGACCGCTGAGCCCGGCCGAAGGCCGCAAGAAGCTCGGCCTGAAGGCCCGCGGTTAAAAGCAGGAATGTCGGCCTACGCCGACGGAGGGGAGGAGACGCTGTTGCAAGCACTCGGAATACTCCTTCTCCCCCGCCGACGCCCATCGGCCTAGGCCGATGGGCGGGAGAGGGTTGGGGTGACGGGAAGTTACTTCCGTAACAGATACAAATAGGAACGCTCATGTCCGTCATTACTGAAATCAAAACCTTTGCGGCCCTTGGCACCGGCGTGATCGGTTCCGGCTGGGTCGCCCGCGCCCTCGCCCACAGCCTTGATGTCGTTGCTTGGGATCCCGGTCAGAACGCCGAAGCCGCCTTGCGCGCCAATGTCGCCAATGCCTGGCCGGCGCTGGAGACCGTCGGCCTGAAGCCCGGTGCGTCACCGTCGCGCCTGCGTTTCGTCAAGACCATCGAAGAATGCGTGAAGGATGCCGATTTCATCCAGGAAAGTGCCCCGGAACGCCTCGATCT
>WNFM01201589.1_pt1 | contig 28224 bp, 20 predicted proteins | sample 5400271 | NCBI WGS metagenome assembly WNFM01 (sample SAMN13153352, study PRJNA577476) | soil metagenome | isolation source: 60 cm saprolite on Douglas fir-dominated hillslope | place: USA:California | collected 2013-09-17 | reverse complement strand
GTGGCGTTTGCCATCGGATCGGAAACACTGGGTTCGATTTCCTCGCCTTCAACGCGTTGCGGCACCACCGGCTTGCGTCCGACGTTTGGCTTTGTACCGCGCACCGGCGCCATGGCGCTCTCCTGGACCATGGACAAACTTGGGCCCATCTGTCGCGCGGTGGAAGACACGGCCATCGTTCTCAGCGCGATCTACGGGCCTGACGGTCACGATCGAACGGTACACAACGCAGCCTTCAACTGGGACGCCAACCTGGACTGGCGCAAGCTGCGCGTCGGCTATCTGAAGGCGGACTTTGAAGTCCAGCCGCCGCAACAGCCCGCGCCTCCAAAAGAAGAAAAAGAACTTACCGAGGATGCAAAGAAGAAGCGCGAAGAAGAAGCCGCCGACCGTGTGCAGGCCATGGCCCGCCGTGAATACGACCATAAATATGACCAGGCCGCACTGGACAAACTGCGCGCCATGGGCGTGAACCTGGTTCCGGTGGAGTTTCCCAAGTATCCGTATCAGGCGATGCGCAGCATTCTGCTGGCTGAGGCCGCGGCCGCGTTTGACGACCTGACCCGCAGCGGCCGCGACAAACTGCTTACGCAGCAAACCAAAGATGACTGGCCCAATACGTTCCGCGCCGCGCGATTTATCCCCGCCGTCGAGTACATACAGGCCAGCCGCGCCCGCATGACGGCCATGGAAATGGCTGCGAAAGTCTTCGAGCAGGTGGACGTAATTGTTGCGCCCACTTTCAGCACACAACTGTTGATCACGAACCTGACCGGGCATCCGGCCGTGATTTTGCCCAACGGCCTGCGCGGAGACGATGCGCCTAAGCCGCGTGTTCGCGAGAATGGCGACGTGGAGGGTGGCGGTCCGGGAACGCCGCTGAGCCTGACCTTCCTGGGACATCTTTACGGCGAAGCCAGGATGCTGGCGCTGGCGAAAGCGTATCAGGACGCGACCGGCTTTCATCTGAAGCACCCGACGCTCGAGTCGCCGTCCAAAACGTGATCCGGCGGCAGGCCGGCCTGCAAAGCATAGCGGCACACTATGCAGAAGAAGATTTTTTGGCTGTCGTTCATTGCGCTCGATCTGGTTGTCGGGTTCCTGCTGCCGTTTGTTTGGGGCGTGATCCTGACTTTCCCATTGCTCTTCCTGTGCTGGTGGGTCGCATACAGGAGTGGATGGTTTGAGTAGCGCGAGTGTTCGCCACCACGCACTATCAAGATCTGTTTTAGAAATGCTCAGAGAACTGTTGTGCGCGCCAAGATGCCGCAATCATCAGTGAATGTGCTTTGCCACAATGTGGACGACTTGTCACCGGTACCTCGGTGTGAAAATCTTTTTACGGTAATCCGGTTCCAAAAAGGGACGCATCGGGTGACCGTGCTGGGTCTGTAGAAATGTGCCCAATGACCTTACAATATTAAAAAACATATATATATTATTTTAAATAGTGTTGTATGTGTTTGCGGAAATCTGCACTATGTCAAGAGGACAAAAATCGTTCGTCCGAACGATGTGGTGTCGCAGGTTCCGCGATTCCCTTATCCACTGCGATTCTGCTAGCGCGCTTTAATTTCTCATGTAGTCTATTGGCAACTTTCGGGCAGAAATTTTGAAGAGGCAAAATCTTGGAGGAAAGAAAGTTATGACAATTGCAATGCGTTTGGTTGTGTTCGCGATGGTTTTGTCAGCAGCGGCGTCCGCGGCAGTACCAGTGCCGACACCCACGCCGGACCCGCCAGTTCAGTTATCCCAAACCGTTTGAAACTCAAACAGGACTTAAGATACTGTTGATGGTTCATGGTTGCGCGATCGGGTCACCGATCGCGCAAAGGATGCTGCAACGAGAGAACTACCTTATGTTCTGCTTTGGTTGCCGATACTGGTCCTTATGCTGGTGTCTGCAATATTCCTTTGGCGCCGGACCTACCGCCAACTCCCGTTTTTTTTCGTATATATTCTCTCCGCATGGATCATCGGCATCGTCCGATACGCAGCGTTCAAACTGGGCGCTCGTCCGTACTTTTACACCTATTGGATTTCTGAACTCGCCGCTGCTGTAACGGTTTCTCTCGCTCTCTATGAAGTTTTCCTGCGGCGCCTTTTCATGCGCTTCTACAAAGTTCGTTTTTATCGCAACCTGTTCCCCGCGATTGCCGTGGTGATCCTGCTCCTGACGATTATCACCGCTTTACAGGCACCCGATCGGCGGGCAGCATTTCTCATGGCATCGCGCGGATTTGATTTTGTACGGACGTCAGTGCTGGTTTTTTTTGTCGCCTTGATGGCGGTGATGGGCCGCGAATGGACAAGGTATGACTTCGGGATTGCTCTTGGTTTCGGTCTTCAGGCGGCCGTGGCGCTCGTGAACGCCGCCGTCCGCACCCAAGTACACTACAAACCCACCATCTTAGGCACAATTGAGGTCATCGCTTACGACGCATCTTGCCTCATCTGGCTTATCACTTTCTGGAAGCCGGAGAAACCCTTCATTCCACCTCCTGCCGATCGTCTGACGCCAGAAACCCTGCATCAAGCCCGCAAAGTGGAAGAGACCCTCAAGGACTTTCTTACGCCGGGCAAGGGCATGCTATGAAATTATGCCGCGAAAAATGGGCCTATCAAGGCCTTCGGATAGAGACTTCCGGGCTCAAACTCAAGAGCTTACAGGCTCTGCGTCAGCGCTTCATGGAAGCTGGAAAACTTCAGGCAGGTCAGATTGTCCGCTTTGTCTTTGAGCATGGTATAGGCGGGGATCACGCTGGACGAAACCAGCTGCTGAACGTCCGCAGACCGGGCTGCTGCCACCATGGGAATCCAGCTCAGCGAATTCCTCACATGGAGCACGATCAGTCCCATAAACGTGTACAGGCGCACGTGAACGCCAGCGTCAATCATCTCCTGGGCCAGGGAGGAGATCAACTGGTTCCCGCTGTGCAACTGGCTATAACCCAATTGTTGCAGCAGGGCTGCGTTGTGCGTCATGCGGCGCAGACACTCAATGGTCAGCCGCAGCTGCTGGCGATAAATCCGCAGCAGTTCTTCCCGGCCGTAGGTTTCTTGCAGATGACGCTGCTGCGCCGGGCTGATCAATTGCTTTAAGACTTCAACATCTACAGGCAGAAACGATGGAATTAAATCGCCAAGCTCGACGTTGCGCGACTGCCGTCTCCGCGCGTTGAGAAAAGCGGCATACAAAAACAGCAGGAGAAGTCCTGCTGATAGACCGATCCATATGGCGATCATGGAAGTTGACATCACGGAAACTGTAACCCTGCTGAAAGCCAAGGTCAATCTAAATTGCTCTTTATAAACACTTTAGTAATTTCTGGCGTCCCGAAATGGAACGCCTGTCACGGCCGCTCCGCCAGCAGGCTGTTTTCATGCTTACTTTTCATTGGTTTCCGGCGGGCTTGCCTTCCCCGGGTTTGCCGGACAGAATGATCGCCGGCACCTCCTGTTTCCGCACCACGTCGTTATATGCCGGTACATCTGTACTCAAAATCTGTTTCCATTTGGCCAGTTGCTCGTCCAGTTGTTTGCTCAGCATGACAAAAACTTCGTAGGATGCCTGCGTCGGGGCGGAATCAGCGCTTTCCACCACCCCGCCCAGCGCGACCAGATAATTGTTCAGGCGAATGGGATAGTTCAGCACGTCCTGCCCGCTCTTGGCTTTGGTCTGGATCAGTACTTCTTCCACCTCCGTCATTTTCTTATCCAGTTGCTTGCCCGCATCCGCCACGGGCTTTGCCTGGGGCTGTTTTTCAAGGCGCTTATTCAGCGCCGTGATCTGGGCTCGGGTATCGCGGATCTGGTTCACCGTTTCATGCGCCTGGGTTACTCGCTCGCGGATTTTGATCAGCAGATCAAACTGCTTTTCCAGGTCTTGCTCGGTGGTTTTGAGCCGGGGATCCGCCGTGATCTCAAGCGGCGCTATGGATTGCTTGCCATTCACCGTCAGCCGTATCTGGTACTTCCCGGGGAGCGCTTCCGGACCGTCTGTAGTGCCGGCCCAGAGTGGCGAATGCGGAACACGCGTCGCGCCTTCATAACGCATGTCCCAGACAAAGCGATTGAGACCGGCCTCCGTCGGCAGGCCACGATCAGGCGGGCGCATGCCAAAGCCTTCGTCATCACCTGCTTCTTCGCCCGGCTGTGTCTTGGGCGGATACTTGCGTACAACCTGGCCTTTCTGGTCCAGGATCTCCAGACTGATGGGAGCGTTCTTTGCTGTTTCCGCAGGCTCCACAGCTTCCGGTTTCGCCGGCACCGGTGCGCTCGGTGGTTGTGATTGTCCCGGCTCTTTGCCTTCGGGCGTGGTGACACCTGCTGCCGGCGGCGCTCCAGCCTCAGGCTTCTTGTCTTCCGGTTTCTTCTCCGGCTTCTTCAGCGCCGTCTTAAGCGAGTAATAGATCACCGCGCCGGTCGGTGGATTCTGTCCACGATCGCCGCCACCGCCAAAGAAGCCGCCGCCGAACTGCGTGTGGTTGGCTGGGCTTGGCGCGTAAAGATGGACTTCTTCATTCGCGACTTCAGATTTGTATTGCTGCAGGGGCGAGAGGTCGTCGAGTATCCAGAAAGCGCGCCCGTGTGTAGCCACCAGCAGGTCATTGTTGTGGACATAGAGGTCATACGCCGGTGAGACCGGGAGATTGCCTTGCAGCGATTGCCAGGTCGCACCATCGTCCCAGGAGAAGAACACGCCGCGTTCTGTGCCCGCATAGAGCAGGCCTTTGCGTTTCTTGTCTTCACGCACCGCGTGTACAAACGCGTCCGCGGGAATGCCGTGGTTGATGCTGGTCCAGGTCTTGCCGAAATCCGTGGTTTTGAAAATATACGGAGCAAAATCATCCATTTTGTGGCGCTGCACGGAAACATACGCCGTGCCGGCCGCATATGGTGACACTTCAATCATGCTCACTGTGCCCCACTCCGGCATCGCTTTGGGTGTGACATTGGCCCAGCTCTTGCCGCCGTCTGTGGTCACGTGAAGCAGACCGTCATCCGAGCCGGCCCAGATCAGGTCCTTCTGCAGCGGTGACTCCACCACGGAGAAAATCGTGTCATAAACCTCTACGCCCGTGTTGTCCTTGGTAATGGGGCCGCCTGAGGCCACCTGTTTGCTCTTGTCGTTGCGCGTCAGGTCCGGGCTGATGATCTGCCAGCTCATGCCTTCGTCCGCCGATTTGAACAGCACCTGCGCCGCGAAATACAGCGTCTTGGGATCGTGCGGCGAGAAGACGATCGGCTCGGTCCACTGAAAGCGGTATTTCTGGTCGGCTGCCGCTGCGCCAATCGGATTGACGGGCCATGGCGTCACGTTCTTGGTCTCCTGTGTCCGGTGGTCGTAGCGTGTAATCTCACCGCCGTAAGAGCCCGCGTACACGATCTCTGGATCGCGCGGATCAGGCGCAATGTAGCCGCTCTCGCCTCCGCCCACTGCGTACCAACTCGTGCGATCGATCCCACCCGGAGCAGCGCTGGCGATCGCCACCGACGAATTGTCCTGCTGCGCTCCGTACAAGAAATAGGGGAAGCGATTGTCCGCGGTTACGTGATAGAACTCCGCCGTCGGCTGGTTGGCCTGGCCGGTCCAACTGGCGCCGCCGTTGGTGCTCACGTTGGCTCCGCCATCATTCGATTCGATCATTCGATTGGGATCGTTAGGATCGATCCACATTCCGTGATTGTCGCCATGGGGCACGCGGATCGGCCGGAAAGTGCGCCCGCCATCATTCGAGCGGTACATTCCCGTGTTCAGCACATAAACGCCGTCGGCGTTGCGCGGATCGGCGAACACATGCGTGTAATAAAACGCGCGCTGGCGATATTGCCGGTCACTGTTGGTCAGGGTCCACGTGTCACCGCCATCGTCAGAGCGGAAGAGCCCGCCTTTATCGGCTTCAATCAGGGTCCACACGCGGTTGCCGCTGTAAGCCACGGCCACGCCGATGCGTCCCAGGGTTCCTTCAGGCAATCCGTGGCCGGGGAGGTGCTTCCACGTTGTTCCGCCGTCAGTGCTGCGATAGAGACCGCTGCCCGGCCCGCCGCTATCCATGCCCCAGGGCGTGCGCCGCGCCTGCCACAGCGACGCGAAAATCACATTCGGGTTCGTTGGATCAAGCGCCAGATCGATGCCACCGGAGTTTTCGTCTTTATAAAGAACTTTGGTCCAGTTCTTTCCGCCATCGGTGGTGCGATAGATGCCGCGCTCGGGATTGGCGCCGAATGGATGACCAAGAGCCGCGACGTACGCGATATCAGGATTTTTCGGGTGCACCGCAATGCGACCGATGGCTCGCGTATCGCGCAAGCCGGCAAACGTCCAGGTCTTGCCAGCGTCAATCGATTTATAGACACCGTTTCCATTGATAATGTCGCCGCGAATGCAGGCCTCGCCTGTGCCGGCGTAGATGGTATTGGCGTCAGACGGCGCTACCGCAATCGCGCCGATGGAAGGCGCCATCTCTTTCACCTTGTCGGTCATTGGACGCCATGTAAGCCCGCCGTCCGTGGTCTTCCAAACCCCGCCGCCAACTCCGCCGAAGTAATAAGTGTGCGAATCTCCCACTACGCCGCTCACCGCCAGCACGCGCCCGCCGCGGAACGGCCCGACCAGCCGCCACGTCAGCCCATGCCACGGGCCTTTGGCTTCCTCCTGGTCGCCCTCGCCGCTCTCAGAGGATGACTTGGCCCCTTCGGGCTTCTTTTCCTGCGCCGTCTCGCCCGTGGTCTTTTGGCCGCTGCTTGTCGCCTGCGATTTCTTTCCCGACTTCGTTTGCTGTGGTTTTGTGTTTTCCTGTCCAAAGGCACAAACACAGAACAGCAGCAGAGCGGCCATCAGCACCAGCCGGCAGTGGCACAGCACGTTTTTCACAGAAGCAGCGCAAGACATTTTGTAATCCTCTCCGAGGGAACAATCGTTGTTTGGAACCGCACATCCTAAATTCAGCCGCTAGCAAATAGCAATCGCGGGGATACGAACGGCAATAACGCGCGATTTGCTGTTTTTTCAAGATCAGTGTGATCAATGTCAATCAGTGGTAAATCCTTTATTGTCCCGGTTCTTCGTGTCTTTTGCTGGTTATATGCCCCCGGGCATCGCTCTAAATCGTTCCATATCGGTACTCTTAGCATAAAAATTAGAAATTCTTTAACTTCTTCCATTGACAGAGCTTGAGAGTTCCTGTATTTTTTGGCACGGCTTTGTCGCATTCAGCAGCTCTGAAGCGGCGAAGCAGTTAGAAGAAAAAGACCACTTCAAAACCAGCATCTTCGTACCCGTCACCTTTTGGCAGATAAGCCTTAATCGTCTGCAGTACGGCTGGGTTCTCACCCCTAAACCACCCGTGCACCTAATGGCAGACAAGCCCCAATCGTCTGCGGTACGGCAGAGTTCTCGCTGCAAGCGCATTTCCAAAAATCTAGGAGGAACTCGCAATGACGAGGCGGAAACTTCCCTTATTGCTGTGCATCGCCGCTCTGGCTGCTGCTTGCGCCATAGTGGGCATTGCACAGACAGCCACACAGGCTCCAGCGGCATTCGCTACACCCCTTAACAACGCTGCCACCGGGGCAGTGGGCAACGGCTTTACTCCAGCTGCAACTTTCATCGCCGACCAGCAGGCGTTCATGAACGAAGAAGATATCCCGCAGGGGATAGGGCCTACGTTCAATGCCCGTGGCTGCGTTGACTGCCACATGCAGCCCAACGTGGGCGGTACCAGCCAGGTCACCGAGTTGCGTGTCGGCCACCTCGATGGCGCTGGTAACTTCGTGAATCCCACAATTACCATCAATGACGGCGCCAACAGCATTCCCAATCGGTCCCTGGTGAATGATCGTTCCATCTGCCCCGAGGCGGCGGAGCGCGTACCTGGCACGGAGAACGTTATCGCTTTGCGGTCATCACTGGGTATTCTGGGTGACGGCTTTGTGGAGTCCATTGATAGCAACACCCTGCTGGCCATCGCCAACAATCAGCCAGGACAGAGCGGAGGCCAGATTGCCGGCCAGTTCATCCAGGTGCCGGTGGCGGAAGCCAACGGAGCGGTCCGTGGCGGACGCTTCGGCTGGAAGAACCAGCAGGCCAGCCTGCTCTCCTTTTCCAGTGACGCATACATCAACGAAATGGGCATTACCAACCGGTTTGCTCCCACCGATTTCACCACCGTTTGCAAGACGACTACCGACCCTGAGGACGAAACCGGACCCGATGGTTTGAATGACATCGACCGTTTTGCCCGCTTCATGCGCGCCACGCAGGCCCCACCGCGTGACACGGCGCTGGCTGCGACCAGTGATGCAGTGACTGGCGCTAACCTGTTCAACCAGATCGGCTGCAACATCTGCCATGTGACGTCGATTACTACGGCCCCGGCCGGGACGGTCATCAATGGCGGCGCGTTCACCGTGCCGGCAGCCCTGGGCAGCAAGATCATCCACCCGTACAGCGATTTTCTGTTGCACGACGTAGGCACGGGTGATGGCATTGTCCAGAATGGCGGGCAGGCCACGGCCAACAAGATGCGCACCGCTCCTCTCTGGGGATTGCGCACTCGCGACCGGCTGATGCATGATCTGCTCACCTTCACGCGCAATAATGCGATTCTGAGCCATGGCGGAGAAGCTACGGGAGTCATCAACAACTACCGTTCGCTCAGCACCACGCAGAAGAACCAGCTGATTACGTTCCTGCAGACTCTGTAGTTTCTTGTTTCCACTATTTCCGGGCGAGTCTCTCTTCTGAGGGTCTCGCCCGCTTTCAATCCAAGCTCCGGGGACCCATCATGACTCGCGTGAAATTTTTCCTGTTCGTAACTCTCGCCCTTGCCGCCACGCTGATTGCGCTGCCAGGCTGCAGTAACAATTCTTCCAGCCCTCAAGCTCGGGTGGAAAAACCTATCTCCATGCCCGCTTCACAGCCTGAACCTGCGTCCGCGCCGTTGCCCAAACTGCCTCCGCCCACCCAGGCCGAAGTAAAAGCCGCGTTCCACCGCGTTTTTGGCGACGATTTGGTCGCCCAGACTAATAGCGGCCGCGTGGCGTTCATCGCTGGCGACTTCAACGGCGACCAGTCTGAAGACATTGCCATTCTCGCCCGCCCGGCCGCGGGCAAACTGGATGACATCAACAGTGAATTTGCCAACTGGATCATCCAGGATGCAGACAAGGCTTTCATCACGCCGCCCGGCAAAGCCGTGGTGGTTCCGCCCCGGCAAGAGCCGCCCAAAGTCAGCCAGGGTGAGGAAGTCCTGGCCATCATTCACGGCTATGGTGCAGCTGGTTGGCGCAATCCCGACGCCCGCCAGGCTTATCTCGTGAAGCATGCGGCGGCCCCTTTTATGGGCACCGCTCCGTCGCTCAGCCAGAAAGCCATTCGCGCCATGCATCTGCCTTATGAAACCGAAATCATCAAGCAGGTTCGCAACAACAAAAAGGGCTTCCTCTTCTGGACCGGCAGCGTCTACGCCTGGCGACCCAGCGAAGGCTGAAAGAATTTGGTAAATGAGTAATCGAAGAATTTGATAATTGGGTAATTTGGTAATTGAGTAATTGAAAAGCGGATCGAGATCGCAAGCCATGCCGTCCTTGGGTTAGACGCTCAAGTTTGCTGGTTCTCATTTACCAAATTACAAAATTACCAAATTCTCATTACCCGATTACCAATCTGCTTGACCTCTCTCGCTCTGTCATATAACTTTCCTCCATCTGGTTAATGGGAAGCGCGGTGAGAATCCGCCACTGCCCCGCAACTGTATTCGCTGAGAACTTGAGCAGCATGCCACTGGAGATTCCCCAGTCGCGCCTGATGTTGGCGTGAATGGGCGAGAAGATTCCGGGAAGGCGCTCAAAGTTCGCTGAGGCGTAAGTCAGGAGACCGGCCAGATGCCCGTCATTGGGTGTTTCCGGCTGCGCAGGGAGGGCCGGAGAGCTTCTTTCGATTTTCGCGTGATCAAGTTTTGGACTTCGGCCAGGGCTTTCCAGTCCAGGCCGGCGTTATAGTTCCGCCGCTTGTATCGCGAAGTCGGCCGCCTTGGCTGCACAGTCTGGGTTTCACGGCCGGTCATGCTCTCCATCCGCCTGGCGCATTCAGCAAACGTCCCAGTGACTACTTCCGAGGGAGGAGTCATCGATGAAATTATTCCGTCGCGCCGGCCTTGCGCCGGTGCTCGCACTCGCAGCAATATCCACTCTGGCCTTGGCCGCAACCGGCAGCAGCATTCACGGGACAGTTACCGATCCGCTGGGCGCCGTAGTGCCTGGCGCTCAAGTCCAGCTTTTCCGTGAGGGTAAACCAATTGCCGCAACCACCACCAATACCGAAGGCAAATATCAATTCGGCTCGCTGGCGCCGGGCCGCTACCAGGTCAAGACACAGGCGCCGTCTTTCACGTCGCAACAGAGTGATGCCATCTATCTGGGCAGCGGAAGCAATGCGACCCAGGACCTCACGCTCAAGATCGGCACTGTGTCGCAACAGATCGTGGTCTCCGCTACCGGGACCAGCGTGCCGGAAACGCAGACCGGCGCTTCCGTCTCGGTGATCACCGCCGACCAGTTTCAATATCAGCTTCCGGCACTGGAACCTTTACGACAGGCGCCCGGTGTGCAAGTGCTGGAGAACGGCCAGCGCGGAATCAATGAATCACTGTTTATTCGCGGCGGAGAGAGCAAAGCCAACAAGGTCCTTCTCGACGGCATTCCCCTGAATGAGATTGGCGGCACCGTGGATTTTGGCGGCGTCTTCACCACCGGCATTGACAAGATCGAAGTGCTTCGCGGCCCCAACAGCGCGCTGTACGGCGCAGACGCGATGGCTGGCGTGGTGAACTTGACCACTGCCAGAGGCACAACTTTCCTTCCTCAACTCAGCTATGCGTTTGATGCCGGGAACTTCAGCAGCCTGCACCATGACGCGTCTTTCGGCGGCATCTTCCGCCAGTTGGATTACTTTTCCGAGTTCTCGCGTTTCGATGGCGGCAACACCTCAGTTAATCCTCACTTCCACAACGCCACTTACGCGGGAAACTTTGGCTGGACTCCTGGCGCTTCCACCAATCTGCGCCTGACCCTCCGGCGTGTTGCAGCGAAGGTGGACGTTCCCAACGCCATCGATTTCTTCGGCATCGCCGACGATTCCTTCCAAACCGAGGACAACACCTACCTTGGCGCTACGCTCGAAAACCAGACAACCTCACGCTGGCACAACCTCTTGCGTTACGGCGCGACACGCCAGAATTCGGAGTTTGTTAATCCCTCGCCCACCGGGATTTCTGATGCATTTGGAGACTTTCTCGGCCACGTCGTCACCATTCACGGCGCGAATGGTTTCAGCACGACCGGGCAGGCCATCCTCGATTTCGCAGGCGACTATCCGCAGCGGTTTTTTATTCTGAACAACAGTGACCTGGTGACCTTCCAGTCGGATTACTCGTTCGGCGCTCGCCTGAGCGCGCTCTTTGCTTTTCATTACGTAAACGAGCGCGGGCCCAAGCCGGCCGAGCGTACAAATTTCAGCTATACCGGCGAACTCCACGGCAATCTGTGGAGCCGGCTTTACGCGACTCTTGGCGTGGGCGTGGAAAAAAATGAGATCTTCGGCGTGGCCGCCACGCCCCGAGCTTCTCTGGCTTACTATCTCGTGCGGCCGCGCTCCAGCGGCGCACTCGCCGGCACCAAGCTCAAATTCAATTACGGGCAGGGAATCCAGGAGCCGGACATTTTTTCCGCTGACAATTCGCTGTTTGCGCTCTTGTCGAAGCTCCCCAACGGGCCGCAGCTCATCTCGCAGTTTCACATCGGGCCGATCGGGGCGGTGCGCTCGCGCAGCTTTGACTCAGGCGTCGAACAACTGGCCTGGAACGGCCGGGCAAAGCTGGGAGTTACTTTTTTCTACAACCGCTTTATTGACGAGATCGAGTTTGTCAGTCCCGGCGGGCTGTTTCAACTTGGTGTGCCTGATAAAGTGCGCGCAGCTGCGCCGTTCGGCGCCAGCATCAACTCTCTGGCCACGCGCTCACTGGGCGCTGAAACCGAACTCGAACTCAGTCTTGGCCATGGCTTCACCGCCCGCGCCGCCTATACATACCTGGATGGGCGTGTCCAACATTCGTTCTCCAGTGACGAGCTTTTCCCCTCCTTCAATCCTCAATTTCCCACCATCCCCATCGGGGCATTTTCGCCGCTGGTGGGGAACCGTCCTTTCAACCGTGCTCCGCACACCGCCAGTTTCTATCTCGGATACGCCCGCCGCAAGCTGGCGCTTACGTTGAGCGGAAACTTTGTCGGCCGCCGTGACAGCAGCACCTTCCTCCTCGACTCATCCTTCGGCGCCAGCATGCTCCTGCCCAACCATAACCTTGCTGCCGCTTATCAGAAGATCGATGCCAGCGGCAGCTATCGGCTCAGCCGCCATCTACAGCTCTATTCCACCATCGAAAACCTGGCCAGCCAGCATTACGATCCCGCACCTGGCTTTCCCGCTCTGCCGTTGAATGTCCGCGGTGGGATCAAGGTAACGCTGGGGGGCGAGTAGGCGAAGTTTGTCTTCAGTCGCGAACATAGGGGCCAAATGCCTGGCCCTTTTTGCTGCTAATTGGGCGACGGACGAGCTGAGATTGAGATCACTAAGAATTGGCGGCGGGCTGCCGATAAATCATTAAGTGGCAGATGAGAGCACTATGCTAAATTCAGGCGCATCGCCAGGCGGTGACCAAAGGACATCTACCAACGGCCTCATGCCATCAATCGCGGTTGACCTTATGATGGCAGTGGAAGGGCCGTCTGGACCGTACTCCCCATGGAACTTACAGCCGAGAGAAAACTGAATTCGCCACAACATTATTCGCCGACGTCCACGCCAGTGCTGGACGTCTTTCGTCCGCTGCCGCCGCAAACCAAAGACGGTCTGAGCGCGGGCGAATATTTTCTGGTCAGCAGCCTGGTGATTCTCACCCTGGTTGGCCTGCCCAGCCTGCGCGCTGTAGTTGCCGCCATGTCGTCGATCTCGGACACTCTGGTTTACTGGGCCGCGCTGCTGGTTCCCGTTGCCGCCGCCATGGTTGTGGCCGCAATGCATGAGATCGGGCATCTGCTGGCCGCGTACGTTTCAGGATTTAAGCTCACGCAGATTAAGATGGGCCCGCTTCATTTTGGAAAGCATGGCAATTGCGGCGAACCCTATTGTGGAGACGTGCTTACCCTTGGGCTGTCTGTGCTGGAGCCGCGGGTTGCCGGACACAACGATGCCACGCTGCGCCGCCGGCTGGTGTTTCTCTCGCTTGGTGGTCCGCTCGGCAACCTGCTGTTTGCCGCTGCTCTGGGATTATCACTGGCGTTGGTGCAGCCGGGCTTTCTCGCCAGCTACGCTTTGCGTGTAGGCGCTGTGTTCTCCGCGCTGCTGGGGATTGCCGCGCTGCTGCCGGATGTGAATCGTCGCGGCAGCTTCTCTGATGGAGCGCGCCTGATCATGCTCCTCAGAAACGATGACAAAGCCCAGAGATGGCTTTCCAACATCCGATGCCAGATTGCCCTGAACCAGGGTCGGCACCCGCGTGACTGGGACCAGGCAAGCGTCACCCGCGCCGCCGCCGTCAATGACGATTCCCGCGATGCGTTTATCGCTCGCTGGCTGGCTTATCTATGGGCCGCTGAGCGCCAGGACATCACCTGCGCCACCAAGTATCTGGAAGGCGCGCTGGAGGTGCTGGGCTATGCCACACCCAAGCTGCGCAACCACCTGTTCCTGGAGGCCGCGGTCTTTCAAGCATGGTTCCGTGATAATCCTTCCAAAGCGCTCTTCTGGGTCTATCGCATTCGCAGCAAAAAGCTCACGCGCCTGCAGAAGATGCGTCTCGATATCGCTCTGCTATGGGCCGAAGGACGGCTGTTTGACGCCTGGGAGAAGCTGGGTGAAAGCTTTATGCCGCTGCTGCGCGAACTGCCGGAATCGCCCGGACGCCATCTGGCCGAAGAAAGCGCGCTGGAGTGGAAGCGCCAGATGGAGTCCCGTATGTTGACGCGCGCATGGCGCAGCATGTATTCCATTTCGCGCCAGATTGAGCCGGCTTCATTGCAGGCGGCATTTACCGCGCCGGAAAATCAAAAAATCGCCTCGTGGTAGTATTTTTGTGTGTCCCCTTCCCGGAAATTGCAGCGAGGCGGACGTGTCAAATCGCGGCCTCGCCAAGCTGCCACGCAGCTGGTGGTGATCACCGGAATGTCGGGTTCCGGCAAGGCATCTGTGCTCAAGGCCTTTGAAGACCTGGATTACTACTGCGTTGACAACCTGCCTATCGATTTGATCCCGCGCTTCGCTGATCTGGCCAAGCAGTCCGCGGAAATCGAGAAGGCCGCGCTGGTGGCCGACATTCGCGAAGGCGAGCAGCTCCGCCGCCTGCCCCGGATCATTCAGTCCCTGCGGAAACAGCTCAAGACCACGGTGCTGTTTCTTGAAGCTTCTGACGACGCGCTGCTGCGCCGCTTCAGTGAAACCCGCCGCCCGCACCCGCTGGGCAAGGATTCGACAGTGAAAAACGCGCTCAAGCAGGAGCGCCGCCTGCTGCAGCCAATCCGCGCGCTGGCAGACATGGTGGTGGACAGCTCAAAATTCAATGTGCACGAACTGCGCGCGCACATCACGGCCAAGTTCACCGGGGGCAGCACGGACAAAGACATTCTGGTTTCAATCGTGAGCTTCGGCTACAAAGCCGGCGTGCCCAGTGATGCAGATTTGATTTTTGACGTGCGCTTCCTGCCCAATCCGCATTTCATTCCTGCGTTCCGGCCTTACACCGGACGCCATCCCCAGGTGGCCAAGTACATCCGCTCATTTCCGCAGACCCAGGAATTCATTGATCGCATCTCGGCGTTGCTGGTCTACCTGATCCCGCACTACGTCCGCGAAGGAAAGAGCTATCTGACCATCGGGTTTGGCTGCACCGGCGGGCAGCATCGTTCCGTGCTGATCGGGGAAGAGGTGAAGAAGCTTCTGGCCCGGTCGGGATATCGGGTTAAGGTCAACCATCGCGACGCCCCGCGGTGATTAACAATACTTTACTTTCATCCAGCGGCTCCCGATTCAGCCACACTCCTTTAGAATGGAAGCAATGTTTCCTGCCGCCAAGGGTGCCATATGCGACAACTGACTCGGTTGCTGGCATTCCTCCGCCCGTATGTGCCGCACTTCATCGGTTCTGTGCTGTTGATGGCGGTTGTCGGAGCCATGGAAGGCTTCCGCATCATTTTGATGGGACCAATTATTGACAAGGTATTGAATCCCAAAACGCCGGGTCGTTCGCTTACCCTGTTTAATCTGCCGGGAACACACCACGTCGTCTATCTGCAGGATTTTGTTCCCCAGCACTTCCGCAACCCGCTCACAGTGGTGGCCGTGGCCCTGGTGGGGACGGCCGTGATCAAAGGCGCTTGCGATTATATTGGCACGTATCTCGTCAATCACGCCGGCTTTGGCCTGATCACTGATCTGCGCAACCGTCTCTACGACCGGATTCTGCAGCGTTCGATTGCGTTTTTTTCGCGTCACTCCACGGGAACGCTGGTTTCCACCGTCATCAACGACGTAGAAAAAATCCAGGTCACGCTGACAATCGCGCTGGCTGAGTTTCTGCAGCAGCTGTTCACCCTGGTTTTCCTCATCGCCGTGGTGATTGTGCTGGGTCACAAGCTGGCGTGGGTGCTGCTCATCTTCGTTCCGTTTGTGATTGTTTCCGCCGGTAAGATTGGGCGGCGCGTGCGCACCACAACGCGCAAAGGGCAGGACAAACTGGCCGACATCCAGAATATTCTCCATGAGAGCATTGCCGGTAACCGGATCGTGAAGGCCTTTGGTATGGAAGGCTGGGAGAGCAGCCGTTTCCGCGCTGCGGCGAGGAAACTTTTTCGCGCCAACCTGAAATCAGTGGCGGTGCAGTCGGTGAGCTCGCCTCTTATGGATATCGTCGGCGCGCTGGCCATCGCATTACTGCTCTGGGTGGGGCGCAATCAGATCAATAGTGGTGAGATGACCCCCGGCGTTTTCATTGCTTTTATCATCGCGGTCTTCCGCCTCTACGATCCTGTGCGCAAGATGGCGTTTTTCAACAACAGTTTCCAGCAGGCCCTGGGAGCTTCCCAGGAAATCTTCCGCTTCATGGACGAAAAAGAAGAAATCCAGGACCGCCCCAACGCCGTCGCCCTGCCTGCCTTCCGGGATCGCGTGCGTTTTGAGAATGTCAGCTTTTCTTACACCGGCGCCAACGGCTCGGAGCCGGAGATCCTGCGCAACGTGAACCTGGAAACCCGGGCCGGGGAGATCGTCGCCATCGTTGGCTCCAGCGGCGCAGGCAAGAGCACGCTGGTCCACCTGATCCCGCGCTTCTTTGACGTGACCTCGGGGGCCATCAAACTTGACGGCCACGATCTCCGCGGCGTCACGCTGACTTCGCTGCGCGCGCAGATCGGCATCGTTACGCAGGAGACGATCCTCTTTAATGACACCGTGCGCAACAACATCGCTTACGGCCAGCCGAACGTCACTCTTGAAGCAGTTACGGAAGCCGCCAACGCCGCGCTGGCCCACGATTTCATCATGCGTCTTCCTGAAGGATACGACACCGTCATCGGCGAACGCGGGCTGCGGCTTTCCGGAGGCGAGCGCCAGCGCATTGCCATTGCCCGCGCTCTGCTCAAGAACGCTCCCATCCTGATCCTGGACGAAGCTACCTCCGCGCTCGACACCGAATCTGAGGCGCTGGTGCAGTCGGCCTTGCAGAACCTGATGTCAGGGCGCACGGTTTTTGTGATTGCCCACCGCCTGACCACGGTGCGCCACGCTGACCGGATCGTGGTCCTGGAAGGTGGCCACATCACCGATTCAGGCACCCATGAAGACTTATTGACGCGCCTGGGCACATACCGCAAATTATATGAATTGCAGTTTATGGATTTAGACTCCAAAATGGGTGACGAAGCCGCCGGGGTAGCCACCCGCGAGCCGTAACCAGATAAAGGTCCCACAAACAAAACAATGTCCATCCGCTCCATGACCGGATTCGCGCAAGTGAAGTCCCATGCAGGTGAGGGGACCTCATTCACACTGTCATTAAAATCAGTCAACCACCGCTTTCTGGATCCCCAGCTCCGCCTGCCCATGGAGATGGACGAACTGGAAATGAAGATCCGGCGCATTCTGAAAGAGCGTTTGGCGCGCGGCCACGTGGAGGTCACGCTCAGCGTAGAGCGCCGCGGCGGCCAGGGCTATGAATTCAATCGCGAGCTGGTAGGCGGCTACGTTGCGGCCTTCCGCAAGGCTGCCGCTGAGTTTTCCACCGGCGGTGAGCCCGACCTCAACAACGTCTTCCGCATGCCCGGAGCGCTGGGCGGCGTCACGCCGCTCGACGGAAACTTTGAAGGCGCCGTGCTCGCCGCCATGGACCAGGCCATTGTGAAGCTCAACATCATGCGCGAGCAGGAAGGTAGTGGTATGGAGGCCGAACTTCGCCGCCGCCTGACCGCGCTGGAGCAGGCCACGCAAGAGGTTTCCAAGCTTCGCGGTGCGGTCTCGCGGGCTTACATGGAGAAGGTCCGGTCGCGCATGCAGGAATTGCTGGAGAATGCTGATCAGGACCGCATCCTGCAGGAGGCCGCCATCCTGGCCGAACGCAGTGACATACAGGAAGAGCTCGTCCGCCTGCACACCCACATCGACCATTTCCGCAAGCTGCTGGACCAGGGCGGCGAGGTGGGCAAGAAGCTCGACTTTCTGCTGCAGGAACTCAATCGCGAGGCCAACACGCTGCTCTCCAAAACATCCGGGGTGGCCGGCGAAGGCCTGCGCATTACCGAACTCGGCTTGCAGATGAAGTCAGAGATTGAGAAATGCCGCGAGCAGGTGCAAAACCTGGAATGAGCGGCATTCTCTATATCATCTCCGCGCCCTCCGGCTCGGGCAAGACCACACTCGTGAACGAGCTGCGCCAGTATGTCCCGCACCTGGAGTTTTCTGTATCATTTACCACGCGCCCGCCGCGCGGCAGCGAGCAGGACGGCCGCGAATATCATTTCATCACGCGCGGTGAATTTGAGAACATGATCGACCGCGACGAATTTCTGGAATATGCGCAGGTCTTCGGCAATTACTACGGAACGGCGAAGTCCGTGTTACAGCAGGCCAAAGAACGCGGCAACGACGTTCTACTCGATATCGACGTGCAAGGCGAGCGCCAGGTAAAACAAAAAATGCCGGACGCGGTGAGCATCTTCGTCCTGCCACCCAGCCGGAAGGAGCTGGAATCGCGCCTGCGGAAGCGCAGCCTGAGCGAGAACATGCATTCCGAGGAAACCATCCGCCGCCGCCTGGACACGGCCCGCCGGGAGATTGAGAAGTATCCCAACTACGACTATATTTTGATCAATGACCGGCTGGAGCAGTCGGTGGACTGCCTGCAGGCCATCGTTTTGGGCGAACGTCTCCGGCGTTCGGGTAAACCGCCATCCACTGAAGAAAAACGGTACCTAGAAACGGCGGAGAAATGCCTGAAATCGAGAATGGAAGACAAGATCAAGGGTATTCTGGGTTCCTTTGACAATTCCTCTCCCACCTGAGGATTGAGGTGCAGAGCTATGAAGCTTAAAGATGGATTTGACAGCAACTATCGCTTCATTCTGGTAGCGGCCCGCCGCGCCCGCCAACTCTCCAGCGGAGCACCCGCCCTGGTGAACACCAATGCGCGCAAGCCGTGCAAGATTGCCCAGGAAGAAATCGAGGCGGGCAAAATCCAGTTCACGATAGAGACCAAAGCGAAAGAGCCGATCTCTGCGGAGCCGCCTCCTTCGGAAGAAAACAAGTAGTCTTAACGAGATTGCTTGAGGCGGTTATCTGCCGCAAGTCCGGCCTCAAGCCCGCTACTATGACTCTGCTTGTCAACCAGACTAGAATATCGGTATGAAGGTTGTTCTGGGAGTCACCGGCGGAATCGCCGCATATAAAGCGGCGGAACTGGTTCGCCTGCTGCAGGACCGAGGCATTCGCGTGCAAGTGGTGATGACCCGTGCGGCGCAGGAATTTGTGCGCCCGCTCACCTTCGCCGCGCTGAGCGGAGAAAAGGTCATCACAGACCTGTTTGGCGCAGGCACTGAAGAGCCCAATATCGATTCCGCTGTGGAACACATCGCCGTAGCGCAGTCGATCGATGCCCTGGTCGTAGCTCCGGCCACGGCGGACGTTATCGCCAAGTTCGCTCATGGCGAGGCCAATGATTTCCTTACCACGCTCTTCCTTGCCACCACTGCGCCCGTGGTAGTAGCGCCGGCCATGAACGTGAACATGTGGGAGAACGCTGCTACCCAGGCCAACGTGCAAACCTTAAGGGCTCGCGGCCTCAGTGTGGTCGAGCCGGACAGCGGGTATCTTGCCTGCGGCATGATTGGCGCGGGCAGGCTGGCGGCGAATGAGACTATTGTTCGGGCGGTGCTCAAGGCCCTGCACGCTGAGCAGGACCTGGCTAGTGAAACCGTTCTTGTCACTGCCGGCCCTACGCGCGAGCCGATCGATCCGGTGCGCTATATCGGCAACCGCTCCAGCGGCAAAATGGGTTACGCGCTGGCAGAAGCTGCGTTGCGCCGGGGCGCGAAAGTTGTTTTGATCTCCGGCCCCACGGCGCTTACACCGCCTGCTTCAGCGCAGACCGTGCAGGTGCAGACGGCGAAAGAGATGCGCGACGCCACCATGGCGCATTTTGAGCGCGCCACCATCGTGATTAAAGCTGCGGCGGTAGCCGACTTTACCGTGCGGGCTGCCGATGAAAAGATCAAGCGCAAAGGCCCGATGACGCTGGACCTGGAGCCCACGGCCGACATCCTGGCCGAGATCGGCGCCAGCAAGGGCAGCCGCATTGTGATTGGCTTTGCCGCCGAAACCAATGATGTGCTGGCTAATGCGCGTAAGAAGCTGGAAAGCAAGTCGCTCGATGCCATCGTGCTCAACGATGTTGCGCAGCCCGGCATCGGCTTTGACTCCGAGCGCAACGCCGTCACCATCCTGACCCACGCGGGAGCCGAGACTGTTCCTGAGACCAGCAAATGGGAAGTGGCACACCGCGTGCTGGATGCGGTAGTGCGGATCAAGTCGGCCCGCAGGCCGAATTTACCCCACCCGACCCGTTAACAGCTCCTGTACTCTTATTCCTCCCCACGACCGGGCGCTTCGTCGCGGTGACGGCGCGAGGCTTGCCGGTAACACCGACGGCAGGCTTGAGTTTTGAATTTTGAAGCGGCTACAAGAAATGGTGGTCTTGAGATTTGGCGGTCTACGTGCCAGGGCCATCGAAAACATAGGACAACGACAGGGAGAATCTGGGCAACAACTCTTTAGCTTCCAGAAGCTCCGGTTCCCGGATTTGCCTGGTACCTGAGGGCGAATGGACCTCAGCCAGGCGCAAAGAGGGATAGACAATCCAGACTATTTGGCAACCAGCCCGTAAATATTGCTGGGTCTTTTTGACCATGTCTTCAGCAGTATTGCTGGGCGAGATGACCTCGACAGCCAAAATCGGAGCGCCCTCGACCGGCGAACAATCCAGATCGATCCGCTTAACATGTGCTGCGCTAACGAATGCCACATCGGGATTTCGTACAGTATCAGGGGCGAGGCGGAAATCCATTTCTTCAAGAACAATCCCGAGGTGCTTGGATTCAACAAATTCCATCAATTTCATTGCGATGCGCTGACGAATCAAATTATGCCGTACTGCCGGCGAAGGTTCCATCAGGAGCTCACCATTATCGAGTTCATAGATTACTCCCTCCCGCTCGGGCAGCTTTTGAAATTCCTCAAACGTCAGCTTGGTCGTCGTTCCCACAGAGTTGTTGCCTCCAGATGAATACTTACATTAGAAGCCCACTATCGGTACAAAGACAAGCGAAAAGCTACCCTCACCCATTTACTTCTGTCGCGTGAACATTTACTTTTGCCTCAGACATGCCCAAGCCTCTGGACGCCGCAACCAAAAAACAACTTGCCATTCGCGTGAATTATTATCGCGAGATGGGGATTCACGATTTCTATCGCCGCGCGGTTGAAGATGGACCCGAGCTTACGCTAAGGGCGGTCGAAGGCGTGCCAGCCGCGGCCGGCTCTGCCACGCTTCCACCGATCATTCAGGACAAGCCCGCCGCGCTGAAGCTCATCCGCGCGGACATTGGCGATTGCACGCGCTGCCGCCTGCACAAAGGGCGAACGAACCTGGTCTTTGGCGTGGGCAATGTGAATGCTGACCTCATGTTTATCGGCGAAGGCCCGGGCGCGGATGAAGACGCGCAAGGCGAGCCTTTTGTTGGACGCGCGGGGCAGCTCTTGAACAACATGATCTCCGCCATGGGCCTCAAGCGCGAAGATGTTTACATAGCCAACGTGGTCAAGTGCCGCCCGCCGGGCAATCGCACGCCGGAAAAAGACGAGTGTGATACCTGCTCACCTTTTCTCATGCGCCAGATTGAGGTGATCAAGCCCAAGGTGATCGTTGCCCTGGGTGCGGTTGCGGCCAAGAACCTGCTCGCCATGAATGATTCCATGGCCAACCTGCGCGGCCGCTGGTATGACTTTAAGGATTCAAAACTGCTGGTGACGTACCATCCGGCTTACCTGCTGCGTGATCCACGGCAGAAGAAGGAAGCGTGGAAGGACCTGCAGATGGCGATGAAATATCTGGGACTGAATCCGCCGAAGAAATCCGACGAGGCCTAGGTCGGACGAGAGAAGGTCCTTGATCGGCGAAAAGAAAAGGCGTCCGGCGCTTACGCGATTTTCGCTCCGGCCTGCACCGCCAGGTCGACGGTCCGCGGCAGAAGAACGCTGAAACAGGTCCCGCTCTTACCCTCTTCCGTGCTGGTGCGGAACTCGATCTTACCGCCATGCTTCTCCAGGATCTGCTTGGTGACCCAAAGACCCAGCCCGGTGCCCACATCACTTTTTGTGGTGAAGAAAGGTTCGAAAATCTTTGGCTGGTCGCGGAGCTGGATGCCGGTTCCGAAATCCTCAACCTCAACGCGGGCGCCATCTCCGGTTTCGCGCACGCGGACAACGATCTTTCCTCCGTAGTTCGAGGCGTCAATCGCGTTGGTAACCAGATTGGATAGCACCTGGCGCAATTCTCCGGTGAAAGCCTCCAGCGGACCCACTTTTTCGTATTCTCGTACCAGCTGTATCTTCTTGCCTCCCAGGCGCGGCTTGAAGATGAAGAGAAGCTCGTCCATGATCTGCGCCAGATCCACAGCTTCTGGCTTGTTGCGCTCGCGATAGAAGCCAAGCGTCTGCTTGGCAATGTGATTGATGCGGCTGAGCTGTTCCTCAGCCATGGCCAGAAGACGCTTGCTGTCCCCGTGGATTACCTGATCGCGGCTGATCAGGTAAAGCAGGTTGGTAACTGCCTCCAAAGGATTATTGATTTCATGCGCAATTGTGGCGGCCAGCCGTCCAGTGGCTGCCAGCTTTTCCGTGCGCCGCAGGGCCTCTTCTTCGACGCGACGGGAGGTGATGTCCATTCCAATGCCGACCAAACGCTCCGGCACTCCATCGCCATCGGTAATCACGCGTCCCTGTCCGGAAACCCAGCGCACTTCTCCATCGGGCGGGAGCACGCGGAATTCAACGTAGTATTCGCTCTTATCGGCCAGCGCTTTTTGGATCTTCGCTTGTACGCCTGCCAGATCTTCTGGATGAATGGTGCGCAGCCAGCCGTTGAGCGTTCCGTCAAACTGCCCTTCAGGAACGCCATGAATGCGGGCGATATCCGGCGACCATGACAACTCATCGGTGCGGACGTTCCACTCCCACGTGCCCATGCCCGCGGCCTTGTGCGCGATGGCGAGGCGGTCCAGCGCCGATCGCAGCTCGTCTTCCTTGCGCTTGGCCTGCGTGATGTCACTGAACAGAATGCCGATGCCTTCTGCCGACGGATACGCGCGGACCTGCAGCCAAATGCCGAGCCGCCGCGACGGGATCTCAAACTGCACGGGTACCCGCTCGCGCACGCAACGCCGGTACTCCCGCTCCACGATCGTACCTTTGGCTTCCGGCATCGCATCCCAATGATTTCTGCCGAGGATTGCTTCCCTCGGCCGGCCGGCGATCTCCACGCCCACATCATTGATATAAGTGAAATTCCAGTCGTGATCCAGGACGCAGAAGCCTTCGGTGATGCTGGACAGGATATGCGCGGTCTTTTCCCGTTCCACCTCCGCCTGGTGGCGGGCGATCTTTTCCGATAACAGCAGCCGCTCCTGCTCTTTCTCCGCGGTCTTGCACTGAGTGATGTCGCGGAAGACGATAGTCACGCCTTCCTCTGAAGGATAGGCAGCTGCCTCATACCAGGCGTTCAACGGAGAAAAATACTCTTCAAAATGCACCGGCCGCTGTTCGCGCACGGCGCGCCGCAGTTCGTTATGAAACTTGCCGCCGACCGACTCGGGAAACACGTCCCAGATATTCTTTCCCAGCAACTCATGGGGCAAGCGCTGCAGAAAAAGCGCGCCAGGCTCATTGACAAAGACGCATATGAAATCGCGATTGATGGCCAGAAAACCATCGGTAATGCTCGCCAGCACCTTGCGCATGCGGCTTTCTGAACGGCTCAGGTTACTGCCCAAAAATGCTATGCCGAGTGCAACCAGCACGAACAGTATGTCCCGGACCAATTCCTCCGGGCCTTTGAAAAACTGGTGAATAGGGCGGGCAAAAAAGTAGTCCGCCACCAGCACGGAGAGCAGGGTGGCGAAGATGCCGTGGCGAAAGCGCCCGAACCAGGCGCTCACCATCACCGCGGCAAAAAAGAACATGAAGGGAACGGCGTAGATGAGCGGCGTCAGCAGCCAGCTCAGAAGAAAGGCCGCGCCGACGGCGGCGGTCGCCACGCCATAAGCTTTTGGACCCGCAAGCTCAGCCGGACGTAAAGGAAAGATTACAGGTGTCATGATCCAAGTCCTGCTTGCATCAGGCGCACGCGCCTGTTAACTACGCTGGCCCGAACTGACAACCTGCAATGGGCTCGTTGAGCAGTAACAAAGAACAGAAAATACAAGAGATATTCTTCCGCGAACTTTCCCCGGAGCGCTTGGTCGCGCTTTGGCCTTCTCCGGGTACTTTGGTATTGAAATATGATGCAGAAAAGCGGGTTGTTGGATGCTTATTGACAAAAATGGGCGGGGTGACCACCTTGTCTGCCACCAGCAGAGCGTCCTTCCCTTACAATCAGCATTGCCAATGCCTACCTTCTGTGACGTAGCTCTGCCAGTCCCGCTGGATATGGCATTTACCTACAAGATTGGCGAGCACCAGCCGGTGGTCGGCGGGCGGGTATTGGTCCCGTTTCGCACAGAGCGGCTTTCAGGAGTGGTAACGGCCCTGCATGACCGTGCGCCCTCCATGCAGGCCAAGGCCGTGATTCAGGTGCTGGATTCAGAGCCGGTGCTGGATGAAGGCCTGATGAAGCTGGGGCAATGGATATCCCAGTATTATCTGGCGCCGATTGGCGACGTATTCCGCAGCATGCTGCCGCTGGCGGCTGAAATCAAAAAGGCCAAGCTCTACCGCATCACTGAGGCCGGTTATGAGGCCTTGCATGCTTCCGCGACCGTCGGTTCGTCGCGACGCTCGCGGCAGGACATTGATACCCAGATGGTCGAGTATGCGGTGCTCGACTATCTGTCGATGTCAGATAACGCTTTAGAAGGGACCATCCGTTCCGCCACCGGGGCGAATCGCCAGGTGCTGGATCTGCTGCTGCGCAAGAAGTGGATCGCGCGCGAAGACGCAACCTCCACCCGCGACGCCCGGCGCACCGTGCAGATCGCTGTATTAAAGGAAGTGAGCGGCAAGCTGAATGAAAACCAGCAGAAGATCGTCACTTTTCTTCAGCAGCAGGAGGGCAAGGCCTTCGTGGAGCAGATTCGCACTTTGGACGTGCCACGAACCACTTTGCACACGCTGGTCAAGCGCGGAGTGGTTGAGCTGGTGGAAGAGGCGGCGGAATTCAGCGTGAGCAGCATGAAGAAGCGCGGTCCTTCGCACCTGGACTTTATCTTTAACGCAGAGCAGAAGGCTGCGCTGGCGGCGGTTCAAAAGTCGGTGGGCGAAAACAAGTTTTCTGTCTCACTCCTACGCGGAGTGACCGGCTCAGGCAAGACCGCCGTTTACCTGGCGGCGATGCAGGCAGTGCTGGAGGCGGGGAAGTCGGCGATTTTGCTGGTGCCTGAGATCGGTCTTACGCCGGCCGCTGCCGCCAACCTGCATCAGGTCTTTGGCGATGAGGTCGCCATCCTTCATTCAGCGCTTTCCGCCGACGAGCGCGCCGAGCAGTGGCACAGAATTCGCCGCGGAGAAGCGCGCATTGTTGTGGGCACCCGCTCCGCGGTATTTGCGCCGGTGACGGACCTGGCGCTGCTGGTGGTGGATGAAGAGCATGACAGCTCCTACAAGCAGGAAGAGACGCCACGCTATCACGGGCGCGACGTGGCGGTGATGCGCAGCAAGCTGGCGGGCGCCGCCGTGGTGCTGGCATCGGCCACGCCGTCGGTTGAGTCCTACCATAACGCCCAAGCAGGGAAGTACCGGCTGATCGAATTGAAAGAGCGGGTGGAGCGCCGCCCGCTGCCGGAAGTCGAACTGGTGGACATGAGGTTTGAATTTCAGGAGACCGGCGGCGACCAGATCTTTTCGCGGCAACTGATCCAGGAAGTCACCGAACGCCTGCAACGGGGCGAGCAGGCCATGATCCTGCTCAACCGCCGCGGCTATTCGTCGGTGGTGCTCTGCCGCGCGTGCGGAGAGACGCTGCAATGCAAGAACTGCTCCATCGCCATGACCTACCACAAGGCGGCGCACCGCATGGAGTGCCATTACTGCGGCTATCGGCAGGCCGTTCCCAAGCGCTGCCTGAAGTGCGACAGCGAGCACATTTATTTCCTCGGCGCCGGTTCAGAGAAGGTTGAGGAGCGGCTGCATGCGGCCTTTCCCCAGGCGCGCATTGGACGTCTTGATCGCGATACCGTGCGCAGCCGCCACGATTTTGAGCACGTGCTCAATCAGTTCCATGGGGGCGAGATCAACTTGCTGGTAGGCACGCAGATGATCGCCAAGGGGCACGATGTGCATGGCGTCACGCTGGTGGGGGTCGTGGGCGCGGATTACGCGTTGGGTTTCCCTGATTTCCGCGCCGCCGAGCGCACCTTCCAGCTACTCACGCAGGTTGCCGGACGCGCGGGCCGCGGCGAGATGCCGGGAAAGGTCGTCCTGCAAACCTACCATCCCGATCACTATGCGATTCAGTTCGCGCAACAGCACGACTATCTCGGGTTCTACGAAAAAGAAGTTCGCTTCCGCAAATGGATGCACTATCCGCCGTTCAGCGCGCTGGCCAACGTGCTGGTACGCAGTGACAAGCTCGATCTCACGCTGCGCTGGACCGGGCAGCTGGGCAAGTGGTTTGAGTCAACGCGCAATGAAGGCGTGCGCGTGCTGGGGCCATCGGTGGCGCCGATCATGCGGCTGAAGCGCGATTTTCGTTATCACTTCATTTTGAAGGCCGCCAGCCGCGAAAAGCTCAATGCGTCGCTCAGGAAGATGCTGACCTTTGCCGACGGAGAAAAAATTCCCCGCACCAATGTGATCGTGGACGTGGACGCGCTGTCACTACTTTGAAGGCTGCGGCTGCTGGATCGTCTGACGGTCCGCCCGCCATTTGGCCAAAGCGCCATGCAAACTGTGTTCGTCTCCCGCAAACGGCGCCGGAATAAAAGTGAGAGCGAGCATCAGCAGAGCGAAAAGTGCCAGCACGCGGCGTTTGGTATCGAGCGGCGGAAACAGCGGAACGTCGGGATGGCGGCTGCCGGTAAAGCGCAAGACCACTGCCCACAGAAGCCATCCCGCCCAGCAGAACCAGCTCAACGGCAGAAGCACAACAATGCTGAGCAAGGAGATCGGGCGATGCAACCGGGGATTGACAGCGAAGATGATGTGTCCGCCATCCAGTTGTCCACCCGGCAAAAGGTTGAGCGACGTGGCAAACATTCCAACCCATGCCGCCATCGCCGTGGGATGGATATAGAGACCAGCTACGGGAAGCTGCGCGGCGGCTGCGTGGCTGCCCGTCGCTGCCATCACCCATTGCACCAGTTTGAAAATCAATGGGAAGCCGAGCAGAATGCTACCGCCATTCTCAGAGTGCGCGAGAGTGGCGGCGGCTGCCTGTGCGGCCTCGCCAGTAAGCGGCTTGGATGCCAGCAATGCGAAGATCAACACCGGCACCGCTACCACAAAGCCGGCAATCGGCCCGGCAATGCCGATATCGAACAGATCAGCGCGGCTGCGAATCGGCGACTTGATGCGGATAAAGGCTCCCAACGTCCCGATCAGTGTGGGCGCGGGAATGAAAAATGGCAGCGTGGCAAAGACTTTCCGGCGCACACAAACAATGTAGTGGCCAAGCTCATGCGCGGTCAGGATGCCCAGCAGGCACGCGGAGAACCCAATGCCGAGCTTCAACCGGCTCCAATCCTGCCAGACCCATTCCCACGGCCAGTAGTCCAGATCCGGAGCAAACAATCCCAGGTTGTGGTCAAAGCTGTATTGCATCCGGGCGCCAATGCAAAGCGTGGTAAAGACCGTCGCCAGGAACAGCAGCGCGTGCAGCCAGTAACGACGCTTCGGCGGATGGATTACAACGACCCTGATCTCCTGGCGTTCAGGGTCATAGACTTGGTATTCCTGTGGGGGAGGCTGCTGCGGCATGAACAGATGGCCTTGGCTGCTGCATCGAGGGAACGGCGTTCAAGAGCAACGCCTTTACGCGACGGTCGTTTTACGCGACGATCGTTAGTCGATGGACTGCAGCTCCTTCCCCGGCTTGAAGCGCACGGCCTTGCCCGGGGGAATACTGACCTCAGCCCCGGTGCGGGGGTTGCGGCCGATGCCGGTCTTGCGCGGACGCACATTGAAAACGCCAAATCCGCGCAGCTCTATGCGCTCACCCTGGGCCAAAGCTTTCTTCATGCTTTCAAACACCGTTTCCACGGCCAGCTCAGCTTTGGTCTTGGTGATGCCGGTTTTGTTGACCACTTCGTTGATGATATCGAGCTTAATCACGGGTCAGCTCTCCTCAAATTGCCAGAAAGGGCGTAACTTGCAGATGCTATTGGACTTCTACGCTGGTTGTCAATGGAACAGTTTCG